>Ga0137796_10001964_pt1 | contig 11303 bp, 5 predicted proteins | sample OV2TP3_FD_97704 | JGI IMG/M metagenome (GOLD analysis project Ga0137796, IMG submission 97704)
TGACCGAAATCCGGTGCAGAAGCGTGCCATAAGAAGAACCGGGACCGGTCTCTCGTGCAATGACAAGCGCGTTCTGTCCGTCGTAGAGGAACTCCTGCGGAACCCCTTCAAGCTCCACCGAATCGAGAAGCAGGATCTCGCCGGTCTCCTTGACCCCAAAGGCGTAGAAGATTGCCCCTGTCCGGTTTGTATCGGGGCGGACGAGAAAGAAAAGATCCCGGTCCGCCTTCACGAAATCTGCCTCGGAGACGATGGTCGTTTTCTGACCCGATCCCTCGGCAGATGCAGAGACCGCTTCACCCTCTGCGGCAGGGAGCACCGGGGCAGAATCGGTGGTAGCGTTAACCGGGATCTCCCAAGCCCTGCGATCCTTCATTTTCTGCTGAACCTTTTCCCAATAGAGATCGAGGCGCTTGCAGTTCAGTGCCGCCAGTTCCGGATCAACCAACGCCGTTTCGGGCTCTGTTGGAACCGATCCTGGAGTCAATGTTCCTTCACGCAGGCATCCCGCCTGAAGAAGCAGAACGAATACGGCGACGAGATTATTTTTTCTGTTCATGGTTCCCTCCCTTTCATGTCCCGATTATCGGCAGGGTCCCCCAGTATGTCTACTCAGAGGGGACTGATTTTGTATTCTGGAGAATACAGCCGATCAGAGGAACCGCAGGGAATCGATCAGGATTTCGAAGCTCGCCCTGCCGTCGTTGGCGTCGTAGAGGTCCGTGATGAGATAGAGGAGGAGTTCATCCTTCAGGAAATAATACTCCTGCCGATCCCCTCCCGTTTCCCCTGACTCGGGGTTGTCATAGCTGAATCCGGGAATATGGCGGTTGGAAAAGGACCTGAAGCCCCGGCCGGGGAAAAAATCCTGGAGATAGGATTCAAGGCTCGCCGGTTCTTGATCGAGTGTCACAAAAAAGAGGGTCGCCTTGCTCGTCCCATCAGTAAATTCGGTGAAGGGGGACTCAGAGGTGTCTATCCCTTCCGCAAAGGCATCAGCGAAAAAACAATTGGCACAGGGAGGGGAAGCGGGAACCTCGCCCCCCGTGCTCTTCGCAGGGCCTCCGGCGGCCGGCTTCTCCTCGACACTCCACGCGGAATCATACTCAGCCTCCACAGGACCCGCCGAGCTCTCATAGGTTGCCTCTGCACCCTCCTGGGAGGAGTCGACCGGTTCCCCCGACGGGAGGCTAGACGGGTTTCCCGTCTCTGTCCCCTGACACGACGTGAGGATACAAACAAGATAGAGAAAAAAAAGACTCCTTAAGGAGAAGGCCATGGGACCTCCGAGAGATTGAAGATCTGAAAATTGATCTGATAAACGGTGTCGAGCTTTCCCTCCTCGGACATCAGGACATTCAGTTCCCGTCTGAAATCCTGGATCCGCCTCTTCGCCTCCTCGAATTTCTCCCGCGAGAGGGCGAGGGTCAGTGAAGAGATATCCCGACGATCCCGCGGCGTCTTCTCGATCGACTCAGCCGCCTTCCGGATCATCTCCCGGTGGAAATTCGAGACCGCCAGAGAGGCGACCTCCCGATCGGTCGCGATATTCCGCTCAGACTGGATCAGACGGCCCGAGGCGTCGCGCTTCAGAAACGAGAGCTCGAGGAGGAGTTCAATGGCGGTCTTCGCCTGATGCGCCGTGATCGTCGGGAAGAGTCTCTTCGCGATCCATTCGGGGTCTTCCCTGAAATCGGGGAGCAGGACCAGTTCCCGAACCGCGGGATAATACCAGCGGGAGTAGTAGACAAAGTAATCCTTCTCGATCTTCCGGATCTCCCGATAGCGGCGCGAGGTTGAGAGTTTTTGATAGCAACTGTTCCTTTCCTCATCGCTTGTCGCCTGATTGAAGTGGACGAGGTTTTCAAAAAAGACCGACTCCTCCTTGTTCAGATGAAGCGCCTTGATGAAACCCCGGATCCCGTCAGGCCCCAGGTTCCTCTTCCCCTCCATGACCAATTGGAGAAAGTTCGGGGAAGAGAGGCCGGCCTGACGGGAAAAGTTGCGGAATGAAAAGCGGGACCCCTTCTTCTCCTTCTCCCCCCGGTAGTAATCCTTGAGAAAATGGCGATAGTTGAGATAGTTAAATAGATCAGGCATAAAGGGGTCCTTCCTTAAGATGATTATCGGGAGATCAAGGAGTGGAGTCTACTGTTTTTTTGTTAATGTATTATTATTAGAATTCATAAAAGTATTTAAGATATTGTAAATACTTATAAAATTTATTAATAACATTAATAATAAATATTTTTAGAATACATTATGAAAGACACCAAATTTCGGCTGGTCAGCGATTTTACCCCAAAGGGGGATCAGCCGGGGGCGATCGAACAGATGACCGAGGGGGTTATTGAGGGGAAAAGGCACCAGACCCTGTTGGGGGTCACCGGATCCGGGAAGACCTTCTCAATGGCCCACGTCATCGCCAATACCCAGCGACCGACCCTCGTGATCGCCCCCAACAAGACGCTTGCGGCCCAGCTCTATTCCGAATTCAGGGAACTCTTCCCGGAAAATGCCGTGGAGTACTTCGTCTCTTACTATGACTACTATCAGCCGGAGGCGTATGTCCCGCAGCAGGACCTCTATATCGAGAAAGACTCCTCGATTAACGAAGAGATCGACAAGCTCCGTCATGGGGCGACGCGGTCCCTTTTTGAGCGCCGGGACACGATCATCGTTGCCTCGGTCTCCTGCATCTACGGCCTCGGCTCACCGGAGGCGTATCACGGCCTGGTCGTTCCGATCAAAAAGGGAACCGAATACCCGCGACAAGCCCTTTTGAAGGACCTGATCAAGGTCCAGTATGAGAGAAACGACTATGACTTCCACCGGGGGGCCTTTCGGGTGCGCGGCGATGTCGTGGAGATTTTTCCTGCGCATGAGGAAGAACGGGCGGTTCGGATAGAATTTTTCGGGGATGAGATTGATCGTATTACGGAAATTGAAGCGCTGAAGGGGACGACACTCCACCCCTTAAATGAAATCACGATCTATCCTGCCTCGCACTACGTGACACCCAGGGAGCAGATGAAACGGGCTATGGAGACGATCCGACAAGAGCTGAAGGAAAGGCTCAAGGAGCTGCGGATCAACGGAAGGCTCCTCGAGGCCCAGAGGCTCGAGCAGAGGACCCGCTTTGATCTCGAGATGATGGAGGAGATCGGCTTCTGCAAGGGGATTGAAAATTACTCCCGCCACATCACCGGGAGGGGGGCCGGTGAGCCACCGCCGACCTTGATCGACTACTTCCCGCGGGACTTCCTCCTTTTTATTGATGAGAGCCACATCACTGTCCCTCAGCTGAACGGGATGTACCATGGCGACCGGAGCCGGAAGCAGAACCTCGTCGATTACGGGTTTCGACTCCCCTCGGCGCTGGACAACAGGCCGCTCAAGTTCGAGGAGTTTGAGACCACCGTAAACCAGTGTCTCTTCGTCTCGGCGACACCGGCCGACTACGAGCTTGAGAGATCGAAGGGGGAGATTGTCGAGCAGATCATCCGGCCAACCGGGCTGATCGACCCGAAACCGACCGTCCGTCCGGTCTCACGTCAGGTGGAGGATCTCGAGCGAGAGATCCGAAAACGGGTGGAACGGGGCGAGCGGGTCCTTGTCACGACGCTGACCAAAAAGATGGCGGAGGACCTCACCCGTTACTATCAGGAGAGGGGGCTCCGCGTAAAATATCTCCACTCCGACATCGAGACGCTCGAGCGGGTTGAAATTTTAAGGGAGTTGCGCCTCGGCTCCTTTGATATCCTGATCGGGATCAATCTGCTACGGGAGGGGCTTGATCTGCCAGAGGTCTCCCTCGTCGCGATCCTGGATGCCGACAAGGAGGGGTTCCTCCGGTCGGAGAGGTCGCTCGTCCAGACCTTTGGGCGGGCGGCGCGAAACATCAATGGCGAGGTGATCCTTTACGCAGACCGGATGACCGACTCGATGAAAAAAGCGATTGCCGAGACGGAGAGGCGGCGAAAACTCCAGTCTCTCTTCAACAAGAAACATGGGATAACACCGACCTCCATCAAGAAAAATATCAGTGATGCCCTGCACTCGATCTATGAAAAGGATTACGTTACGGTGCCGCTTAAACCGCAAGGGGAAGAAGAGGTACCGGCCGACAAGATCGAAGGAGAGATTGAACGCCTGAGGAAGGAGATGAAAAAGGCGGCGGTCTCCCTGGAATTTGAAAAGGCGGCCGAGATCCGTGACCGGATCAAGCGGCTGTGGGAAAGGTTGACGACCGCGTAAATTGAACATAAAAGATCCCTGGTGCCGACACTTCTCCAGTCCCTTGAGGTCTCTCTCTCAAAGATAAGTGATTGGGTCTGGGGGCCACCTCTCCTCATACTCCTCATCGGTACCCACCTCTTCCTCACGGTCCGTCTCCGTTTTATCCAAAGGTATCTGGGACGGGCGATCCGGATTTCGCTCAGACGGGAAACCGAGGGAGAGGGGGATATCAGCCAGTTCGGCGCCCTGACCACCGCGCTTGCGGCGACGATCGGGACGGGAAACATCGTCGGGGTCGCCACAGCGGTCTCTGCCGGGGGGCCGGGGGCGATCCTCTGGATGTGGCTGACAGGCGTCTTCGGAATCGCGACAAAATACGCGGAGGCGCTCCTCTCTGTCTGTTTTCGTGTCCGGAATCCGGACGGCTCGATGTCCGGGGGCCCGATGTACGTCCTCGAGCGCGGACTTAAACTGAAGTGGCTCGGGGTCCTCTTTGCCCTCTTCACGGCGATAGCCGGCTTCGGGATCGGGAACATGGTCCAGGCGAATTCGATTGCCCAGATGATGACCGAGACCTTTCATGTCTCTCCCTGGGCAACCGGGGTCGTGATGACCGCCTTGACCGCACTTGTGATCCTCGGCGGGATCCGTTCAATCGCCCGTGTCTGCGAGGGGCTTGTCCCCTTTATGGCGATTTCTTATGTGGCCGGCTGTGCCGTCATCCTGATGATGCATGCCGATCAGATCCTCCCCTCTCTTCAGACGATCATCCATTCGGCATTTACAGGACAGGCGGCGGTGGGCGGTTTTCTGGGGGCCGGCATGAAGGAGGCGATCCGTTTTGGTGTGGCGCGGGGGCTCTTTTCCAACGAATCGGGGATGGGGAGCGCCCCGATTGTAGCGGCAGCAGCCCAGACCCGTAACCCGGTCCGACAGGCCCTCGTCTCTTCGACCGGCACCTTCTGGGACACCGTTGTGGTCTGCGCTATGACCGGTCTTGTGATTGTAAGCGCCGGCGATTGGCAGGAGGGCCTCAAAGGGGCGGCGCTGACCAAGGCGGCCTTCAGCCATCTCCCTGTTATCGGTCCCGCGGCCCTGACCCTCGGTCTCCTGACCTTTGTCTTCTCAACAATCCTCGGCTGGTCCTATTATGGCGAAAAGGCGGCGGAGTACCTCCTGGGGCATCGGGTGATCCTCCCGTACCGGATCCTCTGGGTCGCCGCCGTGATGGTAGGTTCGGTTGCAACACTCCCCCTCGTCTGGTCATTCGCCGATATCGCGAACGGCCTTATGGCGATACCGAACCTTATCTCCCTGATCGCATTGAGCGGCGTCACTGTCGAGATGACACGCAAATTCCTCTGGAATAACAGGCTTGAAGAGCCTTTCTCATAACTCTATTGGCCCGCCAAGTCCTGACCGTCCGAAAAATAGACTCGCTGATTCCGGATTTCGAACGGTCCCTGAATCAAAGTTGCCCCGTCCTCGGAGACCAAAAAAACCGATTTCAGCATAAGAGGCCAGTTTCCTTTTGTTTTTTCATCTTATTTCCGGAATCAAAACAGACCGTCCCGAATGGCATACAAATTGCTCATGAAATCTTTGCGGGGAATAGGAAGGGCATCATTCAGTGTCGAGCTGGGGCAAAAAAATTTTCTTTCTGTTCGTTCTGTTCTTCCTTCACTCCGGTCGGGGCGAGGCCTTTCTCTGCATCCAGCCCTCCGGCGGTTTTACCGCCTCTTCTTACAGCTTCGGGAGTGTCATCGTCGGAAGCCAGGCCACCAGAACAGCAACCATCCGTTATCTGGGGAGCTGTGTCTACCCTTCACCCGTCGTCGCCACGATCTCGGTCCCTCCCGGATTCTCGGCAAATCCCTCGACGTTTACCATCGAGAACGCACAGGTTGTTGATGTCACGATTACCTTCTCTCCTGCCTCTGCAGTCACCTATTCAGGAACAATGACGGTCAGTTTCACCGGTGGCATGCGTTCAGACTCCGTTTCAGTTTCGGGATCGGGCCTTCCGCCACCCACACCGGTTCCAGCACTCAGTGCCGATACCCTGGATTTCGGCAGCGTGACGGTGGGTGGTTCCACCACACGGTCGTTCACGTTGAGAAACACTGGCGGCGGGATGCTTGCAGGCAGTGCCTCTTCGAGCTCGGCATTTAGTGTCTCTCCCCAATCGTTTGGTATCGGCGCCGGAGGGTCCCAGTCATTTACAGTAACCTTTGCCCCTGGCTCCGGTGGCATCTTTTCCGGAAACGTCAGTTTCTCGAGCGCCTTTGTATCCATTCCTCAGGTCTCTCTGGCGGGGGTCGGCTATCAACCCCAGCCAAATATCACCACGAATGTCACCGACTTTGATTTTGGACAGCTCCAGGTCAATAGTTCCTCATCGAGGATCTTGTCGGTCAGCAATGTCGGTGATGCGACGCTGACCGGGAGCCTTGACATTTCCGCTCCTTTCAGTCTCTCGGGGACTTCGTTGAGCGTCGGTCCCGGCAGCGCCCAGTCGTTTACAATCAATGCAATACCCTCAGCGAGGGGTGATTTCACCGGGCAGGTGACCATTGACAGCAACGATCCGGATGTACCAACAATCCCGTTAGGTCTGAGCGTTACAGGAGTGGCACCCTATCTCCAGATTGCTCCGGGGAGTTACAATTTCGGGTCAACCCCATTGGGGGAGGTACGCACGACAACAATCACGATTTCCAATCTCAACAACACCTTTTCGAACACGCTCAACCTAAGCTCCTTTCAGATGGCAGGCGGGGCCTTCTCCTTCACAGGCCCCTCGGTGACCTCATTGAGTCCGGGTCAGTCCGCGACGGTGCAGGTGAATTTTAATCCTACCGTCAATGGTTTCCAGACGGATAACTTGTCACTGAACTCGAATGACCCCTCGAACTCCTCTCCAAACATTGCATTGAGGGGGACGGGGGTTTCACCTTCCGTCAACCCCTCTACACTCAATCTCTCGTGGGGAGACATTCACCTGGGCGGCTCGCTCAGCCGTGTCTTGAACCTTGCCAACAACGGGACGTCGACATTGACGATCACGAGCTTTATTTCACCGTCGACTGCCGTAACTGCCTCTCCCTCGACTGTTTCCATCGCACCAGGCGGCGGTTCTCAGGACTTTGAGGTTCGCTTCGCACCGACCTCAGAGACGACTTTGAGCGGGGATCTGATCGTGAGGAGTAACGATCCGCAGTTGCCGAGCCTCACAATCGGCTTGACAGGCCGAGGTGTTACACCGCGCATCTCCGTCGTTGATTCCCTCAACTTCGAGAACGTCGCTGTTGATCCTCGTAACCTGAGTAATGCAGGGATACTGGATCTCCCCCTCGTTATTCAGAACAATGGGGGCGAGTCCCTCACCATTTCAAATGTAGAGAGTAATCACCCTGCCTTTAGCCCCCTCAGTACCACCATTACGGTCCCCCCCGCCACTGAAAGAACGTTACAGGTCCGTTACCGTCCGACTGCCATTGGCGATCAGAGCGGTGCGCTAACGATATATTCCAACGATTACTATCTCCCTGTTCGCACGATCTCATTAGCCGGCCGTGGGATCTCGGCACTTGATTTGACTGTCTCGAATTTCGAGGTGACGCAGGCGATACAAACCACCGATAACAGCCTTCCCCTTGTTGCGAGCAAACCGACCGAGGTGCGGGTCTTTATCGACGCAGAGCTCTTTGCCGGGCAAAACAGCTTTGGCGGGATGGCGCCGATGGACGATGATACGATCCGTAATGTTGATGGGATTCTACGCGTCTTTCGTTCGGGAAACGAGGTTTACGGCTCCCCCTTGCAATCGCAAAACGGCCCGATCGACGTCGTCCCCAATCCGGACAGGGGAACCGTCAACCACACGCTTAACTTCCACGTGCCGGGCTATATGACCCAGTGCGGATCGTGTTCGGACTCCGTCAATGTGGAATTCCGGCTAGAGATCAATCCGGCGACTGGGGCTCGAGTCGCCCGTCATCTGGAGAGTGATTACCAAAATAATCTGTTTGCCTGGTCGTCCACGTTTTGGAACAACTATCAGCCGAGAATTCACTATATTCCTCTTTCAATTTTGGGCCGTCCCCTTCCATCTGTATCCGCCATGGTGGACGGGACAAAGCTTTTCAAGAAGATCTTTCCGCTCTCCGGCATCACCTATGTCCGTCGTCCTCCGCTAGCCGTAGGCTGGGACATTACCCTCGGTAATTATAAGAAGGTATTGGTGGTACTTTTCTTTGCCTCCCATCTTGGTAATGTCACCCCACCTGATCGTACCTTTGGTTGGTATCCATTTGATTATTCAGCATCAGGTTGGGCCGAGGATATCCCCGGCAGAGTCGGCATGGGCATGTCCAACCCGACAGACGCGGAGCAGATGTTTGCCCATGAGATCGGCCATACCTACGGCCTCTGTCATACCCATAAGTCTGTTGGCGAACATTGCCCCGGTGGTTATACTGACAACCACACCACCGACATGGGAACCATTTCTGAAGTCGGTTTTGATACCGAGGAAAAGGAAACGATCCTGCCAGTGTCAGCCGCTGACTGGTCTACCTGCACTTCTTCAAATCTTGCGAATTGTCCCGGTTCGGGAGCTATCGATTTCATGGCCTATAAGCCGACTAACCCGTCACAGTCCGGCAATTACCGTCGATGGGTCCATCCGCAACGCTACCAGTTTCTCTTTGAACGTCTGAGGTCCCGTCTTGCTGATCCCGCCAATGCCCGCGGCTGTGGGCACATCCTTAACTGCACCGGCGTCGCAACGATTCCCTCGCTGCTCGTAGCCGGCTCGATCTCTCCCGAAGGGGCTGGAGAGATCCAGCCGATCTATCAAACTGATTCCATACCGGATTCTGTTGAAGAAACCTCGGAGGGAAACTCTGTCTTGGTCCGCGCGATCGATGCAAGCGGCAATCTTATCTTTGAATTTCCGCTTGTCGATGCGGGAGGGATGACCGGCTTTGAGGGAAACAATGAGAAAACCTTTACCTTTAACCTGATCTTGCCGGATCTGGAGGGGGTAGAAAAGATCCAGCTTATCAGAGGGGGGCAGGTTATCGCTGAACGATCCAAAACGAATCACGCACCGGTTGTGACCCTCACCTCTCCTCAGGGTGGAGGTCTCGTTCAGGGGATGCTGAACGTCGCATGGACGGCAACCGATGAAGATGGTGACCGATTAAGCTATTCGGTGCTGTACAGTATCAATGGGGGGGAGGTATTTGAGACGATTGGCGTTGAGTTGCACCAAGCCTCCCTCCAGTACGACACAGCGAAACTGGGTGGAAGCGATCGCGCGGTCGTCCGGGTCGTCGTGACCGATGGTTTCAACACGACCTCGGTCGATTCCCAGCCTTTTCGTGTTACCTCAAAGCCCCCTAGGCTCGTCATCCTATCACCGGCAGAAGGGCAAACCATCTTCAATGGAACGAATGTGACCCTGGAGGCAGAGGCGTTTGATCCGGAGGATGGGCCCATCCCCGACGATTCGATCCAGTGGGAGTCGGACCTGGAGGGCCCCTTAGGAACTGGCCATTCGTTAGGTGTCACATTGCCGCTGGGGAGTCATACCTTGACCGTGACGGCAACTGATCGGGACGGAAACAGCGTCAGTCAGGATGTCAGCATCATCGTCGTGAATGGGGCACTTGCCCCCAGGGCCGATGCCGGTCCGGATCAGAGTGCCGATGAGGGCTTTTCAACCATCCTGGATGCAACGGCCAGCGGCGATCCGAATGAGGGAGATACCCTCACATTTGAATGGAGGCAGCTGGAAGGCCCCACGGTCACCCTGGACGATCCGACCTCTGCCACACCGGTCTTTACCGCACCTTCCGTGACCGCTGACACACTCCTGAAGTTCCTTGTCACCGTCACCGATCAGACCGGAAACAGCGCGACCAATTCGGTGCATGTCGTTGTCTTGAATGCCTTTTATTCCGAACTTCATCTTTCCACGTCAGAAATCGACTTCGGGTCCGTTGCGATGGGGGATTCAACGGAACGGATCTTCTCTATCCAGAATGACGGCAATGAGCCGTTGGAAGTCACTGGTCTTGAGATCAGCCGATCTGCCTTTACGGCAGGACCCTCCTCTGTGACGGTTCTTCCCGGAGAATCGGCAAGCTTGACCGTACGCTTCGCTCCAAATGAACCGGCGCAGTATGACGCGACGCTCCGCGTTCTCTCCAATACCGTTGTAGGGGTCAATACCATCGTGGTACTGAAGGGGAGTTCACCGGAACCGGAGAAGGTCTACGATGATACCGGTGTAGGAGGGAATTTGGTGCCGACACTGGAGGCAACACCGAATAATCAGGAGACGCCGACGCTGGAGTCTGTCTCGGATACAGAAGAAGAGGACGTTCCCGCTTCATCGGATGTCGGCTCAGAAATACCGTCTGCGACCGATGAGTCGGGAGATCTCCAGGGCGACCGTTACCAGTTTGTCGGGATTGGTGGTTGCAGTTTGGTGAGGATGTGAAAAAACTATTACTATTCATCCTGCTTTCATTCCTGGGCTGCAAAGACGCAGATCGGCTACCCGGTCCCATTCCTTCTGCCGCTTCGAACCTCTGCGATAACGCCGATTCAAACAGGAGTCTTTCTGTCGCTGAACAAGGTCTAACCGACGGGATTCTCCTGTTCGATGGAACAAGTGACCTCTTGTACCACGTCGCTGGCCGCAAGATCTTCCGCACCCGTGGAGACGGTCATTGGGATACGGTGTATGAATATGAGGGGGAGGAGGGGCAATCAATAAAATCTGCGATCCTTGACGCCTCGGGGTCAAGGCTCTATTTCGGCACATCGAATTTATTCGGCTCCTCGACGGATATTGTCGAACTCGACCTCTCCGAAAAAACAGCGACCAGTCTCGCATCGGGGAGCCAGCCATTTGGTTGCAGAACTCCTACCTTAGATAAGGACACGAATATTTTGTATGCCAACTGTCTGAACGCCAATTATCAATCTGGATTATATCGAAAGAAGCCGGAGCGGGATTGGGAGGATATTTCACCTGCTTCGACCAATTT
>Ga0137796_10001966_pt1 | contig 11299 bp, 8 predicted proteins | sample OV2TP3_FD_97704 | JGI IMG/M metagenome (GOLD analysis project Ga0137796, IMG submission 97704)
CTGGAGCATGATCTCCGAGACGAGGACCCGGTAGGGATCGCGGGTCTCGCGCCAGGGGAGCCTCCGCCCGTGGCGGCGGTACCAGGCAAGCAGGCGGCGCTGGAAGCGGCGGCGGAGCGCGGGATCGACGGGCGGGCGTTTCGTGCCGGTCATGCCAGGGGAGCGGGCGCCTCGCGGAAGCGGCGGACCTTGAAGCGGTAGAGGCGCACCAGCTGGTCCCCGGAGATCCCCGCCTTCGCGCTGGCGATGACGATCTGCTGCGGGACGGTCTCGACCCCTTCGAGGTCGGGGAGCAGGACCCCGCGCCGCTCGCCGGCCTCCACCACCACGCCGTAGAGCCTCGGGTCGAGCTGCCCCTCGTCCGCGACGGGCTCGAGCGGCTCCACGATGTCCACCTCGTAGTCGAGGTCGGGGAGATCGGCGGCCTCGACGGGGAAGAACCTGGGGTCCGCGGTCGCCGCGGCGATGGCGTTGGCGATGATCTCGTGGGCGATCGTCGGCCTGGTCGGGATCAGGGTCCCGATGCACCCGCGCAGCCGTCCCCGGAGCCTGAGGGTGACGAAGACCCCGGCCTTCCCCAGGAGCTCCCGAGGCGTCTCGGAGGCGGGCTCGGGGTTCACCTCCTCGAGGACATACCGCTCCACCGCCTCGCGGGCCAGGCTCAGGGCGACTCGGCCGACGGGATCCAGCATGGTGGAACCCGCTCCCATCATGGCCCAGAGGCCGGGGCGGGGCAACCCCCTTCTCGGGCCGGTGGCCGGGGCCCCCGCCGCGGGCCGACACGATCGCCGGACGCGCTGCTGGTATAATGAGCTGTACCCTTAGCACGACGTCCCATGGCAGCCCGAACCCCCCTGCACCCCATTCACGAGCGGCTCGGCGCCGTCCTCGCCGAGACGGACGGCTGGCTTCTCCCCCTCCACTACGGGGACCCGGCCGGCGAGCACCGGGCGGTCCGGAGCGCCGCCGGGCTCCTCGACCGCTCCCACCGCGGGAAGCTCGAGGCTACCGGCCGCGACCGGGTGGGCTTCCTCCAGGGGATGCTCACCAACGACGTCAAGGTCCTCGGCCCGGGGCAGGGGTGCTGGGCGGCCCTCCTCGACGCTCACGGCAAGGTGGTCTCGCTCCTGGTGGTCCACGCCCTCGAGGACCGGCTCGTCCTCGAGCTCGACCCCGGCCTCACGGCGAAGACCCTCGAGGCCCTCGAGCGGCATCTCATCAGCGAGCGGGTCGAGTTCCGCGACGCGGGCGGGGAGTGGGGGATCCTCGGCTGCCACGGCCCCGAGGCCCGCCCCGTCGTCGAGGCCTTCCTGGGGCGCGCGCTCCCGCCCCTCGCGCCCTGGCACCACGCCCCCTTGGGACTCGACAGCACTGCGGGCCGCGTGGTCAGGGCCGAGGTGACCGGGGAGGAGGGGTACGACCTCTGGCTCCCCCCGGAGCGGCTCGCCGAGGCCTGGGGGCGTCTGGTCGCCCTCGGGGCCCGGCCCGTCGGCCAGGAGGCGCTGAACGCGCTCCGGGTCGAGGCCGGGATCCCCTGGTACGGGGCCGACGTGGACGAGGGCACCCTGGCCATCGAGGCGCCCCTGGAGGCCGCCATCAGCTACACGAAGGGGTGCTACATCGGGCAGGAGATCGTCGCCCGCGTCACTTACCGCGGCCACGTCAACCGGAAGCTGGTGGGCTTCGTGCTCCAGGAAGGAGCGCTCCCCCGGCGGGGGGACAGGGTCGTCGTCGCCGGGAAGGAGGTGGGCGCGATCACCAGCGCCGTCGCCTCGCCGACCCTCGGGCGCCCGATCGCCCTCGGCTATCTCCGCCGGGAGCACTGGGAGCCGGGGACCAGGGTCGAGATTCACGCGGAGGGTCGGAGCCTCGGCGCCGAGGTGGCCGCCCTCCCCTTCTACCGCCGAGATAACTCGGAGGGGGGCTCCGCCCCCCTTCCGACGGCCCTCGGCAAAGCCGACCCGTCGGCCTTCGCCGACGGGCTTCGGGGCCTGCCTCCCCCCAACATCAAGACCTAAGGGAGTTGTGATGCCGAACCGACTCGCCGAGGAAACCAGCCCCTACCTGCTCCAGCACGCCGACAACCCGGTGGACTGGTACCCCTGGGGGGAGGAGGCCTTCGCGCGCGCCCGCGCCGAGGACAAGCCGATCCTCCTCTCGGTGGGCTACTCGGCCTGTCACTGGTGCCACGTGATGGAGCATGAGTCCTTCGAGGATCCCGAGATCGCCCGGGTCATGAACGAGCTGTTCGTCAACGTCAAGGTGGACCGCGAGGAGCGTCCGGACGTCGATCAGATCTACATGCAGGCGGTCCAGGCCATGACCGGACACGGCGGCTGGCCGATGACCGTCTTCCTCACCCCCGAGGGCGCTCCCTTCTACGGCGGGACCTACTTCCCGCCCCGGGACCGGCACGGGATGCCGGGCTTCCCCCGGGTCCTCGAGGCGGTGGCCGAGGCCTACCGGGCCCGGCGGGGCGAGGTCCAGCTGGGCGCCCAGCAGCTCATGGAGCAGCTCCAGCAGGGGGAGCGGATCCGCCCGGGCCTCCAGCTCCTGACCGCCGAGCTCCCGCACCGCGCGTTCCGGGGGCTCGAGGGGGAGTTCGACTGGAGCCGCGGCGGGATCGGACGGGCGCCCAAGTTCCCCCAGCCGATGGCCCTGGAGTTCCTCCTGCGGTACTGGCGCCGCACCGGTGACGGCCGCGCCCTCGACATGGTGCGGCTCACCCTGACCCGGATGGCCCGCGGCGGGATCTACGACCAGCTCGGCGGCGGCTTCCACCGCTACTCGGTGGATGCCGAGTGGCTGGTCCCCCATTTCGAGAAGATGCTCTACGACAACTCCCAGCTCTCGGGCCTCTACCTCCGGGCCTGGCTCGCCACGGGGGAGGCCGAGTACCGCCGCATCGCCGAGGAGACCCTCGACTACGTCCGCCGCGAGATGACCCACCCGGACGGCGGCTTCTACTCGACCCAGGACGCCGACTCCGAGGGGGAGGAGGGGAAGTTCTTCCTCTGGACCGCCGAGGAGATCCGCGCGGTCCTCGGTCGGGGCGTCGAGGCAGACGTCGCGCTCCGCTACTGGGGGGTCGAGGCGGGGCCGAACTTCGAGGGGCGGAACATCCTCCGCGTCCCGAAGGGGCCGGCTGAGGTCGCCGCCTCCTTCGGGATGAGCGAGGAGGGTCTCCTGGAGGCGCTCGCCCGCGCCCGGGTGGCCCTCCATCAGGCCCGCGAGCGGCGCGTCCACCCGGGACGGGACGACAAGATCCTGACTGGCTGGAACGGGATGATGCTCAAGGCCTTCGCCGAGGCGGCCCGGATCCTGGAGCGGCCCGACTACGAGCGCGCTGCCGTCCGGAACGCCGAGTTCGTGCTCTCCGCGCTCCGGGCCGACGGCCGCCTGCTCAGGACCTGGAAGGACGGGCGGGCCAAGCTCCTCGGCTACCTCGAGGACTACGCCATGCTGGCCGACGGCCTCCTGGCGCTCTACGAGGCGACCTTCGAGCGGCGTTGGCTCGACGAGGCCCGGGCGCTGGCGGACGCGATGCTCCGGCTCTACTGGGACGATGAGGTCTCGGGGTTCTTCGACACCGGGATCGACCACGAGGCCCTGATCGTCCGCCCCCGGAACCTCTTCGACTCCGCGGTCCCGTCGGGGACCTCGGTGGCCGCCGACGTCCTCTTCCGCCTGGCGCTCCTGACCGGGGAGGCGTCCTACGAGCGTCCGGCGGCGGAGGCGCTCCGGCCGCTCGCCGAGCTGATGGCCCGCTACCCCTCGGGGTTCGGCCGCTTCCTCTCCGCGCTCGACTTCCACCTCGGCCCTGTGGCCGAGGTCGCCCTGGTCTGGCCGCAGGGGGCGGACCGGGCCCGGCTGAAGCCGCTCCTCCGCGAGGTCTTCGGCCGCTACCTCCCCAACCGGGTCGTGGCCGGGGCGCCGGCGGACGGGGCTCTGGACCTCCCGCTCCTGGCCGGCAAGACCGCCCTGGACGGCCGCCCCACCGCCTACCTCTGCGAGCGCTACGCCTGCCAGGCCCCGGCCCCCGACCCGGCCGAGCTGGGCCGCCAGCTGGACGCGCACCTGTCCGGCGGCCGGGCCCCCTGATATTCGCGCCGCGGGGCCTGTCGCCGGCTCGCCCCGCTGGCCTCGCTCCGTCACCGCGGGGAGCCCCCGCGCTCGCCTGGTGTGCCGCCGGGTTTCGTAGTAGACTGGACTCCCCCGCGGATCGCCCGGTAGCGCCCCGGTCCGGTCGCTGGAGGTGAGTCATGCGGTGCCCACGCTGCGACCAGGCGAACCCTCCACAGGCGAAGTTCTGTCTGGAGTGTGGAGCGCGTCTGGCTCCGGCCTGCGCCAAGTGCGGGACCGAGCTTCCGGCAGGGGCGAAGTTCTGTCTCGAGTGCGGTGAGCCGGTGGGGGCTCGATCCGCGCTTCCCCCCTCCGGCCCTCCCCGCACGTCCCCCCCCCAATACCTCGCCGAGAAGATCCTCACCTCGCGAAGCGCCCTCGAGGGGGAGCGCAAGCAGGTCACGGTGGTGTTCGCGGACATCAAGGGGTCCATGGAGCTGATGGCCGACCGGGATCCGGAGGAGGCGCGGAAGCTCCTGGACGGGGTCCTCAACCGCATGATGGAGGCGGTGCACCGCTATGAGGGGACGGTGAACCAGCTCCTGGGCGACGGGATCATGGCCCTGTTCGGGGCCCCGCTCGCCCATGAGGACCACGCGGTGCGGGCGTGCTATGCGGCGCTCAAGATGCAGGAGACCGTCACCCGCTACGGCGACGAGCTCCAGCGCTCCCACGGGGTCCCCGTGCAGATCCGGGTCGGGCTCAATTCGGGGGAGGTGGTGGTCCGGTCGATCGGGAGCGACCTCCACATGGAATACACGGCGGTCGGGCAGACGACCCACCTCGCGGCTCGAATGGAGCAGACGGCCAAGCCGGGCTCGGTGCTCATGACGATGAGCACCCTCCGGCTGGCCGAGGGGTTCGTTCGGGTCAAGCCCCTGGGTCCGGTCCCGGTCAAGGGGTTGGCGGACCCCGTCGAGGTGTTCGAGTTGATCGGTGCCGAGCCCACGCAGACGCGGCTCCTGGCCGGGGCTGCCCGCGGGCTCACGCGCTTCGTCGGGCGGCAGGCCGAGCTCGAGGCGCTCCGCCAGGCCCTCGAGCGGGCCCGCGGGGGCCAGGGCCAGGTGGTGGCCCTCGTCGGGGAGGCCGGCGTGGGCAAGTCCCGCCTCTTCTGGGAGTTCGTCCATTCCCCTCGGACCCACGGGTGGCTGGTCCTGGAAGCCAGCTCGGTCTCCTACGGGAAGGCCACCCCCAATCTGCCGGTCATCGACCTCCTCAAGGCCTACTTCCGGATCGGGGACCGCGACGACGGCCGGGACATCCGCGAGAAGCTCACCGGCAAGCTCCTCACGCTGGATCGCGTCCTGGAGCCCACCCTGCCCGCGTTCCTCGCCCTCCTGGAGGTGCCGGCCGAGGATCCCCGGTGGCAGGCCCTCGATCCGTCCCAACGCCGGCAGTGCACCCTGGACGCCGTCAAGGGCCTCCTGCTCAGGGAGAGTCGGGTCCAGCCCCTCTGCCTGGTCTTCGAGGACCTCCACTGGATCGATTCCGAGACCCAGGCCCTGCTCGACAGCCTGATCGAGGCCCTCCCGACCGCCCCCGTCCTGCTCCTCGTCAATTCCCGCCCTGAGTACCAGTACCGCTGGGGGCAGAAGACCTACTACACCCAGCTCCGGATCGACCCCTTGCCCTCCGAGGGTGCCGACGAGCTCCTCCGGACCCTCCTGGGGGACGACCCCGGGCTGCAGCCGCTCAAGCGGCTCCTGATCGAGCGGACCGAGGGGAACCCGTTCTTCCTGGAGGAGAGCGTTCGGACCCTGACCGAGACCCAGGTCTTGGTCGGCGCGCGCGGGGCCTACAGCCTGGCAAAGGACGTCCCGGCCATTCGGGTGCCAGCCACGGTCGAGGCGATCCTGGCCGCCCGGATCGACCGGCTCCCGCCCGAGGAGAAGCAGCTCCTCCAGTCCGCCTCCGTCATCGGCAAGGATGTGCCCTTCCCCCTCCTCCAGGCCATCGCCGAGCTGCCCGAGGAGGCGCTCCGCCGGGGGCTCGACCACCTCAGGACCGCGGAGTTCCTCTACGAGATGAACCTCTTCCCCGAGCTGGAATACACGTTCAGGCATGCGCTCACCCATGAGGTCGCCTACGCGAGCCTCCTCCACGAGCGGCGGCGGGTCCTCCACGCCCGGATCGTGGAGGCCATAGAGCGGTTCCACGCCGACCGCTTGGCCGAACACGTCGACCGGCTGGCCGGCCATGCCCTCCGTGGCGAGATGTGGGAGAAGGCGCTGCGCTACCTCCAGCAGGCCGGGGCGAAGGCCGTGGCGGGGTGCGCGGACCAGGAGGCCGTGGCGTTTTACGAGCGGGCCCTCGAGGCGCTCGGGAACCTGCCCGAGAGCCCTGAGCGGATCGGGCAGGGCATCGACATCCGTCTCGAGCTGCGGGCCCCGCTCTGGCGGCTCGGGAGGCTCGATCGGCTGTTTGAGCTCTTCCACGATGCCGAGCGGCTCGCCCAGTCCCTCGGCGATCCGCGCCGTCTCGACAAGATCTACGCGTTTCTGGTCCAGTACTACTGGGCCAAGGGCGAGTACCCGCGCGCCATCGAGTACGGGGAGCGCTGCCTGGCCGCCGGGAGGGCCCTCAATGATCTGGGGCTGGAGGTGACGGGCAACCTCTACCTGGGCCACGCCTACCACAGCCTCGGCGATTACCCGGGAGCCGTCGAGTGCCTCGTTCGGAACGTGGATCTCCTCGAGGGTGAAGCGGCGTTCGAGCGATTCGGCCTCTCAGGTCTCCCCTACACCGTCTCGTGCTCCTGGGCGGTGAGCGCACTGGCAGAGCTCGGCGAGTTCGAGCAAGGCCTCGAGTACGCCCGCCGCGGCGCGCGGGTCGCGGAGGCCGCCAACCATCCGTACAGCTGTGCGGCGATCCGGACTGCGGAGGGGTACCTCCGGGCCCGACGGGGGGAGCTGGACGCGGCGATCGCCCTTCTCGAGCCGACCTTGGAGATCTGCCGGAGCAGGAACTTCGCCGGGTGGACGATGCGATCCGCAACGAATCTGGGAATCGCTTACGCCCACGCCGGCCGGATCGCCGAGGCCGTTCCGCTCCACCAGGAGGCCATTCACCTCCAGGAAGCCGCCGGCGCCCTCACCGGGCGATCGTCCTGGTGGGCCAACCTGGCCGAGGCACACCTGCTCGCGGGCCGGATGGCGGAGGCGCGACAGGCGTGCGAAGAGGCCCTGAAGTTCGCCACTACCCACGGGGAACGGGGCTGGGAGGCGTGGGCGAGGTGGGTGTTGGGCATGGCCACAGGCCAGGAAGAGCCGGTGCTCGAGGCCGCTCGCCTGGCCGAGGCCCTCGGGATGCGGGCGCTCCTCGCCCACTGCCACCTCGGCCTCGGTCTCCTGTACCGCCAAATCGGCCGCGGCGAACAGGCTCGCGCGGAACTCGCCACCGCCCTCGAGCTGTTCCGCTCCATGAAGATGACGTTCTGGCTCACCCGCGCGGAGGCCGAGGCGGAACGCGTCTCGTGAGGCCGGCGAGCGGCTGGAAGGTTCGAGCCGCTCGGGGCCGACGCCTCCCCCGCGGGGAAGCGGGGGGGGCAAAAGCCGGATAATCCGGCGCGGCTTGACCGGCCGGCGCTCGGGGGGGTATAGTTAAAGCGACAGCTTGAATAAGGATCGGCCGCGGGGGGAGGTCCACTGAGAGCCGGGCCCGGGCCCGGGACCCCTCGAACCTGATCTGGGTAATTCCAGCGAAGGGAACGCGGCGCGACGTCGAGCAGGCGGCGAAACCGCCTGTCACCCGCACCGCATCCCGGTGCGGGTTTTGTGTTTGCGCGATGAGGATCTTCGTCAACGGCGAAGGGATGGAGGTTCCGGACCGGCTCACGGTGGAGGGGCTCCTCCGCCACCTCGGGATCCGGACCGAGTACACCGCGGTCGCCCTCAACCGCGAGGTTGCCCGGAAGCAGGCGTACGCCACCACCGCCCTCCGGGAGGGGGATCGCGTGGAGATCGTCCGCCCCGTGGGGGGCGGATGAGCGGCAGGGAGGACGTGATGATCGACGATCCCCTGATCCTGGGCGGCCGCTCGTTCCGGTCCCGCCTCATCGTGGGCACCGGGAAGTACCCGTCCTTCGAGGTCATGCGGCAGGCCCACGAGGCCTCGGGCGCCGAGCTGGTGACCGTCGCCGTCCGGCGAGTCAACCTGTCGGGGCAGGGGGAGTCGCTCCTCGACTACATCGACACGAGCCGCTTCACCCTCCTCCCCAACACCGCAGGGTGCTACACGACCGACGAGGCGGTCCGCACCGCCTACCTGGCGCGCGAGGCCGGGCTCGGCGAGCTGGTGAAGCTCGAGGTGATCGGCGACGAGCGGACCCTCTTCCCCGACGTCCCGGGGCTCGTCGAGGCGACCAAGACCCTGGCCCGCGAGGGGTTCATCGTGCTCCCGTATACCAACGATGACCCGGTCGCGGCCAAGCGCCTCGAGGACGCCGGCGCCGCCGCGGTCATGCCCCTCGGCGCCCCCATCGGCTCCGGGCTCGGGATCCGGAACCCGTACAACATCCGGATCATCCTGGAGATGGTCTCGGTCCCGGTCATCGTGGACGCCGGGGTGGGGACGGCCTCGGACGCGGCGATCGCCATGGAGCTCGGCTGCCACGGCGTCCTGATGAACACCGGGATCGCGGGGGCGAAGGACCCGGTGACGATGGCCGAGGCGATGCGCCTGGCCGTCGAGGCCGGGCGGCTCGCCTTCAAGGCCGGCCGGATCCCGAAGAAGCTCTACGCCTCGGCCTCGAGCCCGCTGGAGGGGATCCCCGACTGGTCCCCGACGCCGTAAGCGCCCCGCCGGGTCACGCCGCGCGCTCGCGCGCTCTGGACCTCCGGCCCAGCGGAGCCCTCCTCTGAAGTAAGGTATGGCGCGCGTGGACTTCCGCCTCTACCTGGTGACGGACCGTCTGAAGACCCCTGAGCGCGGCCTCCTCGACGCTCTCGAGGCCTCCCTCGCGGCGGGCGTCCCGGCGGTCCAGCTCCGGGAGAAGGACCTCGCGGGCCGCGAGCTCTACCGGCTGGCCCTCGAGGTCCGCGAGCTGACCAGCCGCTACGGGGCCCGGCTCCTGGTCAACGACCGGATCGACGTCGCGCTGGCGGTGGAGGCCGACGGCGCCCATCTCCCCGCCGACTCGTTCGCGGTCGCCGAGGCCCGCCGGCTCCTCGGCCCAGACCGGCTCATCGGCGTCTCGACCCATTCGGCGGTCGAGGCGATCGAGGCCCAGGCCCAGGGCGCGGACTTCGTGCTCCTCGGCCCGATCTACGACACCCCGTCCAAGCGCCCCTTCGGCCCCCCGCTCGGGCCCGGGGTCCTACGGGCGGCGCGGGCCGAGGTCGCGATCCCGATCTTCGCCATCGGCGGGATCACCGCGGCCAACGCCCCCGAGGTCCTCGCCGCGGGCGGCGACGGGGTGGCCGTCATCTCCGCGATCCTGGCGGCCCCCGACCCGGCCGAGGCGACCCGGGCGCTCCTGGCCGTCGTGGGAGGGGCCCGGTGAGCCGGCCCGACGTGGTCGTCGTCGGCGCGGGCGCCATCGGCTGCGCCGCGGCGCTCGAGCTGGCCAGGGCCGGGCTCCGGGTCTCGGTGGTCGAGCGCGGTCGGCCCGGGTGCGAGGCCTCCGGGGCCTCGGCGGGAATCCTCGATGCCGTGTTCGAGGAGCCGGGGCCGCTGGCCGAGCTGGCGCGGGCGAGCCGGATGCTCTACCCGGACCTCGCCGAGGAGCTCCGCGCCGTGGCCGGCGTGGACATCGAGCTGGGCCGGGCCGGCCATCTCCATCTGCTCATGAGTGACGCCGAGGCGCGGAAGCTCGCCCAACAGGGCGCCTGGCAGGGTGCCGGGGGCGAGCGTTTCCAGTTCCTTCCCGGCGACGAGGTCCACCGCCTGGAGCCCCGGATCTCCCCCGAGGTTCGCGGCGCGGTCCACTTCTCGGGGAACCGTTGGGTCAATCCGGGCCGGCTCGTCGCCGGGCTCGTCCAGGCCGCCGCCCTCCGCGGGGTCTCATTTCGCCTCGGGAGCGCCGTGGAGGAGCTGATCCGGGAGGGGGGGCGGGTCGTCGGGGTCCGGGGCCGAGACTTCGCCATCGAGGCCGGGGCGGTGGTCCTGGCCGCGGGGGCCTGGTCGGGGCGGATCGCCGGCGTGCCCGGGGCCCTCGAGGTCCGGCCGGTGAAGGGGCAGATCCTCGCCCTCGGGACGCTCCCGGCGGTGATCCGGCACGTCCTCTACCACGGCGAGACCTACCTCGTGCCCCGGGCGGGCGGCGAGGTCCTGGTTGGCGCGACGGTCGAGGAGGCGGGGTACGACAAGACGGTGACGGCCGAGGCGGTGCGCGGGCTCCTGGCCGACGCCATCGCCGCGGTCCCGGCGCTCGCCGAGGCCCCCTTCGTCCGCGCCTGGGCCGGACTTCGCCCCATGGTCCGTGACGGCGAGCCGGTCATCGGCCCCTGGCCCGACCTCCCCGGCCTCTACGTCGCGGCCGGCCACTTCAGGAAGGGGATCCTCCTCGCCCCGATCACGGCGCGGCTCATCCGGGAGCTCCTGGTCGACGGCCGAACCTCCCTCCCGATCGGCCCCTTCCTCCCCGACCGCCTCCTGTAGATCTCGGAGGGGGGCTTCGCCCCCCTTCCGACGGCCCCCGGCGAAGCCGGCCGGTCGCTCTTCAGCGACCGGCTTCGGGGCCTGCCTCCCCCCAAAAGCTTTCGCTCCACACGTTCCGCTCGGGGCCGCCGCCTCCCCCGCGGGTACCCTGCCGTCCGTAAGGGTCTGCGCGCTGATTTTGGCGCAGCGCTCTGACTGTCCACTTCGAGCGCCGGCTTCGCCGGCGCAAACCTTGGGGGGAGGCATCGGAAGGGGGGCGGAGCCCCCCTCCGAGGTCTATCGGGGGACGTAGCCGTAGAGGAGCTTCGGGAGCCAGAGGGCGAGGTCCGGGAAGAAGAGCAGGAAGACCAGGCCCACGACCTGCCAGACCTGGAACTGGAGCATCCCGATGTAGATGTCCGAGAGCGTCCACTCCGGGGCCACGGCCTTGAGGTAGTACGCGGCCAGGGCCACCGGGGGGGTGAGGAAGGCGGTCTGGAGGTTGACGGCCACGAGGGTGCCGAACCAGAGCATGTCGATGTTGAGCTTGAGGATCGTCGGCAGAAAGAGCGGGAGGAAGATCAGGATGATGGCCGGCCAT
>Ga0137796_10001968_pt1 | contig 11291 bp, 14 predicted proteins | sample OV2TP3_FD_97704 | JGI IMG/M metagenome (GOLD analysis project Ga0137796, IMG submission 97704)
TCGCACGCCATGCGGTGGAGCGCAACTTCCGAGCCGCCCTCGAGGTGCCGGGGAAACTCTCCCTCATCGCCGAGCTGAAGCGCAAGTCGCCCTCGCGGGGGATGCTGCGCGAGCGGTTCGATCCGGTGAGCCTCGCCCAGACGCTCGAGGCTGCCGGGGCCGCCGCGCTCTCGGTGCTGACCGACGAGCCGTACTTCGGGGGGCATCTCGACTTCCTGCGCGACGCCAAGCAGTTCACCCAGATCCCGGCGCTGCGCAAGGACTTCATCGTGGACCCCTATCAGGTCTACGAGGCGGCGCTCTACGAGGCCGACGCGGTCCTGCTCATCGTGCGCATCCTCAGCGAGCCACAGCTCGCCGCGTGCCTGCAGGCGGCCCAGGGGTTAGGTCTTGAGCCGCTCGTCGAGGTCCACGCGGAGGAGGAGCTGGTCCGGGCGGTGCGGGCGGGGGCTCGCGTCATCGGCATCAACCATCGGGACCTCGACACGCTCACGATGGATCCGGACCTCTCCGCGCGGCTCATGCCCAAGGTGCCGGCGGGGATGGTGGTCGTCGCCGAGAGCGGCGTCCAGAGCGCCGAGGACGTCCGGCGGATGCGGCGCCTCGGCGTCCACGCGGTCCTCGTGGGTGAGGCGCTGATGACCGCGCCCGATCCGGCCGTGAAGGTCCGCGAGCTCTTCACCGGCACCTGGTAAAAGTGCCAGGCACTTTTTCAGCGTCGGCATGAGTCGTCGCGTTGGGTTCTTCTTCCATCCTTCGTTCCTCGCGCATGACACCGGGGCCGGACATCCGGAGCGGCCCCAGCGCCTGGAGGCCATCTGCGACCACCTGCGGCGCACCGGCACCTGGGAGCGGCTTACGCATCGGGAGCCGTCGCCGGCCTCCCGCGAGACGCTCGCCCTCGTCCATCCGGAGCGCTACATCAGCCTGATCGAGCGGGCCTGCGCGCAAGGTCCCACGGCGCTTGACCCGGACACCGTCGCCTCGCCCGGCTCGTGGGACGCCGCGCTGCGCGCCGCGGGGGCGGTGACCGAGGCGATTGACGCGGTGATGGAGGGCTCGCTGGAGCGCGCCTTCTGCGCGGTGCGGCCGCCGGGCCACCACGCGCTCGCCGACCGGGCGATGGGCTTCTGCCTCTTCAACAACGTCGCCATCGGCGCGCGCCACGCCAAGCGCAAGGGCCTTGCGCGGGTCCTCATCGTGGACTGGGACGTCCACCATGGGAACGGCACCCAGGCCATCTTCGAGGACGATCCTGCCGTCCTCTACTTCAGCACGCACCAGTACCCGTTCTATCCGGGCACCGGCGCGCGCCGCGAGGCCGGGCGCGGTGCCGGCGCAGGCTTCACGCTCAACGTCCCGCTGCCCGACGGGGCAGGGGACGCGGAGCTCATCCGGGCCTTCGAGGAAGTCCTGGCGCCAAAGGCCGCGGAGTTCGCGCCGCACCTGGTGCTGATCTCGGCTGGCTTCGACGCGCACCGCGACGACCCGCTGGCGCAGTTGGAGGTGACGGAGGCGGGGTACGCTACGCTCACGCGTATCGTGCGGGGGATCGCGGAGGGTTCCGCGCAGGGACGCATCGTCTCCGTCCTCGAGGGCGGCTACGACCTCCGCGCGCTCGGCGCCAGCGTCGAGGCGCACCTGAGCGCCCTCATGGAATAAAAGCCGGCCGGTCCGGGAAAAAGGGAGCTGCTCCCATTTTCTGAGATGGTGACGAATCGCAACATTGGTCGCGTGCTGCGCACGGTGAAGCGGCTCATCCGGCGCTGGGACATACCGGTCGTCGGCCACTACCGGGATGACCCGTTCACGACGCTCATCAGCTGCCTGCTGAGCCTCCGCACCAAGGACGCCGTCACCCGCGCGGCCTCCGAGCGGCTCTTTCGCCTGGCGCGCACGCCCACACGGATGCTCGCGCTCTCACCGGCGACCATCGAGCGCGCCATCTATCCGGTCGGGTTCTACCGCACGAAGGCGCGGACGATCCTGGCGGTGTGCCGCACGCTGCGCGACCGCTACGGCGGCCGGGTGCCGGCGAGCCTTGAGGAGCTGCTGACCATCAAGGGGGTCGGGCGCAAGACCGCCAACCTCGTCGTGACGCTGGCGTTCGACCAGGACGGCATCTGCGTGGACACGCATGTCCACCGGATCAGCAACCGCTGGGGCTACGTGCGGACGAAGGCGCCGGAGGAGACCGAGCAGGCGCTGCGGCGGCGGCTCCCCCGGCGGCACTGGCGCACCTACAACGACCTCCTCGTCACCCTCGGCCAGAACCTGTGCCACCCGACCTCGCCCTGGTGTAGCCGCTGCCCCCTGGCGGGGGTCTGTCCGAAGGCTGGGGTGACCCATTCCCGTTGAGTCGACTCGGTGCACGTGGTAAAGTGAACGGGTTATGGCCAAACCGGATCTCGTGCCATCGCGCATCTACGCGTGGCTCATCGACCTCCTCCTCTTCCTGGGCCTTGGGGTGTTCTTCGGGGGGCTCGGGTGGCTCGCCAGCACCGGCTACTGGCTCCTGCGGGACGGGCTCTTCGAGGGGCAGAGCATCGGCAAGCGGCTCATGGGGCTGCGGGTGGTCGTGGGGCCCAGCCAGACGCGGTGCACCTTCGTGGCCTCGGCGGTCCGCAACCTGCTCTGGGTCATCCCCCTCATCAACCTCGCCATGGGGCTGACCGGGCTCTACGCCCTGTCGCATGACCGGGCGGGCCGGCACTGGGGCGATCGCCTGGCCGACACCCGCGTCCTCCGCGCCGCATGAGGCCGATGGGGCGGATGGATGCTTAACGCGATCGGCATGGTCGCGGCGGTCCTCCTGCCGCTCTGGAACATCCCGCTCATCGTTCGGCTCCAGCGGCGGAAGTCCTCGCAGGACGTGAGCCTCTGGTGGGCGTTCGGCGTGTGGGGCTGCCTGCTGCTGATGCTGCCCGCCGGCCTGCGCTCGCCCGATGCGGTGTTCCGGGTGTTCGCGGTGGCCAACCTCGCGCTGTTTTCTCTCGTGGTGCTGCAGGTGCTCCGCTATCGCGCATGAGAGGATGACACTCCCATGACCCAGACGTTGACGGTCCGGGACCTGCCGCGCTCGGAGCGGCCGCGGGAACGGCTCACCGCGCTGGGCGCCGAGGCGCTCTCGGAACAGGAGCTGCTCGCCTGCCTGCTGGGCCGCGGCGTGGCGGGCGAATCGGTGCTGGTCAGCGCCCGGCGGCTGCTGGCGGCCTTCGGCACGCTGCAGGGCATCGGCGCGGCGTCGGTGGAGCAGCTGGCGGGCGTCCACGGCATCGGGCCGGCGAAGGCGGCGCAGCTGAAGGCGGCGGTCGAGGTCGCTCGCCGTCTGAACCGTATGCCGCGGCATCCCCGCCCGGTGCTCGACAGCATCGAGGCGGCCACCGCCATCCTGCGCCCTCTGCTCCTTGATCGGCAGAAGGAGCACTTCGTCGCGCTCCTCCTCGACAACCGCCATCGGCTCATCCGCATGAGCCCCATCGCCATCGGCAGCCTCTCCGCTACCCTCGTCCATCCGCGGGAGCTTTTCAAGGAAGCGATCGCGGCCTCCGCGGCCGCGGTCATCGTCGCCCACAACCACCCATCGGGCGACCCCGCGCCGTCCGCGCATGACGTGGAGCTCACGCGGCGGTTGGCGGCGGCGGGCGCGCTGCTCGGGATCGAGGTGGTGGACCACCTGATCGTGGGCGCGGAGGACGTGGTCAGCCTGCGGGCGGCCGGGGTGTTGGGGGACGGAAAGAGGAGGAGGAGATGACGGTGGCACGATGGCTCATCATCCTGGGGTGCGTGCTGGGCGCGGGCGCGCCGGCGGCCTGGGCGGACCAACCACCGGCGGCCGGACAGCCGGACCGCGTCGATGAGGTCATGGGCCGCTACAACCTGCACCCGGCCTTCGCGAAGCTCGGCCGCGGGCTCTCCAACACCCTCGGCGGATGGCTCGAGATCCCGTTGAACCTGCACCAGCGCTACTCGACCACCGACACGGCCGGCAGCCTCTTCACCGGCGCCATCTCCGGGGTGTTCAAGGGGCTCGTGCGCACCGGCGTCGGCGCGTATGAGACCGTGACCTTCTTTCTGCCGTATCCGGAGGACTTCGCCCCCATCCTGCCGACGCTCCCGTACTTCCAGCGGGAGCCCAAGGAGCGGCCGCTCCCGCGCGCGTCCGAGTAAGCAGCCCGTCGCCCCCGCCGGATGAAACACCTCCTCATCGTGGGCCGCCCCGGCGTCGGCAAGACCACCCTGATGAAGCGGCTGGCCCAGGCGCTGCGGTCCTGCGCCATCGACGGGTTCCTCACCGAGGAGCTGCGGGAGCAGGAGCAGCGGATGGGCTTCTGGCTCAGCCCGCTCGACGGCCGGCAGGTGCTGCTCGCGCACCGGCAGATGGCGGAGGGGGTGCGGGTCGGGCCCTATCGGGTCAACGTCTCGGTGCTGGACGACGTCGCGGTGCCGGTGATCCGGCGCGCGGTGCAGCGGGCCTTCGTGCTGTTCCTGGACGAGCTGGGGCGGATGGAGTTCTGCTCGACGGCGTTCGCGCAGGCGGTGCAGGAGGCGTTCGACCACGGCCCCTCCATCGTGGCGACGGCCGGGACGGCGCCGATGCCGTTCCTCGACGCCCTCAAGCGCCGCCGGGACGTGGAGCTCATCCCGCTCACGAGCGCCAACCGCTCGACGGTCGAGGAGGAGCTGACGGCGCGGTTGTCGGCGCTGTGCGCGGAGGACGAGGCGGTCCGCGCGCTCCAGCGGCAGGCGGACCGGATCTGCGAGCTGATCGTCTCGGGGGACGTCCCGCTCATCGACATCGAGATTCAGCAGGCGGCGCTGCGCGAGGCGGTGGCCCGCGCCTTCCCGGACAAGCAGGCGCTCTACCAGCTGATTTACGAGAGCCGGTTCCGGCGGCTGTGGCAGCAGTTCCGGCATCAGTAATCGAGAGGAGGCGCATGACGGCATTTGTCTGGGCGCTAGTGACGGCGGGCATCTGGGGGGTGGTCCCCCTGCTGGAGAAAATCGGCCTCGCGGGCGGCTCGCCGACGGTGGCGGTGGTCGTCCGGAGCTTCGGGGTGGTGGCCGGCCTGGTCGTCTTCGGCTGGACGCTGGCGCCGGTGCAGGCGCTGCAGAGCCTCTCGTGGCGCTCCATCGCGCTCTTGATGAGCGGCGGGTTCCTCGCGAGCTTCGTGGGGCAGCTGGCGTTCTACCATGCGCTCCGGTCCGGGGCGGTGTCCCAGGTGACGCCGGTGGCCGGCGCCTATCCGCTGGTGGCCGCGCTCCTCGGCTGGTGGGTGCTGCGGGAGCCGCTGACGCTCCCGCGCCTGCTGGGCGTCGCGTTCGTGGTCGCGGGCGTGTGGCTACTGCGCAAATGAGTTTTCCACACTGATGGGTGCGAAGCTTGGGCTCGTCGGGCTGCCGAACGCGGGGAAGTCCACGTTGTTCAACGCGCTGACCGCCGCCCACGCGGCGGTGGCGCCGTACCCCTTCACCACCACGGATCAACACGTGGGGGTGGCGCCGGTGGCGGATCCGCGCCTTGACGCGCTGGCAACGTGCCTGGCGCCGGCGCAGGTGATCCCGACGGCCCTGGAGGTCGTGGACATCGCGGGCCTGGTGAAGGGTGCCCATCGCGGGGAGGGGCTGGGTAACCAGTTCCTCAGCCACATCGCTGGCGTGGATGCGTTGCTGCACGTCGTGCGGTGCTTCGAGGACCCGAACGTCGCGCACCCGATGGGCGGCGTGGACCCGCTGCGCGACATCGAGGTCGTCAACGCGGAGCTGATGCTCAAGGACCTGGAGGTGGTGGAGCGCCGGCGGGAGAAGGAGCAGAAGCTGGCGAAGGGCGGCGACAAGCACGCGGCCGCGCTCGTCGAGCACCTCGGGCGCTGGCACGAGGCGCTGGCGGCCGGGACCCCCATCCGGAACCTGGGGCTTGCGCCGGAGGCCCATCCGAGGAAGGTCGGCGTGGAGCTGCTCAGCGCCAAACCGGTGCTCTACGCGGCGAACATCGGAGAAGACCCGGCCGCGGCCGCCGAGGTCGTGGGGCGGGTGCGCGCGCTGGCCGAGCGCGAGGGCGCGCGCGTCGTCGTCTGCTGCGCCAAGCTCGAGGCGGAGCTGACGGAGCTTGAGCCCGATGACCGGCGCGCCATGATGCAGGAGTGGGGGATGCGCGAGTCGGCGCTGCCCGCGGTCATCCGCGAGGGCTACGCGCTCCTCCACCTCGTGACCTTCTTCACGACCGTCTCGAAAATCCTCCAGGCCTGGACCGTGCGGCGCGGGACCAAGGCGCCCCAGGCGGCCGGCGTCATCCACACCGACTTCGAGCGCCACTTCATCCGCGCGGAGGTCGTCCCGGCCGAGACGCTGCTGCGCTGCGGCAGCGAGGCGAACGCCCGCGCCCAGGGGGTCCTGCGCCTCGAAGGGAAGGAGTACGTCGTCCAGGACGGCGACGTCATCCATTTCCGGGTCGGGCCATGAGGCGCACAACGCTCGTGCTCACGCAGCGGGATGTCGCGCGCCTGGTGGATCTGCGCACGGCCATCCGCGTCGCGCGGCAGGCGTTCATGGCGATGGCGCGCGGGGAAGCGGTCATGCCGCCGAAGGTGTACCTCCCGCTCCCCGGCGGCAGCGACTTCCGCGCCATGCCCGCGTTCCTCCGGCGCCCGCCGGCCTGCGGCGTGAAGTGGGTGAACGTCCATCCGCGCAACCGCGCGCGCGGGCTGCCGACGGTCATGGCGGTCATCGTGATGAACGACCCCGCCACCGGCGTCCCGCTTGCCGTGCTCGACGGGCTGCTGGTTACGAAGCTGCGGACCGCCGCGGCGGCCGCGGTGGCGGCGCAGGCCCTCGCGCGGCGCAACAGCCGCATTGTCGGGCTCATCGGCTGCGGCGCGCAGGCGGATGCGCAGGTGGAGGCGCTGGCTGAGGTCTTTCACCTTTTACGGGTCAAGGTGTGGGGGTTGCGGCTCCGCGAGGCCCGTCGGTTCTGCCGGCGGATGCGCCGGCGGCTGCCCGGTGTCGCGTTTGAGCCGTGCGCCACGCGTGAGCGGTGCGCGCGCGAGGCGGACCTCCTGGTGACGGTCACGTCGTCACGCCGCCCGCTCATCCGGCGCGCGTGGCTTGCCCCTGGCACGCACATCAACGCCATCGGCGCAGATGCCCCCGGCAAGCAGGAGCTCGACCCGGCCATCCTCCGGGCGGCGACGGTGGTGGTGGATGAGCGCACGCAGGCGATCCACGGCGGGGAGCTCAACGTGCCGGTGCGTCGAGGGCAGTTTGATCCCCGCCGCATCCACGCCAGCCTTGGGGAGGTCCTCATCGGTCGACGTGTGGGCCGCCGCTCGGCGACCGAGCTCACCGTGTTTGACTCCACGGGCCTCGCCATCCATGACGTGGCGCTTGGGGCCGCCATTGTCCGCCGCGCGCAGCGGCTGGGCCTGGGCCGCCGCGTCACGTTCTTCGCGTGAGCCTGCCTGGTTTGCGGCGCTAAGTCCCTTCAGCTATAATAATTATTTCTCCATGATCCGACGAGAAATGCTCCCAGATCGCACCGGCCACTTCGGGCCGTACGGAGGGACGTTCGTCCCCGAGACGGTCATGGCGGCGCTGGCGCAGCTCCAGCGGGCCTACGCCGCGGCGCGGCGCGATCCCGCCTTCCGGCGGGAGCTTGACGAGTTGCTCCGCACGTACGCCGGCCGGCCCACCCCCCTCTACCACGCCAAGCGGTTGAGCCACGCCCTCGGCCGGAATCTTCGCATCTACCTCAAGCGGGAAGACCTGCTCCACACCGGCGCCCACAAGATCAACAACACGCTCGGCCAGGGGCTCCTCGCGGTCCGGATGGGCAAGCGGCGGCTCATCGCCGAGACCGGCGCGGGGCAGCACGGCGTGGCGACCGCGACGGTGGCAGCACTCTTCGGCCTCGCCTGCGAGGTGTTCATGGGCGAGGAGGACATGCGCCGGCAGGCGCTGAACGTCGTGCGGATGCGGCTCTTGGGCGCGCGCGTCACGCCGGTGACGAGCGGCACGCGGACGCTCAAGGACGCCTGCAACGAGGCGATCCGCAACTGGGTGACGACGGTGCGCACGAGCCACTACTGCATCGGCTCTGTCGTTGGGCCGCACCCCTACCCGATGCTCGTCCGGGACTTCCAGGCGGTCATCGGCCGGGAGGCGCGCCGGCAGATCCTGGCGGCCGAGGGCCGGCTGCCGGCGGTGCTCCTCGCCTGCGTGGGCGGCGGCTCCAACGCCATCGGCCTCTTCCATCCGTTCCGGCGCGACCGGCGGATCCGGTTCATCGGGGTCGAGGCGGGCGGCTCCTCGCTCACCCCCGGCCATCATGCGGCGACGCTGCTGAGAGGCCGTCCCGGCGTCCTGCACGGCGCGCGCAGCCTCCTGCTGCAGGACCGCTACGGCCAGGTGCTGCCGACCGCATCCATCTCTGCGGGCCTCGACTATCCCGGCGTCGGGCCGGAGCATGCCTACTATCAGCTCATCGGCCGGGCCCGCTACGCGGCGGTGAGCGACGCGCAGGCGCTGCGTGGCGCCCAGCTCCTTGCGCGCACCGAGGGGATCCTGCCCGCGCTTGAGCCGGCGCACGCCATCGCGTATCTCGAGCAGCTCGCCCCGCGCCTGCGGCGGGGTGCGGTGGTCATCGTCGGACTCTCCGGGCGCGGCGACAAAGACGTCCAGACGCTGGCCGACCATCTCGGGACCGATGGAGCGGATTCGCGCCACGTTTGATCGGCTGCGGCGGGCAGGGCGCAAGGCGCTCATCCCGTTCGTCATGGGAGGCGATCCCTCGCTGGCGCTGACCGGACCGTTGCTACTCGCGCTCGAGGCGGCGGGTGCTGACCTGATCGAGGTCGGCATCCCGTTCTCCGACCCGCTCGCCGACGGGCCGGTCATCCAGGCGGCCTCCGCCCGGGCGCTGGCACGCGGGGCGACGCCGCAGCGGGTGCTGGCGGCGGTGGCCTCGGTGCGGCGGCGGCTGCGCGCCCCGGTCGCGTGCCTCTCCTACTGGAACCCCATCGCGCAGTTCGGCGGCGGCGGGCCGCGGGCGGCGGAGCGGTTCCTGCGCGCGGCGCGCGCAAGCGGCTGCTCGGGCCTCATCGTGCCGGACCTGCCTGTCGAGGAAGCGACGCGGCTGCGGGCCGCGGCGGGCCGGGAGGGGCTGGCCATCATCGCGCTGGCAGCGCCGACCAGCCCGCCGGAGCGGCTGCGCCTCATCGCGCGCGCCTCAAGCGGCTTCATCTACTATGTCTCGGTGACCGGCACGACGGGCATCCGCCATGCCCTGCCGCCCGCCCTCGTCCAGGGGGTGCGGCAGCTGAAGCTCGTCACGACCAAGCCAGTGTGCGTCGGGTTCGGCATCTCCACGCCGGCGCAGGCGCGGGCGGTGGCCCGGATCGCCGACGGCGTCATCGTCGGCAGCGCGCTCATCCACGCGATGGGGCGCGCGCGCGGCCAGGCGGCGCTTCGGCGGGCGGCGGCGTTCGTGCGGCGGCTGCGGGCGGCGGTGTGATGGCGCAGGCGGCGGCTCGCAAGCGGCCGGCAGTGACCTTCGTCGTCCTGGCGGGCGGCAGGGGCGAGCGGCTCTGGCCGCTCGTGCGGGCGGCCTCGCCCAAGGTGTGCCTCTCGCTGGATGGCCATCGGAGCCTGCTGCGCGCGACCATCGAGCGGCTGCGCGCCGCCTGGCCCCAGGCCGAGTGGCTCATCGTGACGACGCGGGAGCAGGCCCAAGCGGTGCGCCGCGCCCTGCCGCCATCGCTGCGGCGCGCGCTGCTCGTCGAGCCGCAGGGGAAGAGCACCGCGGCCTGCATCACGCTGGCAGCGGCGGCGCTGGCGGTGCGCAACCCGCGGCGCGTCATGGTGGTGGCGCCGGCCGACCACTGGATCGGCGACGTCGCCGCCTACCGGGCGGCGGTGCGCGCAGCGATCCGCGCGGCGGCGGCCCACGAGGACATGGTGACGATCGGCATCCGGCCGACCCATCCGCACCCGGGCCTCGGGTACCTGTGCGCTGGCTCAGCCGTGACGCGCTCGGCCGCCCGCGCGACGGGTGGGGCGGTCGGTCCGCGCGTCTTCCGGCTGCATCGATTCATCGAGAAGCCCTCGCCGGCTGCGGCGCGGCGGCTCCTGCGGCGGCCGCGGACCTATTGGAACAGCGGCACCTTCATCGGCACGGCGGAGACGTTCCTTGCGTGCGTGACCGAGTGGCTGCCTGACCACGCCCGCCGGCTCGTTTCGCTTGCGAGCCTGCTGCGCCGCGCAGGGGCTGCGCAGACCCCCGCCTTCGTCAGACGGGCGGAGGTAGCGTATCGACCGCTGCAGGCCATCTCCTTCGACCACGGCGTCATGGACCACCTGCGCGGCGGGCTCGTCGTCGAGGGGCGCTTCGCGTGGGCGGACCTGGGGAGCTGGGATGTCTGGGCGCGCCTCGGGCGTTCCCGGGCGCGCCTGCTCGAGGTCGAGAGCCGCAACGTTCGCGCCATCGGCCAGCCGGGCCATCTCCTCGCGGCCGTCGGTGTGCGCGACCTCCTCATCGTCCAGACGCCCACCGCCACGCTCATCTGTCGTCCGGAGCGGACGCAGGCGGTGCGCGCGGTGGTGCGGCGCATCGCAATGGACCCGCGCCTGGCGGCGTACCGGTAGCGATGCGGATCCTCGGGCTGGACGTCGGCGACCGGCGCATCGGGGTCGCGGTGAGCGATGCGCTTGGGCTCACCGCGCAGCGGGTCAGCGTCCTTGAGCGGCGGGGGCTGCCGCAGGACGTGGAGGCGGTGCGGGCGCTCGTCGAGCAGTACGGCGCCTCCGCCGTTGTGGTGGGGTTGCCGCTGACGATGCGCGGGGAGCACGGCGTGCAGGCGGGGAAGGTCACTGCGTTTGCCGAGGCGCTGCGCCGGCGCGTCGCGGTGCCCATCGAGTTCATGGATGAGCGGCTGACGACGGTGCAGGGCGCGCGCGCCCTGCGGGAAACCGGCGCCTCGCGCCGCGCGCGCAAGCAGACGATTGACCAGGTCGCGGCCCAGCTCATCCTCCAGGATTTCCTGGACCGCAGGCGCCAGCACGAACAGCCATGACGACCGCACCCTACCACCTGACGACGCTCGCCAACGGCCTCGGTGTCGCGCTGCGGCCGATGCCGCAGGCCCAATCGGTCGCGGTGGGCGTCTGGGTCAGGGCCGGAGGCCGCTACGAGGCCGAGGAGGTCGCGGGCATCTCCCACTTCGTCGAGCATCTGCTCTTCAAGGGCACGCGCCGGCGCTCCTGCGAGGCGCTGAAGCAAGCCATCGAGGGGGTCGGCG
>Ga0137796_10001972_pt1 | contig 11276 bp, 15 predicted proteins | sample OV2TP3_FD_97704 | JGI IMG/M metagenome (GOLD analysis project Ga0137796, IMG submission 97704)
CCGCCGGTCGGGGGCTCTCGGCTGGGCCCTGAGCGGGGCCGGGCCCTCGGTCCTCACCGTGGTGCGCGGGGCCCCGGAGCCCCTGGCACGGGCGCTCGAGGCGGCCCTGGCGGCGGAGGGGCTCAAGGGGCAGAGCCTCGTTCTCGGGGTGGATCGCGAGGGGGCCCGGGTGGAAGAAATGGGTTGACGCCCCGGCGGGAGGCCTGCTATCGTCAGGTCGAGAGTTCGACGTCCATCCCGAGCGACCAGCCGCGGAACCCCTGGAGTGACCAGCACCTGGCCGGTTGTCCTGGCCCCCGATGCCGTCCGCCGTCATCCCTGAGGCGTCCGCCCCACCATGGGGAGTCGCGTCCATCGCGGCTCAGTCTACCTCGACGGGAGGTGAGATCGGCAGCGACGTCGTGCCCCAACGCGAAGCCACCCGATAGCCACGAGGAGACGCGAGGGTATGGATTTCCAGGACAAGGTGTTGAGGTGTCGGGAGTGCGGGAAGGAGTTCCTCTTCTCCGCCGGTGAGCAGGCCTTCTACGCCGAAAAGGGGTTCCAGCACGAACCGACGCGGTGCCGCAACTGCCGGACGGCCAGGAAGCAGGGAACGCTCTCGGACGCGGGGTCGCGGACGCTCTACCCGGCGGTCTGTTCCGAGTGCGGGAAGGAGACCCAGGTTCCCTTCAAGCCGACCCCTGGCAAGCCGGTCTACTGCAGGGACTGTTTTCAGAAGCGCGCGAGCAAGACCCCCCGCCGGAGTCCGGCCTACTTAGAGCCCTAGCCCGCCGTTCCGCCCACCCCCCCGGGGCCGCCCGCGGGGTCGCGTTCGGACGCCTTGCCGGGGCGATCCGGGTCACTCTCGGATCCCCTCGTAGATGACCAGGACCAGCCCGACGAGGCCGAGCAGGATCCCGGTGGCGATGCCGGCGGGGACGGGGGAGGGGAGGACCTTTCCGGAGAGGAACATCAGCCCGAGTCCGAAGGCCAGGAGCCCGAACCCGGCGCGCATCAGGCGGGTGAAGATCGGCTCGTCCCCCGTTCGCATCTCGCGGCGCCACTCTACCACGTCCCCGGGCGCCCGCTCAAGCAAACCCTTGACTTCCCGCGCGCGCGAGGGGTAGCATGAAGCCGTAGTCCGGGACAGGCGGGGGCGTGATCAAGAGCGACCGGTGGATCAAGCAGATGGCCCTGGACAAGGGGCTGATCGCCCCCTTCGAGGAGCGCCAGGTCCGGGCCGGGACCATCTCCTACGGCCTCTCCTCCTACGGCTACGACATCAGGATCGCGGATGAGTTCAAGATCTTCACCAACATCAACACGACCATCGTGGACCCCAAGCAGTTCGACTCGCGCTCCTTCGTGGACTACAAGGGGGAGGTGTGCATCATCCCGCCCAACTCCTTCGCCCTGGGGCGGTCGGTGGAGTACTTCCGGATCCCCCGGAACATCATGACCCTCTGCGTGGGGAAATCGACGTACGCCCGGTGCGGGATCATCACCAACGTGACCCCCTTCGAGCCGGAGTGGGAGGGATACGTGACCCTGGAGATCTCCAACACCACCCCCCTCCCGGCCAAGATCTACGCAAACGAAGGGATCGCGCAGGTCCTCTTCTTCGAGGCCGACGAGGTCTGCGCGGTCTCCTATGCCGACCGGCAGGGGAAGTACCAGGGACAACAGGGGATTGTCCTCCCGCGGGTCTAGGACCGCTCGGGTGCCCCTATGGGGAGCGCCTCGAGGCCGGGGGCCCCGAGGCGCGACGGAGGCGAGCCGATAATGGCCGAGCAGAGGAAGAAGGTCGAACGGCCCAGGGGCCCGTCCGAAGGGGACGAGGCCGCCGCGAACCCCGAGCTCTCCAGGAAGGGCAAGAAGATCAAGGAGGAGCTCGACAAGCTCCTCGACGAGATCGACGAGATCCTGGAGGAGAACGCCGAGGAGTTCGTGAAGAGCTACGTCCAGCGGGGGGGCGAGTAGCCGGATGCCCATCTACGAGTACCACTGCGCCGCCTGCGGGAGCGACTTCGAGACGCTCGTCTTCGGCCAGGCGACGGTCCTCTGCCCGTCCTGCGAGAGCGCCGAGATCACCCGCCGCCTCTCCCTGTTCGGGTTCCGGAGCGGCGGGACCTTCGTGGCCTCCGCCGGCGGGTGCGGGTGCGGCGCCTCCCACGGCTGAGGGTCGTGTAACTGACCCTGGCGGGCGCCAGGGGAACGGCGGGGGCCGAGCGGCCCCCCTTTTTGTATCGGGGGAGAGGTGGACGATGACCACCACGGCCATCAAGGTGCCCAAGATCAGGTGCGAGGGGTGCGCCGCGACCATCACCCGGGCCCTCGGCGCCCTCCCCGGGATCGCCGCTAGCCGCGTGGAGATCGCCGCCAAGGAGGTCCACGTGGAGTACGACTCCGCGCAGGTCGATGAGGGCCGGATCCACCGCGCCCTCCAGGAGGCCGGGTTCCCGCCCGCGACGTGAGCCCCTGACGCGTATCAGGTGCCGGACCGGGCCCGTGAGAGCTCCGGGGAAGAGCTCCTCGCCGCCGCCGAGGGCGTGAGGGGCCGAGCCGTGCGTGCCCGGGCCAAGGAGGGGCTCCTGGCCGTGGGGGCCGCGCTTTTCGCCACGGGCCTCATGGCCGTGGGCCGCTTCGCGTGGGAGGGGCCGCTCATCCCGGAGCTCATGGCCGAGAAGCTCTTCGCGTGGGTCCCACCCTGGCTGTTCACCCCGCTCTTCCGCCTCTTCGGGTACAATGCCAAGTACTACGCCTTCGCGGGGATGGTGGCGGGCTATGTGGGGGCCATGACCGCCCTGGGGGTGGGGCTCCGGGCGTGGTGCCGTCGCGGCCCCGGCCTCGGGCGGATCGGGGTGGCGTGGGGCGCTCTCTGGCTCGTCACGGCGGGGGCCGTCGTGCCGCTCCTGGACGGGGGGGCCTTCGGGACCGGGCTCCCGGCCGGTGGTCTGATCACCTCGGCCACGCTGGGCGCGGTCCTGGCCGTGTACGTGGCCGTGCTGACCATGGGGGTGAAGGGATGAGGCTGTTCGCAGGTCAGACTCGTCGGACCTTCGTGGGCCGCCTCCTCGCCGGGTGCGGGGTCCTCGGGCTCTCGCGGCTCGCGGCCGGCGCGACCACGCTCTTCGGCCGCGTCGCCGAGGCCGCCGAGGGGCTCTGGGCGGGCATCGCCGGACTCGCCGCCGAGATCACCCCGGTGGGACAGTTCTACACGGTCTCCAAGAACGTCTTCGACCCCGCGGTGGACGCCCGGAGCTGGCGGCTCCAGATCAAGGGGCGGGTGGAGCGCCCCTACACCCTGACCCTGGAGGAGATCAAGCGGCTGCCGGCGGTCACCAAGCCCCACACCCTGATGTGCATCTCCAACGAGGTGGGGGGTGACCTGATCTCCAGCGCCGAGTGGAAGGGGGTCCCGCTCCGGCCCCTCCTCGAGCGGGCCGGGATCAAGCCAGGCTCCACCGAGCTGATCCTCCGGGCGCGCGACGGCTACTCCGACAGCTTCCCCCTCCAGGCCGCCCTGGCCGAGGGGACGATCCTCGCCTACGAGATGAACGGCAAGCCGGTCGAGCGGCAGCACGGCTTCCCGGCCCGGGTCCTGGTGATGGGGATCTACGGGATGAAGAACGTCAAGTGGCTCACCGAGCTGGAGGTGGCGGACTACGACTACAAGGGGTACTGGGAGGTGCGGGGGTGGTCGGACGAGGCGATCTACAAGACCTTCTCCCGCATCGATGTCCCCGCCCCGCGTGCCACCCTGCGGCGCGGGGAGCGCCACTGGATCGCCGGGGTCGCCTTCGCCGGGGATCGCGGGGTCAAGGCCGTCGAGGTGAGCGTCGATGGCGGCGAGGGCTGGCAGCCCGCCCGCATCAAGCCGGCCCTCGGCCCCCACGCCTGGGTCCTCTGGGCCTACGAGTGGGTGCCGGCGGTCCCGGGGCAGGCGACCCTGATGGTCCGGGCGATCGACGGGACCGGGGTCGTCCAACCCCCCGGGCCGAAGCCGCCCCTCCCGGACGGCGCCGAGGGGTACCACGTGGTCCCGGTGAAGGTCGTCTAGAGTGGACCTGAGGCAGCTCGAGGTCTTCGCCGCGGTCGTCGAGGCGCGGAGCTTCTCCCGGGCGGCCGAGGCGCTCCACCTCACCCAGTCCACGGTGAGCGAGCACGTCCGCCTGCTCGAGACGGAGCTGGGGACGCGCCTCTTCGACCGCCTGGGACGCCAGACCCTCCCCACCAAGGCCGGGGAGCTCCTTCACGGCTACGCCCGGCGGATCCTCCAGCTCACCGGCGAGGCCCATCAGGCCCTCGGCCAGTTCCTGGGGCAGCTCACCGGGGAGCTGGCGGTCGGGGGGAGCACCATCCCCGGGGAGTACGTCCTGCCCGCGCTGATCGGCCGCTTCCGGGAGAAGTACCCCCAGATCTCGGTCTCGCTCGTCGTCCAGGATACCCGGGGGATCCTCGACCTCCTGCTGGCCGGGCGGGTGGAGCTCGGGGTGGTCGGGGCCCGGCTCCCGCACCGGTCCCTCGAGTTCACCGAGTTCATGCCGGACGAGCTGGTCGTCGTGGTCCCGGCCGGGCACCCCTGGTTCGGGCGCAAGGTCGTGGCCCTGGAGGACCTCAGGAAGGAGCCGCTGCTCGTCCGCGAGCAGGGCTCGGGCTCCCGCCATGCCCTGGAGGGGGCGCTCCGGGAGGCCGGGGTGGAGCTGGAGGCGCTGCGCCTGGTCGGGGAGATGGGCTCGACCCAGGCGATCAAGCAGGCGGTGAAGGCGGGGATGGGGGTGTCCATCATCTCCAAGCGGGCCGTCGAGGAGGAGTGCCGCCACGGCCTCGTCTGGTGCGTGAAGATCCGCGACCTCAAGTTCACCCGCCACTTCTACATCGTGGTCCACCGGGAGCGCACCCGCTCCCCCCTCTGCCAGGCCTTCCTCGACTTCCTCCGCGCCGCGGTTTAATTCGAAGGGGGGGTTCCACCCCCCTCCGAGCCTCCCCCAAAAACCTTGGGAGGGGGGCTTTGCCCCCCTTCCCAAACCTCCCCCATAGGTTGCGCGGGCGGAGCCCGCGCTCGGAGCGGAAACCACCAAGGCCGCGAGCTGAGGGCCGAGGGCGCGCGGGTCGCAACAGGCGGCACCTGGGCCAGGCTCTTGCCCGGAATTCCACATCGGGATTTCCGTTGGCGGTCGAGTACATCTATCGGAATTTCCGTGTTGATTCCATCGGGATCTCCGTTATCATTGGGAGCGTCTAATCCCGTGGGGCACCGGTCCGAGGGGGAGAAAGGAGCGCTCAGTCCGATGGCGTCCCTGAAGGCGATCCTCACCGTAGCGGCAGCCGGGCTCGTCCTCGGGCTCGCGGGGCCCTCCGCGGGCGGGGAGATCCCACCGGTCCTCCGCGTCTCTGCGATCCCCGACGAGAACCCGACCGAGCTCCAGCGCATCTACGGCCCCTTCGCCGATTACCTGGCCCGGGAGCTCGGGATGAAGGTGCAGTTCATCCCCGTGGTGGACTACGCGACCACCGTCGAGGGGCTGGCGGCCAGGAAGCTCGACCTGGTCTGGTACGGGGGGTTCACCTCGGTGCAGGCGGTCCGCCGGACCCACGGCCGGGCGACCCGGCTCGTGATGCGGAAGGAGGACGCCGAGTTCCGGTCGGTCTTCGTGGCGCGCAGGGACAGCGGGATCCGCTCGCCGGCCGACCTCAAGGGGAAGACCTTCGCCTTCGGCAGCGTCTCCTCCACCTCGGGGCACCTGATGCCCCGGTACTTCCTCCTCAAGCACGGGATCGATCCCGATCGAGACTTCGCCCAGAAGCCCGCCTTCTCGGGCGCCCACGACGCGACCGCGCTCTGGGTCCAGGCGGGGAAGGTGGCCGCCGGCGCCCTGAACTTCCTCGTGTGGGAGAAGCTCGTCGAGACCGGGAAGGTGGACCTGAACCAGATTGGCGTCTTCTGGACGACGCCCCCGTACGTGGACTACGTCTGGACCGCGCGGGGCGACCTGGACCCCGGGCTCCGGGAGCGGATCGCGGCGGCGTTCCTCAAGCTCCGCCACGACGACCCCGAGCACCGGCGCCTCCTCGACCTCCACCGGACCACGGGGTACATCCGGGCCTACGACGAGGAGTGGAAGGGGGTCGAGGAGGCGGCCGTCGCGGCAGGGCTCCTGAGGTAGGGGCGCCGCGGGCTCCGCAGGCGTGATGTACGAGCTGGCGGGCATCCGGAAGGTCTTCGACGGCGGCGAGGCCGCGCTCGACGACGTCTCCCTAGCCATCGGCCGTGGCGAGCGGGTGGCGTTCGTCGGCCCCAGCGGCGCGGGGAAGACCACGCTCTTCCGGATCCTCAACCTCACCCTCAGGCCGACCGCGGGGACCCTGCGGGTGGGCGGCATCGACGTCGCCGGTCTGGACGGCGCAGCCCTCCGCGACCTGCGGCGGCGGATCGGGACCGTCTATCAGCAGCACAACCTGGTGGGCCGCCTCCGGGTCGTGCACAACGTCCTCGCGGGTCACCTCGGCCGGTGGCCGACGGTCAAGGCCCTGCTCTCGCTCGCCTGGCCGCAGCACGTGGCCTCGGCCGGCGAGGCCCTGGCCCGCGTCGGCATCGCGGAGAAGCTCTACGCGCGGACCGACACCCTCTCGGGGGGGCAACAGCAGCGCGTCGCCATCGCGCGGGTGCTGGTGCAGGATCCCGACGTGATCCTGGGGGACGAGCCCGTCTCCTCCGTGGACCCCTCGCTCGCCGCGGGCATCGTGCGCCTGCTCCGGGATATCGCCGAGGCGACCGGCAAGACCCTCCTGATGAACCTGCACAGCGTGGACCTGGCCCTGGAGTTCTTCCCGCGCATCGTGGGGGTCCGCCAGGGTCGAATCGCCTTCGACCTGCCGCCGGGCGAGGTGACCCCCGAGCTGCTCGCGACCCTCTACGCGGGCGCGACCGCCGCGGAGGGCGCGGTCCAGGTCGCCGAAGGGGTCCTCCCCACCAGTCGCGTCTGCCGGCCCGTCCCCGGCCTGAAGTAGAAGGTGCGCCGGCCTCGCCCTGGCGTCCCCTCCGGCGGGATCGACCTCAAGGCCGCCTTCCCCCACCTCTTCTGGCTGGTCTTCGGGGCGGCCTTCGTCCTGAGCCTCTGGGTCGCCCAGGTGGATCCGCGCCTCCTCGTCGCCGGGGACGCGCGGGCGAACGTGGCGCGGTTCGTCCGGGGGATGTTCCCGCCCGACCTCTCCCCGGCGTTCCTCGCGCTCATGGCCCGCCCGGTGGTCGAAACGATCCAGATCTCGGTGGCCGGGACCGCGATCGCCATCCTCATCGGGCTCCCCCTCGGCCTCCTCGCCGCCTCCACCCTGACCTGGAGCGGGATCCTCCACGAGCGGCGGGCCCGGGCGGCCCGCGCCCTCGGGTTCGTCCCCTACGCGGCCGCGCGCGGGCTGCTCTCCGCCTTCCGCTCGATCCCCGAGTTCGTCTGGGCGTTCATGTTCGTCCGCGCCGTGGGGCTCGGGCCGTTCCCCGGGGTCCTCGCCATCGGGGTGGCCTACGGGGGGATCCTGGGGAAGGTCTACTCGGAGATCCTCGAGGGCGTGAACCCCCGTCCCCTGGAGACCCTCCAGGCCGGCGGGGCCGGTCGCCTGGCCGTCGTCGTCTACGGGGTCTTCCCCCAGGCGCTCCCCGCCTTCATCTCCTATACCCTCTACCGCTGGGAGTGCGCGATCCGCGCCTCGGCGATCCTCGGGTTCGTCGGGGCCGGCGGGCTCGGCCAGCAGATCGAGCTCTCCATGCGGATGTTCGACTTCCACGAGGTCCTGACCCTGCTCGGGATCCTCTGGCTGCTGGTGGCGGCCGTGGACGCGATCTCGGGGCTGATCCGCCGGGCGGTGGTGCGATGAGACACCCGCCTCTCCCTGTCGCCACCCAACCACGGCCCCGGCCGGTGGGGGGGCTTGGGGGAGGAGCGGCGCCGCTCCCCCCCAGGGTGGACCAGTGACCGGCCGCGCGGTCACCCTCCTCCGCCGTCCGCGGGGCTCGCCCTGGCCCTGGCTCACCGTCGGCCTCCTCGCCGCGCTGGTCGGCTGGAGCGCGCGCGGGACCGGCGTGGAGCCGGCGGCCCTGGTCAGCGGCGAGGCGGTCGGGCAGATGTGGGCCTACGCGTCGAGGCTGTTCCCGCCCGATCTCTCGGCCCCGGTGCTCCGCGAGGCCGCCTCCGGCGCCGTCGAGACCTTCGCGATCTCGCTGGTGGGCACGGGCCTGGCGGTCGTGATCGCCCTGCCCCTGGCGTTCGTCGCGACCCGCACGCTGCTCTTCGAGGGGATCCTGTACGCCCGCGAGGAGCTGGGCTGGCGACGGTATCCCCGGATCGCGCTCTACGCGCTGGCCAAGGGGGTCCTCAACCTCCTCAGGACCGTCCCCGAGATCGTCTGGGCGCTGATCTTCGTCTTCGCGGTGGGGCTCGGCCCCTTTCCGGGGGTCCTGGCCCTCGGGTTCCACACCGGGGGGGTGCTGGGCAAGCTCTTCGGCGAGGTCCTGGAGGATGTGGCCTCCGAGCCCCTCGAGGCCCTCCAGGCGGGCGGGGCCTCGCGCGCGGCGATCCTCGCCTACGGGATCCTGCCGCAGGCCCTGCCGCAGTTCCTCGCCTACGCCCTCTACCGCTGGGAGGTCAACATCCGGGCGGCGGCGATCCTGGGGTTCGTCGGGGCCGGCGGGCTCGGCCAGCGGATCCACATCGCCATCAGCCTGTTCCTGGAGCACCAGCTCCTGACGCTGATCCTGGCGATCTACCTGCTCGTGACGCTGGTGGACGCCCTGAGCGCCTGGCTCAGGCGGCGGATCCTCTAAAACTCGAAGGGGGGTTCCACCCCCCTCCGAGGCTCCCCCCATAAGGTTGCGGCGGCGAAGCCGCCGCTCGGAGTGGACCGGTCAGGGCGTGGCGCCTAGATCACAGCCCCAGATCCTTTCGGCGGCCAGGTACCCTCGGGGGAGGCGGCGGTCCCGAGCGGAGCGTGTGGAACGAGGGGCCGATGCCTTCCCCAGGGGCCGGCCGGTCCGCGGAGGGTCCCGGCCAGGGGCCGTGCGCCCGGCCGGGTGGCGCTGCGTTCAGGACGGCGGGGCGGCTCGCTCTCGCGAACGGTGGCGGGGAATATTCCACAGGCGCCGAGGGTTGTTACAGGTGACCCAAGCGTAAGGACGGGAGGCCCACCGGGGGTCCCCACGTCCAGGGGTTCATGGCGAAGCTCTTGGGCAAGTTCATCGGCTCCTTGGCGCCCCCATCGGGCGCCCCGGCACCCGCAGGGCGGCTGAGCCTCCTCGGCGCGCTGCGCGAGGACGAGCGGCAGGCGCTCGAGCGTCTCGCCCAGCCGCATCTCCTCCGGCGGGGACACACCCTGTACGTCTCCACCGATCTCGGCGGGGCGATCTGCATCCTCAGGTCGGGCCGCCTGAAGCTTGCCCGCCTCTCCCGGGACGGGCGGGAGTTCATCCTGGAGATCGTGGAACCCGGGGCCCTGTTCGGCCACCTCTCGACGTCCGAGGATCCCGTCCCGCAGACCATCGCGGAGGCCTTCGAGGACAGCCTGGTGCTCGCCGTCTCCCGGGCCGAGTTCGAGGGCATCCTCCGGTCCAGGCCCGACCTGGCGCTGACGGTGGTGAAGTTCATCGATCTCCGCCTTCGATCCACCGAGAGCCGGATGGAGGATCTGGTCTTCCGGGACATCCCCGGCCGGCTGGCCAACGCCCTCCTCAGGCTCGCCGACACCTCCGGGATGACCACGGACGGCGGCGTGAGCGTGGGGTTCCGGATCACCCAGCAGGAGCTGGCCAATCTGATCGGGGCGAGCCGGGAGATGGTAAACCACACCCTCGCCGGGCTCCGCCGGAAGGGGGTCGTCGATCTCAAGGGACGGACCATCATCATCCGCCAGCGCGAGGTCCTCGAGGGTCTGCGCTAGGCGGGTCACCGGCCCCTCACGCGTGATCGAGAACAGGAGGATCCGCCGATGAGACAGCTCGGACCCTGGCCCACCGTGCTCGGGCTCGCAGGCCTTCTCGTCGTCGTCTCGGCGTTCGGCTTGGAGGGCGCCTGGCACGGGGCGAAGAAGGCCCAGCAGCCGTGCGCCGCGCAGCCCTGTGCCCCGAAGCAGGTCTGCGCCGCCCAGCCGTGCGCGCCCAAACAGCCCTGCGCGGCCCAACCCTGCGCCCCCAAGCAGCCGTGCGCCGCCCAGCCCTGCGCGGCCAAGCCCGCCAAGCCCGTGAAGGACAAGGTCGCCGAGGCGACGTTCAAGGAGTACAAGGGCTGGACGAAGGTCAACGAGAAGCCCGTGATGAGCGCGACCCACGGGAACACCTGGGTGTTCACCTACGTGAACAAGAAGTCGGAGGGTCCGGCCCTGGCCGGGAAGTTCCCGCTCCCCGCCGGCGCCATCCTCGCGAAGGAGTCCTTCCAGGACGCGGGCGGCAAGCCCGGGGCCAGGGGCGCGCTCTTCGTCATGGAAAAGCGGAAGAAGGGGTACGACCCGGCGAACAGCGACTGGCACTACGCCGTCGTGAACCCCGACGGGACCGTGGCCATGAGCGGGAGCGGCAAGGCCGGGAGCTCGACCCAGTTCTGCGCCGGCTGCCACATGTCGGCCAAGGTGAACGACTTCGTCTTCGGCAACGGGACCATCATGAAGGTGAAGCCGACGGCCGTCCAGGCCCCGGCGCAACCTTGCGCCGCCCAGCCCTGCGCGCCGAAGCAGCCCTGCGCGGCCCAACCCTGCGCGCCCAAGAAATAGCCTACTCAGCACGCAGGGTCGTCCCATCCTTCGGCGACGACCTCGCGAGGGGCCCTCTCACCGGGCCCCTCGCGTCTTTCAGTCTCCCGCTGATCCGGCCGGCTCAGTTGTGACCCGGCTGGCGGCGGGCGCCGGTCCCCACGGGCCGGAGGGCTCAGAGGAGACATCGCCATGGGCCGATGGAGTATCCTGGCAGGGCTCGTCTTCGTGCTCTCCGGCGCGGCCGCCGATGCCCCGCGGGCCGCGTCCGGCGAGGCGGAAAAGGTGCGGCTGGTCTCGCGGGTGCCGTTCGCCGTGGTGGCCCGGGCGCTGGAGAAGGCGATCGCGGACGAAAAGATGGGCCTCGTCTGCCACGCCAACGCCCAGGTTGGGGCGGCGGCGCGGGGCGTGAAGATCGCCGGCAACCAGGTCCTGGAGGTCTTCCGCAACGACTACGCGGTCCGGATGCTCCGGGCCAACCCGGAGGCGGGCTTCGAGGCCCCGATCCGGATCTACCTCTACGAGCGACCGGACGGGACGGCCACCCTGGTCTACCGGAAGCC
>Ga0137796_10001973_pt1 | contig 11274 bp, 8 predicted proteins | sample OV2TP3_FD_97704 | JGI IMG/M metagenome (GOLD analysis project Ga0137796, IMG submission 97704)
CCCGATCCATTTCTCCCATGCCATCCTGAAGTCGCTCGCCGAGGCCCGCCATTCGGGCGCCGAGCCGGGCCTGGGCCCGGATTCGAAAAGCCAGGTGACGCTGGAATACCTGGACGGCACGCCGGTGCGGGCGGCGTCCGTGGTGGTCTCGACCCAGCACGCCGAATCCCTCACCCAGGACGAGGTGCGCGAAATCGTGCGGCCGCACGTCCTTGGCGTGCTGCCGGAAGGCTGGATGTGCCGGGAGGACGAATTCTACGTCAACCCGACCGGCCGCTTCGTCATCGGCGGCCCCGACGGCGACACCGGCCTGACGGGGCGCAAGATCATCGTCGATACCTACGGCGGCGCCGCGCCGCACGGCGGCGGCGCGTTCTCCGGCAAGGATCCGACCAAGGTCGACCGCTCGGCCGCCTACATGGCGCGATACCTCGCCAAGAACGTGGTCGCCGCCGGCCTCGCCGATCGCTGCACCATCCAGGTCGCTTACGCCATCGGCGTCGCCAAGCCGCTCAGCGTCTACATCGACACCCACGGCGCCGGCACGGTCGACGAGGAGAAATTGTCGAAGGTGCTGCAGGAAATGGTCGACCTGTCGCCGCGCGGCATCCGCGAGCACCTCGGCCTCAGCCGGCCGATCTACGCGCGAACCGCGGCCTACGGGCATTTCGGCCGGCCGCCCGAGGCCGACGGCGGATTCTCGTGGGAGCGCACCGACCTCGTCGGCGACCTGCGCTCGGCGTTCGGGGCCCATTGAGCCGCGCCGGCGACCCGGACAACCGTCTTCACTGGTACGGCCGCCGCCGCGGCCACAAGCTCCGGCCCGGCCGCCGGGCGCTGGTCGACAACCTGTTGCCGCGCCTGCGGCTCGGGCCGCCGCAGGGCGGCGGGATCGTCGACCTCGCGGGCGCGTTCGCCTCGCCGGTCCGCGACGTGTGGCTGGAAGTTGGCTTCGGCGCCGGCGAGCACCTGGCGGCCCAGGCCGAAGCCCATCCCGACGTCGGCTTCATCGGCTGCGAGCCGTTCGTCAACGGCGTCGCGTCGCTGCTCAAGCATGTGGAAAGCCGCGGCCTTGCCAATGTCCGCGTCTACGACGACGACGCGCGGCGGCTGTTCCCGTCGCTGCCCGAAGCCGCCGTCGGCCGGGTGTTCGCGCTGTTTTCCGACCCGTGGCCGAAGAAACGTCACCACCGTCGCCGGTTCGTCAACGACGACACGCTCGATCAGTTGGCGCGCATCATGAAGGACGGCGCCGAGCTGCGGATCGCCAGCGACCACGGAGGGTACGTCGCCTGGGTGATCGAACGCGTCGGCGGGCATCCGGCGTTCGCCTGGCCGGCACGGTCGCGCCGCGACTGGACGCAGCCGCCGCCGGACTGGGTCGAGACGCGCTACGAAAGGAAGGCCCGGAGACTGGGCCTGACGCCGGTCTATCTGTGCTTCCGGCGCCGCCGCAGGGCCTGAACCCGGGGCGCCGGAAAAATCGTCGAAAGCCGTTGAAATTGCAGGGACGGCGGTATATATAACCGGTGCGTTCAGGCGTGAACGTACTCGTTGGTTCCAAAGGCTGAGTTGGAGTTGATGGGTGGGCCGGTGGCCCGCCCTTTCGCTTTAAGCGGGTCTTGCGAAGCCGCCGCCCCGGCGCCCCAAAAACCGGGCGTCCCGAGGCGGACCCAGGAAGGCGGATAACGCCCATGGATGTCATCGGTCGCGTGCGGCGACTCATTGAACCGGCCATCGGCGATCTCGGATTCGAGATCGTCCGCCTGCAGCTGGCGGGAAAGAACCGACCCTGCATGCAGGTGATGGTGGAGCACGGGACCGGCCGCGCCATCACCGTCGACGACTGCGCCCGGGTCAGCCGCGCGATCTCGACCATCCTCGACGTCGAGAATCCGATCAAAGGCGCGTACACCCTCGAGGTGAGCTCGCCCGGCATCGACCGGCCGCTGGTTCGCATCGGCGACTTCCAGCGCTTTCGGGGATTCCAGGCCAAGATCGAGACCCACCGGCCGATCGACGGCCGGCGGCGCTTCAAGGGGCGGCTGCTGGGCGTCGAGGGAGATCGCGTGCGAATCGAGGTGGAGGGCGGCGAGGTGACGTTGCCGCATCCCGACATCCAGCGCGCCAAACTGGTGCTGACGGACGACCTGATCGCGGCATCCGAGGAGAACAGAGGATCATGAGCGAAATCATCGAAGCAAGCGCCACCCATTCGCGTCCCGAGCTGCTGGAGGTGGCGGACGCCGTCGCCCGCGACAAGGGCATCGAGCGCGAGGAGGTTCTGGAGGCCATGGAGCAGGCGATCCAGAAGGCGGGGCGGTCGAAGTACGGCCACGAGCACGACATCCGCGCCACCATCGACCGCAAGACGGGACAGATCACGCTCGCCCGCTTCGTCGAGGTCAAGGAGGCGAAGGAGCAGGTCGAGAACGAGATCACCCAGATCGACCTCGACAGCGCGCTCAAGAAAAAGCCGGACGCCAAGCCCGGCGACTTCCTGGTCGACGTGCTGCCGCCGATCGACTTCGGCCGCATCGCGGCGCAGACCGCCAAGCAGGTCATCGTGCAGCGCGTCCGCGAAGCCGAGCGCGGCCGCCAGTACGAGGAATACAAGGACCGCATCGGCGAGATCGTCAACGGCCTGGTGAAGCGCATCGAATACGGGAACGTCATCGTCGACCTCGGCCGCGCCGAGGCGATCCTCCGACGCGACGAATCGATCCCGCGTGAGCACTTCAACAACGGCGACCGCGTGCGCGCCTACATCGTCGACGTGCGCCAGGAGCCGCGCGGCCCGCAGATCTTCCTCAGCCGCACCCATCCGCAGTTCATGGCCAAGCTGTTCGCCCAGGAGGTGCCGGAAATCTACGACGGCATCATCGAGATCAAAGCCGTCGCCCGCGATCCGGGCTCGCGCGCCAAGATCGCGGTGCTCAGCCACGACTCGTCCATCGACCCGGTCGGCCCCTGCATCGGCATGCGCGGCTCGCGCGTCCAGGCGGTGGTCGGCGAGCTGCAGGGCGAGAAGATCGACATCATCCAATGGTCGCCCGACCCGGCGGCGTTCATCGTCAACGCGCTGGCGCCGGCCGAGGTGGCGAAGGTGGTGCTCGACGAAGAAGCGCACCGCATCGAGGTGGTCGTCCCCGACGAGCAGCTCAGCCTGGCCATCGGACGGCGCGGACAGAACGTGCGCCTCGCCTCGCAGCTTTCCGGCTGGGACATCGACATCCTGACCGAGGCCGAGGAATCCGAACGTCGGACCGAGGAGTTCCGCACCCGCTCGCAAATGTTCGTGGACGCGCTCGACGTCGACGACGTGATTGCGCACCTGCTGGTGACCGAGGGCTTCTCGTCGGTCGAGGAGGTGGCCTTCGTGCCGGTCGAGGATCTGATCTCGATCGAGGGATTCGACGAGGAAGTCGCCGAGGAACTGCGCGAGCGGGCCGGCGCCTATCTCGCCCAGCGCGACGAGGAGTTGACGCGCAAGCGCAAGGAGCTCGGCGTCGCCGACGAGCTGGCCGAGGTGGAGGGCCTGAGCCCGGCGATCCTGGTGGCGCTCGGCGAGAAGGGCGTCAAGACCAAGGACGACCTGGCGGATCTAGCCGCCGACGAATTGCTGGAGATCGTGCCGCCGAAGTCGCTGACCGTGGACAAGGCTAACGACATCATCATGGCGGCCCGCGCCCACTGGTTCGCCGACGAGCCGGCCACGGCCGACCAAGCCGGGACCGACGCGGCGCCGGAGGCGCCTGCCGAACAGCCGAAGCCGTAGTGCCCGACCGGGCGCCCGCGGCCGGGTTTAGGGTTGAGTGGGGTGTGCGATATGGTAAATACAGCCTGCGCCGCGGGAATATGCGGGAATTGCCGTGCCTCGACGGCGTCTGGAATGTGTAGCTGAATGGCCGAAACCAGGGAACAGAGCAAGGGCGGGAAGCTGGGCCTTTCCAGGCCCGGCAAGCTCGAGTTGAAGAAAACCGTCGAGACCGGCCAGGTGCGCCAGAGCTTTTCGCACGGCCGGTCGAAGATGGTCACCGTCGAGGTGCGCAAGAAGCGGACCTATGCCCCCGACGCCGGCGGTCGCATGACCGAGGTCACCAGCGAAACGGTGCTGGCCGCCGAAGAGCGGGCCCTCAAGGCGTTTACGCCGGCCGCCCGCGAAGCGGCACAGCCGGCGCCGGCGACCTCGCTCGGCCCGAGCCTGACCGATGAGGAGAAGGCCGCCCGCGCCCGCGCCCTCGAGGACGCCATGAAGGCGGCCGAGACAGGCGTCACACCGCCGGTCGCGCACATCGTCGCGCCGCCGCCATCGCTGCCGCACGCGCCGTTGCCCGCCCAGGAGGAGGCGCTGCGCGCCGAAAAGGAAGAGGCCCGCCGCCGCGCCGAGGAGGAAGAGCGCCGGCGCGAGCAACAGGCGAAAGCCGCCGCCGCGTCCGCCGTCGCCAAGCTGCAGGCCCTCGAGGTCGAAGAAGAAGAGGAGCCGCGGGGACGCCTGCGCCGCGGCGCCGGACGCGAAGGCCGCCGACTGGCGCCGCCGCGCCGCACCGAGCGCCGACGCCGCTCCGGCAAGCTGACCATCGCCGAGGCCCTCGGCGAGGACGAGGAGCGCACCCGCAGCCTGGCCTCGATCAAGCGCGCCCGCGAGAAGGAGCGCCAGAAGGCGCAGCAGCTTCTGTCCGAGGGCCAAAAGGTCATCCGCGAGGTGGTGATCCCGGAAACGATCACCGTCCAGGAGCTGGCCAACCGCATGGCCGAGCGCAGCAGCGACGTCATCAAGGCGCTGATGAACATGGACGTGATGGCTACCATCAACCAGACCATCGACGCCGACACCGCCGAGCTGGTGGTGACGACCTTCGGCCACAAGCTGAAGCGGGTGTCCGAGGCCGACGTCGAGATCGGGCTGAAAGGCGCCGACGACGCCGACGCCAACCTGGCGCCGCGCCCCCCAGTGGTCACGGTCATGGGCCACGTCGACCACGGCAAGACGTCGCTGTTGGATGCCATTCGCCAAACCGACGTCGCCGCCCATGAGGCCGGCGGCATCACCCAGCATATCGGCGCCTATCAGGTGACGACCAAATCGAACCACAGGATCACTTTCATCGACACGCCGGGCCACGAAGCGTTCACGGAAATGCGCGCCCGCGGCGCCCGGGTCACCGACATCGTGGTGCTGTGCGTCGCCGCCGACGACGGCATCATGCCGCAGACCGTGGAAGCCATTCACCATGCCAAGGCGGCGAAGGTGCCGATCGTCGTCGCCATCAACAAGATCGACAAGCCCGACGCCGACCCGAAGCGCGTTCGCACCGACCTGCTACAGCACGACCTGGTGGTCGAGGAAGTGGGCGGCGACGTGCTCGCCGTCGAGGTCTCGGCGAAGGAGAAGACCAACCTCGACAAACTCGAGGAGGCGATCCTGCTGCAGGCCGAGGTCCTGGACCTGAAGTCCAATCCGGCCCGCGCCGCCGAGGGCGTCATCATCGAGGCAAAGATGGAACAGGGCCGCGGCTCCGTCGCCACCGTGCTGGTGCAACGCGGCACCCTGAAGGTCGGCGACATCTTCGTCGCCGGCAGCGAATGGGGCCGTGTCCGCGCGATCATGGACGACCGTGGCGAAAGCGTCGCCGAGGCGGGGCCGTCGACGCCGGTCGAGGTCGTCGGCCTCAACGGCACGCCGGCGGCGGGCGATGACGTCGCCGTGGTCGACAGCGAGACGCGCGCCCGCGAGGTCACCGCGTTCCGCCAGCGCCGCACCCGCGACGCCAAGGCCGCCTCCGTCGGCCGCGGCACCCTCGAACAGATGTTCGACAGGATCAAGGAGGGCAGTTCGGTCCAGATGCTGCCGGTGGTCATCAAGGCGGACGTCCACGGCTCCGTCGAAGCGATCGCCAACGCGCTCGACAACCTGAGCACCGACGAGGTCAAGGTGCAGGTGCTGCATTCGGGCGTCGGCGGCATCAACGAATCCGACGTGACGCTGGCCAAGGCGTCGCAGGCGCTGATCATCGGCTTCAACGTGCGCGCCAATCCGCAGGCACGCGAAATGGCGCGCCAGGCCCACGTCGAGATTCGCTACTATTCGATCATCTACGAGCTGACCGACGACCTGAAGAAGGCGCTGTCGGGGCTGTTGGCGCCGTCGATCAACGAAAAGCTCCTCGGCTACGCGGAAATCCGCGAGGTGTTCAACATCACGAAGGTCGGCAAGATCGCCGGCTGCATCGTCACCGAGGGCGTCGTCAGGCGCGGCGCCAAGGTCCGCCTTGTGCGCGACGACGTGGTGATCCACGAGGGCGAGCTGGCGCAACTGAAGCGCTTCAAGGACGACGTTCGCGAAGTGAAGGATAACACCGAGTGCGGCATGGCGTTCGCCAGCTATCAGGACATCCAGGTGGGCGACAAGATCGAGTGCTTCGAGATCGAGAAGGTCGCGCGCGCGCTGTAAAGGCGCCGGGCGCGGGCGCGCGGCCGCGGGCCGCCCGCCGATCGAGGTTTTTCACATGAATAAAGGGGACCCCAAGGCCCCGAGCCAGCGCCAGCTACGCGTCGGCGAGGAACTTCGCCACGCGGTGGCGTGGATTCTCGAGCGCGGCGAGATTCGCGATCCCGGCCTCGGCGACGCGCCGGTCACCGTGACCGAAATCCGCGTCAGTCCCGACCTGCGCTACGCCACGGCGTACGTGATGCCGCTCGGCGGCGGCAACACCACCCAAGTGGTGGCGACGCTCAATCGGGCGGCGCCCTTCATCCGCCGCCAGATCGGGCGCGCCGTCAAGTTGCGCTATCTGCCGAGCATCAACTTCGTCGCCGACTCTACCTTCGACCAGGCACAGCACATCGACGCGCTGCTGCGCGACCCGGCGGTGGCTCGCGACCTCGATCACGACGCCGGCGACGCTGTCGAGGACTCCGACAAGGGCGGTGACGATGGCGCGTAAACGCCGCGGCACGCCGATGCACGGCTGGCTCGTCGTCGACAAGCCGCAGGGCGTGACCTCCAGCGCCGCCGTCGGCCGGGTCAAGCGGCTGGCCGGCGCCGCCAAGGTCGGCCATGCCGGGACTCTCGATCCGCTGGCCACCGGCGTGCTGCCGATGGCTTTCGGCGAGGCGACCAAGACCGTCGCCTACCTGATGGACGCCCGCAAGGCCTACCGGTTCACCGTGCGTTGGGGCGAGGCCCGCGATACCGACGACGCCGAAGGCAAGGTCACCGCGGCGAGCGACGCGCGGCCGACGGAAGCCGGGATCCGGGCCGTGCTCGACCGCTTCCGGGGCGCCATCGAGCAGGTGCCCCCGGCGTACTCGGCGGTCAAGGTCGGCGGCCGGCGCGCCTATGCATTGGCCCGCGACGACGCGGCACCGGTGCTCGGCCCCCGCGCCGTCCACATCCATGACCTGACCCTGAAGGCGATGCCGGACCGCGACCACGCCGAGTTCGAGGCGGTGTCGGGCAAGGGCGCCTACATGCGCAGCCTGGCCCGCGACCTGGCCGCCGCGCTCGGCACTGTCGGCCACGTCGCCGCCCTGCGCCGCACCGCCGTCGGGCCGTTTCACGAAGACCAGGCGATTTCGCTGGATATGCTGGAATCGCTCAGGCATAGTGCGCCCCTCTCGGGGCACCTCCTGCCCGTCGAGACCGTGCTGGACGACATCCCGGCATTGGCCCTGACGGAACGGGAAGCCCGGAAGCTGAGCCACGGACAGGCCATCCCGGTGTTGCCGGTGGCCAGTCGGTCTCCCTTCAAGAACATCGGCCAGGGCGACGTCGTTCGCGCCATGGTCGAAGGCAGGCTGGTGGCGTTGGCGAAGATAAAGGGAGGGGAAATCCGCCCCTTCCGCGTAATTAACCTCTAGACGGAGTAACCGATGTCGATAACCGCAGAGCGGAAACAGCAACTCATCAAGGAGTTCGCCGTAAAGAAAGACGACACCGGATCGCCGGAAGTTCAAGTGGCGATCCTCTCGGAAAGAATCACCAATCTCACCGAGCACCTGAAGACCCACACCAAGGATTTTCATTCGCGTCGCGGCCTGCTGACCATGGTCGGCCAGCGCCGGCGCCTGCTCGATTACGTGAAGGGCAAAGAGGCCAAGCGTTACGAAGCTCTCGTCGAGCGGCTCGGCCTGCGCCGGTAATCGGCATGATCCGCCAATGCGCGGCAATCACGGATGAGATCGACCGGACCCGGCCGGCCGGCGCCGCACGGTGCCGCCGCCGGGATCGGAGACGGGACCAGGCCGGCATGCGGCCGGGTCCCATGAATGGGCAGCCGTCGGATCGTCCGCCGGCGCCCGGCTTTGTATGAACGTAGGATGATGGAACTTGATGCCCGTAGGGATGAAACGACGTGATGTCCGCAGGGAAGAGAGAACTTGATGTCCGTAGGAAGGAAGAATTGAATGTTTCAAGAATTCAGGAAAGAAATCGATTGGGGCGGCCGCAAGCTGGTCCTGGAGACCGGAAAGGTTGCCCGCCAGGCCGACGGCGCCGTAGTGGCGACGTACGGCGACAGCAAAGTCCTGTGCACCGTCGTCGGCGAGAAGGTGCCGAAGACGGGCATCGACTTTTTCCCGCTCGCCGTCCACTACCAGGAAAAGACCTTTGCCGCCGGCAAAATCCCGGGCGGCTTCTTCAAGCGTGAGGGCCGGCCCAGCGAGCGCGAGACGCTGATCTCGCGCCTCATCGACCGGCCGATCCGGCCGCTGTTCGCGAAGGGCTTCTCGAACGAGACGCAGGTCATCTGCACCGTGCTGTCGCACGACCTCGAGAACGACCCCGACATCGTCGCCATGGTCGGAACCTCGGCGGCGTTGACGATTTCGGGGCTGCCGTTCATGGGCCCGATCGGCGGCGCCCGGGTCGGCTACATCAACGGCGAGTACGTCTTGAACCCGCAGCTCGACGAGATGCCGAACTCGAGCCTCAACTTGGTGGTCGCCGGCACCCGCGAGGGCGTCCTGATGGTCGAATCCGAGGTCAAGGAGCTGTCCGAGGACGTGATGCTCGGCGCCGTGATGTTCGGCCACAAGTCGTTCCAGCCGGTTATCGCCGCCATCATCGAGCTGGCCGAAGCCTGTGCCAAGGAGCCGATCGACGTGCCGCCGGAGCCGGAAAGCAAGGCGGCGCTGGCCGATCGCATCAAGGTCTCGGCCGAGGCGGGCCTGCGCGCCGCCTACAAGGAGACGGTGAAGTCGGCGCGCCACGAAAAGCTGACGGCCGTGAAGAAGCGCGTCGCCGACGAGCTGGCCGCCGACCAAACCGTGGACAAGGAGTTCGCCGGCGACGTCACCGGCGACGTCTTCAAGTCGCTGGAGAAGGACATCGTCCGCCAGGACATCCTGAACACCGGCATGCGCATCGATGGCCGCGACACCAAGACCGTCCGCCCCATCGCGGTCGAGGTCGGCGTCCTGCCCCGCACCCACGGCTCGGCCCTGTTCACCCGCGGCGAGACGCAGGCGCTGGTGGTGACAACGCTCGGTACCGGACAGGACGAGCAGATCATCGACGGGCTCGCCGAGGACTACCGCGAGCACTTCATGCTGCACTACAACTTCCCGCCCTATTCGGTCGGCGAGGCAGGACGATTCGGGTTCACCGGCCGACGCGAGGTCGGCCACGGCAAGCTGGCGTGGCGGGCAGTGCATCCGCTGATGCCGTCGAAGGAGGACTTCCCCTACACCATCCGGGTGGTGTCCGAGATCACGGAATCCAACGGCTCGTCGTCGATGGCCACCGTTTGCGGCGCCTCGCTCTCCATGATGGATGCGGGCGTGCCGCTGAAGAAGCCGGTCGCCGGCATTGCCATGGGTCTGATCAAGGAAGGCGACAGGTACGCGGTGCTCAGCGACATCCTCGGCGACGAGGACCATCTCGGCGACATGGACTTCAAGGTCGCCGGCACCGCCGAGGGCATCACGTCGCTGCAGATGGACATCAAGATCACCTCGATCACCGAGGAGATCATGAGGATTGCCCTCGAGCAGGCCCGCGAAGGTCGCCTCCACATCCTGGGCGAGATGGCGAAGGCGCTCGGCAAGGCTCGCGATGCGATCAGCGATCACGCGCCGAGGATCACCGTCATCAAGATCCCGAAGGACAAGATTCGCGAGGTGATCGGGCCGGGCGGCAAGATCATTCGCGAAATCTGCGAGACGACGGGCACCAAGATCGACCTCGAGGACGACGGCACCGTCAAGGTCGCCGCCGTCGACCAGAAGGCCGCGGACGCCGCCATCACCTGGATCAAGGGCATCACGGCGGAGCCGGAAATCGGCGCCCTTTACACCGGCAAGGTGGTGAAGACCGTCGATTTCGGCGCCTTCGTCAACTTCATGGGCAGCCGCGACGGCTTGGTCCACATCTCGGAGTTGGCGCCGCAACGGGTTGGCAAGACCACCGATGTCGTCAACGTCGGCGACGAAGTGAAGGTGAAGCTGATCGGCATCGACGAGCGCGGCAAGGTCAAGCTGTCGATGAAGGCGGTCGACCAGAAGACCGGCGCGGACATTTCCGGCCAGCAGGGCGGCAAGCGGGCGTCCCGCTAGCCGCCACCGGCAGCGGATGGCGGAAAACGGCGGCCCGGGAGGCAGGCTCGCGGCAGGCGCGAGGCCGGCTCCCGGGCCGCCGCGTTGCCGCCTCCGCCGGCTTTTTTTCAGACTTCTCTAGGTTTTTCCCGATTTCGGGATATATAATTTTGCAGCCCTTCCCGTCCGCGTCGGATGGCGGAGGAGTTTTCGTGCGCCCGGCTGCGAGAGCGGGCCCGAGAGAGGTTGATGTGCCGTTGAAGAACCTGAAACAGGCCGGCCTGCTGATTGCCAAGAAGGCCAGCTATACCTACGAGGAACTGGTGGCATGCGGCCATGGCCTGCTGTTCGGGCCGGGCAACGCCAAGCTGCCGCTGCCGCCGATGCTGATGTTCGACCGTATCGTCAAGATCACCGATTCCGGCGGCGCCCATGGTCACGGGCAGATCGTCGCCGAGATGGATGTCAAGCCGGATCTGTGGTTCTTCAAATGCCACTTCGAGAAGGACCCGATCATGCCCGGCTGCCTCGGGCTCGATGCCTTGTGGCAGCTCGTCGGCTTCTTCCTCGGCTGGCTGGGCTCGCCGGGGATCGGCCGGGCGCTCGGCGTCGGCTCGGTGAAATTCTCGGGCCAGGTCCAACCGGGGGCGAAGGTGGTTTCCTACCTGGTCGACATCAAGCGCGTGCTGAACAGGCAGTTCACGCTCGGCATCGCCGACGGGACGATGAAGGTCGACG
>Ga0137796_10001974_pt1 | contig 11269 bp, 11 predicted proteins | sample OV2TP3_FD_97704 | JGI IMG/M metagenome (GOLD analysis project Ga0137796, IMG submission 97704)
GTCTTCGGACATCCCCGGCTGACCGGGTGGTGAACCGTTTCCGGGAATGTTTGATAGCCGGGCGGTCAGGGCGTCGATTTTTAAATTGCCAGTAACTTTGACCCGGGAGGCCTTCGCACCCATCGCGATGATCCGGTCGGCATCCAGATCGGATTGCATCCAGAAGCGGTCAAAATTTTCCAGAAGGGGCGCCAGAAAAAAACGAATGAGGCGGTATCGGGGAAACGACGAATCTGATATCCGGCCGTTGGCCAGACCGAGCCGGATTTTTCGCCTCGCCGCTTCCAGGATCAGATTCGGCCAGAGTTCCGTATCTATGAATATGATTCCCACCGGGCTGACTTCTCCCAGCCGCCGCCGGACGGCCCACGGAACGTCCAGAGGAAACGGCGCCGGCCCGGCCACCCCCACCAACGGAATCAACGCCTTGGCGGCCAGTTCCATTCCGGTGCGGGTTGTAACGCTGAGAGTAATTTTTGTATTCGGCCGCCGGATTCGTATCGCCTGGATCAGCGGCTCCGCCGCCTGAACTTCGCCAACCGACACCGCATGGATCCAGACCGGAGAGGATTGAACATCCCGCGGCCAGCTCGTCAAACCCAACCGGGCCGCCGTCAGGTTGGTCTCTCCCTTTCGCCAGGCCCGACAGAGCCAATAGGGGAACGAGACTATGAGGGCAAGGAGAAACAGGAGAGTGTAGAGGATCATTCCGCCAACACCCTCTTCACCGCAGGCCTAATGAACGGTTTTGGTCTTTCGCCGTCTGGCCCGACCCTTCGGCCGGACCGGTTCGACCGACTGAAGAATCCGCGCCAGGCCCGCACGGTCGGACACGGTATTTCCCTGCAAAAACCACTCGCCCAGGTCGTAGGTTTCCCCCAGTGTTCCGTGCCAGTCGGACCCGCCGGTTGTCAGGAGATTTTTTCGCCGGCAAAAGTCGGTCAACTTTTTCTGGAGGTTGCGGCTGTGTTTTGGATGCAGCACTTCGATCGCGTCCAGCCCGGCATCCGCCAGATGCTCGCAGAGTGTCTCCCCGCCCATCGAGAAGACCGGGTGGGCCAGGGAGACGAATCCGCCCGCCCGGTGAACAATCCGGATGGCGTCTTCCGGCAAAATGGTTTCATGAGGCACATAGCCCGGCCGGTCTTTGCCGAGAAATTTCCTGAAGGCCGATTCGACATCCGGCGCCAGGCCGGCGGCGACGATGGCCTGGGCGATGTGGACCCGTCCGGGCGCGGAAGTTTTTTCAATGTGGATGAGCGCCGGAGAAATTCGGACGCCCAGGTCCTGCAACTGCCGCAGGATCTTTCGGAACCGTTTTTCCCGGAGTTCGCGCTGGTGCGCGACCAGGTCCCGTATCCAGACGGATGCCGGCGAGAAATCGTAGCCGAGAAGATGGAGATCAAATCCGATGGCCTTTGTGGAGATTTCGATACCGGTCGTCAGCCGGATCCCGTTTCGGCCGGCGGCGGACCGCGCGCGGTCCCAGGAATCAACGTTGTCGTGTTCGGTGACGGCGATGTGGGTCAGACCCGACAGCGCCGCGCGGGCCACCAGAATCTCCACGGGCGCGGCGCCGTCCGAGGCGTCGCTGTGGAGATGCAGATCGAGCCGCCGGATCATAGCTGTTTGATCAGGACGTCCCGGTTGTAATAGGCCTCCAGATTTTCCGGATTGATCTGGATCGCCTTGTCAAACGCCTCCCGGGCCTTCGGGAGAAGGCCCTTTTTGAAATAGTAGACTCCGAGCAGAGTGTAGGCCTCGCTTGAAACGGGATTGAGCGCGATACATTTTTGCAGGGCGGCGAACGACTCGTCCAGACGGGACATCTGAAAATAGGTCCGGGACACGTTATAAAAAAGGTCGGCGTCGGTTGGAACCAGGGGCAGCGCCTCCTTGTAGGATTTCAACGCTTCCGTGAAATCGCCCTGGTCGTGATAAATGTTGCCGATCCCCTTGTGGACCGCCCCCCGAATGGCCGGCGTCAGGTCGGAGCCGAGAAGCCGGTTGTACTCTGTCAGCGCCGTGTGCCACAGCCTCTGCCGGCCGGCGGTGTAGGCCATCATGAAGCGCGGGTAATATTCCTGCGGCGCCAACTCCGCCGCCTGCTTGTACACGTCAAACGCCTTGGTCAAATTCTGCCCCTCAAGAAGCACCTCCGCCAGCGCCAGCCGATAGGTGTAATTTCCAGGCTCCTGCTCGACCGCAGTTGTTGCCTGCTTGGCGCTTTCCTCATATTTCCTGCCGCGCTTGAGCGTCCGCGCCAGATTGTAGCGGAGGTAGGAGGCGTCACCCAGGTCGAGGGCATCCTTGTACAGATGTTCGGCGAACTTGATATCGCCGGAATCGTCCATGACGGCGGCCAATCCCGCCATGGCGTCGGCTTTGAGCTGAATCGGGATGTCCTCCCGGCCGGAATATCCGACGATGGTGTTGAATGACTCGTGCGACGCCGGCAGGTTGCCCAGCCGGTGATGGAGATGGCCCATGAGATAGTTGATGCGTTTGTTGTCCGGGAGGCGATCATGGACGGGTTTGAGAAGATCCATGGCCTGCTGATACTGCCCGAGTTCCGCCAGAATGGTCACGGCGTTGTAATACGCGTCGATGTTGTCCTTGTCCAATTTGATGACTTCTAAAAATTCCTTCAACGCCTCCTCTTTCTTGCCGCCTTCCTTCAACATCAGGCCCAGGTTGTACCGGGCCTCGATGTCGGTCGGAGTCATCGTCAGGGCCGCCCGGTAGTCGGCCGCGGCTTCGTCGTACCGGCGCTCCTGATCGAAGGCGATGGCGCGGTTGAAGAGCGCGAGATATTTCATGTAGGGATCCGGAGTGGTGTTGAGTACCGTCGTGAATTCGGCGCCGGCCTTGGAGCGGTTGCCGCTGTGCAAATACGCCAGCGCGAGATTGTACCGTACCGATGGGTCCTCCCGGAGCCGGAGGGATTCGGTGAAGGTGGTAATGGCCTCGGGATACCGGGCCATGGTCGCGTGAACCTCGCCGATCCCGGCCAGACTTGGGGAAAAGTCGGCCTGCTCCCGGACTGCCAGTTGAAACGCGAGGAGCGCCTTGTCGTAGTCGTGCAGATGAAGGTAGATCACCCCGAGATTGTGATAGGCTTGGATGAATTTTTTGTCGAAGGCCACCGCCCGCTGGAGGAATTTTTCGGCCTCCGAGTATTTGCCCTCGCTGTCCATCAGATAGGCCAGATTGGCGTAGGCTATGGACAGAACGCTTGTGTCGGAGGTCAGTCCGACGGCCCGCTTCAGCTCATCCACCGCCTCGTCCCACAGACCCTGCTGAAAATGTGTCTCCGCCATCCGGAGCAGCGCCGCGGCTTCGGACTTGGATTCCTGAACACTCTCCGGAATCCCGGGCAAATCAACTCTCTCAACCGCCTTTGGCGTTTCTCCCATCGGCCGCGCGGTCGGCTGCAGTCCCTCCAGACCGATTCCGTCCAGATTTTCGACCATGAACGGTTTGTAGTGGATGGCGTAGTACGTATAACCGGCAATGAATACCGCGGCCAGGCCGATGGCGGCCCAGAACGGCTTTTGCCGAACCAGAAACCTGACCATCCGCTTGAAGAACCCGCCGGGTTCTTCCTGAACCTCAAGTAGAGGACTTTTTCTTTTTATAAATCGCGTCCAGAACGCCATTGATGAATTTCTCCGAATTTTTTGTGCCGTATTCCTTGGCCAACAATATGGCCTCGTCGATCGCCACAATCGGCGGCACCCCTAGATCGCCGTCCAACTCCGCCAGACCCACACGCAGAATGCATCGTTCGACCGGCGTCAAGCGCTCGTATGACCAGGTCGAAAGAACCTCCCGGATCGATCCGACCGCCGACTCACAGGAGGCGACGGCCGATAACAAATCCCTTGTATAGGACCCTACCGCCTTCTCCACTGGGCGATCGGCCGCTGATTCCAGCGTCAGAAGATGTTCCAACTCCGATATCGGGTCCGATCCCTCGCCTTTGATATCCGCGGCGTACAGCGCCTGGACAGCCAGCGTCCGGGCCAGATGCCGGCCGGTCGCATGGCCGGCCGGCCGGTCGGCGGAAAACGAATCAGGCGTGACCGGCCACCGGCTGAGCCAGGGCCGGATGGGCGGTGCGGCGGTAAAGGACAATCAGTTTCAACAGAGCCTCCGCCGCCTCGGATCCCAAATTCCCCAATTTCCCTCCGGCGCGGTCCAGAGCCTGTTTGCGGTTCTCCACGGCCAGCACGCCAAACGTGACCGCAACGTCTCCTCCCGCCGATAGCCGACCCACGCCCTCCCGCACCTGTTCCACCACCAGATCATAATGTTCGGTCTCCCCACGGACAACACATCCGATGGCGATCAGACCGTCATACCGGCGGCTTCGGCCCAGCCGGCTGACCACACCGGAGATTTCAAAAGCGCCCGGAACGTCAAACCGATCAAACTGCGCCCCAGCCTTCTGGAATACCTCCGCCGCGCCGCTCGCCAGCTTCTCCGTGATATCCGAATTGTACAGCGATACCACAATCGCCACTTTGGTTCCCCATACCTCCGTCGGCGATTTCGCCGCCTGCGGCGGGGCACTCCGCTTCGGAACCTTGCGCTGTTCCGGTTCCGCCGTTTTTTTCCCGTGATTCTGTCGCTGCTTCATGGGGTGTCAAACCTCCTTGTGCTTCGAATTAATCCAATCCAGATCCAGATCGATCAGATGGCCCATTTTTTCCTTTTTGGTCCTTAAATACGACATGTTTTCCTCCGTCGGCCGGGTCAGAATCGGAATCTGCTCGATAATCTCCAGACCGTAACCCTTCAGCCCCACCACCTTTTTCGGATTGTTGGTCAGCAGCCGGATCGTCGATAGACCCAGATCGGCCAGGATCTGGGCGCCGAGACCGTAATCCCGCAAATCCGGGGGAAATCCCAGCTGCCGGTTGGCTTCGACCGTGTCCAGTCCCTGGTCCTGCAGCGCATAGGCCTTGATTTTGTTCGCCAACCCGATCCCCCGGCCCTCCTGCCGGATGTATAACACCACGCCGGTCCCCTCAGACTCGATCGTCTCAAGAGCCGCGCTCAGCTGGGCGCCGCAATCGCATCGGGATGACCCGAATACGTCGCCCGTGATGCATTCCGAATGCACACGCACCAGCACCTTCGATTTGCCCCGCACGTCTCCCTTGACGATGGCCAGATGCTCTTTCCCCTCAATGTCGTCTTTGTAGAGCATCAACCGGAACTGTCCATGCCGCGTCGGCAGGCCGGCCTCGGAAATGAGATGAACCAACTTTTCCGTGCGGGCGCGAAAGGCGATCAAATCCCGGATGGTGATGATCCGCAGATCGTGTTTCTGCGCAAACGCCTCCAGATCGGGCAGGCGCGCCATCGTGCCGTCGTCGTTCATGATTTCACAGATCACTCCCATTGGCGAACTCCCGGCAAGACGCGCCAGATCCACAGCCGCCTCCGTGTGACCCGCGCGCTTCAATACCCCTCCCGCCTGGGCCATCAATGGGAAAACATGGCCCGGCCGGATAAAATCCGACTCGCTCGCAGCCCGGTCCGATAGCTTTCGAATGGTTGTAGACCGGTCATGGGCGGAGATGCCGGTTGTGGTGCCGGCTTTTGCGTCAACCGAAATCGTAAACGCCGTCCGGTGCCGGTCCCGGTCGGGACTTTCCGGCATCAGATCCAGACCCAGATCCTGACAGCGCCTCGCCGGCATCGGAACGCAGATCAGACCCCGGCCGTAGGTCGCCATGAAAGTCACCGCTTCCGGCGTCACCTTCTCCGCCGCCATGACCAGATCACCCTCGTTCTCGCGGTCCTCGTCGTCGATCACGACCACCATCAGCCCCGCGCGAATGTCCGATATCGCTTCCTCAATTGTTGAACAGGCACGCTTCTCCATAATTGCAACCGCCTCACACGCCTAGGACATATCTTGCCAGAACGTCCACTTCGATGTTCACCCGTATCCCGGGCCTCGCATACCGAAGATTGGTCCGGCGAAGAGTCTCTGGGATTAGAGAGATCTTCAGAAGTCTGCCATACCGCCTGGCTATCGTCAAGCTTACACCATTGATCGCCACCGATCCTTTTTCGGAGAGGTATTTCACAAGTCGTTTTGGGACAAATAATTGCAAGACCCTTGCTGGTTGTGGCCGCAAACGGGTGGGACTGATTTTTCGGCGCCAGACGGTCGATTTGACAATGCCGATACCATCCACATGGCCCAATACGAGATGGCCGTGGATGCGGTCTTTCATCCGCAGCGGCGGCTCGAGATTGACGCGCCATCCCGGGAATGAGAACCGCAGATGGGTCCGGCGGATGGTTTCGGGCGTGACGTCGACGGTGAATCCATATCGGGTCTTCCGGGCGACGGTGAGGCAGATGCCGTCAACGGCGATGGAATCCCCGGATTTCATGTGCCGGGCAATCGCAGGCGCTTGAATCGTTACTCTTCCACGGGCCAAATCAACCCTGCGGAGAATCCCTTGATGCCGGACTATTCCGCTGAACATGACGTGTCCTGGGACGATCGAAATCGCAACATGAAATCCGGTCCAATTTTTGCCCGCTCGATTAGCCGCCAGTCGGCCGGCCGGCCGCGGGCTGGTCCACAGCGGCCGAGAAAGGCGTCGAGTCCGGTTGGGCCGCAAATGGCCGGAGAAACGAACAGGATCATCTGGTCGACCGCGCCGGCGGATAAAAACGAGCTGACGGTTTGAGATCCGCCCTCCACCAAAAGATGCACCACGCCTTGTTTGGCCAGCACTCGAAGAACATCCGGAATGGAAAGCCGGCCGCCGGCATTCGCCGGCACAGGGAGAATCCGGCAGTCCGACGCCGGAATTTTGATACGCCTCGATCGCGCGGCGCCGGTGACGAGGAACGTCGGCGCCTCGCCGTCCGTCAACAACTTGAGGCGCGCCGGTGCGCGCAGCGTGCCGGACGCGGTCAGTACCACTCGCGCGGGTGGAAAAATCCTGGCGGTCCGCCGCCGGCCGCGCAGGGTCAGGCGGGGGTTATCCACGTCGGCGGTATTTCTGCCGATCAAAATGGCGTCAACGGTCCTCCGCAGATTCTGCACTTCCGCCCGAGCCGCCGGCCCGGAAATCCAGCGCCGGCCGTGGCCGCTTATTTTGCCGTCCGTGCTGACAGCCAGTTTGACGGTGACGAAACTGCGCCGCCGGATAAGAAAGGTTCGATAGGGCGCATAAAACGCCAGCGCCGCCGGATCGTTCAACACATCGACGCGCACGCCGGCCGCGCGCAATTTCCGTATCCCCCGGCCCGCCACGATCGAATGGGGATCCGCCATTCCCACGACCACTCGCCGGATTCCGGCTTGAAGAATCGCGCCGGTACAGGGCGGGGTTTTCCCGAAATGATCACAGGGCTCAAGCGTCACCACCAGCGTCGATGCCGCAATTTTCGCAAGGTCCGCGGACCTCACGGACCGGATCGCTTCGACCTCCGCATGCGGCCCGCCGAAAACCCGATGATACCCGCGGCCGATAGCCCGGCCGCCGTGGACCAGAAGCGCGCCGACGGCGGGGTTGGGCGATGTGTCTCCGAGTCCATTTTTTGCCTCATCCAGGGCTTTCGCCATCCACCCGTAGACGTTCAGCCGGTTTCTCCTCCGATCAGCCCCTCGACGAACGCGGCCGGGTCAAAGGGGGCCATATCCTCAATCCCTTCACCCATGCCGATCCACTTGACCGGAACGTCCGGCAGATCCACGGCCAGAGCCAGCAGAAATCCGCCTTTAGCGGACGCATCAAGCTTGGTGACGATGAATCCCGTCAGGTTCAAACTTTGGTGAAAACTCCTGGCCTGGGCGATCGCGTTCTGGCCGGTTGTGCTGTCGAGAACAAGAAGTTTTTCAGTCAGGGCGCCCGGCGCGGCTTTGTCGCAACTTTTGATCATCTTCGACAATTCTTCCATGAGAGACAGTTTGGTGTGAATCCTTCCGGCGGTATCGACGATGACGAGATCGGATGACCGGATCTGTTTGTTGGAGAGCGCGTCGAAGATGACCGCGGCAGGGTGGGCGCCATCCCGCATGGAAAAACAGGGCACCCCAGCGCGGCCGGCCCAGATTTTTAATTGATCGATCGCCGCCGCCCGGAACGTGTCGGCCGCGACCAGGACCGTCTGGCGGGACTCGATCCGGTACCGGTGGGCCAGTTTGGCCGCCGTGGTGGTTTTGCCGGAACCGTTCGTTCCGAGCAGGAACCATACGGTGGGCGGCTGGGGGGCGAAAGTCATTTCGCCATTGCCGCAAAATAGGTTTCTCAGAATTTCCGCTAATTTTCTCCGGATCTCGACGATAGAGCCCGTCGTCGAGTCGGCCGTCCCGGGCCGCGATTTTTTCAGATCCTCCAGAATCCGATGTGTGGTGTCCGGTCCGACATCGGCCAGAATCAGGCGGTCCTCCAGCCCGGCCAGAACCTCCTCCGGCATTTCGGCGGAAAACGCGTCCCGGATGAGTTCCCGAGTTTTCGTCAGCGCCCGCTTGAAAAAGTGGATGACCTGTTGATCGATTGCCATGGTTCTATTTTGCCTGACGGGATTGCAGTATGGCCCGGATCAGCGCCTGGCCGGCGGTCTGGCTTTTTTCCGGATGAAACTGAACGGCAAAAATGTTTTCGCGGGATACCGCGCAGGCAAAGGTGGATCCATAGTCGCACGTGGCGATCACGATGGAGGAGTCTGTCGGCGCCGGGTAATAGCTGTGAACGAAATAGAAGAAGGCCGGCTGAGCGCCGATCGCGGGGTGCTCGTCTTCGACGGCGACCGGTCTGATTTCATTCCATCCCATGTGGGGAATTTTTAGATGGCCCCGAAACCGAACCACCCGGCCTTCCAGCCAGCCCAACCCCTTCACACCGGGCGCCTCTTCGCTTTCCTCAAACAGGATCTGATATCCGATGCAAATCCCGATGTACGGAATTTTTTCGGCCAGGACTTTTTCCCGAAGCGCACCTTCAAATCCCCGTCGACGAATCTCCTCCATGGACCGGCCAAAATGCCCCTGGCCCGGAACCACAATCACGTCCGGCCGCGCCAATTCCCGGCCGGCCGATACCCTCGTCACGCGCGCGCCGGCCGACTCCAGCGCTTTTTCGACACTGCGCAGATTCGACGCGCCGTAGTCGATCAGGGCTACGCTGGGAGTTGGAATGGATTCCTTCTTAAAGGACACCTTTGGTGGACGGAACTCCGAGCATCCGCGGGTCGACCGCGACGGCCTGCCGAAGCGCCCTCGCGATGGACTTGAAGAGGGCTTCGATACTGTGGTGCGCATTTCGGCCGCGCCGGAGAATGAGATGCAGCGTCATTTCGGAGGAAGTCGAGAATGCCTCGAAGAATTCGCGGATAAGCGACACCGGAAAATCACCGACCCGCTCGTCCTTGGGACCGCGTTGCGTCCGGCCATCGGCGCCGAGATCGACATCATAGACAAGCACCGGGCGGCCGGAAAGATCGATCACGCATTCGGCCAGGGACTCATCCATCGGAATCGTCGCGCATCCAAATCGGACGATGCCCTTTTTGTCTCCCATCGCCTGCCGGATCGCCTGGCCGAGAACCAGGCCGATGTCCTCGACGGTGTGATGAAAATCGACACGCAGGTCGCCCGTGGCGTGGACCTGTAAATCAAAGAGGCCGTGTTTGGCGAAGGTCTCGAGCATGTGATCGAAAAACCCCATCCCGGTGTCGATCAGATAGGATCCCTTGCCCTCGATGGTCAGTGAAACTCGCACGGACGTTTCCTTGGTTTTCCTCTCCAACGCCGCCCTTCGCAGGGGCTGGCGGACTATCTGGATGACTCGCGCCATTTTCGTTTCTCCAACTGGTCAAGCGCCGCGTGGAGTTTGTTCATCTCCGCCGGCCGCCCGACTGTGATCCGGATGCAGGACCGAAGATTCGGTTCCCTGAACATCTTGACGAGTATACCGCGCGACCTGAGAAATTCAAAAACTTTTTTGGCTTCCCCGAAGACCCGGACCAGAATAAAATTGGCGTCCGTTTGGCAGGGACTGAAGAGCGAGGAATGGGCGAATCGCCGAAGGAGTTTTTCCCGTTCGGATAGAATCGTCCGGATGTTTTTCTCAATGTCAGGCTCGCACTCCAGCGTGGTCAGCGCGAGCGCCTGGGAAAGACCCGACAGATTGTAGGGCAGGCGCACGGTGTTCAATAGTTTTGTCAGGCGCGGATGCGCGATGGCGAGGCCGACCCGGCCAAGCGCGATGCCGAGCGCTTTTGAGAATGTCCGGAGGATCACAAGGTTTGGATATCGCCGCACCTCCGGCAAAAACGTCTTACCCGAAAAATCGACATAGGCCTCGTCAATGACCACGACGCCTCCGGCCCGCCGAAGGATCTGCCGAAGGACAATTTCTGAAAAACAGTTCGCGGTCGGATTGTTCGGATACGCGAAAAACCATAGAGCGGCGGTTTTAAGAAGACGCGGGTTCAGGAAAACACCGGAATCCAGATCGAACTGGCCGTCGAGCGGAAGCTTTTTCACCCTCGCGCCGCGGATTTTCGCCAGCCGCTCGTACATGACAAAAGTCGGATCGGGAACGACGACCGTCCCGCCCGGAGGAGCGACGGCGTCTATCAGGTAGCCGATCAATTCGTCCGAACCGCTCCCCGCGACGATCCAGTCGGCCGGCAGACCCAGCCGAGCGGACAGGGCCGATCGAAGCTCGGTGGATGGGCCGTCCGGATATCGGTTGAAGACGAGCGACCGGACTTTTTGAATGAATCGGGTTCTCAGCCGCCGCGGAAGATCAAAGGGGCTTTCATTCGCGTCGAGAGAAATTGCGCGGCCATGCCCGCTTCGCGCCGGCGGCGCATAGGGTGTCATCCCCCGAATATTGGGATTCATGGCGCCCGGCGCGCCCGAAGCGACCGGGCGTGGTGGCTCAGGCCCTCCCACTCGGCCATGATGGCGCCCAGGCGCGTGAGTTCTCCGTCCGGGTCGCGGACCGATAGGATGGAACTGCGGCGAAAAAACGATTCGAGCGCCAGCGGCGACGAAAAGCGCGCCGCGCCGGCGGTGGGAAGCGTGTGGTTGGGTCCGGCGATGTAGTCGCCGTAGGCGACGGCCGTTGGACCCAGAAAAATCGCTCCGGCCGGCCCGACGAGTGGCAGGAGTTTTTCCGGCTCCCGGACCTGGAGGCTCACATGTTCCGGCGCGGCCTTCGCGGCCGCCTCACAACACGCCTGCGGCGATGCCAGGACGGAGATGAAGATTTGCTTTAAA
>Ga0137796_10001975_pt1 | contig 11263 bp, 10 predicted proteins | sample OV2TP3_FD_97704 | JGI IMG/M metagenome (GOLD analysis project Ga0137796, IMG submission 97704)
ATCTGCTTCTTCGCGGAGTCAGATCCCGCCTGGGTCTTCGCGGAGCTGGACGACGAGTTTCGCGACTACGGCCCGGCCTACGCGGGGGATGGGGGGCGCGACCCGGCGACCGACCCCGGCGTGTCGGGCCACATCCACTTCCAGAACGGCGTTCGGGCCTTCTACAATGGCTCCAAAAACACCCCCCCGGAGTTCTCGCTGGACCTGGTCGGAGAGACGGGAAAGGTCTCCGTCAATGACGCCGGGGGGGCACTGTGGAGTGCAGCACAGGGACGAGGCCTGATGGGTCAGCCCATCCGCATCCCGGCCTACCGGAGCGCGGGCATCCTGGCCGGGATCGAGGAGTTGATCCACCTCATGGAGCACGGAGGCGCGCCGTCGTCCTCGGGCCGGGACGGCCGCCGCGTCGTGGAGATCATCCTGGCCATGCTCGCCTCGCAGCATCGCGGAAACGTGAGGGTAGATTTACCGCTATGAATGAAACAAAAAAAATCACGGGCATCCTGCCCGCGCTGTTGACCCCGTTCGACCGGAACGGAGAGATCGACCTGAAGACCGCCGTGAAGATCGTCCGCCGGGCGCTGGACGCGGGGTGCAGCGGGTTTTTCGTGGGCGGGTCGAGCGGAGAGGGTCTGCTGTTGAACTCAGACGAGCGCAGGCGATTGGCCGAGGGGGTCGTGAAGGAAGTGGCCGGATCTGCCGCCGTGATCGTCCACGTGGGCGCGCCCTCCACGGATGAGGCCGCGGACCTGGCCCGGCACGCGCAGCGGATCGGGGCGGACGCCATCAGCTCCATCCCCCCCATCTATTATCGCGTGGGCCTTCAGGGGATGGTCGATCACTACCGGCTCATTGGCGAGGCATCCGATCTGCCGCTCCACGTCTACTACTTTCCGGGGGCCACGGGGGTGAGCGTGGAGGCGCGGGACTTTGCCGAGCGCCTCTCCGGAATCCCGACGCTGCGGGGGTTGAAGTTCACCGACTACAACCTGTTCCTCATGCGCCAGATTCAGGAGGCCTTCGGCGGGAGATTGAACGTCCTGTCCGGCCCGGACGAGGTGTTCGTCGCAGCCCGGATCATGGGCGCGGACGGGGCCATCGGGACCACCTACAACCTGATCCCGCAGGTCTTCGTGGCAGCAGACCGGGCGTTTCGCGCCGGGGACCTGACGACGGCCCAGGACCTCCAGTTCAGGGCGAACCGGGCCATCGCGGCGATGATCCGGCACGGCGGCCTCCCGGCCTTCAAGGCTGCGATGGGATTCCTGGGGATCGACTGCGGCGCGTCGCGCCGTCCCCTCGTGCCCCTGAGTGAGGCCGCCAGGGCCTTGCTCAGGAAGGAACTGGAGGAACTCGGGTTCTTCGATTGGTAGCGCGTATGGAAATCCTGATCGGCACGTCGGGATGGACCTTCAAGGACTGGATCGGCGCCTTCTACCCGGCGGATGCGCAGAGCCACGCCCTGCTCGGCCTCTACTCCCGTCACTTCCGGACCGTGGAGGTCGATTCGACGTTCTACGGCACGCCCCGGGCGTCTGCCGTGGAGGCCTGGCGACAAAAGACCCCGGAGGAGTTCGTCTTCTCGCTCAAGGTCCCGCGCGAGATCACGCACGACGCCCTGCTGAAGGACCGGGGGCCGCAGATGGAGGAGTTTGTGGACCGCGTCCGCCCGCTCGGCCCCAGGCTGGGCTGCGTCCTCATCCAGTTGCCCCCCTACTTCACCGGCAGGCACTTTGGCCACCTCGTCGGGTTCATCGAGGCCCTTCCGGGCGACCTCGACTTTGCCGTGGAGTTCCGCCACAAGGACCTGTTTCGGGACGAGACCTACGACCTGCTCAGGTCGCGCCGCGTGGCGATGGTCCACACCCACCGGGCGAAGCGGACCCTGTTGACCGCCGACTTCCACTACGTCCGCTGGCTGGGCAACCGGGCCGAGCCGATGCCCGACTTCTCCCGCGAACACCGGAGCCGGGAGGAGGACCACGCCCGATGGGTGGCGCTCTTCCGCGACCTCCCGCCGGACCTCCGCCGGGTCTACGGCTACTTCAACAACCACTACACCGGCCACTCCCCCTCGGCAGCGAAGGCATTCTCAAAGCTGCTTGCGCAGCCCTCCTCGCCCCCGCTCACTTCATGATCTCCTCCAGCGGCCCCGCCCCCTCCGGCAGCGGCACGCCCGCCCGATCCCGCGTCAGCGCCGACTGATAAATGGCGTGCACGATCTCGAACCCCCTCAGCGACGCCCGCCCGTTGTTCCGGTGCTCCCCGCCCCGCGTCATCACGTCATATAATTCCGCGTAGAACTGGATCGTGGCCCGGTCCCACCCGTCCTGCCCCAGCGCCAGCGTCTGCCACCCCCCGCCCTTCGCGTTCATCAGCCTGCAATGATGCCCCACCACGGCGTCCACCATCCCCTCCGTGCCGAGGACCTGCGTCCGCTTCTGCAGCCAGGTCACCTCCTCCAGCCCCACGGCCCGCTGGAACCTCCGCCCGCACTCCAGGACCGCCCGCACCCCGTTCTTGAACGCCACGTAGCCCACCACGAACGCCGGCGCCGGATGCACCGTCCCCCGCCCCTCCTCCACGTCCGTCACCTGCCCCATGACCCAGTCCACATCCGGGTCCCCGGCCAGCCAGAGGACCATGTCCACCATGTGCGGCCCCTGCTCCATCAGGTGCCCGAAGGAACTCGCCCGGATGTAATACGGCCTCCCGATCAGCCCCCGCCGGATCGCGTCCCGCGCCGCCACGAACTCGTCCGAGAACCGCATCTGGTGGCAGACGGCCAGGATCGCGCCCTTCTCCTGCGCCTTCCGCGCCATCTCCCTCGCCTCGTCCACCGTGCGCGCCATCGGCTTCTCCAGCACGATCCCCCTCACCCCCGCGTCCAGGGCCGCCATCGTCAGCCCGTAGCGCGCGTGCTCCCGCGTGCAGATCGCCGCCACGTCCGGGCGCTCCTTCTGAATCAGCTCCACCCCGTCCGCGTACGTCTTCCGGTCATACCGCTTCCGGAACCGCGCCAGCCGCTCCCCGTCCATGTCCGCCCCCGCCACGACCTCCAGCCCCTCGTGCGCGTCCACCGCCTCCATGTGGCCGTAGCTCCGCCCCCCGCACCCCACGATCCCCACCCTCAGCTTCGTCATAGTCGTTCTCCTGAATGGTTTTAGTCAAAGAAATCCTTATCCCCCTCCGGCAGATGCGGCCTGGCCGCCTCCGCGTTGATCTCCACGCCCAGCCCCGGCCTGTCCCAGACCTCGATGAACCCCTCCTTCACCACGGGATCAGGCAGCCCCTCCACGATGTCGTACCACCACTCCGGCCTCCCCACCGGGTACTCGAAGGCGATGTAGTTCTGCGGGAGCGTGGCCGACACCTGGACCAGGGCCGCCAGGCCGATCAGCCCGTCCAGCAGCCCGTGCGGCGCGATCAGAATGCCGTGCAGGTCCGCATACTCCGCCACCCACTTCAGCTCCGCCAGGCCCCCGACGTCGCAGGGGTCCGGCCCGATGATGCGCACCGCCTTCTGCTCGATCAGGTCCTTGAAGTTCTGCCGGAGATAGACCTGCTCCCCCGTGTGAATGGGCGTCGACGTGCCCCTCGTGACCTCCCGGTAGACGTCGGCCAGCACGTAGGGCACGTAGTCCCCTGTGATCATGTCCTCCAGCCACATCACATTCAGCGACTCCAGCGCCCTCGCCAGCCGGATCGCGTCCGGGACCATCCACCCCGGCCCGCAGTCCAGCGCCAGACCCACCTCGTCCCCCAGCACCCCCTTCATGGCCTCCACGCACGCGAGGATGTGCTTCATCCCCCGCTCCGTCAGCAGGCCCCGGTTGGGGTGCGGCGACCCCTTCTGGACCTCCCCGTAGAAGAAGCCGGGGACCTGGCCCGCCATCCCGCCGTGGAAGCTGATCCCCTGCTTGATGATCGTGAACCCCTCCCTGGCCGCCTTCATTTTCTGCATGCCGTCCGCGTAGTCCTCCGGCGTAAACCCCGCCATCGGGAACCGCACCCCCCCGTTGTAGACCCGCACCCGGTCGCGCACCTTCCCCCCCAGCAGCTTGTAGACCGGCACGCCCGCCGCCTTGCCCGCGATGTCCCAGAGCGCCATCTCGATCGCGCTGACCGCGCTCCCCCAGGGCTTGAAGCTCCCCAGCCGGCGGATCTTGAGCATCACCCGCTCCACGTCCGTGGGGTCCTCGCCCAGGATGTACGGCCTGTAGAACAGGACGTGCGGCTTGAGGTAGGGCTTGGAGGACTCCACCTCCCCGAACCCATTGATCCCCTCGTCCGTCGCGACCCGCACCACCGGGTTCTGCCCCAGGACCGTGCACTTCAGATCCGTGATCTTCATCAGGAATCCCTCCACGCCTGTCCAAGCGTCTCTCAGCCCCGCTCGGACGGAATGCCCACCTTCACCGGAATCACCGGCAGGACCCGCTGAAGGTCCGACGGCCGGATCTCGACCTGAAGCCCCCGCCTCCCCCCGTTGATGTACATGCGCTCCAGGCCCAGCACCGTCTCCTCCACGTAGACCGGCAGCGCCGTCCTCGTCCCGAACGGACTGACGCCCCCCGGAACGTAGCCCGTGAACCTCTCCACGTCCGCCTCGCTCGTCGGCGACACCGACTTCACCCCCAGGACCCGCGCCATCTGCTTCGTGGACACCTCACAGTCCCCGTGCATCAGGACGAGCAGGACCTGCCGCTCCCCCTCCTTTCTGGCCTCCATGACGAGCGTCTTCACGACCGCGTGCAGCGGCGCCTGGAGCACCGACGCCGCGTGCCGCGCCCCGCCCTTGGGCAGGTAGGCATACAGGTGAGGCCTGAACTCCACCCCCGCCGCCCGCAGCGCCCGCACCGCCGGCGTCACGGGGATCTCCGGCTCTTTCTGAGTCATGTCCTCTTCCGCGCACAAAATTTATTCCTGGTGCAAACCCATCCCGCTGACCTTGAAGCCCCCTCCGCCTGGGCCCGCACAGTCGATCGAGATGTCCACCAGAGAGACATCGTGCGGAACCGCGACCGTCCCCCGGTGGGAGGTCCACGCTGGGCCCTCGTCCCGAAACGCGAGCATCTCGGCCTTTCCGACCTCGGAGAACGTGAACGTCACGGCCACCTCCCCGCGCCCTCGGGTCCAGATCGTGAACGCATTGACCCCCTTCTCCAGCCCCCCCAGCCTCGCCACCCGGCAGACAGACCCTGCCTTTTCGACCACCAGGGCGACGCCGCCCCCCTCCGGCGCGCCGTCCCCCCGGTCGAGCCTCGCCTCTGAAATGTCGTACCCGTCCGGGATGCCGTCTCCATCCCGGTCCACGTCCAGCCCTGGAAACACATTGACCCCGGGGTCCTGCCTCGCGTCATACAGGATCCGCGACCACTCCGCCTGCGTCCGGACCGGAATCCCCGTCTCCCGGCACCAGGACAGGAGCCCATCCACCCGCCTCAGGTAGCCCTCCCAGCCGTCCGGCATCACCCGCTCCCAGAAGTGACTGTGCCCGAACAGGACAAAATGCCGGGCCACCCCGTCCGCGATCCGCTTCTGATTCCAGGCCAGGTCCTTCCCCTCGTCGTTGAAGTCCCCCCACATCATGCCGAAGCGCTTGTCCCCGGCGGGATCGTACTCGTTGTGACACTTCAGCGCCCGGTTCGGGTAGGTCGCCGCCGACACGTAGCCGTACAGGTCCCCGTAGCACGCCCGGACCTCCTCCCGGTGGAAGTCCGAGCACCCCCCGGAGCCCGGCTGGATCCACGTGACCGGACGCCGGAGGCCCAGCCCCTCCGCCAGCCGCAGCGACGCCTCCGTTAGCCGCCTCCGCCCCTCCAGCGTGATGTCCACGTCGGACTTGCTCAGCCTGTAGTAGACCGCGTCCCGGCGCTCGCCCAGGTCCACGTTGTCCTCGTTCCAGAAGCTGCGCAACTCCAGAAAGGCGTCCTCCCCCTCCCCCTTCTGCTCGAACATGTAAACCTTATCCAAATCCGGCAGGTACACGGCCGTGAACCGGTTCCGGTTGGTCTCGCTCAGGTCGCCCGGCGTCCGGCTCGTCATCCGCTTCCCCGAGATGTCCCCCCGGCCCCCGGCCAGCCCTGCGGGGGCGACCTTCTCGTAGGTCAGGTACACGCGGCCTTCATCCACGTGGTCCACCCCCGGCCTCGCGCGCCAGGCGTCCGGGTCGTCCCCCTCCGGCAGGGGGAACTTGTCCACGCTGTGGACCGGCGTGTGGTCCATGACCTCGTGCCCCTGCGCCTCCAGCGTCTTGACCAGCTTGATGTACTCCTCGTTGCCGGCCATCCGCCCGTAGTTCAGCGCCGCGCAGAATTTGAACCCGTGCCGGTTGAAGACCTCCGCAAACGCGGTCCACTTCTGAATCGGCTGGTTGTCGTCCACCCGGAAGCAGACCCCGCCCTGTTTGTCTGTGATCGTGTCCATCACTTCGTCTCCATCTTCTTGTTTTTCAGCGTGAGGGCTGCAAGGCGCGCCCGGTCGTCTTCGACCAGCGCCTTGAGTTGCTCCGCCAGCCCGGTGAACTCCAGCACATAGGGGTCGCGAATGAGATCGGCGACGGTTTCCTGCGGCTCCTGCCTGTGGGCGCGGCGCACAACGGCCTGCTTGTTTTCGGAAAGACCAGTTCGCTCGTAGAGCAGCGATTCGATCTGACGCTGAAGTTGGCGCTTGGACCAATTCCCCTTGAGACATTCGTTTTCGTAGAAGGCGCGCTTCAGCGGATCGTCCAGGACAATCAGATTGATCAGATGCGACCACGAAAGCCGGAGGAGTTGATCCGGGGCCAAAGGAGGGACGGCATTACTGCCGGATTTCGTCACCGGCGGTGACGAAATCCGAAGTTTAGGGCCACGCGGACCGTCGGGAGATTTCGTCAACAGTGTTGACGAAATCATGTCAGCCAACTGTGGATAGGTCAGGTAGAGAAGTCGCATGCGCTCCAGCATCTTGACACTGCATCCACGGACGTTACGCTGGTTCAGATCCTGAGACAATCGGTTGAGCAGGCCCTCACCGTATGTCGCCCGGTCGGCGCCGCCCTGCTCGTATTCCACGATGTAAGCGCCGACCAGCCAGTTCCGCAAGACCAGCGCCTGATTGACGACCACTGCTGCGAGGCCGACCATCTGCGTGTTGGCAGCCTCGATGGTTTTCAATAACCGGGCATAGTCCCGTTTCGCGCCACGCTTTGACGACATGGCGGCGGGCGGCGTTTTGCGGATCGTTTTTTTCTTGTTCATGGCCTCTTCCTCCGACCCGTGGAAGCTTGATCGCTGCGTGCTTTCCTCCACCAGCTCGATCTCGTCGGGAGTCAGGTCGTAGAGCCTGTAAACGAGGTGGTCAATCTCTCACTCTATCGCCTTCGGCTCAATCCGCACGTCGAGGGGAACCTTACGAGCTTTCTCCGGGAATATCGCCACGGCTGTCTGAACATCGGCATCGGAAAGCCGGTCCTTTGCCGTAGCTCTATCTATCTTCAATTCCTTCTGGCTCCGCCTCCGAGCCATATACCTATCTCCTCTCTCTCCGGATCGTAACATGGTCATTTCTGAATCGTCTGGTTGTCGTCCACCCGGAAACAGACCCCGCCCCGCTTGTCCGTGATTGTGTCTGATGAAGAAGTCATGTGGCGTCCTCATACTTCACGAAATATGGCAGGGCCGCGAAACCGCTCCCTGTGTTCCAAAGAGATTCCCGCCAAACAGTCTGTCTGGCGGGAATTTTCCTTTTAAAATCGCCTGATGCCCCGGATGATCCCGTTGTCACGCATCTTGCCTGACCGGGGGAGAAAGGACCTTTCTACCGCTCTGTTTCTGTTTCCTTCTCGCATCTTTTAGAATGAGATCAATGTCGAAATTCATAGCTCTGGCTAAAGCCTCCTTGATCCTCCTCGTCTCCTGTATGACCTCATCCACGGTTTCTGTTTCCTTTCAATGTCCTCTTCGTCACCCGACTATGGACAAATGTATCTGAAATGTACCCGCATCAACGAGGTTTGTCAACACGGTTTTTCTGGCGCACATGGGCCGGGTCTCCGTGAGTGATTGGGCGCAGTTGAGACGGCAACAGCGTGACGACCGCCACAGTCTCGCCGGTAAGCGTCATGGATTCGACCTCGTAGCCCGCTCCACCCTTGTAGATATGCACCACCGTCCCGATGTCGCCGGCCTTCAGGCCGTCCTGGGGCAGGTCCCGCAACAGCACGATGCAATCGTGTTCCTTAATCATGGCTTGCCTCCAAAGGGCACCCGGTGATCAGCCGTGGCACAACCTCTTTTTGTGCAACCTGGCAAGATGAGGAGGCACGAATCCTTTCGGATAAAGTTCGACGGAGGGGAGTCGTCGCCTCCGCTGTTTCCTCTCACAGAAGACATCCACGTCTCGCTCCTTAGATAGCAAGAACTGCAAAAAACTATCTCCTTTGTATCGGCAGGTCTGACAGATACTCAGCAGCACGAGATAGTCACTCAGCCCAGTTTCTCTCATGATTCCAATAGTATTCTCTCGGTAGTAAGCAAATTGCTTGATAGCCTGCTCAGCATTGTTGTTATTCCATGGCACCCCATCATGGTTGAGAAACGTGAACAATTTGCCCCGATACTTGGTCATCCGTCCCCGAAGGGCCTCAGCGGTTTCGGAGCAGATACTTTGCTCTGAGAGGAACTTGAAATATTTCTCCACTTCTACTTCGTGCTGCTGGAGGTATTTCCGCCTCAGTCCGTGCGTATCGACGGTTGTAATTATTCCTCGCAGCAGACTACCAAAAGGTTGCGTGATCAATTTCAGTTCTTCGTCAAACGGGTTATTCAACAGTTCTTGGTTGATGTCCCGGATGAGGTGAATGAGGCACTTCTGCTGAGGGCACTCGATAGCATCGTAGGCGGCGTAAAAGTCAGAAACCAGTACCCCGTGAAAACTCTTCAGCAACTCCCGCAGAAAATCCCCCTCTCTTGTGGGCCTATACATGTACACGACCTCTTCAAGGTTCGTGAACACCCAGACATACCCTTTCACGTTTTGCAACTTTATTTCGGTTTCATCCACATGCAGGAGGGTTCCGGAGAGGATTTTTTCAAGCAGTTTTCGATATGTCACCTTATAGTATCTTGCCATCAACGACTTGAACATATGGATTTCCGTGTTAAAAATGCGGAACCCGAAAAACTCTTCGAGCATCTTCTGAACTGTTTCGAGACTGATCCTGTAAGCGACGTGCTGAAACATAGCCCAACTCTTGAGGCTATGAAGATGCTTATCCAACCTTTGATGCTGATGAGGAACGAACTCTTCACCACACGTTAAGCATTGATGCACCGACGTTCTACACTCAATTACCTTACGCCTAACTCCACTTGGAGTCAACACCAGGCCGAACGCTCTCTTGACTCTTGGCTCTTGAGTCCGAACCTGTTTTTTGACGCCGCTGATTACTTCCTTACTTTTGCAAGCGGGACATCGTGTGGCGACGATCACGAGTTGCCTGGAAGCCCTGAGTTTACGATTAGGAGACCTTTTTTTGCTCGCTCTGTTTTTCCTGAGAGTTTTACTGGTGCGGACATAGACCCGTTCCCTTTGGTAGTCAAAATAAGCGCTTTTGTTGACGTACTCATAATCAGGATGAACAAAGTTTACCCGTCCCCACTTGTAGTAGTCAGTCAGTTTCTCGACATCCTTCACAAAGGCAATGGGAGGACCTTCTCTTTCGTCTATCAGGGATATCGTTTCCGACCCGGCTTTAGTGATGATTGTTTGGAGCAGTTCGGTCACCTTCTTAAGGGCCGCACAATCTTCCAAGTTGTACGTCGTTAGCTTCTGCTTCCACTGTTCTACATGGGTGGCCTCCCACTGCATCCTCCAAGCGATGCTCTGGATTCCTGAGGCATCTGACTCAGTCCACGAACAACCCGCGCATCTGCCTATGTCTTTAAGGCTGTTCGAGTAAGTTGGGAAGTAGATGTGGGCATAGATCAGAGAGAGGGTATTGACCAGAGCGCTCAGTATCTTGTCCACCAGCTTCTTCCTCTTTGCCACATTCCTCATCCGTGTGAGGAAAACTCGCTCGTAATCCCCGTAACTGAACACCAGGAAATCCTCGTGCCGGCTGACTTCGGCTACGAACTGCTCGAATATTTCAGACTCCTGATCTTTATGGTCGGCCCAGAAGGAACATCTTTTTTCTAAACCGTTCTCCACGACGATAAGACCAATGAGATACACGAACCCTGCCTCAGGATTACTTTCGATATCGAGGTAGATACGGACGGGGCTGTTCTGGAGTTCCGGCGTTCCGAGGACATAGATTCTCTTGTCCCGTATCGCTAACGCTTGCAAAGCATAGTGGTGACGGTTCGTTTTCTTCCCTGCTCTCTTCCCTCTGCGTCGAGGCCTAAATGTGTGAGCGAGTTGGGTGACGGTGAAGATGCCTTTCCTGCTGTAACCCTTGATCTCCTTCTCCGACATTCCTCGAAGCAAACTGATGTTGTCCTCCTGCAACGCCTGGTCGTGACACCGCTCGCGGAACTCGCAGACTTGGCAGTGCTCGTTGAGGATCAGCCTGGGCGGTGCCTCAGCACTGCATGCTTTTTTCAATTGCAGGAGGGTTTGCTCGACGTTCTTCAGTTCGAGATTAAGTTGCACTCTCGTAGCCTTACATTCTCTGCCGTACCAGATGATCCCACTGCCAGGCGCTATAGCCTGGTATCGGGAGAGAAGTAGGCCGTGCAATTCCAGGAGAAACTTCTGCTCTTTACGGACCTGATGCCCCCTATGGAATAGCATCGGGATGTAGTGGAACTCCCCCAACCCCGACGAACCAGGTATTTTCTTCAGCCCGTCAAAGGAAAGGGAAATGAAGTCATCTTCCAGGGTGGCGTCCAGAATGAAGAGCGGTCCTTGTTTTAAGGCAGAAGTGGTCAGAGGAATATTTCGCACTACTTGATCTTCCTGGTGTTGTGCGAGAATCTTATCAATGGCCCTGACTTTCACTTCGTCCCTCAACGCCGTGAGCAAAGTCTCGTAATCTGACTTGGTACCTTGCTGGCCTATTTGTTTGAGGTAACTTTTGTACTTGCAGAACACGTAACTTTCGAGTACGTCCCTGGTGATTCTTATCGCCATGAGCAACCTTCCGATATGTACTATTGGCTCAGAAGATAGTGGATATGTCTAACTTGTAACACGACTTACGCAGTAGCGTAGGGGTGGTATAGAAAAAAGGGGCGATTTGCTCCGGATGATGTATTTTTGGAAGGTGGAATCC
>Ga0137796_10001977_pt1 | contig 11259 bp, 11 predicted proteins | sample OV2TP3_FD_97704 | JGI IMG/M metagenome (GOLD analysis project Ga0137796, IMG submission 97704)
CTCTAATCCACTTTTTTTCCAATCTCCTACTGTAACCTTTGCTTTAACAGCCCCAACTATGAATAATATTACTGCTGAGAATGCTAAAGATGTAATTATTCCCACCTTAACAGGGAAAAAGAAGAAAGGCAGTAAGGGTATAAATGATCCTACTATTGAAGCAGACCCTACAAGTAAGCCACTTCTTATTGGTTTAGAATACTCATCTGGAAATAACCTTAATTCTTCACTCATCATTGTTTCAAGCCATAATTTTTTATTGGAAGTAATATGTTTCACAATTTTATCTAATTCTTTACCTCTAAACCCTTTTTTATAGTATATATCATAAATCTCTTTTCTCTCCATATCTGGCAGATTTTCCATTTCCCATTTCTCTTCTTCAAGCTTCTTTTGATAGTATTCATTAGCAGCTTTTGAGGATGTATAAGCCACCGCACCCATTGATATTGACTCTGCAAAAGTTCCAGCAAGACCAGCTACTAACACTATTTTTGTACTGATTGTCGCACTTGCTACACCCAAAACCAAGCCAAGAACATTTACTAGCCCATCTTGACCTCCCAGAATTACTTCTCTTATATTTTTTCTATTAAAGATTGTATTCTTTTCCTTGTCTGGAGCATGTCCTATTTTCTTTTGAGGATTTTTTTTCTTCTCCATACAAAAATTGAATAAGCCCAATATTTATAAACCTTGTTGTGTAGCTGTAAGTTAAAATTTAGATAAGTGGATAGCAGATTAAAAAAGATATTTGATAACAACAAACCCTACAATGATTTAGCTTTTATTCTTAGCATAATGATGCCTAGCAAACTCAAGAATAGCAGGGACAAATGAAGCAATAATAATACCTATTATGAACAGACCAAAATGTTTCTGGACAAAAGGGAGATTCCCAAAAAAATACCCTCCAAGAACAAAAAATGAGACCCATAGAATTCCCCCAACAATATTGCAGAGCAAAAATAGAAGGTAGCGCATTTTTCCAATACCTGCAACAAATGGCGCAAAAGTCCGCACGATTGGAACAAAACGTGCCAAAATAATAGTTTTTTCCCCATATTTCTTATAAAATGCTTTTGTTTTTTCAAGATACTCCTTTTTAATGAACCGGTTTCTGGTAAGAAGCATCTCTCCAACATGAGAACCTATCCAATAGTTAATACTATCACCACTAATCGCAGCAATAGTAAAGATGACAAGGATGAGCAGAAGATTCAAATATCCTTGGGCAGCAAAAGCCCCAACAGCAAATAACAAAGAATCACCAGGAAGAAAAGGCGTAAAGACAAAACCAGTTTCTGCAAAAACAACAAGAAACAGAATAAGGTACATCCAGTTGCCAAAAAGAGAAAGAAGCATACCAAGATATTTGTCGATATGAAGAACAACATCAATAAGTTTTATGATAAAGCCCATAAATGTAGAAAAAGATGACTCCTTAATAAATGTAGAGGAAAAATCTACCTCTGTTTTTGAAGTCTTTCCTAAAATAGACTTATAAATTTATCTTTTTGAACGGCTCTGTAGAAAATGTTAGTTTTGCCATCAATTCCAACGAAATTGGTGCCGAACTTTGTTCCAGCATTGCGTAAAAATCGGCTTTTGTGAAACCCTCGCTTCGCTCGCCAGCATCTGTCCTCGCTATTCTATGTCTTATAGTCTGGCTCTGCGTTCCCGTAGGGAGCAACCCCTCGCGACGAGCTTAACAGTTTTATAGACGAGCTGCGGTATTGATGCTGGGAAGGGTTTCATACTAGCCGTAACAATCCTAAAATTTAAATAATGACTGTTAACCCACTTAACTATGTTCGGAGAATTGCTAAGGGTTTTTAATGAAGTAAATGAATTTCTTGCTCCAGTTAGCATTGAGTATCATGAAGAACAGAATACATTAACAAAGGTTTTGTTCAAAGCTCAGTACTTGCATCTTCCACATCTTGACATGAGCAAGTTTGACTATAACCTTAATAATTTGATGATCCTGAAAGATTTTTATGACTATCCTGACTACCCTAAGGAAAATGCTGTTTGTTTAGCCATGGCACATAATTTAGCAGTCTTATTTCTAAAGCTTAGAGGCACAACTGACTATCTTAAAAGTGATATATTAAATAGCAGTATGACATGCGAAGAACTCGAGAAAGATCTAGCTAAAAAAGACCCTTATGCAACATTATTGCTGTATAAAGGTTTCAAGCAAAGCCCTGAATTTAGGAAAATAATCATGCCTGAAGAGATTTTAAGGATTACAATAGAAACTAACAGAAAATTAGTTAATCTTAAAGTCATTGATGCTCCATTAATGGATTTTAATAGACACTTTAGAAGGTATTTTGATAGCAAAAGCCAGGCTGGTAAACAGTTAACAGAAAAAGAGTTAGAAACAAGAAAATTGTTAGAGAAGTATTTTATAGATGAGAATACTCCAAGACCTGAATTTGAATTAAATCCATACACAGAAGAAAGCGGAATAATTCTTGAATAAAAAAGACGTCACAGCGTCGCAGACCAACGTAACTCAAGATTAGTTCGTCTAGTATCGCTAGATACAATTAGATTATGAGTTTACCCAGACTTATATTTGCAAATATAAGTTAAAATAGAAAATAAATTATTGACTATATTCATATAACCCACTTTAGTATGTTCAATTAAAATGTGAGTACTTGCCACAGGCGTCTATATCTAAATCCCGAAAATAGCTCTTAACTCTTCTGATGGTTGCCATGGAGGGTCAAATACTACATCTACCTTTAAATCTTTTATTTCTGGTAGCTGTTCTTTCACTTTTCTATGAATCTCATCCAGAAGCAATGGACCATAAGGACAAGCTGGAGTTGTAAAAGTCATCTTTATAGTTACACTATCATCTTTTATTTCAATACCATAAATTAGCTCTAAAGTAATAAGATCCATGTTAAGCTCTGGATCATAGCACTGCTTCAAGACATCTCTTACTTGTTCTTCAGTAACCATATATTAGATAGTTATACTGGCTCTTATAAATTTTGTGGAGTAAAAGGCTTTTGTGAAACCCTCGCTTCGCTCGCCAGCATCTGTCCTCGCTATTCTATGTCTTATAGTCTGGCTCTGCGTTCCCGTAGGGAGCAACCCCTCGCGACGAGCTTAACAGTTTTATAGACGAGCTGCGGTATTGATGCTGGGAAGGGTTTCATACTAGCCGGAGTAAAACAAGTCTAAGTTGCAGTCACTCAAATGAATAAGAACCAAAAAAACACACTAATTTAAATACTACCTCTTTATTACGGCTAGCTATACAGAATATAGGTCTTTTTCTGTGATGTTCTAAGATCTAGGATTTTGTAGAGAAGTAATAAGAATAAGTAGGTAAGATAATATGGCATTTGGAGATAGAAAAGGGTTTAGGAATAGAGGTTTTGGAGAAAGAGAAATGCATGATATAAAATGCTCTGACTGTGGTCAGGACACTCAAGTTCCTTTCAAGCCTGCACCTAACAGACCTGTGTACTGCAGGGACTGTTATGAAAAGCACAGAAAATAAATCAAGAATAGGATAACTTATATTTACTTTTTTTTTCTTTTTGAGTTTACAACTGATTCTTTATTTTGTCAAATATCTGGCTTAATATAGTAAACCAACAAAGTAGTTATTGTTATGCCTTATCATGAGTTATACGAATGAGTTAGGAAATAGCTTATTATCTCCTAAATTTGTTGTTGACTATTTAGGAAGCCACAACTAAATGTATTTATTTTTGTGGCTTACTATAAAATTATCTTTAAGATATATTTTTGATATTCATATTACCAGATTAAAGAATTAAATTAACTTACTCTAAGCTAACCAACACATCATTTCCTTCTACTTTGACCTTATATGTAGATACTCTAGCACTAGGATTAACAGGGCTCACTCCTGTAACCACATCATATGTCCACCCGTGCCATGGGCATGTAACAATCTGCTCGTCTAGCATTCCCTCACCTAAAGGTCCACCTCTATGAACACATGTATTATTTGTTGCATAAAATTTTCCACCAACATTAAATAGTGCCACCTCTGTATCTCCTACAGTAACTGTAGTGCCAGTTCCCTCTGGAATGTCTTCTTTATTAGCAACTTTAACAAATCCCATCAGTTCACCATATAATATCTTATAATATTATACCTACTTTATAACAAACTCACAGTATATAAGCCTATAATATATAGGTGTAATATATAAATTTTGCTTTATTGCCTATTTAGAACTTTTCTCTCCTTTATCTTTCAACTTTGTTAAAAACAAGCCTTGATAAAGTAATGCTGCAAAAGAAGCCCCAACTAAAGGACCTATCCAATAAACCAGATGATTCTGCCAGAAACCTGATGCAATTGCAGGACCAAATGACCTAGCAGGATTCATTGCTGCACCTGTCATATTTCCTCCCATTAGAATATCAAACACTAAAACAATACCAATTGCCAACCCTGCATGATGCCCACTTGCTCTTTTATCAACAGCAACTCCAAATATTGTAAATACTAAGAAAAAGGTTAGCACTGCCTCAATAATAAACCCGTTCAATAGAGAAACACCCGATGCTAAGGATGTAGCCCCAAGATTAGTTGTCTTTGTAAAAATTACTCTTAATAAAAGTCCTGCAATAGCTGCTCCAGCAAGCTGAGAAACAACATATAGTATGGCTTGAACAGCCTTAATTCTTTTAGTGAGCCACATCGCAAAAGTAACAGCTGGATTTACATGTGCTCCAGATATATGAGCAGTTGCATAAATCATTGCCATCAAAACAAGACCATGAGCAAAAGCTATTCCAATTAAGCCAAGAGACCCCTTATACACAGTATTAGCTACAACTGCCCCAGCACCTATAAAAATAAGTGAGAAAGTTGATATAGACTCAGCCAAATATCTCTGCCAATCATTTACCATGTATATCTTATTGGATTGTATAATGAATAATATATAAAGTTTGCTAATCTCCTCTTTCTATATTATTTTTCTTAGTAAATTTATTAATCTTCATAAACCTATCAATTAGAGGTACAAACAAATCAACAATAAATAATGCAAAGATTGGTGCATACTCTAGGAATCTAGTAAAGCTAAGGTTAAATGCAATAACTGTTATCAAGAAGCTATAAACTACTCTTCCTCTCTTTGTTATTGGGCTAGTTACAGGCTCCACTACCATAAAAAATACAAAAAATAATATTCCTCCTTCAGTAATTCCTTTATATACAAATTCAATTAATCTATCATTAGACAATTCATTAGACAATCCTTGGAATAATAATAAAATTGCCAACGTTATAAAATAAGTAAGATGTATCTCCCACCTTCTCAGCCTGTAAAGAATAATAAAGCCTAGAATTAGAAGCAAACCAGGCACAAATCCAGGCAACCATGTAACTGATGTATTTATTGTAAAAAATAAAGAAGCTATGCCTATTACTGCAATTCCAAAATTAGCAGGATTAAAGACATGTTTCTTATTATATCTTATAAACTGCTTGCTAAGTATTGCTAAGGCACTTACAGCTGCAACTACTATATAACTTCCTTGAGAGAAAAGATTTGCAACAATCAGCCCAGAAATTGCCCCGCTAACTGGAAATTCTTTTGACTTGCATAAGATATAAGCTATAGCAAAGTCAATTATAACAGCAATAGAAAAACCAATTATTGCTTGTATTAAAAATGTAACACCAAACTTAAAACTAAGCACCACTGAAAATATTAGCATGCAAATAAACATCAAGTTTCTTACGTTATACCAGATTATCTTTAATGGGTTATCCATTAGAAATAGATTCATAGTAATTATATAAAAAGTTATCCTACCTATGCTCGAATACTAATCCTACCATTTTTTTATTATCTGAAACTTCTCTTTCATAAGTTCTGAGAAGCCCATAATGTCTTTCACTTAAATAATATGTAAGCTCTCTTATATTTACCAAGCATGCTGTATTCTTCACTGTTTCTGCATATTCTTTCATTGTAGGCTGTAATTTTCTTTCTTTTGTTATTGGACTGCCACCTCCCTTATTGAATTGTTCTATTATATAAAAACGTGAAGGGTTAAGCCCAAGCATAGAGGTCAAAGCCTTTTCCCATTCAACATGCTGCAAAACCAAAACTAGTAATATTCCATCATATTCTCCTTGCAAACGTGTCTTTTCTATATCATCTTCCAAACAAGTATATCTTATTGGCAAATTTTGAGCAAGCCGTTGTTTCAATCTTTCCAAGAACTCTCTTCTGAAATCTGTAAAAGTATAATTGTATTTACTTATTTGGTTTACTTCTACTTGCGTTAAATAGTCAAACATCTGCCCTGTTCCACAGCCAGGGATCAATAAGCTAGCTTTTTCTTCTAATGGAAAGTCTCTAAACATTTGTGTGGCTAAATGGGCATTTGCTTCAGCCTGGCCAATTTCAGCCATATGCTTATCTAAGTCATCTGGAGTAATTATCTTTGTCCATCCTAGTCTCTCATTTATGTCCATTCTACTAGAAAAACTAGGATTATTTATAAATCTTAAGACAGAATCAGCTAAACTCATCCATCAACTTGCTAATATCAACATTAGAAATATCTTGCTCAACTAATGGCTTTTCTTTGAGCTGTGGCAACTGATCTTCATAAGTAGCTCTCTGTTCTCTATAGAAAATGCCTATAGGTATCTTACTATCCCATTCATAGCTTTTTGCAAAAGCTGCAATTTTATCATCAGGCTTATAACTTTTATCATCATCTAGCTTATAAACTCTTGCTGCATAAAACTCGTAAGTGTTTACATGGTTAAAAGTAACGCATGGCTGCAAAACATCTATCAAAGCAAATCCCTTATGTTTAACTCCTTCAACTATCAGCTGTGTTAAATGCTTCATATCGCCAGCAAAGCCTCTTGCAACAAAAGTCGCACCAGATGCGATTGCTAGTGCAATAGGATTAATTTCCAGCTCAATAACCCCATGAGGTGTTGATTTTGAAACATACCCATGATGAGAAGTAGGTGAAGTTTGTCCAACAGTGAGTCCATACACCATATTATTGTGCACTATATAGCAAATATCAATATTCCTTCTAGCTCCATGCACAAAATGATTTCCTCCTTCAGAATAGCCATCACCATCTCCTCCAATCACAATAACATTTAATTTATGGTTTGCAAACTTGGCACCAGATGCAACTGGCACAGCTCTTCCATGCAGTCCATTATATCCATAAGTTTTTATCCAATAAGGCACTTTTCCAGAACATCCAATTCCTGACACTAGTAAAATATCCTTAGGGTCTATATTCAGCTGCATTATAGCCATTTTAAGAGAGTTCCACATACCAAAATCACCGCAGCCATCACACCAATTCGGATAAGCCTTTGTTGTAAGATCTTTAAAGCTGACCATTTTTATAATTGATTTTATAACTTTATTATTTTAATTTTATGATTTATTTTTTGTTTATTATGTTAATTCAATTTTATTTAATTTTATTTTTGTTAGTTTTTAATATTATTAAACTTTGCAACGCTTTGTAATATCTTCTTTCTATTTATTTTTCCTATTTTTTATATTTGCAACTATTTACTTTACCTTGTATCCCTGTCCGCAACATCATTTATTTTGTTTATTATAATAATTTGCAACGACTCGTGTATTTTGTATCCATGTCCGCCTCATTAATGTTACATCATGGATTGGCGGACCTTTGGCACAGCCACCGTAGGTGGCGTCGTTGTTCAAATTATTAAAATTAAATTTAGTGTTCGAGGTTCCTTTGCAAATTATTATATTATCTTTATTATTATAGTTAATGTTGTAGTTAAACTTAACTTTCGTACCTTGGTTATGTGAATTGTAGGATTATATTCCTATTTACTACCTTTTCAATATTTCTTTTATCTTTAGATAAATCTCATCAGAGGTAAAAGGCACACCCTCATATTTACGAATATGATGTCCTATACTTCTGCCAGTATATTCTTTTATCAGACCTTCCATCTGCCCAGAGTAATTCATCTCTACAATAATGCTTTTCTTAGCTTTATCCAATATTTCTATAACTCTTTCCGTAGGAAAAGGAAAGATATAAACTAAGTTTACAAAATTAGCTTTAACCTTATCATTTCTAAGAAATTCTATTGCCTCAAGTATAGGCTGTTTATTTGAGCCCCATGAGATTATTGTAATATCTGCATTTTCGTCTCCATAAATTAATGGTAATGGCATCTCTTTCCTAAAAGTTTCTAGTTTTCTCATTCTCTTATCCATAAGTTTCTTTCTCAGCTCAGGCTCCTCATTATAAAGCCCATATTCTGTATGCTCGTCTGAGGTTGTCATAAATATCCCATCTCTAGTCCCTGGCAATACTCTAGGTGAAATACCGCTATCTGTTATAGAAAATCTTTGATAGTCCAAATTTTGAAGATTCTTCTCACTAAGAATAGCACCTCTATCAGTTTTTAGGTTTGAGGTATCAAAAGGCTTTGTAGATTTCATGCTTTCGCATACAAATTTATCAACTAGTATAAAAACTGGACACTGATACTTATCTGCAATATTAAATGCATTAAAAGTTTCATAAAAGCATTCCTCTACATCCCCTGGAGCAATGATTATCCTAGGAAAATCTCCCTGTGAAGCATGCATTACAAATCTCAAGTCTCCTTGCTCAGTTTTTGTTGGCAACCCTGTTGAAGGACCTCCTCTCTGGCCCATAACTATAACTAAAGGAGTTTCTGTCATGGCTGCTAATCCTACAGATTCAACCATTAACGAAAAACCTCCTCCACTTGTGGCAGTCATTGCCCTTACTCCTGCATGTGATGCTCCAATTGCAAAATTAATTGCTGCAATCTCATCTTCTGGCTGTTTTACAATAATATTATAATCAAGCTCTTTATCTGCCATAAAATGGAGTATATTAGAAGTTGGTGTCATTGGATATATGCTTACAAATTTACAGCCTGCCTTGATTGCAGCTGCAGAAATAGCGTCATTACCTGTTAAAACTATTCTTTTTTCAGAATTAATCTTTTTCAGTTTATGATTAAATTTGTGATCGATATAATTTTGTCTAATAAAGTTATATCCAGCATCTATCATATTTATGTTACTCTGCACTATTTTTTCTCCCTTTCTCTTAAAAATATCTTTTATTACACTATATATTATTTCTTTCTCACAATCAAGTAATGCCAAAGATGCCCCAATTGCAACTGTATTCTGCACAACTTTTTTTTCTCCAGCCTCTGTAGCAAGCTGAAACATGGGCACATGGAAAAGTTTTAAATCTTTTCTAATTTGAAATTTTTTAATATCTACTTTATCACCATCATAGACAATTCCTCCTTCATGTGTAAGCTCATCCTTATGCAGAGAAATACTTTCATCATTAAACGCAACAAGAAGGTCAACAGCTTCTAAATGGCAGCCTATTTTCTTATCTTGTTCAGCTCTGACTATATATGTGTTATGCCCTCCACGAATTAAAGAAGGGTAATCATTTGTTGCAAATACATTCAAACCAAGCCTAGTACATGTTTTGGCAAAAATAGTTCCAGCAGACATTATACCATAACCTGCCTCTCCACCTATTTTCCAGCTAAGTCTGTTAACTTCCACTCTAGCACCCATTTTATTATGCTTGAATTAGCTTACTTTATTTGCAACGATTTCATACTTGGAATACTGTTATTTTAAGGATATTGTTTTAATGAGTTATTTAGTATTATTATACTTTGCAACTATTTACGTTACCTTGTATCCATGTCCGCTAGTGCAGTTTACATCACTGAGATAGGAACTTTGTTCCTAAACCCATCACTACGTTCAGGATATCGAAACTAACGTTTCGGAACCACTAGTCGTGGTAAGCGGACTAATGGTAAAGCCTCGCAGTTCGAGGCTCGTATGCTAATTGTTATAAATAAAAACTACTTTTAGTGACTCTTTTGCAGGTTATATTTTTATTAATACTATTATTCACTAATGGCATATATTAAAGTGACTCTTTTGCACAGATTATTACTAAAAATAAAATTTGATAAATAATATATTTACCTCTATTTTGAGTTATAAAGCTTTCGATGTTAAAAATAGATAAGCTATGATCAGCCTGCCCAAACACAGAGGTGTTGTTTTGATGTTGGTTGAGAGTGTTGTGAAGAGACAAGCTGACTAGCCATATAATCTAATATTAAGTTAGAAGCATAGCTTATTTATAAGTGTTATTAAAGTTTTTATAGTAGTACTAAAAGAAATATTTTAATAGCAGAGACTGTAAAAGCATACTGTGGCAGTGTTAATTTTTCTTATATGATTTTTTACTCATTTTACACAGGCCTATATTTTTTGTCCAGAAAAATAATGAAAGGGAAAGAATTACAATGCTAAGCAATTTTATTTCTAATCCTCTAAATGGCAACAAACTAAGACCGAGAGGTATGCCAATTAAGCTTGGTAGTAAGGCTCCGCACATAGGACAGCCAGCCCCTGCCACTCCAAAAAATACGCCTAAAGTGCTAGTAAAACCTTCTTTTTTTGCTGATAACCTTAATTGAATATTATAAACCTATAAACCAAAACAGCCAATTTAATCCAATTAATGCACTTATTATTGCATTAAGCATTAAGCATAAAGGAAAGGGTAGTAAAGAATAAACCATTCATCTGGGCAAATATAAGAAGACTATAGTTGTACGTGTACATCAAGGTTAAGATATACTGAGCAATAAAAGAAGCTGAAAAACCTGAGATTGTCCAAAGCAAATATTTCTTCTCGTCCAATACTAGTTTTAGGTTTCTTAACATTTTCAGCTTGTGTCTACATTTGGACCATATGGATGAATTAGTTTCCAGCCTGAGACTTTATCTTTAGCTCTGTATTTGAGAGTATAAGTGCTATCAAATTTTCTCGTAGCACCATTAGATAATTTGAATTCTATGGAATAATCAACAGCTGCTGTTGTCTCATCAAAAAGAGTTTCCTTGAGATTAAGTATCTTAATGCCTTCTATACCTTGGTTGCTTGCAAATTTTGAGAATGCTTCTTGGTCTTTTGCATCTGGGTCAATCTTCTTGAATCCATCAGATATTACTGGATACATGACTTTCCAGTCTTTCCTGTCCCATGCTTCAAAATATGCTCTGACAACTTGTTCAGGTGTTGCACCCTGATCATTCTTCTTAAGTGTCTCCTGATTAGAGCAAGCTACAAGAATCAAGAGCGAAAATAAAGCAAAGCTATACAAGAAATTTT
>Ga0137796_10001980_pt1 | contig 11249 bp, 9 predicted proteins | sample OV2TP3_FD_97704 | JGI IMG/M metagenome (GOLD analysis project Ga0137796, IMG submission 97704)
TGGAAGAGGACCGGCTCCCTGACCCCACCTCCACTCTCAAGGTGAGGCTGGGGGATCATCCGTTTATTGCAACGATCTTTCCCGATCCTGATTTGACCTCCGGCGATGTTACCGCGCTTCCCCCCACTCCGTTACTCGATGCTTTTGGCGAGGCCGCGCTCAATCAATTTTCTTCCTCCTTATTTGATATTCTCTACGATGTCACGGATACCTTTTCTTTTGGTGGGGCGAGCATCCATTATGATGACTTTGGAACGGAGGCCCCCGAATTCAAAGATTTCTTTGGCATCGAATCCCTCGTTTTTGGGCTGAAGGGACCGGACGGGGCGGTAATCAAATTTGAGATCACCGATGCGGACGGAAAGACGAGTTTCATCTTCCTCAAAGGAATCAAATCCACGGATCAATTTTGGCGTATCCCGCTGAATCTTTTTGAAATCAATATCCGGCGCGTGACCGGCATCAATTTTGTGTTTGAAAATGCCCGGACACCGGTGAAGCGGGGGACCGTCCGCGTCCATACCCGTGGCCTGGCCTTTGTTCCCTTTGCCGATCCGGATCCGACCAAAACGGTATCCGACATTACGCATTTCAGCGGAATCAAAAGTGTGGCCACCTTCGATTCCGGTCCGCCGGATCCCAACGGGATTTTGGCAAGAGAACTTCTAAGCCCTAACCGGGTGAATGTCGGCTATGATTTGACAGAGGAAGGATCTTTCGGCGGATTGATTTACGCCTTCGACGACTTTGGCACTCCTGCCATTGAAACGGGGAATCTTTCGAGCCTCACAAACATTGTCTTAGGACTCCGGGACGCCGGCTTTGGGGACGTCACCCTCCAATTGGAAGACTCCGTCGGTAATCGCTCCAAAGTCTTTCTGCGTAAAGTGGATCCCCTTGAACGCTTTTGGACCGTTCCCGTTAGTCTCTTTAACGGTGTCGATCTGACGAGGATCAGAGCCATCGTTTTTGTTCTTGAGCAGAAGCGGCTCCACCGGCCCCTCTCGACACTGGAAATACGCATCGGGGATCACCCTTTCACCCCCAGCCTTCCGTTTATCTTTAGCCAGACGTTTGATGAAACAAGAATTACCAGCCTGACCCACGATCCTTCGGTGGCGATCACATCAGGAAATACGAGTGGGGGAGCCGCCGGCATTGGAAGATTAGATCCGATTGATCCGGACCGATTTGATTTTGAATTTGATACGCGGCCGCACCGTGGCAGTTTTGTCACCGCTTCCATTCAATGGGGAGAATTTGTCAACGGAAGTTTTCATGGAACCCCCGGAAGCCTTCCGACGGAATGGGTGCTTGGACTTCGGGGTCCCGCAGGGGCTAGGGTGCGCATTGAGGTCGTGGATACCAGCCGAAACCGCGCCTCTGTTTTTGCCCTGCTGACCGGCGGCTTCCAGAATTACACCGTTCCTCTGACAGGATTCCACGTGCCCGACGATTTCGCCCCCAATTCCATCGCGCAGGTCAATTTTAAAATGGACCGGCGGCGGCTGACCAATAACGCCACAACGGGAGTCATCCAGGTGAGAACGAAAGGGCTGGACATCACCCCCCCGCCCTTCCCGGACTTTTTACTCGAGTTCCGTGATCGGCTGGTGAACGATACCTTGAGTTACTTCCAAGTCGGTGTCGGGGTGGATCCGGTCAATCATTTCCCTTATGACAGCTTGAATGAGGAGGGTGTTCCGGTCGATGCGGACAACGTTCCTAAAAAGCTTACTCAACCGACTTCCATTGGTTTTTACTTGCAGATTCTCGCGGATCAGTTGAACGGGGCGATCCCAACTTCCTCTGATCCCAATTCCCTTCTTACCGAACTTCAGGCAGTAACGGATAATCTTCTTACCGGTCAGGCGACGGTCGGCTGGAAAGGGCTTCTGACCTTCATGACCATGGATCCCCTGAAGCGGGACAGCGACATTCTTGGATTTGTGGACAACGTTAATCTTGCCCAAAGCACTGCTGCGATGATCGGTGCCCTCGAACGGGCAAATCTTACGCCCCCCCAGCGTGAGAAGGCCGATGCAATCATCGATAAGGCAAAAACTTTCTTGGACCAGATGAAACCCGGCTTCTTGGAGTTGGCCGATCCGATCCACGGACAATTCCGGGCGGTGGTGAATATGGCTACAGGTCAATTTGCAGGATTCATCGACCGGCTGGCTACCGAGTTCCGTTCGGGAATTCTCTTTCTCCTCCTCCTTTATCCGGAACTTCAAACCCAGATGATCCTGAGTCTTCCGGCCGTGTTCCGTGACTACACCGCGATGGACGGAAGCAAAATCACCAACCTCGTCTCCTTTCATGGAAGCGCCTTTCAAATCTTCTGGCCGATCCTAAGGGGGGAGGAACGGGCTGATTTTGAATTTCGCCAAGCGTTGCATAATTATTTGGTCACCGCCCTTGACAATGCTGCCAAGATCCGGTTGCCCGGAATTCCTTCCGCAAGCGCTCTGCCCAACAACGGATATTTCGGCGATATCGGGATTCGAGAAGCCGCCGAAACCGACGGCGATATTTTAATGGATCTTGGCTCCACTTATGCCTTGGCCGCAGCGTATCGTATCGCTCCCCTTGAAGTGCTCAATTGGCTTTATCAAATCGGGACGCAGCTGCCCGCTCTGATGGGAGCTCACGGCTTCTTTGATGCCGCGCGTTCTCCCACCGAGGTCGCCAAGAGGTTCTTTGCCATCGATGTCGGTTCAACGCTCCTCGGCATTCAGGGAGGCGGACCGGAAGATTTTGAAGCCTATCTCCGCAGCCGGAAGCTCGAAGCCTCTTACCATAATCTCATCGATTCTTATGCGCTGGGTTTGACACGCACCGCTGTGGAGATTCCCGATCCGCCCACCTTCCCGGATCGGACGTTAGCCTCCTTTAGTCACTTGGCAGGGGAAGGAACCATCGGCGATTTTCCGGCTCATTTGACGGCCCTTACGGGCGCTCGATATGAGTTTGGAAATCTAGCGGGGGGCTTTGGAGGCAAATTCTGGAATTTAGATCAGGTTTATGATGCGCGGGCCAACAAACTTGTGTTGCTGCTTTCCGTTTTCGATACCCCCAAGCAGCTTAAGTTGGAATTTAAAGATGCGGCGGGCAACCTTCTCCTGGGAATGACCGTCGATATTCCAGCAAGTCCCGAGTTTCAAACCCATACCCTTAATTTACCCAATCTCGCGACCCTCGAAAACGTGGCCCGTGTCTTGATGGTCGTTGATCAGAATGCGACAGGAGACACGAGCGCTGATTTCCATATTCATGCCATCGATTTTCAGCATCTGCCCGGTACTCACCATTCCTCGCCACCACTGGATTCGTTGGCCTCCTTGGATCCGCATTTCAATCCAGGCGCGCCCGACAGCCGCTCAACGATTCATTCGGCAGATTCCGACTCCCCTCATTTTGTCCCCGCCGAAGTGCCGGATCTTATCCGTCCCACGTCGGTCGTGACAGGCTCCCTCAGTTACAGTCTGCCTTGGTCCATCGAAAGGATCGCGTCAAGACTTTCTGCCGCTTCAAAGAATGCCTCCCGCCGAAAACGTTCTTCTCGTCAAGGCCACTCCCGCTTCCGGCGGTAATTTCCTCTCGCGTTTCGTTGACAAAATGGCCCTCTCTTGTTAGCATGATCCCCATGCCTTTCAACAAGATCGAAGAGATTATCGAAGAGGTTCGTCAAGGCCGCGTTGTGATTATGGCCGACGACGAATCGCGCGAAAACGAAGGGGATCTCATTTTCGCCGCCCCCTTTGTCACGCCTGAAAAGGTGAACCTGATGATGAAGGAGGCCCGGGGATTAATCTGTGTTCCGCTCAGTGAAGAAAGGATTGAGGCGCTTGGGCTGAAGGAGATGAGCGATTCCTCAGGCGATCCGATGCGAACCGCCTTCACCCAGTCGGTCGATGCCCGCCTCGGCATTACCACGGGGATTTCCGCAAGTGACCGGGCACGGACTATTGAGATCTTGGCGGATCCCGAGCGGGGCCCTCAGGACCTTGTCACTCCGGGGCATCTCTTCCCTTTGAAGGCGAAGCGGGGAGGGGTGTTGGTTCGAGCGGGGCATACAGAGGCGGCGATTGATCTTTGCCGATTGGCCGGGTTGGAACTGGCAGGAGTGATCTGCGAGATCGTCAATGACGATGGGACCATGGCCCGGAAAGCCGATCTTTTCCGATTTGCCAAGAAACACGATCTCAAGATCGGAACTATCCAAGAACTGATTGAATACCGCCGTCAGCACGACAAGATTATCGAGAGAGTAAGCGAGGTCAGGATTCCGAACGACTTCGGAGAATGGAAGCTCCGGCTTTACCGGTCTCTGGTGGACGGACGTGAACATGTCACCCTGATAAAAGGGGAAATGGATGCGCGGCCGACGCTGGTTCGAGTCCATTCCGAGTGTTTCACGGGGGATGTTTTGGGGTCGCTGCGTTGTGACTGCCAAGATCAGTTTGTCGCGGCCATGGAAATGATTCAGAAAGAAGGCCGTGGCGTCATTGTTTACATGCGTCAGGAGGGTCGGGGAATCGGCCTGTCGAATAAATTAAAGGCCTACGAGCTTCAGGATAAGGGCCTGGATACGGTCGAGGCGAATGAGAGATTGGGATTCAAGCCTGACCTTCGAGAATACGGCACCGGCGCTCAAATTTTGCGAGATCTCGGACTCGTCTAGCTTCGTTTGATGACAAACAATCCTCGAAAAATTATCGGGTTGGAAGGACACGGCCTCACGGTCGTCGAAAGGATTCCGCTCGCACTCCCTGCCCATTCCCACAACGCCAAGTACCTGCGGACCAAAAAAGAGAAGCTTGGCCACATCCTGAACTTTTAATCCTATGGGCCTTTTCCCGGCCCGAAGAGGCAAGCTCTTTGCGGGCCGAAAAAGATTCGGAATCATTGTCTCCCGATTTAATGAATTTATCACCCAGCGGCTCCTCGCGAGTGCCGTTGAGACCTTGCGCCAGCACGGCGCGTCGCGTCGCTCGATTGAGACAGTCTGGGTTCCGGGGGCTCTTGAGATCCCTTTTTTTGCCAAGCGTTTGGCGCGCCGCAAGCGATTCGACGCCCTCCTTGTTTTGGGCTGCATCCTCCGCGGAGACACGATTCATTTCGAATGTGTGGCCAACGAACTCATTCGGGGGGTGTCTCAAGCCGCGCTCGAAACAGGCGTCCCGATCGCGAGCGGTATTATTACGGCCGAGAATTTGGAACAAGCCGTTGACCGAGCCGGCCTCAAACTTGGCAATAAAGGAGCACAGGCAGCACTCGCGGCCATCGAGATCGCGAATTTAAATAAGATTTTGTCTTGATATAGTCTTGCGTTCTTTTATATGCGTAAGCGGACTCAAGCTCGTGAATTCGCGCTCCAAATCCTCTACCAACGGGACGTCAATCCAGAACCTGCTGAGACCTTGACAACCCAGTTTTGGGAGACTCATCCCGCCCCTCCCGAAGTCCGCGAATACACGGAACGGCTGATTCGAGGAACTCTCCTTCATTTAGACGAGATCGACACGGTAGTCTCCAAATACACGGAGCATTGGGAGATTCACCGCATGGCGGTCGTGGATCGGAATATTCTTCGTTTTGCTACCTGTGAACTTCTTTATGTTGAGGAGGTTCCTCCCAAGGTGGTCATCAATGAGGCCGTGAATATCGCCAAAAAATTTTCCCAGGAAGAATCTGGAAAATTTGTCAATGGGATTCTGGATAAAATTAATCACACGGAGCCTCGCAGAAAGGACGAGCCCGTATGAGCCGCGACGAGACATGGATGAAAAGGGCCCTCGCCCTCGCCGAAAGAGGCCGGCCGCATGCGAGTCCCAACCCCCTGGTAGGCGCTGTGGTGGTCCGGAATGGAAAAGTCACCGGGGAGGGTTATCATGCTTACTTCGGCGGCCCCCATGCGGAGGCCGTCGCTTTACGAAAAGCCGGTCGATTCGCCCGGGAAGCGGCGCTTTACGTGACCCTGGAGCCCTGTTCGACCTGGGGAAAAACACCCCCTTGCGTGGACACGATCATCGGAAGCCGGGTCTCGCGCGTGATCATCGGGAGCGCGGATCCCAATCCTGAGAATTATCGATTGGGGATCCGTCAGTTGAAGAAAGCGGGAATTCAGGTGCGAATTGGAGTCCTGGCCCAGGAGGTCCAGAAGCAAAACCCAGGGTTCTTCAAAAGGATGCGGACGGGACTCCCTTTCGTCACTTTGAAAATGGCCCAGTCTTTAGACGGAAAAATCGCCACCGCGGGAGGAGAATCCCGATGGGTTACTTCAGAAACCTCTCGTCGCTTCGTTCATCGGCTGCGGGCCGAAGCCGACGCCGTGCTCGTTGGGAAAAATACTGCCCTCCAAGACAACCCCCGGCTTGAAGCCAAGACGGGAGACCCAAAGCCTTGGCGGGTCGTCCTCGATCCCGATCTGGAGCTTCCCCGAAGCGCCCGAATCTTTAAGGGGGCTCCCTTAACCTTTGTCGCCGTCTCAGAGAAAAGATTGAAAGAAAAAGGGGACAGGCTACTTTTTGGGAAAAAAGTAGCCGGCCCCCACTTTCCACGAATTCTTATTCCGATTCCAGAGAAAGGGAACCGATTAGAACTCAAGGCCCTATTGAGGAAATTGGCCTCTTTAGGTGTGAACCACCTCTTGGTCGAAGGAGGGGGAGAGGTTGCCTGGAGTTTAATTCATGAACGGCTCGTAGACCGTTTTGTATGGATGGTAGCGCCCAAGATCATTGGAGGGCGAAGTGCCAAGACCTCTGTAGAAGGGGAGGGGATTCAGAAACTGGAGAAGGCCTTTTTGTTACGATGGGAGAAGGTCTCGCGTTTAGGGTCTGAGTGGATTTTTGAGGCGGCTCCCCGAAGGGACTAACCGATGTTTACAGGAATCATTCAAAATCAAGCCGTCTTACGCGAGAGAAAAGAGTTTCGAAACCAAATCCATCTCACCTTTGAAATCCTCGGAAGAGGCCTTTCTTTCCGGAGCGGGGAGAGTGTGGCAGTAGACGGGGTTTGTGTGACCGTGACGAGGTTTGGAGGAAAAACATTTTCAGCCGACCTCCTTCCAGAGACACTTCAGTGTACAACGCTGGGAAAGCTCTCTCGGGGGGGGCGAGTTAACCTTGAAAGGTCCTTGAAGGTGGGAGACACCTTGGGCGGCCACTGGGTGACAGGACATGTCGACGGGGTAGGATTCATTCGAAAAATCAAGCGAAACGGAACGAGTTTTCGCTTGCAAATTGAGGCCCCGGCCGATATAATTCGGCGCCTCGTCAAAAAAGGCTCAGTGGCCATTGACGGGATCAGTTTTACCGTTCAGGAAATCGGGAAGCGCTCCTTGGGCGTCGGAGTGATTCCTGAGACTCTGCGAAGGACGACCCTTCAAGGGAAGCGAGTCGGCGAGCGGGTGAATTTGGAAGTCGATTATTTTTCGAAACTGGTCCGACACCTCCTCTTGCGAAATCGCGTCTCCTCCTTGACGGTAAAGGGACTAAAAAAGCAAGGCTTCTGACTCAACGAATGCTCTCCAAAGTGGAAACTGTTAGACCCGGAATGCGCGTTCACAACGTCAAAACGAATCTGGTCGGCCGAACCCGTAACGAACGGATCGTTTCTCAGGCGGAGTGGAAAGACCTCCTCGAGCCCCTTCTCGATCGTTTCCTCCAAGACCCCCAAGTCAAGACCCACAAGGTTTTAATCGGGAAATGGATTGTTCAGTATTTTGGCAATGACGACCACATGTACGAATTCTTCACTCGCAACTGGAAACGGGCCGAACCCGATGCCCCCGCTCATGTTCGAAGCTTTGTTTGGCATGGCGTCAAGGACCGGGACTCGATGAAGGTCTTTCGCGGGGTTCGATCGGAGGAAGAACTGGAGACACTTCGGCTCGCTCTTCTCAAAGATTTTGAGAATCCCAAATACCGTAACGCCTTTAAGGACAGCCGCTTACGAGAAATTGAAAAATATTCCGTAGAGGAGCAGCGCGAAATCGCTCTGTTTGCTCCCTCCACCATTTACTGTGCCGAGGAACAAGCCTTTGTGAGCATCAACACCAATTATTACGGCCAGTTAAAATCAAAATCCTCCCTCGGGCCCTTGGAAGAGATCCTGATCCGCAAGGCTCGGCTGAACGATCGAGGAGAAATTGCGAATCCCAGGGACGTTTGGCTTTCGATGCACGCGGGAAGTGTGGAGTATGTCACCGAAAGTGGGGAGAGGAAAGGGATTGTCCTCATTGCTCCGACCGGAACCGGGAAGTCGACTCAAGGATATGGTTTGGTGGAAGCGAAACCCGAGAACAAACTCCATTCCGACGACTGGGTCTATGTGAATTTGGACACGCGGGAAGTCATCATTTCGGAAGAGCAGTTCTATATGCGGACGAATATCGCCGAGATTTACCCTCACCTCATCCCCCTCCTTGTCAACGAGCCTTTGGAGAACGTGGCGTTTACCCCTGACATCATTCAACGGATCGAATCCTTCGAGTCGGTCGATGATTTCCGGCGTGCGATTGAGGATGGCCGCGTGAGTGGGGAGCAATACCGAAAGATCGTTGAGCAAATGATCGAAAATAACGACGCCCGCTCGCTCATTGACCCGAGGATTATGGTGGGAGAGAAAAAGTTTATCGAATCAACCCGCCTCACGAACCTTTTCCTCCTCAAAAGAGACTTCGACGACTGCATGATTTTAAAAAACCTCACCCCCCAGGAAATGGAAGTCATCATGACTTCGAAGGACAATGTCTCGAATCATGTCTACGGCAAGGTGGATCGGGATGGATACGGCATTCCCACCAAGCGGACCACGGAAATTTATTACAACCCTTACCTTTGTGTCGTCGAAGTCGACCGTGAAAAAGGAAAAATCGGGCCGCTGGATCAGATTCGAATCGAGGCCTACCGAACCTTAGCGCGAATGTCGGAAGTGAAGGTGTCTTGGATCAATACGCGGCTTGCCGCCAACCAAACTCAGCTTTGCCTCCGCAAATTCTTGGAAGGGGGAGGGGACGAGATCCGGATCCTTAAGGGCTGCGAGATCGAAGAAGTCCTTCTCACAAAACTCCGACTCACCAAAGTCGATAAGCCTCCGGCGGACGGCCACCGCTCGATTGATCGGGTGGGGCTTTATGACCCCTCCCGCGAGGAGGTCGAAGTCGTCGCCTTCTACGGCGAGGGGAGGCTGATAGAGGCCCTCGCCCTCGCCAAATCGGGAAAGGTCCCGAGGCAGCTCCGAAGTTATTCCGAGGGAACAACGGAAGAATTTTTAAGAAAAAACGAGGGCGTGAGCGCTCGAGAACTCTTACGTCATTGAAGCTTTTTTTGATTCGTCACGGGGAGACTCCTTGGACCGTCGCTAAGCGGTATCAGGGAACGACGGATGTTCCCCTGAGTCGTAAAGGGATCCGACAGGCGAAAGCAATCGCTCAGGCCCTCGGGCCCTATCGTCCTTCCCGCCTTTATACCTCCACGCTCCGACGGGCCCGCGAAACAGCCCGGAGGATGGCCTGCGAACTGGGGTTGCGGCCGGTGGCGGACGGGCGACTCAACGAAATTAATTTTGGCGAGTGGGAGGGTGCCTATTACCCTCGTTTGTCCAACAAGGCCGGCGCCCCGTTCCGGAAATGGCGAGAAGGAAAACTCGGGAAACCTCCCGGAGGTGAAAGTATCCGTTCGCTTTCACGGAGAGTCGGTCAATTCTTTAGAGAAATTCTAAGGAGTCATCCTGAGGAAACAGTAGCTGTTGTCTCCCACGGCGGCCCTATCAAAATGTTTCTTTTCAAAGCCCTCAAAGCCGCGTCCTGTTCGATCTGGTCTTTCCGTATTGACCCCGCCTCGATTTCGCTCATTGAAGGAAACTCAAACCTCCTCGAGATTGTTTGGACCAATGGGACAGACCACCTGTCACTGGCGAGAAGCCGGAGGAGGGGCTGGCAATGAGGGGGAAACCTTCCGTCACCCTCGTCACGGGAGGAAGCCGGTCTGGGAAGAGCCGGTTTGCTTGCGAGAGAATGCTCCGCTTTTCACGAAAAGTTTTTCTGGCGACCGCGGTCGCGACGGATCCTGAAATGGTCCAGAGGATCGAAAGGCACAAAAGGGAAAGAGGTCCTGAGATCCTCACGGTTGAAGAACCGGTGCATCTGGCCGAAGCCATTCGTCACGAGGCCCCTTCCGCGGATGTGATTTTGGTGGATTGCCTCACGTTCTGGTTGAATAATTTATTTCATTACCGGGGAAGCTCTGTTTCCAAAGAGATCGAAGATTTTTTGGAAGTTCTTGGCGCCAGACCCCCCTCGTTCATTCTCGTGACGAATGAAATTAATATGGGCGTGATTCCCAACGATCCTTTGTCGCGCGAGTTTGTCGACCGGCAGGGGTGGCTCAATCAGGAGGTGGCCCGCCGTGCTGACGAGGTCATTCTGATGGTGGCGGGGATTCCGCAAGTATTGAAACACGAGCGTCATTGCGAGCCCCGTCTGCTTCGTTTGCGAAGCAAACGGACGGGGCGAAGCAATCCCATTGAGATTACTTCACCCTTTCAAGGCCCGCAATGACGATCAAGGACCCCCTTGAATCTTGGCGTCAGAGGACTCTCGCGATTCGTCCCTTGGACCCCGTCTGGAAAGAAAAAGCACGCGAGAGGCTTCGGGAACAGACACGACCGGAGGGGAGTCTGGGAGAGCTGGAGCCTTGCCTTGCACGCCTTGTCGCCCTCCAAAAAAGAGAACATCCTTCCGTTTCCAAGAAACGAATCATCGTCTTCGCCGGTGACCACGGGGTCGAGCGAGAGGGAGTCAGTCTTTATCCCCGGGAAGTGACGCCCGCGATGGTTTATAACTTTCTTTCGGGGGGAGCCACGATTAACGCCTTTGCCCGGGCGAGGGGTGTCGAAGTCGAGGTGGTCGATGTGGGAGTGGACCACGACTTTGGAGAGGAACCCCAACTGATTTCCAGAAAGATTCGCCGCGGCACTTCAAACATCCGTACGACTCAGGCCATGACGAGCGAGGAACTCGCTCAAGCCTTAGAGACCGGTTGGGAGATGGCGGTCGAGGCGAAGCGAGAGGGAGTGGAACTTCTCGGCGTGGGGGAAATGGGAATTGGAAACACGACTGCTGCGAGCGCTTGTATTTCGGCCCTGACGAAAAGTCATCCCGAACGAATGAGTGGGCGGGGAACCGGCATCGATGATGCCGCACTCGAACACAAGATTCAAGTCATTGAGGATGCCCTCCG
>Ga0137796_10001982_pt1 | contig 11245 bp, 14 predicted proteins | sample OV2TP3_FD_97704 | JGI IMG/M metagenome (GOLD analysis project Ga0137796, IMG submission 97704)
ACCGCGACCAGCAGGACGCCGAGGCCCGCGACGCCGGTAAAAAACAGGGCGGGCCGGCGGCGGCGAAAATCTGAAATTTTTGAGGCCAATTCGCCCGCCGGGGCGCCGAGCGTGCCGGCAAATCCCGGCGCGGAGATCGGAGACCCGGGGTTGGACGGAGGTGGTCCCCACCCGGCAGGTGTTGATCCCGACGGAGGCTGTGCGCCCCATGTCGGAGCGCCTCCAGGTGGAGACGGCGGTGGCGCGCCCCAGCCGGACGGAGCGGGATCCGGCGCGGGCATGGGGGCCGGCGCCGGAGGCGCGCCCCATCCCGTCGGCTGACCGGCGGGCTGTACGGGTGATTGCGCACCGGGCGGCGGCGCACCCCACGATGATGGTGGTGGCGTCGCGGCAGGCGCGGCGCCCCAGCCGGATGATTCGGGCGCCGGCGCGGATGCGGGGGCTCCGCCCCATGCGCTTGTTGTACCGGATTGAGCGGGGGACGGCATTCCCCACCCGGCGGCGGGCTGTTGCGCGGGAGCGGATTGAACCGTCCCGCCAAGTTTGGAAATGATCCAGGCGCGAAATCCTTGCGGGGCCTGCGCGGCTCCGGCAGCCGGAGGCGCTTTGGAAAGCGGCGATTTTTTGAATGCCGCGATCATGACCTCCGTGATGTGTTCCCTGGCGTCGGATGTGATCGGAAACACGCGGTCATGATAGGCGCCCGATTTTCGGTCTTTGTCGGCCGGCATGCCGATCCAGAGTCCCTCCGGGCCCTCAAGAATTCTGAATCCCTTGGCGACAAACTGTCCCATGATCACCGCGTCCACATTCGCGCGGACGACATTTCCGCCGGGCGGCGCGCTTCCGCCCGATGGCGGAAAGAATGTGACCTCCGTGATAATCGAATCTCCTGTACGAATGCCTTTAGGCTGATCGGCCATTTTAGACAACTCCTTTCAAAAGATTCAATGTAAAATGTAAAATGGGGAACGAAAAATTAAAAACGGATTCACAAGATCAACCGCACCCGTTTTACATTCCCCATTTTACATTTTTCATTTTTCATTGATGTCCATTATCTCGTAAATATGCACCAAGCCCGCGCGGCCTTTGACCTTGGTCACCGGATGTTTTCGGGCGCGGACGATATTTCGGACTTGCGTGTATGTGTTCTGGCCGACGAGGATGGCCTCGCCGTGGACGAAATCCTCGATGCGGGAGCAGATGTTGACGGTGTCGCCGATGACGCTGTAATCGCGGCGGGCCGCGCAGCCGATGTGTCCGGCGACGGCCAGGCCGGTATTGGCCGCATAGCCGACCTCGATGGCGTCCAGACCGGATTTTTTCCGGTCGGACGAAAGACTTTGAACGCGCTTTCGAATCTCCACCGCGCATCTTACGGCGTGCTTCGCATGATCCGCCGTTTCCACCGGCGCGCCGAATATCGTCATCACGCAATCGCCGATGTATTTGTCCACCGCGCCGCCATATTCAAAAACCGTGTTGACCATCACGTCGAAATACACGTCAAGGATCGCGATGACTTCCGCCGGCGTATGCGTCTCGCTGAATGTGGTAAACGATTTCACGTCCGCAAGAAGCACCGTGAGCTCGCACTCGCGGCCCTCAACAAGACTTCCGGCCGCATCCGCGAGTTTTCGATGCCCGGCTTCTCCGACATACCGGCGATAATCAAACCGAATCGGGGCCGATGTAGTCCTTGTCATCGGATTGTGGGGAATGCGGCCATGCGCATGAGTTCATCGACCGGCGCGCTTGATTCGAGAGAGGCCGACTCTTTTTTGAAGGCGTCCATCAGGGAATCCAGAGTGGCCTGCAGGGTCTGCGCGTCGGGCGCAGGCTCAAACCCAACGCCAAGCTGGGTCAATGAACGTGTGGGGTCGAGGTTGCCTTTGACCAAAGCAGGCTCGACCCCGGGTTCAAGCGCGAGAAGCAAATCCGTAGCCGATTTTCGACCGATCGGACCCTTTCGAATGTCGATGGCGCCGCCGTCCTTCCTCAAATATTTTTTGACCGCCGCCGGATCGGGATTCATGGGGTCGATGCCGAACCGCGTCTGAAGCAAAAATTGGAGAATCATCAGGTGCAGGCGGGCGCCGCGCACCCACGCGTCAATCGCGAGACCGTCCACCAGACGGCGGCGGGCGTTCTGGTAAAGATCGCAAATCATTTCGTGCGAGGGAACGGCCAGGGACTGATTATCGGCGATGTGCGATTGACGGCAGAGCCGGTCGAGAAAATCCCGTTTTTCGTCAAGAACGCCGGCCGGGATGGCAAACGCGGCCAGGTTGGCCGGAGTCAGGGACGCGGCGATTTTCCTGGCGGCGGCGAAATTGAAATCATCCCAAGCCTGGAGCCATTCGCAGACGGGCCGAAACGCCGTCAGACGATTTTTCAATTTGACCGATGGATTTCGCGCCACAACCTTGTCGATAATCTCCATCGCCAGAAGATACCGGTGGCGGTTGAAGAGGAACGTGATCAACCGCTCCTCTTCGTAGCCGAGATAATACGCGGGCGTGCGGCGGATTTTGATGTCCTCCTCGCCGGAAAAGACTCGGCCGAATGTTTCATCCCGCACGAGACTGCCGACGTACCGGAACGAACAGCCGGGAATGCACGCAGTCGCAGCCAGAGCCAATCCCACCGACATGGCCTTGGTGCCGGATGTGTAATCGACGATGAACTGCAAGTCGCGGATTCCCTTTTCTTTTTCGCGGTCCACAATCGCCACGACATTTTGAAACACCGCATTGTGGTCGTTGATGTCCGGCACCGGAACAACCTCATGCTGGCCCGGCTCAAGATACTTCTCCTGCTCCAATTTCTTGAACACGACATCCAGCGTTTTAAGGCTTCCCTGGCTGGCGAAAAAACAGACGTGGCTGGGGTTCGCCTCGTGGATCGACCGCGTGATGGCTTCGAATACGCCTTTGCCGGTTCCAATTGTTTGCAGCATCACCTTGTACATCTCAGACCCCTTTCAAAAGATTCAATGTAAAATGTAAAATGGGGAATGAAAAATGTAAAACGGATTCATAGAATCGGCCGCATCCGTTTTACGTTCCCCATTTTACATTTTACATTTTTCATTGCTTTTCATTCTCTCTTGCCGTCTTGATGCTCTGTGCAATAATTGCGGCCAATTCTTCGCTTTCCTGGATCATACGCTTGACGCTGTCACCCGTTTCCATTTCCGCCCGTTCTGCAATTTTCAGCCAGTACCGCGACTCTTTTATTTCCTTCAATGTTATCCCCAGCTTATGCACGAAGTCTCTTTTCGATTCGGCGCCTCTTCCTTCTTCATAATTAGCGCCCGCCGATGTGCCGGAACGCAACAGCTGACCGGCGACATGCCGTCGGGCCTCCGTGCCGGTCAGCAACTCTGAAAATTTCAGTGCGCTGACGCCGAAATCGACAAACCTCTCGAATAGATCATCGCCTTTCATTGAGACCTCCAACGTAAAATGTAAAATGGGGAACGAAAAATGTAAAACGGATTCACAAGATCAGCCGCATCCGTTTTACATTCCCCATTTTTCATTTTACATTTTTCATTGATGTATGAACCTCAAAAGCGCCCAGCCCATCGGAATTCCGTCCGCCAGTTTGCGCGTCGCCGGATGCGGATTCTTCGACACGTTGGTTCGCTCCGATCCAATCTCCGCCGCGACGACCTGATCGTTGTAGATCAGGACGCTGGTGCCCATCCGGCCGCTGCCGGCGCCGACGCGGATGAGCGTCACGTCCGGCATCTGCATGAGCGGCGCGATGGCATTGAAGAACCGCTGATACCAGGGGCCGACCAGCGGCTGTTTCATTTCATACTCGACGATGCCGCGGCTGAATGTGCGGGTCGCGTGCATGATTCCGGGGACGTTGAGTTTGTCCTTCATTTCCTCGAAGTATGTCACAAACTTCACGTCTCCTTCAAGCTTGAGTTCGCCGCGATGGGGGAGGGTCGGGATGAGGGCGAGGGGGTCGTCGTTGAAATTGGACATGAGACCGCCGACGCAGACGGCGTAGGAATCGGGGGCGCCGGGCTTGTTCAATTTGATATTGAACTGCGAAATGGTTTTCAGGCCCAGCATCCGGTGCGGAACCGGCACGTCCGAAATTTTGAAGCGCTTGAACGGATCGTTGAACATCGTCCGGCTGTAGCCTTCGCCGGTTCCGTAGCCGAACACTTCCGCTTCCGACGGATACCCCAGGGCATTTCCCATGAGCGCGTAGAAGGCGGTCCGGATGGAGCCTTTGAGGGAAGAGCCGGGGATGTAGGCATTGGATCTATGCCGGCAGGGCATGCGGATGGCGAGGACATCGACGCTGGTGCGGATTTTCTCGGCGTAGGCCGAGGCAAAATCGGCCGGGGCCGGAAAAGCCTCCTCCACGAGAGTTCCGTCCTGCAAAACTTCCCGGTCGATCATCGCCACCGCGTCGACAGGCTGGGACGCGGCCGCGTTCGTGTACGATTCCACCTCCGACATCGACCGTGACGCCAAGCGGTTCAGCAATTGCGTTGTCTTGACTTTCACGATGTGGCCGTCCTTCAACACATACTCATACGGCTCCCAAGCTTCCTGACTGCCGATGAAGAGCGTAGTCAGGGGATACAACTCGAATTTGTATGACTCGACTGATTTCATGTTGACCTCCTGTGTAGTTTCATAAACCCATGCCTGCTCGACCGGGTTTCCATCCAATCCAAACCCCCGTCCTTGACTTGCCCGCGGGGATTTAGGAGACTGATTTCATGAGCGTGGAAACACACACGGGGATTTCGTATATGAACCGGCCAGGCGGCGTCCTGAAGGCTGTGATTGCCGGCAGCCGGATACGGGTGTCGCAAATTGCGATTGAACATGAACAGCTTGGGATGACAGCGGAGGAAATCCAGGAAGCGCATCCGCACATCAAACTTTACCAGATTCACGATGCCCTTGCGTACTACTTCCGGCACAAAGCGGAAATTGACCGTGAAATCAAGGAAGACGAAAAAACGGTGCGAAAATTCGCCAAAAAGTACGGCATAGCCCATACCGCGTGACCTTCTACTTTGATTTCTGTCTATCTTGACGAGAGCGTCAATCCCCAAATCGCGGTCGGTCTCAAGGCGAGAGGGATTCAAGCCATCCCGGCAAGCGAAGTCGGCCTGCTCGGTGCTTCTGACGAAGAACATGTCATGCAGTCCGCCAGACTCGGCGCAGTCCTTTTGACCCACGACGCGGATTTTTTGAAGATCGCAGACGGCATGAGGCGAGAAGGAATCTCTCATCCGGGAATCATCTACGCCCACCTTCGCAAATATGGATTGGGCATCATTGTCAAAAAGGCCGCGGCCATCGCCAGAGAAAACACTCCAGAGTCTATGACCGACCAGGTTATTTTTCTCTGATTTGTTTTTCATCTCTGTCCTCCTTTAACTAACTGAATTCCCGTCTTTCGCGGGAACGACACAAAAAAGTTGCCCTACTTCAGACGCCTAAAGTCCTACAAATCCAAAATTAATTGTTCCTCGTCCCCCTTAAACCCCCGGGCCCACCCAATTCCATTCTATCATCAGCCGGATGGACTCGTTATCCCTCAAAGGGTGTGAATGGCGCGAAACTGTCTGGGCGTCGGCGGCACTGCCGCCGGCTCCGCCTCGTTATCCCTCAAAGGGTGTGAATGGCGCGAAACGGCGGACACCTGGCTGTTCGCCAGCGGGTTCATCTCGTTATCCCTCAAAGGGTGTGAATGGCGCGAAACAACCAGTGAATTCGAAATCTTCTGTTGAGGACACGGCTCGTTATCCCTCAAAGGGTGTGAATGGCGCGAAACTTGTGTTCGGGCGTCAGCCCGAACACCTTGGCGTTCTCGTTATCCCTCAAAGGGTGTGAATGGCGCGAAACGATCTGCTCGAGAACGATCCTTTGGTGGAGACACGCTCGTTATCCCTCAAAGGGTGTGAATGGCGCGAAACAACCACCTTCCGCAAGCCAGGAAATTCAGGGACACGGCTCGTTATCCCTCAAAGGGTGTGAATGGCGCGAAACCGACTGATTTTGGGCCATTGAGTCTCATAGGGTTGCTTGGCCTAATTGACGACTCATGCGAAAAATGGACGGTTTCGCGCGTACGCGCCATTAATGTTCTCCATATTTTTTTGTAACATTCTCATCCCCAGACCATTCCAATTCCAAACGATTCGTTTTTTTATGGCCATGTTTGGCTTCCTTATGATGTTCTTGATATTGTAAACGTATTTGACGGCATAATTGTGTATGTGGTATGATGGCTGTTGGGTATGTGATTTTGGATCGGCTGAAAAGCGGCGGTTCAATCCAAAATCCAAAATCGCAAATCCAAAATCGAAGATGGAGGCATATCTCATGGTCCGAACAACAGTCATGTTGCCGGCGGAACTTAAGGCCAAAACCATGCGGCTGGCTCGGGCGCTGGGGGTATCGTTTGGCGAACTGGTGCGAACGACGCTGGAGCAAGCCGTGGATCGGCAGAAGCGGGGAACCGGAAAAGATGAAAAGGACCCTGTCTTTGTGTGGAAAACATTCAGTGGGGAGGGTCCTACGGATATTGCGTTAAACCACGACAAATATCTATATGAGATTTTGTCCGAAGAACACGACCGATGATTTTTGTCGATGCGGGAGCGTTTTACGCCAGGCAGGACATCCGTGACCAGCATCATGTGGAATCGATCAAGGTATGGAATGATCTGGAGAAGGGGGTCTCGCGGATGTTCACGAGCACTCTGGTGATCGTCGAGGCAATCACCCTTCTGGCGCGTCGGGTCTCCTATTCCTTCGCCGCCGAACATGCCCGACTTCTCTATGCATCCGACCGCCTTGTGATCCTGCGGCCGGATGCGGAAGACGAAAGGGCGGCGATTTCGGTATTTGAGAAATTCGCCGATTCGAGAATCAGTTTTACGGACAGCGTTTCCTGTATCCTCATGCGCCGGCACAAAATCAAACGCGTGTTCGGGTTCGACCGGCATTTCACGCGGATGGGGTTTGACCTGTTTTAGGCGATCAGGATTTTTAAACCGCATGGATTTCCAATCCAAAATCGAGTTCATTTGACCTCGGAACGTATAAATCCGCCGCGCGATCTCACCGATCATGGGCTTCTTCAAAAACAATTCGTGTCCCTTCATGTCCATTCGTGGTTCATTCCTTTCGAAAGATTCAATGTAGAATGAAAAACATGCAATGTAAAATACAAAATGAAAGCAGAGTTTCATTTTTCATCGTCCGCATCCGTTTTACATTTTTCGTTGCCCATTTTGCATTTTTTCATTAACGTTTATTGTTCCTCTCCCCCTTAAACCCCCCGCGCCCACCCGATTCCATTTTATCATCGGTCGGATGGACTCGTTATCCCTCATAGGGTGTGAATGGCGCGAAACAACCTGAAAGTCTCGCCAGGAAATTCAAGGACACGCTCGTTATCCCTCATAGGGTGTGAATGGCGCGAAACCATCTTATAATAGATGCCCGGCCCACTGATCGAAACTCGTTATCCCTCATAGGGTGTGAATGGCGCGAAACCGACTCATTTTGGGACATTGAGGGACAGGGAGTTAAATTGGCTTCCCCACGACTCATGCGAAAAATGGTATCGATTTCACGCGTACACGCCATCTTCGTATGTTTTATCATTGTAACATGCTGAAAATACAATAATAACGTATGCCAACGATTCGATTTTCGGCGCACTAACCGTTTGGATTTGACAGCATCATTATGCATAGTGTATGATGTATGCATACCATGGCCGTCGGGGCTATCGGAATCGGAATCGGAAAAGGAGGTTAGACGTATGGAACGAACCACGGTCATGTTGCCGGCGGAACTTAAGGACAAAACCATGCGGATGGCCAGACAGCTTGGGATATCGTTTGGTGAGATGGTCCGCACCACGCTGGAGCAGGCGGTTTCCCGTGGCGCCGGCGGGAGGCGGAGAGACCGGAGCAAGGATCCCCTGCTGTCCGATTGCGCGGTATTCCAAGGAGAAGGCCCAACGGATTTGTCCGTGAACCACGACAAGTATTTGTATGATGACCCATGATTTTCATTGATACCGGCGCATTTCTGGCCCGGCATCATGGGTCTGACCAATACCATGCCGAGGCGGTTCGAAAGTGGCGGGAATTGACGGAAAGCAACCTGCGGTTGTTCACCAGCAATATTGTCATTGTTGAAACTATTACACTTCTGGCCAGACGCCTGTCCCATCCGTTTGCGGCCGAGCGCGCCCGGAACATGTATGCCGACGAAGAAGTCTCGATTCTCCGGCCGGCGGCCGAGGACGAGCGGGCGGCGATTCCGATTTTTGAAAAATACGCCGACGTCCGCGTCAGCTTCACGGACTGCATCACATGTGTTTTGATGCGCCGCCACAAAATCCGGCGAGTGTTCGGATTCGATCGGCACTTCGCCGACATGGGATTTGAATTCTTGTGATTTTGGATTGCGGTTGACGGGCGGGCGAGTGCTGGATGTAATTCGATCAAGATGACGACATTGGCGGAAGTTCGATAACCGTCCGGCCGCGTGAAAATACTCAGGGTCGAAATACATTGACGAGCCGTGATCTACATTCATATTCATTCCGTCGCCGCCAGTCGGACATGGAGAGGGAAGGCGTAGGCGTAGTGCCGGACGGCCGGATCGAAATGGATGTTGGCGAGCATGGAGCCGTAATAATCCCTGGGTGTTGAAGTCATAAACGTTGCCCCTGCCTCCAGCATGATGACCGGGCGTTTGAAAAGAGACACGCGGCGCGGGAACCATTCCCCAATCTTTCCCCGTTTGACCATGACGCTGTACGTGCCTTCCGTCGGATCGGCGGCTGCCGGAACAAAGGAATTCAATGAAACAAAGGCGTTGGCGGCGGTCGCCCTGGGCAAAGTCGTTTCCTCAACACCCACGATTCTAAATTGCCCTTTGCCTGACGTTTTCTTTTTGCCATAGCCCGTCATTTCAAGGTCGGCGAATAACTCCTCGAGAGGTTCCGCCCAACTATCGTCCAGCGGCGCCACGTACACGTCATAATCACCGGACCAGTAGTATTCCTCGTGGCCGTGGATGCCGCCGCCGGAAGCGCGGCGGCGATCTACGGTGTTTTTGATGATCTCCGCGCTTTTCATCTTGACCTCCGATGTCCATACGCACGAATCGAAGCCGAGGGTATCGACCACCACGCACTGCTTGAGGCCGGCCGACTTGCAGGCCGGTTCGTTGAATGACAGAGGACAGACCGAAAAGTCGATGACTTGCCGGATCAGGGCGGCCATCGAAAGATTGTCCGCCATCCGGGCCAGCAGGCCCGCCGTGACGTAGCGCGCCTTGCGGACTTTGCGGAGAATCTGGGAAAGCACAAGCTGGGGGTCGACGGTGGGGAACTTCTGCGCCACCGCTTCTTCGAGGTTTCGGATTTCGGCGGAACTCAATGTCAGCCGGGGCCGCGGGAGGTATCCGGAAGGAAACCCGTCCGAGATCACGAATTTGGGTTTTTCGCCGAATTCGTCCAGCAGTTTCTTCAAGGCGGCTTCCCCGTGGCGGTACAGGTAGTGGTACATGAGGTGCCCGAAAATTGTGTCGGCCTGCAAAAGCGAGCCGAGGGTCGTGCGGAACCGTAGTTGGAATCTAAGGATCGTCATACATGAACTCCTTCAATGTAAAATGTAAAATGGGGAATGAGAAATGTAAAACGGATTCCCAAGCCCTCCCGCATCCGTTTTACGTTCCCCGTTTTACATTTTTCATTTTTCATTGCCGCTGTCATGCAGCGGCCGCCACTCTCGCCGGAAACAGTTCCCGGACGGCCTGCTCGATCGCGCCGATCGGCTGGGCGAACTTGGTGCGGTCGCGGAAATTGAAAGTCACTTTGGCGCCGCGAATCTCGACGCGCCCGTATCCCCGGCTGCCGCTGCCGCCGAGGGTGTCGCTTTCGAGGAATTTGACGACCTTGAGAAACTCCATGTACATCATCATGTCCTTCTCGGCGTCGTTGTTCATATTGAAGACACGATAGGCGATCTCAAAGTCCATCGACATTCCGGCCGGAATGCGCTCCATGATGCGGGGGAGTTGCGCGGATCCGCGCCGGCGGTTGATGGTGTTTTCGAACTTTTTCTCGATCGGGGGCAGGCCCGTCTCCTTGACGATGTCCATGTACTGCTTGTGGGTTGCCTCCGTCATGAGCGCGTCCCGGACAATGAGGCGCGTGGGACCCAGTTCCAGATTGACCTTGTACCCGCCGACGCCAAATACACGGCAGACCGGACAGTTCACGTCCGCGCAGTCGCAGGGTTTGCCGTCCTCGCCGACCTTGCCGAACTCCCACTCCATGATCGAGCGAAGCTTGCCCTTGATGGATGAGCCTGGAATGTAAGGCTCTCCGGTGACGGGATTCTTGATGATCGGGTTTTCGATGCCGCCGATCTCCGTGCGGTCTCCGCCGCCGCCGACCCGCAGGCCGGTGCGGAGAAACATTTCCGCGTTGAACACGATGTAACCTTCAAGTGATGCCATCTCAATACCTCCTGATTTTGGATTTGCGATTTTGGATTTTGGATTGGGCAAAAAAAGCCCATCCGATCCAAAATTCGTATGAACAGGACTTTAGATCAGGGTTTTGGTTTAATCCAAAATCCAAAATCTAAAATCAATTCTGCGCTCCCCAGCCGTAATAAAAACCGACCAGACTTTCGAAAAACAGGCAGAACGCGTTGAACTCTGCCGGGCCTGTCTTGCAAATCCCGACGGCATGGTCGACAAACTCCCGGAACTCCGGCGGAATACCCTGCCCGCTCGACTTTTTCGCCGACGCACACGCAACCTTCGAACGAATGAGCAGGAGCTTTGGCACAATCGACACAAAATCCCGGTTCATCCGCAGAAGATTCTGCAGACCTTTGAACTCATAGTAGTACCGCAACATCTGGTTCGACGGCATTTTGGCCTGTTGCGCAAACACCTGCGCGTCCGCCATCGCCACCCGCTCGATCAAATCCGGGTGCGGCGTTGTTGTGTTCGGCAGCACGAAACTACCCACTTGCTGAATCATTAGCGGCATTTCCATTTACCTCCTTTCAGAAAGATTCAATGTAAAATGAAAAATGGGGAATGAAAAATTAAAAACGGATTCACAAGATCAACTGCATCCGTTTTACATTCCCCATTTTACATTTTTCATTTTACATTGATTACTCCCACGATTACTCCCACGGCTTCCG
>Ga0137796_10001983_pt1 | contig 11241 bp, 9 predicted proteins | sample OV2TP3_FD_97704 | JGI IMG/M metagenome (GOLD analysis project Ga0137796, IMG submission 97704)
CGCGGTGTCGGCCACCATGGTCGCGAGCAGCCCTTGCGTCAAGCCCATGTGCAATCCCCAGATCGCCACGCCCGCGGCGACCGCCGCCAGCTCCTGCGCATGCGCGAGGAGCAGATCGGCTGCGATCAACGCTGCGAGGCCCCACGCCAGCAGTGTGCGATGGCTCATCCGGTCGGCGAGCCTGCCCGCCGGGTACGCCGATAGCGCGTACACGACGTTCATGACCACGAGAACCAAGGGCGCGAAGGCGTCCGGCAGGCCCTGTTGCTGCGCGCGCAGAATGAGGAACGCTTCGCTGAATCGCGCGAGCGTGAAGACTGCACCGGCGACGACGACAAACCAGTAGGCGCTCCGCAACTCCGCCAGCGTCTGCCATTGAATCGGATTCGCTGGTCGAGGGCGAGCCACGCTTCCGGCCGGCTCTTCGACGCCGAAAAGCAACAGCAGCACTGCCAGCACGGCCGGAATGGCCGCGAACCAGAACACGGCCCGGAAATCACCTGCCCACAGCATCATCAGCCCGATCGCGAGCAGCGGGCCGAGAAACGCGCCCACGGTATCCAGCGACTGGCGCAGGCCGAACGCCGCGCCGCGGATCTCGGCCGGCGCGAGATCGGCGACCAGCGCATCGCGCGGCGCGCCGCGCATTCCCTTGCCGATCCGGTCCATGAAGCGCGCGGCGAGAACCCAGTTCACCGAGAGCGCGAGCGCGAAGAGCGGCTTCGAAGCCGCCCCGAGCCCGTAGCCGAGCACCGCGAGCGCCTTGCGCTTTCCCAGCCAGTCGCTGAGCGCGCCGGAGAATACTTTCACGATCAACGCGGTCGACTCGGCAATACCCTCGACGATGCCGACCGCAAGCGCGCTCGCGCCGAGCGCCGTGACCATGAACACCGGCAGCAGGCTGTGGATCAGCTCGGAGGCGACGTCCATGAACAGGCTCACGAAGCCGAGCACCCAGATGCTGCGCGGAATGATCGGCGAGGACGTCAAGAGCGCAGCGAAGCAATCAGTCGCAAGGGGTGATGCAGAGCATCCAGCGCATCGACGATGCCGGGCATTACGAGATCTGCCGCCGCCACCGCCTCCCGCGAGGCGCCTTCCTGCTGCAGCACTGCGACGCCGAGCGCCGCGGCTTTCAGCATCAGGCAATCGTTGCGACCGTTGCCGACGCAGGCGGTTCTCGCAGCCCCCAGGCGCTTCACGTAGGCCGCCTTTGCGCGGTCTTGCCGTTCCGCCGGCAGAATCGAAACGGTGCAAGGAAGATTTGCGAGCGTCGCGCGAGCCGTTCCGAAGGTATCAGCGGTCAAGACGTGCAGCGCCAGGGTGCGCGACAGCAGCCTGATCCGCCGCGCCACGCCGGGGATGAGCCCGCCGTCGACCGCCAACGTTCCATTGAAATCGAGGACGAGATGATCGATTCGCAACGCTCCGAAACCTGGTATATCGAGCTTCAGCATCGCGTTCCCCATGAGCCATCCGCCATCAAGCATCACATGCACCCGGAAAAACGGCAAATCGCCTCTTTCCACGGCGATGCTGCAGTGATTGCGCGGTCGAGGCCCCGTGCGTTCTGCGTCAAGCCGGCCAAGTCCAGCTCCAGCGAATCGAGTTTCGCCGCATGGGCCTTCGTCAAAGCATCCCGTACCATGCCTGCGGGGGCAATCACGCGCGCGAGCGCAAAGTGCTTCATGCACAATCCGAACTCGCGTTCGAACGCCTCCCGGTGACGCTTTTCGCGCATCCGCTCAAGTACCTCGCCGATGGCGCGGTCGCGCGCCACGGAGACGCGTTCGCACGCGAAACAGCGCGGCATTCTCGTAATCGCATTCCGTTGCTGTCCGAGGAGATACGCCGGGTTCTTGCGCTTGAACCAGACGCTGCGCGCTTCGGCCTCGAGCCGGCGGTCCTCCTGCTCCAGTTTCGCGGCCGCGCGGCGCAGTGTCCGAAGAGCGGCCTCAAGTGCGTGCCGCGTGGCGCGTACAGCTACGTCGCCGTCGCCGAATAGATTGCACGCCCAGACGTGCTCGGGACAGGTGGCAAGCAATACCGCCGGGGCGGCGTCGATCTGGATACTCTCGCGAAGGGCCTCGATCCAACGGAAGAACGCCCGCCTCATCGCAAGGCAGACCGTGCAGCCCGCATCCTCGACCTGCAGCGCAGCGCTCTTCAGCAGGAAAGCGGAGGTCGCGTCAGGGTAGCCGGCGACGAGACGGGTCGCTGCGAGCATCGCAGAGGGTCCTCCGGGGTCCAGAGTCCTGGTCACTCTCGACAGCAATTCGATTTCCATCGCGGCCCACGACAGCAAGTCCTTCTTTTCTGAGACGCCGATCAGAGAAACAAAATGCGGCAGGCATAGGGAACGTTTCGGTTGCGCTGGATCCCGCCCCGATGTGCGCAGGAATGCGGCGTGCCGAAGGAGCAATCCGGTGAGACGCCGCTCGGCATAGCGGCACGCGGGACAGGCATTCGCGGCAGCGAAGAGGACCGCGAGCAACCGATCCTCCTTGCCCGGTCCGGCATCCAGCAGCATGCGGGTTCTGAGGATCGCGTGGCGCATCACGGCGCCGATCTCCGCGCCGTGCTCATCGAGGCCCGCGACGAATGCGGCGTGTGCGGGACAAAACCCGAGCGCGTCGGCAATCGCCTCGGCGTTGGCCTCGCGCCGCTCCGAGTTGCAAAGCACCGTTCGCGCGTAGCGCGCGGTCGTACCGTGCATGGCGGCGCACAGGGCGCAGGCTTTCGGGGCAGATGCGTCCGCGTCGGCGGACCGCGCACCCAAGGTTTCAGCCCTTGTCACGGAGCGGCTCCTCATAGAACTCCGAGCAGCGTGTTCCAGCCGCCGCACCATCCGACGGCGCCAACCAGCGCGGCGCGATCCTCGGCGCTATCGGTCCCGCGTCGCTCCCAGCGGAGGGAGACGCTGTATCGCTTGACGTGCGCCGCAATCCGCGCGACCAGCGCGCGATGCTGCGCAAGCCCGGTTGCCGGATTCCGCTCGAGATCCTCAAGCAGGTGAATCCGGCAGCGCGCAGCCGCCGCAATGCAGGCGCAGCGGCCGCACACCGTGGGGCGCCAGTGCCGTTCCGATTCCGCCATGAAGGAGCGGAATCGGGAAAGGTCTCGCCCCTCGGCGACGCGCTCGTCGGAAATAAATCCCCCCGCGGAATTCGGCCCTAGCTGAAGCTCGCACATCAAGCAGGGACCGCGCACACGCAGCCTGCGAGCGAGACGCGGACCGGCGAGAGGCCCCGCCATCTCGAATGCGCGCACAGCGCGATCCATGAGATCTGCGTAGAGAATCGCCGGACCGTGCAGATAGCAGTGACGGAACGCCGCCTCCGTCGACAGCGCGGCGACGCTGTGTCGTTCGCACATGCCCCACGCGCGCCGCAACCGGAGCCGCGTCTCGAGCTCCATGATGCTGCCCTGGATGAACCACCAGAGAACATGCACCTCGCCCGGCGAGAGCGGCGCCTCCGGCGAGCGGACCTCCACGTCAGGCATCATCGGCGATCACGGGCGGCTCCCTATGAGGCTGCCGCGAGAATCAGGAAGGCGAGGAGCGTAAGCAGCACGTAACCGACGTAGGCATTGATGCGCCCGTGATGCATTCGCGCAGCCGTGTGCGCGATCCAAAAGACCGCTGCCGCGGCGGGCGTCGCGACATAGCGGTCGATCACGTGCACGTCGTGCCGCGTCCGGCGAATCGCGGTGCGGAAATGTTCGGCGACGGTTTCCTTCGTATCCTCGACCGTCAGGGGACGCAGCACGGCGTCGAAAACCACGCGCACGGGATTGGAGAACCCCGTCGCGGTGTAGGTCATCTCGGGCAGCAGGCGGCGCAGCCCGCCATCCCAGCGCTCGCGCCTCGCGACCCGGCGCTTGCGCGTAAGCCAGCGCACGATGCCGGCGGCGAGGACAAGCAGCGCCGCAAGCGCAAGGAACCCGTACGTCGTCGACATGGCAAAAACGACCGGATTTTTTTCTCCGCCGCGGTGGAGCATCACCAGGCCGGGCCCCGGCGCAACGCTCTCGCCCGTCCGGGCGCCTAGCTCCTGGAATTCCGCCCGGAATTCCGCCGGCAGCGCGGAATGTCCGGGACTTCCGGCAAAAAACGGCGGCACCAGCGCTTCGGCCGCTGAAGCTTGTGCAACAGGCTCCACGGCGCGGTCGATGGCGGAGGTCACGTAAGCGGGAAGCACGCCGAGCAGCAGGCACAACGTCGCAAGCATCCCCATCGACACCAGCATCGAGCGGCCCGCTTCGCCCGCTTCGGCCGCCTGGCGCGAGCGGCTCGTTCCCAGGAATCCCATGGCAAAGGCCTTGACGAAGCAGGTCACGGCAAGCGCGGCAGTGAGAGCGAGCACGGCGCCGCTCAGGACGAATGCCAGCTTGACCGCGCTTGAAGAGAGCTCGACGCTGCGCAGAAGCGCTTGCAGCGTGAGCCATTCGCTCGCAAACCCGTTGAACGGCGGAAGCGCGGAGATGGAAAGCGCACCGACAAGGAAGAATAATGCCGTCCACGGGAGCCGGCGGATCAGCCCGCCAAGCCGGTCGAGGTCGCGCGTCCCGGCCTTCGAATCGACCACCGCAGCGCCGAGGAAAAGCAGCGCCTTGTAGATCGAATGATTGATCATGTGATAGAACGCTGCCAGGAGCGCGATCGCGCCCAACGAATGCTGCGCGGACGCGATGAATACCAGCCCGGCGCCGAGCGCCGCCGTGACGATGCCCAGGTTCTCGATCGAGCTGTGGGCGAGCATCGCCTTCAGATCGTTCTCGGTGGTTGCGTAGAGGATGCCAAGGAACGCCGAGACCGTTCCGACCGCCAGGACGATCAAACCCGGAGCAGGCGAGGCGGGCGCAAGGATGGCCAGATTGACGCGCGCGATGCCGTAAATGCCGAGGTTGAGGATGACCCCGGAAAGAATCGCCGAAACATTGCCCGGCGCGACGGGATGCGCGCGCGGCAGCCACGAATTGAACGGCACGAGACCCGCCTTCACGCCGAAGCCGAAAAATGACAGCAGAAACACCATCCAGCGCTGGGCCTCGCCCAGCGCGCCTGCAGATTGCGTGATCGCCGCAAAATCGAGCGCCGAGCCGGCGCTCGCCAGCACGAGCAAAGCGAGCGCCGAAGCCAGCGTTCCGCCTTCACCCATCGCCAGCATCAGATAGCCGGCCCGGGTGTGCTCTTCTTCCTCGTGCTCGTAGTTGACGAGCAGATAGCTGAGGATCGCCATGCCTTCCCAGGCGAGCAGGAAGAGCAGCACGTCGCCGGCCGCGAGGATCAGGGCGATGAAGAAAAAGAGCCCCAGGTACATCACGCTGAACGCCCTCAGGCTGTAGCGGCCCGCATAGCGGCGCATGTAGCCGGCCGTGAAGATCGAGACCGGGAAATAGACCAGCGCGCTGACGATCAGGAAGAGCCCCGAGAGGCGGTCGACCGATACGCGCAGCGGCCCGAGCCCCGGCACGGTCCACAGCTCGGCCTCGAATGCGGCGCCACCGAAGAGCGCCTCAGCGCCGGCGACGAGCAGCGCGAGCGAGGCCGCGGCCGCGATGCCCGCGAGCATTTCAGGATTGCGGCGATCCGGAACGATCGGCGCAAGCGCCATGCCCGCAGCGCACAGCAGGCAAAAAATCGCGAGCGGCGTTCCCATTTCCAGCATCACTTTTTTCTTCCGGCGGCCACGAGCAAGCCATGCAGGATCGCGAGCGGCGGCGGCGGGTTGCCCGGGACTTCGATGTCGACCGGAATCGCCTCGGACACTCCGGCCCCGGCCATGAAACTCGGTCCGAACACGCCGCCCGAGAGCGCGCAGGCGCCGACCGCCATGACGCATTTCGGCGCCGGCATCGCGTCGTAGGCTTTGCGCAGCGGCACGCGCATCTGGTCGGTCACCGGGCCGACCACGAGCAGCACGTCGGCCTGCCGCGGCGTTGGCGTGATGAAAAATCCGAGGCGGTGCATGTTGTAGTAGGGATTGTTGAGCTGCCGCACCTCGTTCAGGCAGGCGCCGCAATCGCCGGCGTCCACCACCAGGACGTGAATCGAGCGCTCGAATGCGGGATCGAGCACCGTGCCGCCCGGCTTGATCGTGGCGCGCTCGAAATCCCGTTCCCAGTTCATCGGTGTTTCCGTTTCCCGGACGCAGCGGTAGCAGTGCACGCAGCGCCGATAATCGACTTCCACCCGCTCGCCGATGTCGCGCAGGGCCGATGTCGGGCAGCGGGCCGCCAGGGCGCGTGCTTCCGTTTCCGGGCGCCGCGTCATCACTGGAAATCCGGGAGATACTCCCGCGCAGTCCTCGGCGCCCGCGGGGTAGGCCGTGCTCTTGATGCCGGTCTTGAGGCCTCTCAGGATCCACTGGCTCATGGCGGCCCTCCTAGCGGTCGTTCTCGGCGGGCGAGAGTCCGAAGCTCGCCAAGATGATCGGAAAATCCTGGAAAGCGAATTTTTCGACGGCGAAGTGAAACCCGCGCCAGTTGATGAACGAGGGCGTGACAATCCGGTAGCGCTCGACCGTGCCGCCCTCTGCGACCCGCAACCAGTGAAAGCTCGCGCCGCGCGGGGCTTCGACCCAGCCGAGGGCTCCCCCGCCGGAAATGTCCGCGGGGGCGGCGCGCGCCGCACCGGGCGGGATGGCCGCCGCGGCCTGGTTCATGATGCGCAGCGACTGCCTCGCTTCGGCGAACAGAACTCTGAGCCGCGCATAACCGTCGCCTTCCGATTCACTGGGCACATCGAACTGGAATGCTTCATACCCGGAGTACGGCTGCGCCTTGCGAAGGTCGCGGGCGAGGCCGCAGCCGCGGGCGATCGGCCCTACGAGGCTGAAGCGGCGCGCATCGACGTGTGCCACCGTGCCCACTTCCTCCAGGCGGTCGAGGAAACTGCTGGAATCGCGCAGCATCGCTTCGAGCCGATCGAGCTTGTTGCCGACCTCCCGCGCATCGGCAACGCAGTTGCCGCACATGCCGTCCAGAAAATCCCGCGTCAGGCCGCCGATTGCCGCCAGGCCGAAGAGATAGCGATGGCCGCAGAAATTTCCTGTAATTCTCAGCAAGTCCTCCTCCAGGATCGCCGCCTGGCTCATCGCGACGACGAGGCCCGTCGACTCGCAAATCTCCTGGATGGCGCCCGCATGGTGGCGCAGCCGCTCGAGCTCCGCCAGCAGCACGCGCAGCACGCGCGCCCGCGGAGGAACTTCGAGGCTTGCGATCCTTTCGGCCGCCTGGCAAAAGGCCAGCGCGTGCGCGAACGCAGTGGTCGCGCTGAAGCGCTCCGCGAGCAGCAGTACAGCGTCCACGGACCGTCCCTCGGCGATTTTTTCGATCGCGCGGTAGTTGTAAAAAAGCCTGGACGAGGCGTGGATGACGTCCTCGCCGACGGTTTCCAGTTGGAAATGCACCGACTCGGTGACACCGGAAAACACCGGCCCGATCGGCATCACGAAGGCGCCGGGCGCATGCACGAGGCGGCGCGGCCGCCAGTCCGGGTCCGGCTCGCGTTTGCCCACCGGTTTTGCCGCATCGAAGCCCTTGCGCATCGGGCACACGTTTTCCTGCCAGGCATCGTTGTGCAGGATGAAATCGCCGAGATACGGATGGCCCGCGAACTTCAGGCCGAACAGATCCTCGGCCTCGCGCTCGTGCCAGTCCGCGGCGGGCACCCGCGCGCTGATGCTCGGGAACGCCGTGTCGGAAAGGGGGCCGCGCTGCACGACATGGATCCAGCCCGGGACGTCGGAGGCGTAGAAGACATAGCGCAGCTCCCACCCCGCCGCGCGCTCCTCCACGATCAGCCCGCCGAAGCCGCAGTCCGCCTCGGCGTGCAGCCAGGCGCAGATTTCGACGAGTTCTTCCTTTGCGCATTCGATTTCCCCGGGCGTGTCCTCGGCGCGGACGCGGACGCGCCCTTGCCACCGATCGAGCGCGCGTTGCCAGAGCGTCGATGCGGCAGGCATCGGCTCAGCCCGCCATGCGCGCGGCCGCGCGCTGCAGCAGCTCGTGCAGCGGCGGCGGCAGATAAAGGCCGGACACGATGACCAGAGCGGCCGCTACGACCAGCACGGCGGCGCAGCTTGCCGGCAGGCGAAACGGTTCGGCGGCGCCAGCCGCGGCTCCGAACACCATGCGGTTCACGTGCCGCATCACGGCGAAGAAGCCGATCGCGATGAACAGCACGAGCAGCCCGATGGCGATATAGCGCCCCTCCGCGAGGCCCGCCCTGAAGATCGAGAACTCGCTCAGAAATACCGCGAACGGCGGAGCGCCGGCGATGGCAAGGCCGCCGATGAGCAGGCTTGCGCCCGTCGCAGGCGAGCGACGGATCAGCCCGCGCTGCGCGAGGATGTCGCGCGAGCCTGTCGCGAGCAGCGCCGCACCGGCGGCGTAGAAGCAGAACGACTTCGTCAGCGTGTGCGTCAGCGCCTGGTACACAGTACTGTAATTCGCGGCCGCGCTTCCCAGTCCCGCCGCCACGAGAATGATCCCCATGTGCTCCACCGTGGAATAGGCGAACATGCGCTTGTAATCGCGCACCTGGATGAGAAGAAAGGCGGCGACACCGACCGACAGCAGTCCGAACGACACGGTCCAGAGTTGCAGGTCGACCCCCGGCACGGCGTCGAGCACCGGCAGCATTCTGAGAATGACGTAAAGGATGACCGTCGTTTCGACGCCCGACAGGACGGCGCAGACCGGTGAGGGTGCCTGGCTGTGCGCATCGGGCAGCCAGGTGTGAAGGGGCACGAGGCCGACCTTGGTGCCGAACCCTACGAGAACGAGCAGGAATGCGGTCTCGATCAGCGCTGGCGGCATGCGCGGCGCGGCCTGCACCAGCCCCTCCCACGTATAGGTCCCGCCCCCGGCGGCCTGCATGGCGGCAAACAGCACCAGGAAACCGAGCAGCCCGATGGCCGCGCCCATGAGAGAGAGCGCCACGTACTTCCACGCCGCCTCGAGCGCCTCGCGCGTATTCTCGTAGCCGACGAGCATGGCCGAGCACAGCGTCGTCAGCTCCACGAAAATCCACACCAGCGTCGGCTCGACCAGCAGCGGCACCGCCAGCATCGAAAAGACGAATAGATTGAAGTTGAGGTAGTAGAACCAGAGCCTCGCCGGGCCCTCTCGCATGCGCTGCATGTAGCCCCTGGAAAAGAATGCGGCGCCGGTCGCGACCACTGCGATCAGCAGCAGCATGAGCGCACTCAGAGCATCCGCCGCGACCGCGATTTCGACGCCAACCACCGTACCGCCGCGAAGCGCCGCAAAGGCGGTGTCGATCGCGAGGACGAGGACGGCGATGCAGGACGCGAGCGTGGCACCCGATGCGATCCCTGGCGTGCGCGCGCGCCAGCAGAGCAGCGCGGCGAGCAGCGGGAACGCGAGCATGACGAACAGGTTCAAGGCTCGCCTTCCTTCAGCGCGGCGAGCGCGCCGACGTCGGTCGAGCCGACGCGCCGATGGAGCATCCGCGTCAGCACCCCGACCACGAAAACGAGAATCAAGCCGTCGGAGGCGATCGCGAGCTCGACGATAAAAGGCAGATTGCGCGACATGGCGATGCCGGCGAAGAACGCGCCGTTTTCCATCGCCAGCACGCCGATCAGCAGCGGCACCGCCTCGCGTCGCACCGCGAGCGTGAAGGCGCCGAGGAAGAGCCCGGCGAACCCGATCGCGACGTTGCCGAGGCGCGAGGCGGGATCGAGCGCTTCGAGGATCGGCAGCGTGAGAAAGTAGCCCAGGATGACCAGGGCGAGCGCGGCAAGCAGCGAGGTCGGAATGTTGACCGCCTGATCGATCTCGCGGCGCGCGTAGATCTCCTCGTGCAGCATGCGGCGCAGGATCCACGGAATCACGAACGGCTTGGCGATGAGATTGACGATTCCGACGCCCACGAGATGCCACGAATCGAACGCCGCGCCCAGCAGAAACGCGGAAGCCGCGAGGAGCAGCGACTGGGCGATGAATAGATTGAGGCAGCCCCGCACCTGCCGCATCGTCACGATGCCGAAGGCGCACAGCAGGAATAGCCCGCCCGCCAGCGCGTTCACGGCGAGCAATAAAGTGGGATCCATGAATGTCCTAAAACGCGAACACCCGGGTGATCATTGCGGCTACCGCGGTGATGAACGCTGCACCGAGGAATTCGCTGATGCGGAACAGCCTCAGCTTCGCCAGCGAGGACTCGATCACAACCAGCACCAGGATGAACACGAAAATCTTGGCGAGGACGAGCGGGATGGCGAGGAGAACCTCGGCGACGGACTGGCTGTCCGCGAGGCCCCAGGGCACCACCAGCACGTTGAGGAACACGCACATCAGCACGAAGAACTTCATCTGCCCGCCCCACTTCATGAGCGCGGCGCCGCGCCCCGAGTACTCCAGCGCCTTCGACTCCTCGATCATCGCAAGCTCGAAATGGCCCTCAGGGCTGTCGACGGGGATGCGCCCCGCTTCGGCCAGGATCAGCATGACGAACGCGGCCATCAGCAGAACGTGCGACGGAGCGAAGAAATTCGACGCCGAGGCGACCCACTGCTTCTGCACGATGTAGGGAATCGTGGACCCCGCGACGTACGACACCGTGAAAAAGACGATGACGAAGACCGGTTCGGCGAGAAACCCGACCATCCGTGTCCGGCTCGCGCCCATCGGACCGTAGGGATTCGCGGTGTCGACCGCGGCGAGCGCGGCGAAGAAACCGCCCAGCGCGAGCACGAATCCGGCGCCCACCATGTCGGCCATGAAGGCGAAGGCGAGCGGATAGGACGTCAGCACCGGGATGAGCAGCACGACGAACACCGGCGTCACGAAAACCAGGTAGGGCGTGAAGCGGAAGATCCACGTGCTGTCCTCGGACACCGCCTCGTCCTTGTGGAACAGCTTCCACAGGTCGCGGTAGGGCTGGAGGACGCTCGGCCCGCGCTTGGACTGCACCCTTTCCTTCAGCCGCGCGAGGACGCCGCTCGCGAGCGGCGCAAACGCCATCACCACCGCGACCTGGAGCAGATTGAACAGCACACGCTCGGCCATCGCCCACGCCCTTTCCTCGTGCGAGGAGCTACGCAGGCATCATCAGCCGGTGAGGCGGTTTTTGTTCGGGAGGAATGCCATCTCCCGGTTGCGTGCAAAGGGTATTGGAAAGCTGCGGGAAGATCAAGCCGGAGATGCGCTCTGGTCTGCCGTGTTGCCCGGTCGTCCGGAAATGGACATAATTCGCGTCGTAGGGGA
>Ga0137796_10001984_pt1 | contig 11225 bp, 12 predicted proteins | sample OV2TP3_FD_97704 | JGI IMG/M metagenome (GOLD analysis project Ga0137796, IMG submission 97704)
CGCGCTGGCGCTCGCCGCCCGACAGCTCTTTGGGCTTGCGCTGCACGAGCGGCTCGATCCCCAAGATGTTCGCCGCGTCTCGGACCCGCTGCTCGATCTCCCGGTTGCCGTACCCGCGCAGACGCAACCCGAAGGACATGTTCTGGAAGACGGTCATGTGCGGATAGAGGGCGTAGTGTTGAAACACCATCGCGATGTCCCGGTCTTTCGGAGGGACGAGATTCACCAGCTTGCCGCCGATCCAAATCTCTCCGCTGCTGACCTCTTCCAGCCCCGCGATCATGCGCAACAAGGTGGACTTGCCGCAGCCGGAGGGGCCGACGATCACCAAAAATTCGCGACTCTCCACGTTGAGCGTGGCGTCTTGGACAGCGAGCACGCCGCCCGGGTAGACCTTGGAGACATTGCGCAGGCTGACGTGGGCCATCGCTCAGGCTCCCGTCAAGAGGGTGACGAGCTTAGCCAGCGTGGTTTTCAGATCTCGGCGGTGCACGATCAGATCGATGAGCCCGTGCTCGAGCAGGAACTCCGAGCGCTGAAATCCCTCCGGCAGCTTCTGGCGAATCGTCTGCTCAATCACCCGCGGCCCGGTGAACCCGATGAGCGCCTTCGGCTCCGCGATGATGAGATCGCCCAGCGTCGCGAAGCTCGCCAGCACCCCGGCCATCGTCGGATGCGTCAGGACCGAGAGAAACAGGCCGCCGCTCGCATCCAGCTTCATGAGGGCGCTGGAGGTCTTGGCCATCTGCATCAGGCTGAACATGCCCTCCTGCATCCGCGCCCCGCCGCCGGAACCGGAGATCGCGATCAACGGCAGATGCTGCTCGGCCGCCCGCTCGATGGCCCGGGTGAGCTTCTCCCCGACGACGGATCCCATCGACCCCATCATGAAGCGCGAGTCGGTCAAGCCGATCACCACCGGGTGCCCTTCGAGCATGCCCTTGCCGGTGAGGCAGGCGTCCGTCATCCCGCAGGCGCGCTGCTCTTCCACCACCTTGTCGGCATACGGCCGCGGGACGGTAAATTGCAGCGGATCCAGCGGAACCAAATCCGCGTCCCACGGTTCGAAGCTGCCCGGATCGAGGGTGAGGTCAATGCGTTGTTGCGCCGTGAGGGGAAAATGGAATTCGCACTTGGGGCAGACGCGCAGGTTCTCGTCGAGCGCTTTGTTGTAGAGGAGTTGGCTGCAGGACTCGCACTTCGTCCATAGGCCGGCAGGGATGTCGCGTTTGGATTTGCGACCGGACGTCGATTGATGGCGGCTGAACAATTTCATGAGCCCCTCGATGACGAGGCGTCATGGTAACACAGCCGCGCTCGGATCGTCAACGCACCCCCACGCCATCCGCTGCCGCGCAGGACGTCAGCGGATTCAGCACCAACCCTGAGGGGACCTTCGGGTAAAAGTACGTGGATTTCGGCGGCAAGGTCAGCCCTTGGGCGGCCAGCGCATAGACCTGCGGCAACGGAATGGGCCGCAGCAGCCACGCCGACGTGTTCGTTGTGCCGTTCGCCGTCGTCCGGACCGCGACCGAAGCGTCCGCGGTGTAGTGCAACGCGGGGGTCGCTTGATCATAGAGCTGCGGGAGCAACCACTGGTGCAGCAATGACACATCCAGCGCAGCCAGCGGTCGAGGGATGGGTGGGGCGAGCAGCCAGTGCGCCAATCGATCCGGCCGCAAGCGCACCCGATAGAGCTGACGCCCATCCCAACACCCGAAGCATCCCTGTCCTGGCTCCTCGTGAAGCCACTGCAGGAGCGAGTTCAGATCGCGAACCGGCTCGATGATGCACCAGGCTCGCAGCCGCTCCATCGGGATGGGATGATGCACCACGCGATGGATCGGTTGCACGACGAGGGCGGGGTCTTCCATCGACACGAAATAACTCATGAGCACCGGATACCGCTCCCGCTTGGCATACGCCACCTCAAACCGATGATGGCCGTCGGCAATCAGCACCGCCGCCGCCGAGAGAGCGCGGGTGATCGCCTCAATCGTGCGCGGATCCGTGATCATCCACAGGCGAATCGTGTCGCCCTGCATGGTCGCCGTCGCGGCAGGCGCCGCCTGTGTAAGCTGCTCAAGCCGCGTCTGCGTGGCGGCCTGCGGATCCGGATAGACGCAAAAGATAGGGCTGAGGTTGGCGGGGACGGCTTCGAGCAATCGGGTGCGATCCTGCTTCGGCGCCTCCAAGGTCGCCTCATGGCGATGCACCAGCCGCTTGACCTCCGCATTCAATTCCAGTAGGGCGATGAAGCCGAGCCGGCAGCGCGCCTCGCCCGCCGCGTCAAAGGTGTGCGCAACGAGGTAGAGCGCGGGCGCTGCATCTTCGCGGAGAATCTGCTCGCTGCGCCACGCGGCGAAGTCCAACGCCGCGCGGGCGTGCCACGTGCGCTCAGGGGTATCCGTAGGATGGGGCTTGCCGAGGATCAGCCGAACGATGTTGTAGGCCGAGGCGCCGTAGAGCCGCTCCTGCTGCGCCGCGTCGATCACATCGTACGGCGGGGCGAGCACGTCGCTCAGCTCGGGGACGCGCGCGGGATTGTAGCGCAGGCCGCGAAACGCTCGAATGGCCGGCATCAGCGCACGTGCGAACGTCGTCTCATGATGATCGCCTGAACGCTCTCCGCTGCCCGATCCACGCGCCCACCGCGGCGCCGAGCGCATTCGCGGCCGCATCGCCCAGCTCGGCCGACCGCCACGGCAGCATCGCTTGAATGACTTCAATCAAGAGCCCGTAGCTCGTCGTATAGATCCACGCCCACAAGAGGTAGCTTGGCTGCAGGACCTGGCTGACGCGCAAGGCCTGCACGAGCAGCCAGGCAAGGAGGAGATATTCGCTCAGATGGAGGCCTTTGTCAACATAGGGAACCTCGAGGGCTTTCCCGCGAACCGGGATGACGGAGGCGATGAAGATGAGGATCGCGTAGACCGCGACCACCAGCCACCAGGCGCTACTTCTTTTCGCCGGCAGCGGAGGGAGGGGGTGAGGAGCCGGACTGCGGCTGGTCTTTCTTTTTCGCTTCGTGATAGCTTTTGCTTCGATAGTCGGTGATGTAGAAGCCGCTGCCCTTGAAGATGAATCCGGAGCCGCTGCCCAGGAGCCGCTCGAGCCGCCCGCCGCACTTGGGGCATTTGGCGAGCGGTTTGGCGGTAATGCTCTGAAATGCCTCATGGCGCCGCTTGCACTTTTGACATCGATACTCGTAGGTCGGCATGTCGTCAACCCTATGCTGATCGCTTCACGAACTCCTTGAGCCGCGAGAGAAACGTTCGACGCGTCGGATAGGCCTCCTCGCCGAGGGCTCGGCCCGCCTCCTCGATCGCTCGACGCTGAGACGCGTTAAGACTGACGGGTGTTTCCACGACCACGCGCACCAGCAAATCTCCGGGCCGGCCTTCGTGAACATTCGGCACGCCTTTGCCTCGAACGCGAAACACCGTGCCGCTCTGCGTGCCGGCCGGCACCTTCATGGACACTCGCCCGTTGAGCGTCGGGATCTCCAATTCGGTTCCCAGCGTCGCCTGGGTGATCGTGATCGGATATTCCACGAGCAGGTGGGGCCCTTCGCGATGGAACACCGGATGCGGCGCGACGGTCAGATGCACGTAGAGGTCGCCCCGCCCGCGCGTGCCGGCTTCCCCTTCCCCTGATAACCGCAATCGCATGCCCGATTCCACGCCGGCCGGCACCTTCACCTGGATGGTTCGCTCAACCGCCACGCGGCCTTCGCCGCGGCAGCGAGGGCACGGCTTTTTCACGACGCTGCCAGCCCCGCCACACCGAGAGCACGTGCGGGCAATCACCATGAAGCCGGCGGATTGCCGAATCTGTCCAGCACCCTGGCACGTGGCGCACATCGCCCGCTCCCCGCCTTCCCCGCGACAGTCGGAACACAGCTCCCGCCGAGGGATCTTCACCTCTTTCGTCACGCCGCGAGCCGCTTCTTCAAAGGCCAGCGGCAGCTCGTATTCCATATCGGCTCCTCGACGGCCGCGGCGGCCGCCGCCCCCGAGCCCGCCGCCGAAGCCTCCGAAGAGCTCTTCAAAGATCGAGCCGCCGAAGCCGAGATCCTCGAAGATGCTTGAAAAATCAGCCCCCCGGAAGATATCCTCCGTCGAATAGCGTTGATCGAACCCGGCGTGGCCATGCTGGTCATACACCGCGCGCTTCTGCGGATCGGAGAGCACCGCATAGGCTTCCGAGATTTCCTTGAACTTCTCCTCAGCTTCCTTCTTATGATCTTCGCCGACGCGATCGGGATGATGCTTCATCGCCATCGCGCGGTATGCCCGCTTGATCTCATCGATGGTCGCGTGCTTCGCGATCCCGAGAATCTCGTAGTAATCCCGCTTCGTCATCGGCATGAATTAGTCCACCGTCCACGGTCGACAGTCCATAGCTAACAACGAACCATCATTTTTTCAGAACTGCACGCCAAGCAGCTAAAGCACTGAACGATGAGGCGAGGGCTGCGATTAAGGCGAATAACCATAGAGAACTTTCCCGCCAGCCTCTCGCGGCTTCTCGAATCCTACGTTCCACCTCAGCTTCATCCAATGCCTGGTGAACAGGATGTCTTGTGCCCCGCAGACTGCAACCAAGTTCCTTTGCTAATTTCTCCAGATGTTGCTCTCGACCTGGCGACCAGCTTTCCGGAAAATTCATAATTCGCCGTAGCATCCTTGGAACATTCCACGCTCTCCATACCGTTTTAAGCATTGCCTGCCAGCTCAAAGGCACGGGACGTGGCTTCAAATCGATCGGTACAGGAAATACCAGCCGCCCTGAACGCTTGAGTCAGCAGGTCATGGTATTTGGATCGAAGCGCGCTGACCTCTTGCCGGGCCTGATGCTGGTCGGGTGCGAGCGATTCTTCCAGCCGGACGAGATCCACGTAGATCTGCGCGGCCTCTTTCAGCGTCATAACTCTTCCTTCGCAATGCGAAACGCAATGCGCGTCACGTGTTCACGATCCTTATACCGAATGCCGACAGCTTTGAGCGCATCTGCAAACTGGTTATGGCAGATGACTCGTTGCTCCTCCAGCTCACGAAGCTGCTGAGCATCCGCAGTGCGTTCAATCTGCTCAATCACCTTCACGTAAGCCAAGGCTGACTGGAAGAGGTTACTGTTCACTTCTTATCATCTTCGACTTTGAATTCGGCGTCGACGACTTTCTCATCCTTGCCGCCGGCTTTGCGCGCGGGCTCTTCCTCGGATGGCTGGGCCTGCTCCCGCGCTCCCTGCCTAGCACCCGCCGCTCCCTGCGCGGCCTGCGTCTTCTTATAGACCTCCTCCGCGAGTTTGTGCGAGACCTTCATCAGCGCGTCCGAGCCGCGCTTGACGCGCTCGGCGTCATCGGACTTGATGGCCTCTTTCAGCTCGCGCACGGCCTGTTCGATCGCCAGCCGCTCGGAGGCCTCGACCTTGTCCCCCAGGTCTTTCAGGCTCTTCTCCGTCGCGTAGACCAGCTGATCCGCCTGGTTCTTGGTCTCGGCCAGCTCCTTGCGCCGCGTATCCGCCTCGGCGAATTGCTCGGCCTGCTTGACCATTTTCTCGATGTCGTCCTTCGAGAGCTTCTCCGGGGCCGTGATCTTAATGGACTGCTGCTTGCCGGTCCCCAGATCCTTCGCCGAGACGTGGACGATCCCGTTGGCATCGATGTCGAAGGAGACTTCGATCTGCGGCACGCCGCGCGGGGCGGGCGGAATCCCCATCAGGTCAAAGCGGCCCAGCTCGACATTATCCGCCGCCATCGGCCGCTCGCCTTGGAGCACCCGCACGGTGACCGCCGACTGATTGTCATCGGCCGTCGAAAACACTTGGGCTTTGCGCGTCGGGATCGTCGTGTTGCGCTCGATGAGCTTCGTGAACACGCCGCCCAGCGTTTCAATGCCCAGCGACAGCGGGGTCACATCCAGCAGCAGCACATCCTTGACCTCGCCCTTGATGATCGCCGCCTGAATCGCCGCGCCCATCGCCACGCATTCCATCGGATCGACGCCGCGCTCCACCGCCTTGCCCACGGTCTCTTCAACGAAGCGTTGGACGATCGGCATGCGCGTCGGGCCGCCGACGAGAATAATGCGGTTGATGTCCGACGGCCGCAGCTTGGCGTCGCTGAGAGCCCGCTCCACCGGTTGGCGACACCGGTTGATGATCGGCTCCACCAATCGCTCGAGGGTCGCGCGCGTCAGCTTCATGGTCAGATGCTTCGGCCCCGACGCATCCGCGGTGATAAACGGCAGGTTCAGATCCGTCTCGAGCACATTGGAGAGCTCGATCTTCGCCTTCTCGGCCGCCTCGCGGATGCGCTGATAGGCCATCTTATCATTGCGCACGTCAATCCCGGACTCCTTCTTGAACTCTGCGGCGATATGGTCCACGAGGAGCAAATCCATGTCGGTCCCGCCCAGCTGCGTATCCCCGCTCGTCGCCTTCACTTCGAAGACGCCCTGCGCCATCTCCATGATGGTCACATCGAGCGTGCCGCCACCGAGGTCAAAGACGAGGATCTTCTGCTCCTTATTAGCACCTTTATCCAACCCGTAGGCCAGGCACGCCGCGGTCGGCTCGTTGATGATGCGCAGCACCTCAAGCCCGGCGATCGCCCCGGCATCCTTCGTTGCCTGACGCTGGTTATCGTTAAAGTAGGCCGGCACGGTGATGACCACCTCCTTCACCGGCTCGCCCAAATGCGCCTCCGCATCCCGCTTGACCTTTTGCAGAATGAACGCGGAGATCTGCTGCGGCGTGTACTCCTTGCCGTAGATGCGATAGACATGATCGGTCCCCATCTTGCGCTTGGCCGCTTGGACCGTCCCTTCGGGATTGGTCGCCGCCTGGCGCCGCGCGGGTTCTCCAACGAGCAGCTGCCCATCCTTGGTAAACGCGACATAGGAAGGAAAGGCTTTTCCCCCGACGCTCGTCCCCTCGGCTGACGGGATAATCGTCGGCCGCCCGTGCTCCATGACCGCACAGGCCGAGTTCGATGTCCCCAAATCGATTCCGATTGCTTTGGCCATGATCGGGCCCTCCTTAAGGTTCCTCGTGTGGTTCGTGTGATGTCTTGGCGACTTTCACCATCGCGGGACGCAGCACGTTGCCGTGCATCGTATAGCCGACTTGGACTTCTTCGACGATGTGATGATCGGCGACGCCGCTGCCGGCGTCCACTTGAGCCACCGCTTCATGCCGGTGCGGATCAAACGGCTCTCCCACCGTGGGGATGCGCTTGACGCCCTCCTTCTCCAACAGTCCGAGCAGCTGCCGATAAATCAGATGGATCCCTTTGATGACCGCCTGCGGATCGGCTTGTTTATCGACGGCGACGAGGGCTTGATCCAGGCTGTCGATGACCGGCAGCAGTTGCCGGATGACTCCTTCGGCGGCATATTTGGCAAATTCCTCTTTCTCGCGATGCAATCGTTTCTTCGTGTTCTCAAACTCCGCCACGGCGCGCACGTACTGATCCTTGGCCGCCTGCGCTTCTTGACGGAGCCGCTCAAGCTCGTGCGGCGGCTTCGCCGCTTCCGCCTGATCGGGCGGCGCGGTCCCCGCCGGCGCTGCGCCGGGCCGCTCACCGCTGGAAGCGGCCTTGTCATTGGAAGGCTGCGGCTGTTTCATGGATGGTGATCCCACCGGTTGAGGAGATCCGTCACGCACCCCGCCATCCCCTCCAGCAACGCGTGCAGGCGCGGATAATCCATCCGCTTCGGCCCCAGAACCCCGAGGCCTCCCAGCACTTCTTCCTCGACGGCAAACGGCGCGGTGAGATAGCTGCATTCTTCAAGCCCGGGGACTTGCACTTCGTGGCCGATGCGGACTCGGACTCCGCGCGGAGGAATATCCTGGCGCAGGCGCTCCAACAAGAGGTCCTGGCGATCCAGCCCGCGCAGCACGTCATGCGCTTTGTGGGGGTCGTGGCTGAACTCGGGCTGAATCACGACATAGCTGGCCCCGTCGAGCAAGAACCGCTCCTCCGGCTCAATCGAGAGCGCGTGTTGGAGGATGTCGAGGGAGCGCTTCACCATATAGTAGAAGGCGTCGTGCTCGCTGAGAATGCGCCGCTCCAGCGACCCAAGAAGCTCGCTAAAGGACAGGCCCACCAGCTCGGTATTGATGAACCGCGCCAGGGCCATCATCTCATCCCGTGCAATCGGCTCCTCAATTTCCACGATGTGCGAGGCCACCATTTCTTTATTGGCGACCAGCACGCAGAGGACTTTGCGCACGCTCAGCGGAACCAGCTCGATCTGTTTCACGATGCTGTGCTTCACGGTGGGGACCACGACGAATGCGGCTTGATGCGTCAATTCCGCGAGGAAGGCAATGGCGCGCGCCAACACCTGGTGGAGATCAAATTCCGACCCTTCCAACGAGCCCGCCATGCGCTGCTGCACGTCCATCGGCACGCGCTGGATATCCATCACCGCATCCACATAGAAGCGGTAGCCCCGCTCGGTCGGCCGCCGCCCGGCTGAGGTGTGCGGCTGTTCGAGCAACCCGGCCTCCTCAAGCTGTCCCATAATATTGCGGATGGTAGCTGGGCTCAGGCTGGAATGCAGCTTCCGGGCGACCAGCTCGGAGCCCACCGGCGAAGCCGTCGAAACATAGGCCTCGATGATGAGCTTGAGTATTCTATTTCTCCTTTGTTCAAAATCACTTATGGACATTGTATACCTTGGGATTAGCACTCATATAAGTTGAGTGCTAACGAAGAGTGTAGATGAAATGCGGGGTGTTGTCAAGCGGCGATATACGCCAATTTAGCCTCGCAGGAGAGATCATGGGGTGGCATCCGCGGGTGCTTGCGACACCGGCGGCTGCGCCGGGACAAGTCCGAGCTGCTCGGTGATCATGCTGCGCAACCGATCAATCCCTTCCCCCGTCTTCGCTGAAATCGTGCACGCGGGATGGTAGGCCCGCTCCAGGCTCGCCAGCCGCTGCCGCTCCGGCACGAGATCACATTTATTCAACACCGTCACGGTGGGTTTTGCGCGCAGGTTCAATGTCGCGAGCACTTCTTCCACCGCCTTCACATGCTCCATCGCCAAGGGGTGATGGACGTCCAGCACGTGCAAGAGCAGATGAGCATCGTGGGCCTCTTCCAGCGTCGCGTGAAACGCCTCGATCAAATGATGCGGCAACTGGTGGAGAAAGCCGACCGTATCGGTGACGATCACCGTGTGCCCCGCCGCCAGCGCCATGCGCCGCGCCAATGGATCCAGCGTCGTGAACAGCTGGTTCTGCACGTGGCCGGCGGCCCCGGTGAGCCGATTCAGCAGCGTCGTTTTCCCCGCATTGGTATAGCCGACGAGCGCTGCCACAGGCACCTTGGTGTCTTTGCGTCGGCTGCGCGTGGCCTCGCGGCGACGCTGCAGACGCTCCAACGCGTCGTTCAACCGCGCAATCCGTGATCGAATCCGCCGACGATCCATCTCCAGCTTTTGCTCCCCCGGACCTCGCGTGCCGATGCCGCCCCCGAGCCGCGAGAGCATCACGCCTTTGCCGGTCAGCCGCGGCAGCAGATAGCGAAGCTGTGCGAGCTCCACCTGCACCTTGCCTTCCTGCGACTTGGCGTGCTGCGCGAAGATATCCAGGATGAGCTGGGTCCGATCGATTGTTTTCACGTCGAGCAGGTTTTCGATGTTGCGCTGCTGGGCCGGCGAGAGCTCGTGATTAAAGATGACGACCTGGCTTTGCAGATCGGCCGCCGCGTGGGCGATTTCTTCGAGTTTGCCGTGGCCCAGGAACGTTCCCGCGACCGGGCGGTGGCGTTTGGCCTGGATGTCGCCGACGACGCGGCAGCCCGACGAAAGACTGAGCTCCTGCAACTCTCGCGCTTCATCCTCGATCGACCAGATGGCGCCGCCGTGTGAGAAGCGCGGATCCAACTGGACCGTCACGAGCAACGCGCGCTCCTGCGGCATGGATCACACCGCCAGGAGGGGCTGCCGGCTGCGACGCAGCACATCCCTGACGCGCTCAGCGCTTTCCCACGGGGGCTCGTGCGCCGCGAGCTGCAGCCATTGAATCCCCGGCGTTTGCCGAAACCACGTGAGTTGGCGGCGCGCGTAGTGGCGCACCCGCTGCTGCCAGACGGTGATCGTCTCTTTCAAGCTGCGCTCGCCGGCGAGATACGACTCAAGATCGGCCAGCCCGTGGATGTGCCGAGCGCTCTGCGACAGGGGCACGCGCAAGAGGGCCCGCACTTCATTGATGACCGCTTCTTCGTAGATCATATGGACGACGCGTTGATTGATGCGCTCATAGAGCTCCGCGCGCTCGCGCGTCAGCCCGATCATGACCATTGGCTGCGACCAGGGTTGCGCATTCGTCTGCGCCCACCACGTCGACAGCGGCTTGCCGGTCAACGCGTACACCTCCAGGGCGCGAACAATCCGTCGAGCATCATTGGGATGAATGCGCGAGGCCGCGGTCGCATCGATCCCCCGCAGCCGGTAATGCAACGTCGCGCTCCCCCTCCCTTGGCATTCATGCCACAGCTGCTCTCGAATGCGCGGATCAGCCGGCGGCGCGTGGCACAGGCCTTGCGCGAGCGCTTTGAGATAGAGCCCGGTGCCGCCGACGAGCAGCGGGCCCTTGCCCCGCGCGAGGATCCGCTCAATCGTGGGGGCCGCCTTGCCGCAATAGTCGGCGACGCTGAACGACTCGGTCGGCTCCACGAACTCGACGAGGTGATGCGGCACCTGCGCTTGCTGCGCGTGGGTAGGCGCTTGCGAGAGCACGCGCATCCCGCGGTAGATCTGCATCGAATCGCACGAGATGATCTCAGCGCCCAGCAGCCGCGCCACCTCCACCGCGATCGCGGATTTTCCAACGGCCGTGGGGCCCACCAGGGCCACGATCTGCGTCATGGCCTTATTGTCCCGCAACTCGACCCTGCGCTTCAATGAGAATTTCCACCACCGCGCCCTCCATGCGCCGGATCATTTGCCGCGCCGCCGCATGACCTGCTGGAGCGCCGAGAGGAACGCCGGATCCTCCACCGCCGCCTCCGCCAGCACGCGGTGGCCCGCCGGCGTGAAATGCCCGTCCCAATTGTAGAAGAGCGTTTGCGTCTTCGCCGCTTGGCGAAATTCATCAAACAGATTGATGAGCGGCACGCCGGAGCGCTTGGAAAAATCCGCGAACATGGCCTGCGCCGCCGAGGCCTCGTACGTCCGCCTTGTCAAATCCCCAGTAGACCCGGCCAT
>Ga0137796_10001986_pt1 | contig 11216 bp, 16 predicted proteins | sample OV2TP3_FD_97704 | JGI IMG/M metagenome (GOLD analysis project Ga0137796, IMG submission 97704)
GGATCTATGCTCCTCAAAGGATTGAACCGTGTTCCCGCCTGATTTTTTGGCGCGGAACATGGCGGCGTCAGCGTATCGAAGCAGCGACTCGGCGTCCCCCGCGCTGTCCGGATAGACGGCGACGCCCACGCTGCAGCTAACGCGAATCTCTCTGGCTGAGATTACAAGCGGCGCCTCGAACGCGCGCTGAAGCCGCCTCGTCACGACGAGAGCGTCTGCAGCCACATCGATGTGCTCCAGGAGCACGGTGAACTCGTCGCCGCCGAGCCGGGCCACCGTCTCGCTCTTGCGCGCAACACGGCGGAGCACGTCCGCCACGGCCTTCAGGACCTGATCTCCTGTATCGTGGCCCAGCGTGTCATTGACCGCTTTGAAGCCGTCCAGGTCGATGAAGATCAAGGCGACCCGCTTTCGGTTGCGGCTGGCCCGAGCGACGGCATGGTTCAAACGATCGTGGAACAGGGCCCGGTTGACAAGGCCGGTGAGCGAGTCGAAGTGCGCGCGCTCGGCGAGAGCGCTCTGGAAGGCCTTGCGCTCTATCGAATGGCGGATGGACCGGCTGATCAGCTGCCCGTCGTGCCTGCCCTTCACAAGGTAGTCCTGCGCTCCCCGGCGCAGGGCCTCGATCGCCATGTTCTCCTGATCGATGCCCGTGATTACGACGATCGGCGTTCGAGGGAAGGCGAGGGCGAGCTCATGCACGCTTTCGGCGCCCTGGGAATCGGGCAGCGAGAGATCGAGCAGGATCACGTCGAAACTGCCGGCCAGCTGGTGACCGAGGACTGTGCCCAGCTTTCCCGTCAGCGTCAGTGCGAAGCGCGGATCGAAGCTCTCTGCCAGCAATAGCCGTACTAATTCCGCATCGCCGGGGTTGTCCTCCACGAGCAGCACATGCACGGTGGTCGCCATTGAAGGGCGATATTCTAAGTTGGGATAATCCTGAAGTGGGTTTAGGTAGATGACCGGGCTTCGCCTGGTCATCGACATTGAAATCGACCCACTCCGTACAGTATCGCCAGCTGCTCGTCCGCATGCGTGCGGCGCGGGAGGCGCGCGGCATCACGCAGCAGGAGCTGGCCCGGCGCCTCGGGAAGCCGCAGTCGTACGTGTCGAAGGCCGAGATGGGCGAACGCCGGCTCGACGTGGTCGAATTCCTGCACTTCATGCGTGCCATCGAGGGGGAGCCGCACGCCCTGCTCAGGGACATCGAGCGCGAGTACGGGCCGGCTCGATCGTCACCTGCGCGCAAACGCCGCTAGATCGGTACTTCTTGACTTCGTACGCGGGTACGGAGCTTAACGTGCGTGCGTCGCTTTTCAAGACAAGGAGACGCCACATGAGCAGCATGCACCTGGATCGGGTATCCGAGGCGATTCTCGAGGCGATTCTCCGGATGCACGCACCGCTCGCCGGCACCGAGCAACGTCTATCGCTCGCGCTCTATCGCCTGCTCGCTGCGGGCGAAGCCGTCTCGGCCGAGGCCCTGGCGCACGCCGCAGGCGTCGAGCGCGGGCAGGCGGAAATCGCGATCTCGGGCTGGCCGGCGGTCTACCGCGATGCCGGCGATCGCGTCATCGGCTACTGGGGCCTGACGATCGCGCCGACCAGGCACCGGATGCTCATCACCGGCAAGCAGCTCTACGCCTGGTGCGCCTGGGACACGCTGTTCCTTCCCGAGCTGCTGGAGACTGCCGCGCACGTGGAGTCGGTCTGCCCAGTGACGGGCGCGCGCATCGCGCTGGAGGTCGGACCGGACGGCGTCGGGGCCGAAGGAGAGCGGCCGCTGGTTTCTTTCGTTGCGCCCGACCCGCAAAAGGCTGCCGAGGACGTGGTGGCCAATTTCTGCCACTTCGTCCACTTTTTCGCCACGGAGCAGGCGGGAAGGAGGTGGACGCTCGAGCATCCGGCGGCGATTCTGGCGACCCTCGACGAGGCGTGGGAGTTCGGCCGCCGGCGCAACGCGCGCTACTACCCCGGAAAGCCGCTCAGTTCCGGCGCGCACCCGCCGCGCTCAGCGAGTCGATGATCGGGCAGCGCTCGCGCGCGTTGCCCGCATCGCATTCGGCGATGAGCTGCCGCAGCGTGCGCCGCACCGACGTCAGGTCGCGGAGGCGCGCTTCGACGAGCGTCAGTTTCCTGGCGGCAAGTCCGCGCGCGTCGCGGCAACGTACGCCGTCGTTCAGGCGCAGAAGCTCCGCGACGTCCTCGAGCGCGAAGCCGAGCTCCTGCGCGCGCTTGATGAAGCGGATGCGCTCGACGGTCTCAGGCGGATAGCGTCGCACGCCCCCCTGCGGCCTCACCGGTTCCTGGACCAGGCCGATGCGCTGGTAATAGCGGATGGTCTCGACGTTGACGCCGGCCTGCCTGGCGACCGTCCCGATGGTGCTCGCATGAGTGTGCACGGGAATCCTCCATCTCTTGACATCGTACTCAGGTACGGACTTTAGCATTGCCGGATTGGTTCCGCAGAAGGAGATGTCGATGAAGCCCGCTGCTGCCGGAAAGCCGCTCGCGGCGGGAGTACTCGCGGGAATCGCCGGATCGGTGTGCTGCGTCGGCCCGCTCGCGCTGGTCATGGCCGGCGTCGGCGGCGCCTGGGTCGCGAATCTCACGGCGTTGCAGGCCTGGAGCCCGGTGTTCGCCGGACTGGCGGCGCTCGCCTTCGGCTACGCCGCGTACAAGCTGTTCTACGTTCCCCGGGTGTGCGCCCCCGGCACGCCGTGCGCCGATCCACGCACGCTGCGCAACCAGCGAATCGTGTTCGCGATCGCCGCGCCGCTCGTCGCCGCGCTGCTCTCGTTTCCGCTCTACGCCAAGTGGTTCTACTGATCCGGAGGATCGAATGAAGAAAGCGCTCGCAGTGCTGCTCTGGGCGTGTGTCGCTGCGATGCCGTCGTCGCTTGTCGCGGGTGCAACCCAGACCGTGACGCTGGAGGTGAAAAACATGAGCTGCGCGGCCTGTCCCATCACCGTCAAGAAGGCGATCAGCAAGGTGCCGGGCGTCGTGAGCGCGACGGTGGACTACGAGAGCCGGAGCGCGGTCGTGACCTTCGATCCGTCGAAGGCGAGCATCGAGGCGATCACCCGGGCGACCGCCGACGCGGGTTACCCGTCCTCGCTCAAGCGTTGAAAGCGCCCGGCTCTGCGATGGAGCTGGAACTGCGCGTCACGGGAATGACCTGCGATCGTTGCGCGCGCACGATCGATCGGGGCGCGAAGCTTCAGGTCGCCGTCATCGGCAGCGGCGGCGCAGCATTCGCGGGCGCGCTGCGCGCGGCGGACGAAGGCGCCTCGGTGACGATGATCGAGTCCGGCACCCTCGGCGGCACCTGCGTCAACGTCGGCTGCGTGCCCTCGAAGATCATGATCCGGAGCGCGCACATCGCGCATCTTCTTGCGGAGCATCCGTTTCCGGGCATCGGGCGGCGGGCGCCGGCGGTGGACCGGCGCGCGCTCGTGGCGCAACAACAGGCGCGGGTCGAGGAGCTGCGCCACGCCAAGTACGAGTCGCTCCTCGAGAGCCGCGCGGAGAGCATCCGGCTGCTGCGCGGTGTTGCGCGCTTCACGGATGCGCGCACGCTTCTCGTCACGCTGCCGGACGGCGGCACGGAAACGGTGCGTGCCGACCGCATCCTGATTGCGACCGGCGCGTCGCCCGCGATCCCGGATGTTCCGGGCCTCAACGGCACTCCGTACTGGACTTCGACCGAGGCGCTGGTGGCCGAGGAATTGCCCGAGCATCTGATCGTTTACGGCGGATCGGTGGTCGCGCTCGAGCTCGCCCAGGCGTTCCTGCGCCTCGGGTCGGAGGTGACGCTCGTGGCGCGCTCCACGCTGCTTTCCAGGGAAGAGCCTGCGATCGGCGCAGAGCTCTTGAGGGTCCTGGAAGGCGAGGGCATGCGCGTGCTCACGCGTACGACGCTGCGGAGCGTTCGCTTCGAGGGAGATCGGTTCCTGGCGGACGCTGGCTCGGAGCCGCTCGCGGGCGACCGGCTGCTCGTCGCGACCGGACGAAGCGCCAGCACCCGGACGCTCGGCTTGGAGAAAGCGGGCGTGCGGACCGACGGCGGCGGCGCGATCGTGGTCGACGAGCGCATGCAGACCACGGCCGAGGGTGTATATGCGGCCGGCGACTGCACGAATTCGCCGGAATATGTGTACGTCGCCGCCGCGGGCGGCACGCGCGCGGCGATCAACATGACCGGCGGCGACGCGCGGCTCGACCTCTCGGTGCTGCCCGCGGTGGTATTCACTGACCCTCAAGTTGCGACCGTCGGCTTGAGCGAGTCGCAAGCGAAGAAGCAAGGAATCGAAACGGAAACCCGAACGCTGCCGCTCGAGAACGTGCCCCGCGCGCTCGCGAATTTCGACACCCGCGGCTTCATCAAGCTCGTGGCGGAGAAGGGCACCGGCCGGCTGCTCGGCGCGCAGATCCTGGCTGCCGAAGCGGGCGAAATCGTCCAGACGGCGGCGCTTGCGATCCGGGCGCGCATGACGATTGCCGACCTCGCCGGCGAGCTGTTTCCCTATCTCACCATGGTGGAAGGGATCAAGCTGTGCGCGCAGACCTTTACCAAGGACGTGAAGCAGCTTTCCTGCTGCGCGGGTTGAAGGGCTCATGAGCGAACTGTTCAGGCAGCTCGGCAGCATGCTGGGAGTTTCGTTCGCCGCGGTTTGCTGCCTGGGCGTGAGTTGGGCGCTATCCGCGCTCGCCGCAATCGGCGCCGGGTTCCTGATCAACGACGCGATCCTGATTCCGCTTTACCTTGCGTTCATCGCGCTGAGCCTGTGGCTGTTGTGGCGCTCGCTGCGGCCCCGCGGCGAGCTGCGGCCGCTCTACCTTGCCGGGGCCGGCGCGGTCGCGGCGCTCGGCGGATTGTTCGTTTCGCCCGCGGTGGTGTACGCGGGTCTCGCGGCGATGATCGGCGCGAGCTTCTGGGATTTCGCGCTTTTGCGGCTTCGCCACCGCACCTCCGGGGCGTAAAGGGCTCCAAGATGAAACGCACATCGTTGGAGTCGGAAAAGCCGGATGCCGATCAGGAGAAGCCGGACAATCGGATGGGGCTTGCGCCGGTTTTCGCCGCCGCCTTCGCCGCGGCCTGTTGTCTAGCGGTGCCTCTGCTGGTCGGATTGATGGCGGGAAGCACGGCTACAGCGTCGAGCAGCGGTTCGGAATTACTTTCGCTATTTATCATCGGATTCGCGCTTGCGGGAGTGCTTGTCGTGGTCCTCTCTTATTGGCGTGTTTCGAGGAAGCGCTCCGGCGAATCGCCTCAAGGCAAGGCCGGATTCTGATCTTTTTTTGCGGGAGAACGCCATGAAGAAACTTACCCGTGCCGCCATGTTCATCCTGTTCTTCGTCGTGTCTGCTGCGGCCCTGGCCGAAATCAAGACCGTTACGCTTTCGGTGTCAGGGATGACGTGAGCGTCGTGCGTGATCTCCGTGAAGAGATCGTTGACCAAAATCGACGGCGTGACCAAAGCGGACGTAAGCCTCGAGAAGGCCGAAGCCGTGGTTACCTTCGACGACGCCAAGACCACGGTCGAGGCACTGACCAGGGCGACGGCCAAGGCCGGCTTTCCGTCCTCCTTGAAGCCGTAGCACCCCTCGCATCAACGCCGGCCCGGCGCTGGTTGGCACGACGCGCCTGCGCGGGCGGAGCAGCGAGCGCGGCGTCTACTCCGCCACCGGACCGGTCACCAATGTGGCCGCGCGGCTCTGCGCGCTTGCGACCCGGGGACAGATCCTCGTCACGGGCGTCGTCGCGCGGATGCTTCGGGACACCCGCTCCACGCGTCTGGGCCGCAAAAGGCTCAAGAACGTCAGCGCCCCCGTGGAGGTGGTCGAGGTCACTTCACGCTGATCGCCCTGGCGATCCGTTCGTCTTTTCCGGGCGCGACGTCGACGACTACTACGCGCCCGCGCAGCGCCGGCAGAAAGACGATCTCCTCGTCCTTCTTGATCATCGTTCCGAGGGGAACCTTGATCGTGATCTGTGCGGGCTGTCCGCCGGCGCCGGTCTCGATGACCATCGTTCCCTCGCAACCGCCGGGTTTCATCGTGCAAGCCGTGAGTTTCGTGCTCAGTACTTTGCCTTCGAGCTTCTGCTGGGCCGTGACGCTCCAAGGGAATGCCGCCAGAGCTCCGGCAAAGGCCATTTTCAACAGCAGTCTTCCTGGCATGATCGTGCCTCCCGCGTATCAGCTTTTCGTCTCCAGCCGGCCGTCCTTGAGATGAACGACGCGCGTGGCCATCTGCGCGAGCGCCTCCGCGTGCGTGACGACCAGAACCGTGCGTTCGAGCGACACCTCGCGGAGCAGCCCGTAGATCATCTGGCCGGTCTTCGAATCGAGATTTCCCGTGGGCTCGTCCGCCAGCACGAGCGGCGGGTCGTTGGCGAGCGCGCGCGCGATCGCGACGCGCTGCTGCTCTCCGCCCGAAAGCTCCGAAGGCCTGTGTTTCAGGCGTGTTCCCAAACCGACGCGGACAAGCAGCGCCGACGCGCGATCGTGCCGCTCCTTCGGCGCAACACCAGCGAACTCCAACGGGAGCATGACGTTTTCCAGCGCGCTCAGGTTCGGGATCAGGTTGAAGCCCTGGAACACGAACCCGATCGTCCTCAGCCGAAATCCGGCAAGTGCGCTCTCGGGCACGGCGTCGAGCGGCTGGCCCGTGACCGTGACTGACCCGCTTGTCGGTCTGTCCATGGCGCCGATGATGTGAAGGAGCGACGACTTGCCGCTGCCGCTGAGGCCGACGATCGCGAGCATGCCGGTGCGCGCCACGCTCAGATCGACGTCGTCGAGCGCCCGCACATCGGCGCCTGCCTTTCGGTAGGTCTTGCTGACCCCGCGCAGCTCGATGAGCGAAGCGTTGCTATCCATGCTTCATCGCCTGAAGGGGAGATAGCCTGGTGATCTGCACGATCGCGTACGCGCTGCCGGCAAGCGCAGTAAGCGCGACCGCCCCGACGAGGATCGTCATCCGCTCGGCATCCACGCCGGTCGAGATGCTGAGGACCTGGAGCAGCGTGTCCTTGTACTGGGCGGGAACGAAGGGCCCGATCGCGGGACCGAAAATCTTCTGCGCGACCGGCGCGCCGAGCGCAAGGAGCGACAGCAGCCCCAGCATCCCGCCGGTCAGCGCGTAGGCCAGCGCCTCAAAAAGGAAAGCGGCGACGATCGACCGGTTGGGAGCGCCGATCGCCTTGAGCGTGCCGATCTCCCGGGCGCGCTGGCGCACCACCAGCAGCATGACGAAGTACACGACGACGGCGAGCAGCAGCGCCGAGATGCCCATTCCCGCGGCAGTCAGGCGGTGCACCGCACGCGCGGTCGTCGTCTGGAACTCGGCGGCGCTGACCGGCGCGACTACGTCCGCTTCGGATCCGAATTCCGTGCGCAGGCGCTGCTCGAGGAGCGGAACGTTGGCGGCCGAATCGGCCTTCACGAACAGCCATGACACGCCGCGTGGCACGCCGTAGATCTCGCGGAACGTGTCGAGCGGCATGAACAACTGCATGTCGCCGAACACATAGCCGCTGGCGTAAATGCCGACGATCGACAGCTTCGTTGCTGGCCGGTCGAGCGCGAAGATCACCGGATGGGTGCGCCTGAGGTCCAGGGTCAGCTCGGCGCCCGCGAGATTGCCCGCATCGATGCGCGCCCAGCGCGCGAAGCCCTGCCCGATCACCGCGACGCGGTTGCCGCGGTCGGAATCCATGAGATCGCGGCCGGCGATGATTCTCGGACTGCCGGCCTCGCCGTGGGACTCCAGCCGCCGCGCATCGCCGGGCTCGACGCCGACGACCATCGCGAAATTGTGGCCTTCCGTCGGCGTCATGGCGAGCAGGTACGGCTCGACCTTCGCCACGTGCGGCAATTGCCCGACCCTGTCGAAGATGCGCTGCTGCAGGATGTCGGACTGGGCGACCATGTTGAGGTGACCCATCGAGCCCGCGGCGCGGATTTGCAGCGTGTCGTTCACGCCGTGCAGCAGCCGTTCGCTGTAGGCGTCGACCGCGCGGCCGATCGCGTGCAGCGTCAGCAGGAGGAAGAACGGCACGCCGATCAGCGCCGCGACCAGGGCGAAGCGGGGCAGGCTTCGCAGCGCGTTGCGCAGGCCGAATGCGATCATCTCATGTGCCCGCGCGCAGCGCTTCGACCGGCCGCAGCTTCCAGCCCACCGTTACCGGATAGAGGCTGCCGAGCACGGCGAACGCGAGCGAGCCGAGGAATGCAAGCAGCGCGACACCGAGGTCTGCTTGCAGCGGGACGCCGAGGGCGGGCGCGAGCAGCGGCGCGAATCCCGCCGCGACCGCGATCGCGCCGGCGCCCGCCAGCGCGCTGAGCGCGGCGGCCTCGCTGACGAACTGCAGCGCGATCTCGTGGTTCGAGGCTCCGATCGCCTTGAGCGTGCCGATCTCCGGCAGGCGCTCGCGCATGGCGAGCGCCATGATGGACACGATCAGCACGGCGCCGACCGCAAAGAGCAGCGCCGCGCCGATCGCACTTGCCAGCGCCAGGCTGCCGAGCGTAGTGCGCGCGGTCGATACGGCCTCCGGCGCGGTGACCACATCGGCTTCCGGCAGCGTTTTCAGCTCCGCCACCACGCGCTCGACGTTGGCGACCGAATCGACCGTGACGAAAATCTTCGAAAGCTTCTTGCCCGGATTGAAGACCGCGCGAAACACCTCGATCGGGACGAACACGTGGTTGTCGCCGAAATCGTTTCCTGTCGAATAGACGCCGATCACCTGCAGGCGCCGCCCGCCGAGCGCGAGGTCGAGCTGTTCGAGCGCCGCGGCGTTCGCCGCCGCGACGCCCAGCCGCTGTTCGGCGTACAGGCGCCCGACGATGGCGACCGCTGCGCCCGCGTCCTCGGCGTAAAAGGTCCGCCCTGCCACGATGCGCGCGTTCTCGTAGTCCACCTCGCCGATCGCGCGCAGGGCGCTGCCCGGGCGCAGCCCGATCAGCATCGCGTAGGCGTTTTTGCTGCGCGCGTCGACCTGCGGTGTGTACACGTACTCGTCGAGGCGCACGAGGTGTCGGGCGCTCGACAGCCGCCGCACGCGCTCCAGCGTATCGGTCGAAAAATGCTCCTCCCCGGCCGGCTTGTCGCCGCCGAAGCCCCCGGTGCCGAAGGCGCCGGCCTCGCGCAGCTCGATTTGCGTTCGCACCCGCGATTCGAGCGTCGCGATCTGCTGCCGCGTGGCGAAGGCGGCCTGGATCGCAAGCGTGAGAAACCCCGTCACGCCGGCGAGCAGCAGCACGACCGCGGATGCGCGCGCCCGGCTTCGCAAGGCGTTGCGCATGCCGCGAACGATCGGGCCGGTCAATCGGGCGAGGTTCATGTCCCGCGGGAACATCGACCGCACGCTAGCGGCCGTACCATAGTACGAGGTCAAGAGGCCGCGGCGCAGAAGTGCTGCCGCCGGGCAGGGGCTTGACTCCGTATCTAGGTACGTGGATTACCCTTATTTTGGAGTTCGCCAATATGGACACATTAACCATCGGACTGGCCGCCCGTCAGGCTGGCGTAGGCGTGGAGACGATCCGCTTCTACGAGCGCCGCGGGCTGATCGAGCGGCCGCCCAAGCCCTCCGGCGCCGGTATCCGGCGCTACGCGCCCGAAACCGTGCGCCGCGTGCGCTTCATCCGGCAGGCGCAGCAGCTCGGCTTCACCTTGCGCCAGATCGAGGAGCTGCTCTCGCTCGAAGCGAATCCCGCGGCCGATTGCAGCGACGTGCGCCTGCGTGCGCTTGCCAAGATCGAGGAGGTGAACGCGCGCATCGGCCAGCTCGCCGAGATTCGCAGCGCGCTGGTCAGGCTGCTCGCGGCCTGTCCGGGAAGCGGCGCGCTCGGCGCCTGCTCGATCCTCGATGCGATGCGCGCCGGCGAACCGGTCAATCCCGAGAATCCGCCGCGTCCGAAGCGACGCGAGGGAAAGCGAGGAGCCATGAAGACCACCACCTTTCGAATCGAAGGCATGCATTGCGATGGCTGCGCGAAGACGATCGAGGCGCTGCTCGGAGTGGAGGCGGGCGTCGAGAGCGCTGCGGTGTCGTACCGGAACCGCGAAGCGCGGGTGACGTTCGACCCGGCTGCCCTCGACGAGGCTCGCATCGCTGCGGCGATCGAGCGCGCCGGCTACAAGGTCGCGGCTTCCGGAAAGTGAGCGAGCTGGGCCTGTTTCAGCTGTTCGTTCTTCCCGCGGCGCTCGGGCTGGTGGGGTTCGTCGAACCGTGCTCGATCGGCTCGAGCCTGCTGTTCGTCAAGTACCTCGAGGACAAGGCCGCGGCCGAGAAAGTGAAGCACACCGCGCTCTTCGCCGCGACGCGGGCCGGGTTCATCGGTGCGCTCGGCGCGGCAGCGGTCGTGGTCGGTGGCGCGTTCGTGTCGTTCCAGAAATCGGCCTGGGTCGTGCTCGGCGTGCTCTACGCGCTGATCGGCGTGCTCCTGCTCACCGGGCACGCGCGCAGGCTGATGGTGACGATCGGCCCGGGAATCGCGAAGCTCGCGGGAGCGCGCGGCTCGGCGGGCATGGGCGTCATCTTCGGCCTCAACATCCCGGCCTGCGCGGCGCCGCTCCTTGCGGCGCTGCTCGGCGCGGCGGCGGCGACCGGCGCCTCGGGCGCGACGCTCACGGCGGGGTTCGTCTCGCTCGGAGTGTTCGGCTTCGCGCTGTCGGCGCCGCTCGTCGTGGCGGTGTTCTCAGCGCGCGCGCGGCGTGCGATCGACACTCTCGCGCACTGGGTGGGGCGCTTTCCGAAATGGTCGGGCGCGGTGCTGATCCTGCTCGGCGCCTGGTCGGTCTATTTCGGGTTGTTCGTCGAGGTGCCGCTCGCGTGACACGGACGGAGCCCATGCTGCCGGCTGCTTGGCTGAAGCTCTGCGCCGGGGTGCTCGCGGTGCTGGCGCTCATCGCGGCCTACTGGGTGCTCCGCGAGACCGGCGTGCTCGGCACGATCGTCGACGAGCAGAGATTGCGTGCGTGGATCGTGGACCTGGGCGCCTGGGGGCCGTTTTCGGTCGTCGTGCTGATGACGCTTGCGATCCTCGTCAGTCCGATCCCGAGCGCGCCGATCGCCATGGCCGCCGGCGCCGCGTACGGGCACGGCTGGGGCACGCTTTACGTCCTGATCGGCGCTGAGGCAGGGGCGCTGGCGGCGTTCGGTTTGGCCCGGATGCTGGGCGGTGCGGCGCTGAGCCGCTGG
>Ga0137796_10001991_pt1 | contig 11209 bp, 9 predicted proteins | sample OV2TP3_FD_97704 | JGI IMG/M metagenome (GOLD analysis project Ga0137796, IMG submission 97704)
CATGCCCTCGACACTCGTGCCTTGGTGGTATGGATTCTTCTATTTCCTCGGCATCCTCGCTTGCGCGCAGATCTTGCGGAGGATCGAAGACCGCACTCGTCCCGCAGCGCGCCCGAATCTGGGATTGGACCTGTGGGTTTTTGTCGCCCTGCTTGTCGCGCACGCCCTGTTCTTCCGGCCCGAACTCGTACTCACCTTATTCTCGGTCGCGGTCTTGGGGCTCCGCCTGCTGTTCTTCCGGCGGCCGGGCGATCTTGTCGTCGCCCCGATCCTCGCCCTCTTGGAGGCCGGGGTTGAATGCGTGCTGGCGAAAACGGGACACTTCGCCTATTCGTACGCCAGCCTCGGACCGTTGCCGCTCTGGCACCTTCCGTTTTGGGCGGCCCTCGCACTCTCCGTCCGGGGTTTCTTTCTCGCAGCCGATCCGCTCCCCGGACGCGAATCGCCCGCTCGCCGCCCGGAGACGAAAGCCGAGGCGATTCGATGAAGATCGATCTCGTCGAACTCTATCGAATCGCCCTCCCTCTGAGGGGGACTCGCCCTCTATTCTGCCGGCCGACGCGTCACGGCGGTGTGAAGCGTCCCGATCGATTCTATCCCAGTTGGATCCCGGGGTTTCCGCAGACCGAAATGCGGCTCTATCTCCTGCGACTCCGCGCCACGAACGGCGCGGAAGGGATTGCGGCCGTTCCTGCCATGGGGACCGAGCGCGACGGCCTCGGTCCCATGCTCGGAACCTACCTGATGGGGTTGGATCCCGAGGATCGAAGCGCCGTCAATGCGCGCATCGAGGAGTTCTCCTATCTCGGGATGCGCAACGGGTGGATCGAATCGGCCTTCCTGGACATCGCAGCGAAGGCGAAGGGGCTTCCCCTCTGGCGGTACCTAGGCGGTGAGGGCGGAACCGTCCGTCCGTATTGGTCGACCGGCGACACCTACGATCACGATCCCGCAGCGGCGCGGGGGGTAGTGGAGGCCGCGCTCGATCACGGATTCGGCGCGCTCAAGCTCCGAATCAAGTCGAGCGATTTGCGACGCATCGTCCCCTTCCTCGCCGCGGCGCGCGAGGCTTCGGGATCCCACCTCGAACTCATGGTGGACTGCAATCAAGGATGGCCCGTTTCCATCATTGAGCGCCCCTCTCGATGGTCCCGCGAATTCGCCGGACAGGTTGCGCGTGAGGTCGAGGCTCTGCGATTTCACTGGATGGAAGAACCCTTGCATCGTGGGGATGCGCTCGGGTTGGCTCAGCTGAGAAACACTCTGACTTCTACGCGCGTAGCGGGCGGAGAATTGAACGGATGCCTTGCGGAGTATGAGGAGTATCTGCGCCTCGGCTCGCTCGACGTGTATCAGCCGGATGCCGCATTGGCCGAAGGCACGTTCTTCGGCGGCATCACTCTCGTCGAGAAGCTGATCAAGCGATTGCGGATGACAGCGAAGGGTCGCACTCTCTCCTACTGCCCCCATACGTGGACGACCGGCGTGGGATTCCTCGTGAATCTACATCTCATCGGCTTGGTCCCTCAGGAGGAACGGCAGTGGATAGAATACCCCATCGAAGGACCTTGGACACCGAGCAGTTGGGGGGGAATCTTGCAGAGTCCTCCCGCCCTAGATCCCGACGGACGCCTCTCGCTACCCACGTCGCCGGGGCTGGGGGCAGAGATCGATTGGGGGAAGGTACGACGCTATGGCACGCGGATCTATCGTTCGACACCGCTTCGGGTGACTTGCAGCACCATTCTCGATCGAGGATTCAAGATCGCTCGCGAACTCCAGCTTCGAAAGGAACGGGCGGAATGAACATCGGCGTCTTCGGGGCAGGTTCGCTCGGCATGTTTGTCGGCGGGAGACTGGCCAATTCGGGCGAATCCGTGACCATGGTGGGCCGGCTCGGTAGCGAGATCGCGCAACATGGACTCACGCTCACCGACATCCACGGGGGAAGAGTGGCGCTGGCCCCCGCTCGTGTGCCCTACACCGAGCGGATCGAAAGACTCTCGGGGTGCGACGTAGTCCTTGTGACGGTAAAGTCCATGGCCACCGAGCGCGCCGGGGCGCTCCTTGCCCCGGTCCTGCGTCGTTCCGCATGCGTCATCAGTCTCCAAAATGGTACCTCGAATGGCACCACCCTCCGGCGAACCCTACCTGGCCACCCCGTTCTGGAGGCCATCGCGACCTTCAATGTCGTCCGGAAGGGCCCGGGGGCTCTACACCAAGGAACCGCCGGACGAGTCGTGATCGAGAACAACTCAGTGGGGCGCCGTATCGCGGCATCCTTCATCAAAGCGGGAATCAGGGCCGCCCTCGACGACGACATCCGTCCGGTTCTGTGGAGCAAACTCCTCTTCAACTTGAACAATCCCATCAATGCGCTCGCAGGCATTTCTCTTCGAGAGGAATTGGCGCAGCGCGCCTTCCGGTCGGTGTTGGCGAACTCCATGCGGGAAGGCCTGGCCGCGCTTCGGGCGGCCGGAATCCGACCGCGACGGATCGGCGGCTGGATCCCGCGACTGACTCCCCCCATCTTGTCGCTTCCGGATTGTCTCTATTCGAGATTGGCGGATGTCCTTCTGCCGATCGACCCCCACGCGCGCTCGTCGATGTGGGAGGATCTCGATCGTCGCCGTCCTACCGAGATCGAGCACCTGAACGGCGCCATCGTGGAGCTCGGAACCCGACAGGGGACTCCGACACCCGTGAATCGGCGTGTCCGAGATCTCGTACTCGCGGCGGAGATGAAGAGACAGGGGTCGCCGATGCTTCGAGGGGAGGATCTTCTTGCAGAGGTCTCCCGCGTTGCGTAGAGTGCGAGCGCATCCATGCCTCCCCGCGTGCAGACCACTCCGAGGAAGCGGGCCCAACAGGCCCGCAGCAAGGCCATGGTGGCGGCGATCCTGAAGGCCGCGGCGAAGGTGCTCGTGTCGGTCGGCTACGACCGCGCCAGCACGAAACGCATCGCCCGGGAGGCCTCGATCAGCATCGGCTCCCTATACCAGTACTTCCCGGGCAAAGAGGCGGTGGTCGCCGAGTTGATGGACCGGCACATCGAATCCGTACGGGGGCTCCTCGAGAAGGAGCTCCTTCGGTTGCGGGGAGAGGATCTCCAGCGCACGGTCCGGGGAGTGGTGGCCGCGTTCTTCCGCGCGCAGCACGTCGACCCTGCCTTGCGCCGAGTCTTCATCGAGCAGGTACCCCGCATCGGCAAGCTCAACCGACTGGCCGAGGTGGAGTCGAGGGTGACCGATCTCGCGCGCGCCTACCTCCAAACGCGGAGGCACGAGATCGCCAGAACCAATCTTGACTTGGCGGCCGTGGTCGTGGTGCGGACGATCGCCCATCTCACCTACCATGCGCTCGTGGACGACGCGAAGTCGAGCGAGACCGCATGGATCGAGGAGATCACGACCCTGGTATGCGCGTACCTCGGTGGCGGCTCCTCCTCAACGGAAGAGTAACGACTCCAACCCCCGGGCAATTCTGAGTCCGCCGTAAGAAGGGTCGTATCCGTTCGCGGGGTTCACCGCGGAGAAGAGATAAATCGGGGGGGCTTCCCGGCATGGGGAAGGTGGAACCACGGAAGAGACGGCGGTTCTCCGCGCCTGCGGTGCACGGGGAGCGTGAGCGGTTACGAAGGGTCTTTTCCTTGCGGCGGACTCACCCTCCGTAGCGCATGTCCAAGGGCGCGAAGGAGGATCCATCCAAGAGTCGCCCAGCGGAAAGGACTTCTTCCGGGCGACTCCATTTTCTCTCAGATTCACCCTCCCCGCCGGGCAATAGGGGCGCAGTCATTTGAGGAGATCGCCATGCGAAAGCAATTCCTTTCCCTCATAGGCGCGATCGCGGTCGGGTGCGGTGGAGGTGGCGGGGGCGACGGAGTGTCCGTTCTTCAGGCTCCGTCGTCCCTCGGTATCGGAGTGGTGGGAAGCAGCGCCGTGGGGTTGAACTGGATCGACAACTCCTCGGACGAGTCCGAGTTCAAGATCGAGAGCAGCCTCGATGGGGTGAAGTTCAACCAGGTCTCCACCGCTCCGAGCGGTTCGACTAGGGCCGTCGTCATGGCTCTGCAGGCGGCAACGCAGTACTGGTTTCGGGTTCGAGCCTCAAACGGGAATGGAAACAGCGCCTACTCGAACATCGTCATGGCGACTACGATGGCGTTCCTGTGGTCCAAGGTACACCCGTTCGGAATCCCTCCGACCCCCCGATACAATCATACGGCAATCTACGTTCCCACAGGAAACCGGATGCTCGTCTTCGGAGACAACAATGTCGCGGACAACCAGGTGTGGTCCCTCTCCCTCGACGGCCCCGGAGCCTGGACCAATCTGGCTCCAGCGGGCAGCCCTCCGTCGGCTCGAGAGACGCTCTCGTCCGTCTACGATTCCGCGAATGATCGCGTGATCTTCTTCGGTGGCCGGGACGGCGTCGCGTACTTGGACGAGGTGTGGGAGCTCTCGCTGGGATCGTCCCCCCTCTGGAAACGCCTGACACCGTCGGGGTTCTCACCCGGAGACAGGCACTTGCACACGGCGATCTACGATAGCGCAAAGCAGCGGATGATCGTCTTCGGGGGACGAGATGCCAATCTCAACTACCACAATTCGGTGTGGGAGCTCTCTCTCGGTGTTTCCCCGACCTGGAGCCCTCTTACACCCAACAACGCTCCCCCGACCCCTCGGATCGGACACTCGGCCATCTATGACTCCGCGAAACAGCGGATGGTCGTCTTCGGCGGCATTCAGAGCGGAGGCACCTATGTAAACGAAGTTTGGGAATTGAGTCTGGGCAACTCGCCCTCCTGGACTTCCCTCTCGCCTGCCGGCTCCGTCCCCGGCGCCCGGTTCTTTCACACGGCCATATACGATTCTCTGCACCAACGCATGCTCGTCATGGGAGGAACCGGCGGTCCCTCCCGTCTCGACGATGCGTTCGAGCTCTCGCTCGGCTCGACCCCGACTTGGAGTCAATTGACTCCCTCGGGCACGTTACCGGCCGCTCGCATGCTCCATTCCGCGATTCTGGATGGCTTCGGCCGAATGATCATCCTTGACGGCAATGATGTCAACGGGAACGGCCTTAACGACGTCTGGCAATTGCCCCTCTAACCTTCGAAGGGGGCGGCGCGCGCGTGCGCCGCCCCCAGGTTTCTCGGAGAAAAACCATGATCGTCGAGATTCTCGCAGCCGGCCCGCGGCCTCCGATCCCCGGGACACCCAGGCCCGAGACGATCGATTCCGTCTCCGACTTGGTCGGGTGTTGTCAACGGACGTGCTCCCGTGGGGGGAGTATCCATGTCCTCCTGATCCAGAGCCCTGCAGACCGCGACGGAGTCATGATCGGGCGGGACTATCTCAGCACGTTCACCCTCCGGCAGCACCCTTGGCATCGTTTCGATCTGGGACAGCTTTCTTCCCTGTATTGCCGAGATCCTATCGCGGGGGTCCTCCTGACCGGTCTCCGACCCGGGCAATGCAGGTCCCTGCTCAAGACTCTCTCCGATCTTTGGGACGGGGTTCCGGTGACCGGGGGCTACGATCTTCCCGCGCGCTTCCGGGGGCAAGCCGACGGAAAGACCCGAGTGTGCCTGAACATGAACTGCTCATACGGGAGAGCAAATCCCACCCCGTCCTTCGCTCTGCCGGACTCCTCTTCCTTGGGATATCCCGGCAACGGACCTCGCTAGAGATGGACTTGGGGACGAGGCGGGTCCGAATCAGGTGCGCGGCTCGCGGAAGATCCAGCGATTCGGGATGGAAATCTCTCGCGCATAGGGCCTGCACGATTCTCTCGGCGATTTGTCCAAGGCGAAGACTCCATCGATATCCCATGCGACTGAACGTCACCAGGGAATAGCGAGATCGAAACTCCCCTGGAAACTCGCGACCGAACCAGGAGCGAATCGATTCGGGCTCCTGGAGGGTCCGGAGCTGATCCTAATCTACGAAAAGGGTCGCGGTGAAGCTGCCGTCCACATTCGGTAGAGCGAGGAGCATGAACGCTTGGCGGGGCCAAATGTGGAGGGACTGTGCGTCCAAGGGGGATCTACGCCGAGTCAGCGCAAGCTTTTCAGAAGATTCGAGGCCCCCCCGGGTTTTCCCCTTTGGTACTTGGAGCCTGTCATTCGATATTCGAGTGCGGATTCAATCTCCCATCCGTACTTTCCTCCATCACGTAGCTCTCGGAGGTATGGTGCGACGATTGGCGGTTTTCCTCGGCATCCTCTTCGCGTTGGCTCTCCTTCTCGATTCGCGTTCTCGTGAGGCAAATCGAATTCGATGGATCCAATCTGTTCCTCAGATTCTGCCGGCACTGCCTGAATCCACCGCGTCCTCCAGAAACTCTCCCCTGGTGGAGCCTCCCTCCCAGAACGAGATTCTCGAGCTTCGTGATCCCTATTCGCGACACTTCGCGAACCCGGATGGATCGATTACAGCCCTTGTTTCCCCCTCTCCCATTCACTATGAGGGTGAGGAGGGCACGATGAATCCTATCGACACCCAGCTCCGGCCAACGGACGGCGGCTTCACCAATGAGACGAATGGGTTGTAGTCTCGATTTCCACTCACTGCGGACGGGCACACTCGGATCGGAGTAACCTCCAGGTGTTCCTACCTCTGGAGACCGATCGAGATTGGCGTCCGAGCCGTGGACGGGACCTATTCCACCCTGGAAGGGATCCGACCGGCGCGCGGGAAGGTGGACGGCGACAGCATTCGATACCCAGGCGCGTTCACCGACGCCGACGATCGCTATGAAGTCCGGGCCGGCTGGATCAAACACGATTTGATCCTAAGACGTCCTCCGCACCTCAATGACAAGCCTGGCTTTCTTGAATACGTTGGAGAGCTCACCCTCGGAGACGGTCTGGCGCTCTTTGGCGAGGGAGGTCGTCTTTCCGGATCCTTCGAGACTTCTGAGCCAATCCTCGTCGGGACTCAAGAGGGCCAAACGTGGTTTTTTCTCGATCGCCCCCTCGCGGTGGAAGAAGGTCGCCCGCGCGCCACACCGGGTCGATACAGAGTACGTCCGCTCTCGAGCCCCGAGCGCTCCTATGAAGTTCGTATCCAAGTTCCCGCGGCCTGGTTGCTGGATCCTCGACGTCGGTATCCGGTCTCCATCGACCCCACTACGGTCTCTTGGAACAACCCCGTGCTGACGGGTTGCCTTTACTACGAAGGGGGAATCTGGAATCTTGTGGAGCAAGCGAGCTACTGGAGGGGTACGCAGGGGGCCTCTATTTCGGGGTTTCGCCGATACGATTGCGCCATCGGCCGCGACTACGACTGGAACAATGAGTTCTTTCGATCGTGGTCCCAATGGTCAACTCGGAGCATTCCCCTCGGTTCCACCGTCTCGCAGGTGCGCCTCAAGCTCCGAGTGGCCCCGTATAGCTACGAAGAGTTCGATCGCCACCATCTCCAAATCCAAGTGCGGAGCATCGAGAAGCGGTGGGAGGATTACTTGTACATGAGCGCCTACCGATATGACGACTGCGGAGATGGCCCGCTCTACCATTCTGGCGTTCTTCTTCGAACAGGACAGGGATACACTCCCTGGCTAACCTTGGCCCACTCCGCCGCGCAGCGAATTGAATCCACGCTCGCGGATGGCTGGTTTGCCGCCGGATTCACATGGGACCAGTCCGGAGATCGCGGGGTGATTGCCTGGCTCCACCAGTCTCTCCTCCGGATTACCTACAATCGTCCCCCGGGTGGTCTCGCTCCACTTACTCCGCCTCCGGGAGCGCGCACCATCGGAAAATCAGTTTCATTCTCCTGGCAAGCGGCGAGCGATCCGGATGGAGATGCTCTCTCGTATTCGCTTTATTGCGACACGGATCCCACACCGTCCACCCTGCTTTATCAAGGCCCTTCTCTCTCCTACACCTGGGGAGCCCCCCTGCGAGGGTCGACCTACCGCTGGCGCGTCGAAGTCCGGGACGGCACGACTTTGCGTCTCTCCCCTACGCTCACCTTCCGGCACAACGCACTTCCTCCTCCTCCCATCATGCTCTTTCCGCTCTCCGGAGGCACGCTCTCGGATTCGTTTCCGCTTCTACTCTGGGGTTCCGGCGGCACCGATCCTGATGGAGACTCGGTCAGCTACCACTGGCGAATCGTCTCAACCCCACCGTTGGCGCCGCCGTTGGTCGCGGAAGGGGTGACCGCCGCAAATTACGCCCTGGTACCGAATCTACCTCCCGGGTCCACCTTTTCGTGGACCCTCCGCGCTCTGGACGCCTATGAATCCGGCGAGTGGACTGACGTCCGGGTATTCCAGGTAGTTCCCTGACGGTCACGGCCCTAGATCGTCATCGAACTCGGAAGAGGGCACGTCCCGCATCGACATTCAGCCCCAAGTCACCCACTTGCTCGAAAGTCGCAATCTCTACCCCGTTCGCCAGGAGTCGGTTCGATCCTCCCGAATCGCGAATCACGAGAAGGACATCGGCAGAGCCTCCTGCGGGCTTGTCGCGATAAAGAACCTGCTCCCACTTGCCGCGACTCCGCTTCATGACGCGAACTCGGTTCTTCCCGATGAGTTGGAAGAGGAGAAACTCGTCCTTGGACTGAAATCCAAACACCACCCCCGCAACCGTCTCGGAGGTGCAGGTGATCTCGACCTCCAGTCGAGACGCCGGCGACTTGAGGACGGCCAGGGCATTCGTCTCCGACCGGCCCTCGAGCTGGTCACCGCGCGGTTCCCAGTGGATCCACACCACCTTCCAGGGCTGTTGCTCCTTCACGAGCGATTCTCGGAATTGTTGGACCTGGTGTGGAGTCACTGCGCCGAACACTCGTGACCAAGCCTGTTTCGATTTCTGTCCCAAATCCAGGGCTCGTCTCAATTCGCGAAACCGTTCGGGCTGCGAAAGCACCAACCACCTCACCAGGGCCCAGGCTTCGGGACGATCCGCCGCTAGTGTCCCGGTGACGAGCCCCGCAAGGTTTTTCCCGGCCGCCTCGAAATTCCGGAGGGCGGCTTCCGGGCGGTCCTCCAACGTGATGGCCGGCACGACCCCAGTCTTCAGGGTCTTTCCATCCCAAGAATGCATGGCGAAGTACTCCGCGAGCCCCTCCGTATACCACGGGTCTGCCGGACTTCGATTCCCCGTCGAGGCCAAGTAGTGAAACTGATGCGCGGCCTCATGCAGGAGAAGGTGACGGGTGGAGTACTCGGAAGGCTGGAGATAGAGATACGCCTTCCGGGTCTCCGGTGAGTAGAGTCCGCCCGAATCGGTCGGCACGGTCTGTCCGTCGGCGCGCAGAGCGGCGACCCAGCGCTCGCGAGTTGCGTAAACCTCCACGCGGAGGCGCTTCTTGGGCGCCTTACCAAAGAAGGCAGTGGCCTGAGCATAAAACTGCTCGAGAATCCGGCCCACCTGTGGAGCGTCGAGCCACTCGACGTGCAAGTCGTAGTGCTCGGTTTCCTGGTCCGTGGCGGCGAGGGGAGTGGACGCCAGAACGGTCATCAGAATCTTCATCCGTCACTCTCCGAGGATCCAACGGAAGGCAAGACCCAGTTCCCCTCTCTGCGAATGCCGAGGAGAGCGGATTCTTTAGAGAAATCGATTCCTCTGGGAACTGTCAAATACGACCGTAGACTCCTCCTTTTCTCCGCGGTATAGTGCGACCTCGAATGAGGAGGGGGCCCATGAGGGGATTCGCGCGAACCGCGGTTCTCAGCCTGACCCTGTCGGCGACGGCGCATGCGCAGAAAGTGGACACGCAGCCGAACCACCCGGAGACTCTCAAGATCCTCGTATCCGGCGGCGTGAACTTCGACTTCGTGCACCGCGACCGAAACCTCACCCTGGCCGGCGCGGGCGCCGAGGACTTCGGTTCGTCCACTTCCGACTTCGAGGGGGACGTTCGCGTTCGTCTCGACGTCGAGCTCACCGAGAAGATCCACGGCATCGTCTCTTTGCGCACTCGACGGGCCTCCGGGGGCGGCGCAGGGTTCATCGAGCCGCTCGGCGGGACCGACCGACTCGGATCCGTGGGTTTCTTCCGCGCCGGCGGAGCGGCCGCCCGGGATCTCGATCGATTCGGCGCGAATCCCGAGGAGTTGAACCTCTTCGTCGACGAAGCCTCCGTTTCCCTTCGCGAGCTGTTCGTGCCCGGCTTCGATCTCGCCGCGGGCATCGTCCCCGCCGCCTTCGACCTGCGCGGAAAGGGGAGCGCGTTCTTCTTCGATCCTCGCCACTCCAGCAGTTTCGCGAAGAACGCGGGCCCCGGAGGCGGCGGGACCTTCCTCGGCCTCTCCGATGAGTTGCAACCCGCCGGGGTGCACGCGGCGTACTCGAAGGATTCGTTCTCCGCCGGTCTTGTCCTGCTCCCCGCCATCATCGAGGGAGGCGCCCAGTCCGCGGACGAGGCCGCCTACGCGCTCTGGGCGATGTACGCCCTAGACTCGATCGGGAAGGGCTCTCGAATCGGCGCGATCGTCGCCCTCGACCAATTTGCCGGAGGGAACACGGCCGTATACACCATCGGCCTCGGAGGCGATCTCCAGGGACTGCTCGAGGGACTGGAGATCTACGCCGAGATCTATTTCCAATTCGGCGACGCGCTCCGCGGCACCGCCGGCGACATCGATTCCCGAGCGTGGGCGATGCAGGTCGGGGCCGAGTATCGACTTCTCAGCAACGTGTGGTTCGCGCTCAACTTCAAGTATCTGACCGGGGACGACGACGTCACCGACGATCGCAACGCCACGTTTCTCTCCTACGAGAACGTGAACGATACCTTGATCCTCGAGGATCAGTATTTCGGTCTGGACCTGGACACGAACTACTGGACGATCCAGGCCGCGGTCGGCGCCGCGTTCACGATCGGCTCGGGCTCGCTCCAGAATAATCTCGAGGTCTCCGCTCGCTTCGCCCTTTGCTATCTCACGGAGCAGGTTCTCACCTTCGACGGGTCCGGAACGGACGACATCGGCCACGAGATCGACCTCCGGGCGCGCGTGCTTGTCTCGAAACAGGTCTCCTTCCATACCGGGTTCGGATTCCTTTTCGGCTCCGACGTTCTTCGCGACGTCTCCGCCGGAGGGAGCGACGACTTCGGACGCACCGCATACCTGTGGACCCTGGGGATGTCCGTCGGGTTCTAGTTGTCCAGCGGAATCGGCCAGGAAGGCCGATGAAGCTGCCCGCCTGCGCGGCCGAAGCCCGCCGCTTCGGCGGGGCGAAGGCCCGGAG
>Ga0137796_10001994_pt1 | contig 11201 bp, 11 predicted proteins | sample OV2TP3_FD_97704 | JGI IMG/M metagenome (GOLD analysis project Ga0137796, IMG submission 97704)
TGCCCTCGCTCAGCCAGCAAAATCTCTGGCTTCGCTCGCAGCCCTTTACTACCCCGGGCTAAAGCCCGGGGATGGTCGGTCTGTTATGACAGAAATAGATGTGAGGGCTGCATGAGTTTATGCATGCTTAGAATTGAATGTCGATAGAAAGGCCTCAACGACACTTTGGTCAATTTGTCCTTTGAGGTCCCTTAGGATGCGACAGGCATCTTCAAAACTATGACGTTTCCGATAGGGTCTGTCGGTGGTTAAGGCATCATAGATATCCGCAACCGTTGTAATACGTACCAGAAGGGAAATTTGATCACTTCGAAGGCCATCGGGATACCCTGTGCCATCCAATTTTTCATGATGATGCCGGACAATATCGCATAGGTTACGCAATTGGCGAATCGGCTTTATAATCGTCTCACCGATTTCAGTGTGCTTTTTCATAATCACCATTTCGTCTGGTGTCAAGGGGGAGGATTTCATCAGGACTTCATCCGGAACGCCTATCTTACCCACATCATGGAGTTTAGCCGCATCCCGCAATGTTTTTATACTCTCGCCTCCAAGATTCATTTTTTGGGCAATGCGGACAACGTAATTGGCGACACGGTCTAAATGACCACGTGAGTAACGATCCTTGGCATCAACGGCCAAGGCCAAGGCGGAGATGGTCTCAAAATAGGTTTTTTCCATATCCTCATTGAGCTGTGAGTTTTCGATCGCCACCGCTGTCTGTAAGGCTAAGCTATACAATAATTTCTCTTCATCATCCTTAAAGTTTTCCCCTGTGCGTTTGCCACAGACCACCAAGATGCCGATCGTGTTTTTATGGATGGTCAAAGGGGCTGCCAACATCGGCGCTTCAAATAAAGAACCATATTCCGGATGATGAACCTGAGAATAATCAAGATGCTGAATAACCGAAGAGGCATGCAAATTTTTCAAAATACGAGCGAACGGCTCTTGATCTGCTCTAATCTTAATTTTGTGGGCTGAGTCAATAGTAATACCATAAACGGCTTTGATATAAAGATCTTTTTTACTCGGATCAGACAAAAAAAGAATACCCACACGTCCCGAAAAAGCCTCCACAATTGTTTCCACAATTAAATTAAGGAATGTATCGATATTATGCCAGGAGGCAATCCCCTCGCCAACTTTGGCCAGAACCGAATGGAGTGTTCGCTGAGCGATTTCCAGACTTTTGATATTCTCCTCCAGACTATCCGTGGCTTCTCGGAAGGTTTTGGCAATAATAATGATTTCATTCTTTTCATCAGAGAGACTGCGTAATCGTTCCCTTCCTAACATCGTCTCTAAGGCCTGTTTATTAGCATGGGTAATTGTCATCAAGGTCCGTAAAACGGAACGCATCGCCAGATAACCAATGGCAATGCCAATAACCACCAGAAATAACGTCACGGCAAAAGCGTCTTCGGTAATGTCAAGTACGCCCTGCTCTTTAATCTGCCAATAAAAATAGTAAAGGATCCCCAAAGGAATAATAGACATCAATAAGAATAAAACCGTGAATTTTCGCAGGATAGAGACATCCTCGATGGAAGAGGCAAACCGAATATTCCGAAAGGTAAAATTTCTCATAGCGTAATTACTCTTTGTCTAACAAGTGTTAGTATTTTTATCTATATTAAGTGTACCTTTATTCTTTTCTTCTGGCAAGGTGCGGGCTTTGGGAAAGGAAAAAGTTATTAAAAAAGAATAAAAAAACAAAAATCCAGCGGAGAGGTTGGGATTCGAACCCAAGATCCCGCGTAAACGGGATAACGGTTTTCAAGACCGCCGCATTCAACCACTCTGCCACCTCTCCAAAAAATATTTTCAAGGAACAAACAGTTGTTTCAAACAGACTGTGTAAATTTGGGTTGCGAGAGAGCCGGATGTCTGGAAAAAACCGGCTAGATTAAAGGCTGGCAAAACAAGACTTAACATCACCCCAACACCTATCAAGTTAACCACGTACGTTAAACCTACCACTAAAAAATAATGGGGTCGGAGGGCACTCAGATCCGTTTCCCGAAGTTCCTGCGCCACTAGCACCACATGCATGGCATAGCTAAATCCCACAAAGCCCATCAAAAATGACAAAATACGCTCTTCCCAAAGGAAAAACCTTTGACCGAAATAAAAAAGTACCACCAAAATAATTGTATAAAGCGAGAAAATTAGTTGGCACGAGCGCGCTACTAAGAGATGAAATCGAAAGATCGTGGCGACCAGATTCTGACCAAATTGAAAAATACTCATGGGTTGAAACACAAAAATGTGCACGACCATATAGGCCAACACACCGGCCAGAAAACTATAACCAAAGGGCGCCCCTAGGGCGTAGATGTGTCGATAAAAACTTATCGATACGGCCACGATCAGGGGAATCAGCAAAACAAAAGCCACTAATTTCAAAATATTGAGAAATGCTTCTTTCATTTCACTGGTGAAGAACCGATCTTTTTTAAGCCTCCGAGATATGGTTGCAAGACCTTAGGAATCATTACTTCTCCGTCTTCTGTCTGATAATGTTCTAAAAGGGCCACAACCGTTCGCGCTAAGGCAATCCCAGAGCCATTGAGCGTATGCACAAAAGTTGGTTTGGGAGTATTTTTCCCTTTGAAACGGATATTAATCCGTCGAGCTTGAAAGTCCTCAAAATTCGAACAGCTAGAAACCTCCAACCATTTGGCGGTCGCTGGGGCATAGGCTTCAATATCATAACATTTGGTCGAGGCAAAACTTAAATCGCCACTGGCCAGCAGGACCACACGGTACGGTAACCCCAACAATTGTAAAACCTTTTCTGCATTGGCCACTAATTTTTCTAATTCCTCATAAGATGTTTCCGGTTTCACAAATTTAACCAACTCCACCTTGTCGAATTGATGGACACGCACTAGCCCCTGGGTTTCTTTGCCATACGAGCCGGCCTCCCGTCGAAAACAAGCGGTATACGCCGTAAAATACAACGGCAAGTCTTCTTCATGTAAGATTTCATCGCGGTAAATATTTGTCACCGGCACCTCCGCTGTCGGGATTAAAAACAAATCGTCGTCTTTAAGACGATACATATCTTCTTCCATCTTGGGCAATTGTCCTGTCCCCGTCATCGAGAGCCGATTCACTAAAAACGGCGGAAAGATCTCCACATAACCATGTTCTCGCGTGTGGAGATCCAACATAAAATTAAAGAGAGCGCGCTCCAAATGTGCCCCCGCTTTTTGAAATAAAATAAAATTTGTTCCTGTGATTTTGGCGGCCCGTTTAAAATCTATGATATCCAATGACTCGCCCAATTCCTTGTGTGTCTTGGGCTTAAAGGAAAAATTTTTAGGTTCTCCCCACTGTCGGACTATCTTGTTATCTTTTGCCTCTCCCATCGGCACCGTCGGATGAGGGATATTGGGAATATTGATCAAAAGATTATCGAGTCCCCTTTCGATTTCCTTAACTTGCGGTTCCAATTGGTCTATGCGATCCGTAATGGTTTTCATCGCCGCAATTTTCGTCTTAGAATCTTTCTTTTCTTTTAAAAGGCGGCTGATTTCTGCATTGGCCTGATTTTTTTGACTACGCAAATCATCCAATTGACTGGAAATATCCCGACGTTTCTGGTCAAGTTCCAAAAGGACACGCAGGTCGATGGAAGCCCGCTTGGCCGCCAGTCCCTTCTCAATGATGTCCGGATTTTCGCGAATAAATTTCAGATCAAGCATAAACTATCCTGCTACAAAACCTTTCAGTTCCTTCAAGACCGTCTCAATTTGTTTAATAAGTATCTTGGCATTCACCGGTTTGGCTAAAAAATGGACCGCGCCCAAGTCATAACAATCCACGATATTGGCGGGCGTATCCAAACTCGTCAAAAAGATAATAGGAATATCTTTTGTCTTTTCTTTTTCCTTTAATTGCTTTCCTACCTCAGGCCCACTTAAACCCGGCATAATGCAATCCAAAAGAATAAGATCGGGTCGTTCATTCTCAGCGATATACAGACCAATTTTCCCATTCTCCGCACACAAAACTTTATATCCCCTTTCCTCCAATACACGTGTGACGAAATGGCGGTCAACCTCACCATCATCCACCAACAAAATACATTTTCCTTGAAAAATACTTTCGCCATTCTTTAAAAAAATTGATTTTATCTTGCTCCACATAAGTGCCATCCTTTTAGGAAGGTTCTCCTATCATGTGATTTATCATCGATAACAAATAATAAAGGCCTTTTTCTAAAAAATCTTTGCCAATTTGTTATTGAGTGACCTCTTCTTCCCGTCCCCACGTCCCTGGCGGGATAAATACCGTTCGCTCGAAGGAAACTGGTTTGTTTGATTTATCCATCGATAGGAATATCATCTGGATGCGAACGCCCGCGGGAATCTCTTTTCCTTTCCACGTACTTTTCCATTCAATTTCGGCAGTGGACTCCTGTCCTTCCTTGTAGGCATACTGAAAACTTAAACCCCCTTCTTTAATGCGGGAACTCATTATCTCAACATCCTCGTCTTGAGACTGGACGACGGACTGAAGATAATCGGTCAAGGATCTCTCTTCCCGCACGAGAAAAGCCACCCGTGCCTCTCTTTCCTCTTTCCTCACCGTGATGGCCTTATTCCTTTTCGTCCTCTCACCAATAATGACCTTGTGAATGGTCGCTGTCTCGGGGGTTTGAATATAATAACTGACCACCTTCAAACCTTCATTGGAACCTAACAAAAACGTTGTCTTCTTTTCATCGCCACTAAATGCGGTTTTCTCCGGATAAGAACCTGCAAAATTGTAGGGAAGCATATTTTCTAAATCCTCGGCCATGCGATTTAACGACCAAGTGGCTTCCCGATAAACACGTCCCAAGGTCTTTGAACGCCGCTCAAGCAACAGACCACTCGCAAAAGTATTGTACAAACTCAACGCTATGATGGCAAAAATGGTTAATCCTAATAAAACCTCAATCAGCGTGAAGGCATGACATTTTTCTTTACGGCGTCTCATCAGATCGATTCATCAAATAAGTCATCAACGCAAGTTTTTTGATTTTCTGCCCCTCCCCCCAGCTCACCTCCGCCTTCAGGGGCACAAGGCGAGTATCGGTGGTGGAGGAAATTCCTTGCGTACTCACTGAATAGCGAAATGATGCGTAAGGCTCGCCAAACTGACCTTCATCAGAAAGGGGACCTGCTAAGGCCTCCTTGTGTAGATAATCAAACAGTTTATTCTCCAAAAGCATAATCGCCGTCGCAGAATCAGCGACATAGGCCATGCCACGCAGACTCGAGGCCATGGCTTGGATAATCAACGTAAGACCGCTCGATAAAATGACAATTGTCAAAAGTGTCTCCAAAAGAATAGAACCCTTGCCGTTCACCGACAACTTGTGCAAACATATCCTCTGTGTCATGCGACCGTCTTCCGGAAGTTTTTTCAGTAGTATATACCAAAAAATCGTGGGTTAGAACTTTAAAATAAATTTTTATAGTGTTTATAGAAATAATAATACAATAGGGAACCAACCCCCCTAGAAAACAAAGTTCTCTAACGGGGTAAATTTCCCTTGACGAAACGAGAGACATAAATTAATTTGAATTTAAAAATCATTCCTTAAAAGATGATGATATCCTCTGGTAGCGTCAAAACCAATTCATTTTCCTTAAAGCACATTCTTTGGATCGGCCTAGCTATACTCTTTACCCTTACCTTTTATATTCTCAAATACCAGTCACCTCAGTGGATCGAGTCGCTCTATGCCTCAGGAGAATTATCGGCTTGGAATGAATCCTTAAAAATCCCTAACGACCGCGGTCTCAACTATTATTTAGGAAAATACGAAGATTTTCTTTTCGGACCATTGTGTCAAGTGATGTCTGGCGTTCTGTTTGCCCTCTTGGCCTTGCGTTATCTGAAAGACGTCTCTTTAGTTCGTTTTGCGCTCGCTGTTTTTGTCTACCTCGTCTTAACCAAACTCGAAGTGTTGTCTTTCCCTCCCTATGGTGATGCGATTGGCGGCCCCTTCATGGAGGCCCTATGGTTGGCGAAAAATAAATTTGATTATGTCGGATTATTTCATCAACCGAGCTACGCTGACGGTGGGCCACGCGTCTATATGTTCTCGATTTACCCGACGTATTTGGCCTTTTGGATGACGATTTTTCCATCGCTTAAAATCTTTTTAGCGGTCAATCATTTGTTAGTTTTCTTAATCGTCGCCGTGATTATCGCTGTCTTTCGACAAATTATACGACAAATTTATCCTGCGGATCTGGCTATTCTCGGTGCCTTGATCCTCCTGTATGTACCAGTTTTTCAAACACAAACAGAAGCTATCAATATGGAACTTCCTTGCCTTATTTTTGTCATATTCTCGGCTTACCACGCAGTGAATAAAAATCTTCCACGAGCCACGGTTTTTGCTATCCTTGCGACCTTGACCAAAGGCACAGGAGTCTTAGCCTGTGCCACAATATTTGTATTAAGTATTATCCTTTTTTTCTGGGATAAAACCTACCGGAGCAACAAAAGAATACTTTTTCATGCGGCCCTCCTTATCCTCCTCGCCTTTCTAGCCGTTTGGTCAAAATTCTTCATGTACGACCAACATGTCCGTACAGGAGGGATTAGTTTATTTCGTGGCTGGGAATCAATTGCTTATCGCGATCTTTATTTGCACACCTTTGTGGTTAGCATACCCATCTTTTTACTCTATAATCTCTGGAGCTGGTGGGTCCACAAACGAAAAAAACTTGCTTATTCATTTCTGAAACAACATTACCTAGCGTTAGTGATGTCTCTCTTCGGATTGATGTGGATTCTTCTTATCCTTAATTTCCCCTCCGGCGCTCACCGTTACCGCGTGATCCTGTATCCATTCTCTTTATTTTTTGTTTTCTATGTGGTTTCGTTATTGATCCCCTCTCATCGTATGCGGAAATTAGGATTAATCGTCTTTATGATTTTAGTCCTCCTTAATTCCTATGGTTTTTATACCCATAATTATTCCGCGACCAATCATGTGCTTTTGGAGTATAGCTTAGAATATCGTAATGATCTCAAACTTAATCAGCTCCTCTCTAAAACACTGGAAGAAAAGTATTCCCACTTGAGCATTGGGGCACCCTTCATGCTGGCCCACATTTTGGCCTTTCCAGAATTAGGCTATGTCAAACGACCCTTAAATGTTATGATATATGGGTTTCCTTCAAACTATAAAGCGATAAAAAATTATCCTGGCCTGCACCAATTAGATATCAAAAAAACAATATATCTGACCAAACTCGATGAAATGCGAAACGAACTTTCGTATCCTTTGAGCACGCAAGACATGGTCATAGAAACACTCGAATTTGCCACCAAAAAGGCCTTCATCTTTGTCGGTGGAATAGGTATTGAACGGGCCTGGCGAAATATTCAACTTTTAAAACTCCAACAACGATTATGAGTACGACCAAAACCATCTCCCTTGTGATCCCGGTCTTTAATGAGGAAGCCGTCATTGAACTGGCTTTTGAACGCTTAACTGCTGTTTTAGAAAAAAATCATATGACCTATGAGCTGATTTTTGTGGATGATGGTAGCCATGACCGCACCTTCGAATTATTAAAGCGCTGTCAGCAAAAGCGACCCCAACAGATACGGATCATCAAATTTGCCCGTAACTTTGGTCACCAACTCGCCATTACTGCCGGTTTAAGAGAAGCAAAGGCAGACGCAGTTGCCGTGATGGACGCAGATTTACAAGACCCACCCGAGGTCCTTCTGACCTTTCTTCAAAAATGGCGAGAAGGTTACCAAGTCGTTTACGGAATCCGTACCCGACGCGCGGGAGAGAGCTTCTTTAAGAAATTTACGGCTAGCCTTTTCTATAAACTGTTACGCCGCCTAACCAACATCGACATCCCGGAAAATGTCGGTGATTTTTATCTTTTGGACAGAAAGGTGGTGGATGTACTCAATGCCATGGAAGAAAAACATCGTTTTTTGCGGGGGTTGATTATGTGGATCGGTTTTAAAAGAGTTGGGATTGGCTACGAACGGCAGGCACGGCTAGCTGGTCAGACCAAATTCGGACTATGGCGCATGATAAAATTTTCCCTGGATGCGGCGACCTCCTTTTCCTTTGCGCCTTTGCGAGGCATCCTCATTTTGGGTCTTTTCCTTTCCTTTTCATCCTTCTTAGGAATCCTCTATATTCTTTATTTAAAATTTTTTACCGCTAAAACCGTCATTGGATGGACATCGATTATGATTGTAGTTTTATTAATCGGGGGGGTTCAATTGATTTCGATTGGTTTAATCGGAGAGTATCTGGCCCGCATTGGTGATGACGTCAAGAAACGCCCCCTCTACACCATTGAGGAGATCCTCTAACTTTTTCTCGCGACCATGTAAAGTGTATCATACGTATTCAAATAAAAAATTCTTTGTTCAAGGCCCCAGCGCTTGATCCATTGGTAAACCTTCGCCCATCGCTTATTGTTAGAAGACATTTTAAATAACGCGTTATCAACACTACGATATTCCCCGAAATAAACCGCGTGTCTTGGCCTTAAGCCATATCGTTCTAAAAGCTTCGCGAGCGTTTCTCGTGAAAAATAATTCAGATGAGTGGGTGGGTGGATCTGACGCCACTTGCTTTTTTGAATTTTCGAAAGGAAGCTCTCAATATCAATAGTGGCACACGCGAAAATACCACCTGGACACAAAAGTCGGCTGATTTTTTGAAGATAAAGATGAGGGTTGACGACATGCTCCAAGGTCGCCCACATCACCACGACATCGTAAGAATCTTTGTTAAATTCCGTTTTCAAAAAATCCGCGCGTTGGACATTTAATTTCAGCTGCTCACGAGCGTATTGGCAAGCTGCCGCGTTGATGTCAAGGCCTTCCACCTCAAATTGTCGACGGGCAATATCCAAAAAAAATCCATAGGCACAGCCGATTTCCAACAATCGCCCCCGGGAGACAAATTTCGAGAGCCAGCGAAGATTACGCTCGAAGTTTTTCCGTAAGGCCATCTCTTCTTTTAGATAATCCTTGTATTCCCCTTCAAAAAAATAGGAATCCGCATAAAGGCTCTGGGCGACTTCGTGCGTTAGATTTTGCTCAAACCACACATAATGGCATTGCGGGCATTGAAATAAAATGTCATAGAGCGGTTGAGGTTGATGATGATCACAAACAATACATTTGAGCATGAGTTAATTATTCTCCCTTATTGTCAAGATTGCCTTCGCCAGATAAACGTCACGAAAAGTCCCAGAACACCGCTCACACTATTTAAGCCCACATCGCTCCAACCAAAATAACGTCCCGGTGTAATGGCTTGGATACACTCATCCATCCATCCCAAAAACGTTACCAGAATAAAGGCCCACAAATAACTTTGAAACCCTCTTACATCGAGCGCTATCGCCTGATAAACTAAAAAACTTAAAATTCCATATTGAATGAAATGAATTTTTTCTTCCGGGATTTTAATCACGATGAACCCGTAAGCGTACATCGCCAAGGCTAAAAATAGAAAAGCATAGGTCAGTCGATCCCAGTGTTTTTGCTGCCTTAAAGCCCTGAGAAATAGGATAACGATGGCTGCCACCGACAAAAAAATTGAAAAATTCAAAAGCGTATAGCGCCTTAGTGTCTCGCACAAAGGACGTACAAAGGGAATCGAGGCGTAAATGAGTGCGACCCACACAAAAACCAGGAGCCAATACTTTTTTCGCTGCAGAAATGTCATAAATAAACTTGGTTAGGTTCGTAGGTTAAGGTAAAGATACCAGTATGGATTTTGGGTTAGGGTTATGTTTTTACACCTAACTTAACCCTTAGACCATACCGGCATCCTCACCCTAACCCACTTCCCTTTTACTGATTTTGCAATACCGATACCTTCCGTCCATCACTCTCCAAAACAATCGTACCATCTCGATCGGTTCTGAAAACTTCTCCTGTTAGTTTTTCTAAATCCGATTCATGCGGCAATCCCCATTGATTCTTACCCGTCGACATAACAAAAATTGCCTTTTCAAAGTAGGCCGCAAATTGGTCATGAACGGGTCCTCCGTGGTGAGGAATCTGCACACAATCCGCTTGTTTGATAAAACTATTCTTTAAGATAATCTCGGCCTGTTCTTTTTCGCCGATGTCAGCGGTGAACAAAAAATGCGTTTCTCCGAAGCCTAACCACAAAACCAAAGAATTGCCATTGGTATCACTGGATAGCTCCTCGGGATGCAAAATCTCTAGTGTGATATTTCCCGGCAGGCCTCTTATTCGACTCTCTCCTTTTTTTATAACGATAGGGATGTTTCGTTTCGAAAAGGTTTCGATGAGTTCCTCATATCCTTCCTCCCCTTGCATGTCCCCATTAATCCAAAGCTGATGAATGGTTATTTTTTTCAGCAGCGTTTTAAGTCCTTCAAAATGATTTTTATGCGGATGGGTAATGACCGCCACATCGATGGTCTGAATTTTGTGTGCGGATAAATACTTCCAAAGACGGTTGGCATACTTCCTTTCACCGGCATCAATCAGCAACGCAAAGGAAGGCGGTGATTCAATCAGAATCGCATCGCCGTAGCCGACGTCTATAAAATGAACGCGCAAAAAGTCTTGGGCACAAACAGAAACAGGAAAAAATAAAATGGAAAGGAAAATAAAACCAAGAGGATTTCTTAGGTAGGTTTTCAAGGGTTTAAATAACTTGGAAAGTCTGAATAAAGCGCTCAAAATCTTTTTGTGTGACTGAGAAATAGTGCTGATCCGCCGCCTCATAACGAATACGATAAATCCATTTATCATCAATAAAACCATAGAAAATACCGTGTTTTTTCAAACCGCCTTTGGTGAGCAAAGTGTATTCCAGGCGAAAGACCGCTCGGCCATCCAGTGTCTGTGGTTGATTAGCGATAATCTCAAATTTATCGATTTCTTTGCTTGACTTAAAATTATCAATCTCAATTTCAGCAAGTTCTTGCAATGTCATCCCCTCAAAATATTCCTTTTTGGTATGCTCTAATTTTTTATTAAACCGATGGCGCTCAACTGTCACCATATCCAACACCGTTCCGTCTCGGGTGATTAGAAAATAAGAACCTAAATTAAAGCGCATCCAATCCTTGGGTAACTCGGCTTTAAATCCACGCGCTTTTTCCTGATACACACGCTGTTCTAATTGGGTCCACGCGGCACAACCACCCAAAAAT
>Ga0137796_10001995_pt1 | contig 11198 bp, 11 predicted proteins | sample OV2TP3_FD_97704 | JGI IMG/M metagenome (GOLD analysis project Ga0137796, IMG submission 97704)
TAAAAGAAGCCTGGCTATTTCTATATCATGATATAGAAATAGCCAGGCTTCTTTTATATCATCTGGATTATGGGGCGGGGTCGGTTTTCTTCTCTTCGGCGGTGGTCTTCTTGATGTCCTGAATCTCGACCCGGCATTCCTGCGCCAGGCGCTTGATCTGCTGGAGCGCCTTTCGGGCGCGCATCCCGGCGATCTTCTTTCCGTTGACGAATTCCTCGAAGTTCGCCCGCGCTTCCTGGACGCGCCGCGACATCTCGTCGTATTTTTCACCGCCCATAGGGTCCTCCGATTCGGCGGCTATTCTGCCGCGGCGGGGCGCCGTGTCAACGATTGTTTCAACTCCCGAACCCAGCGGTGCCATGCGGCTTCGGTTGCGGCCAGGTCGAAAAACCGCTCGAAGCTGCCCGCCCCGGTCCCCTGGTGCACCGCTCCGTAGTATTCCTGGAACTTGCGGGATTCCTTCTCCAAGAGGTAGGCCACCAGCAGATGAGCGGAGTCGTAGAAGTCCGCATTGGCGGCTCCGGAAAAGTCGGAGTCTTGGGCCGAAAGGACGCGCGCCAGCGCGAGCGACGGACGATTTCTCGGACGATCCTCCGGGGTCCCACCGGGCCGCCACACCCCCTCCACCACGCGACTATGCTCGAAGTACGACGCCATTCCCTCCGCAAGCCACGATGGCCACACCCGGTCGCGGTGGGACAAGTGCATGAGGGCGTGGGTCATCTCATGTCGAAGCACCCGCTCGTCGTCGCCTCGGCGCCCCGTCAGGACGAACGCGATCTCCAGCTTGGCCCAATCGAAGTACCCGCCGTTGTTCGCCAGATCGGAATTGAAGCGGGTGAGGCCGAACTTCTTCAGCTCCTCGCGCGATTCGAGCAGGTAGATCGTCAGGGGAGAGGTTCCCCTCTCCGGTCGGTGGAACCCGAACGCCGATCCGAACTTGGACATCATCGGATCCGTGAATTCGTCCAGCGTGCGGGCGGCAAGATCGTGGTTCCCGGACCCTTTTCGGGCATGCAGGACGTACGGCCCTCGTTCGAGAACCTCGTACCCCCGCGGGGAAAAGAGACGCGATATCCCCTGAGAGAGCGAGGGGCCGAAGAGCGCCAGGACGGCATAGAGAACCGCGAAAGGCGCCGCGAGCGCGCCGGCCTTGAGGACCCACCGACTAGTCATTCGGCCGCCGCCCCATGGACTCGCTCGCCCGCTTCAGGAGCCCACGCTCCGCCCGCGTGAGCGCTCCCATTCCCTCCCGGCTGATCTTGTCGAGGATCGCGTCGACCCGGTGCTTGAGCTCGATCCCTTCGATCATCCGGGCGCGTTCCCGACGCGATTCCCGGGCGTCCGCCCACCGGTCGACCGCGGGGCCGGCGTAGTGGACCGCCAGCGCCGCAAGTCCGGCTCCGAGGAACGCTACGGGCGAGAGGCCGGCCTTGAAATAGATGAGGCAGTAGAAAAAGAGAATTCCGGCGGTGATGAGGACGGAGGTCCGCATCCGCATCGGGAGGAAAAAGAAAAACAATATCGGTCGATTCGGATACCGCCATGCATACGCCGTCACGACCGCAAAGACCGGCCCGAAGAACGAAAGAGCGGGCGCAAACGAACCGCTCACGTACTGATACACGGCATGCATCATCGCGCCGTACGCGGCGCAGCCGAAATAGAGTCCAAGATATCGCGCGGGTCCGATTTCCCGTTCCAGCTCGTTACCGATCTGGTACAGGGTGAACGCTCCGAACACGAACCAGAACAGAAACCAGAAGTCCACGAGCTGAACCAACGAATAGGTCGCGAACCTCCAGATTTCGAATCGCCCGATCGCGCGGTTCGCCTCGAAGGCCAGCCCGTCCACGCTGATCCCGAAGATTCGGGGCAAGAGCCCCGCCACCGCGAATCCGACGATATTGGCCCCGATGAGGACGTTGGTGCACGTGAGCCGCGACGAGCGGGTCCAGCGCTCCGTCTCCGGAGTTATCTCGTCCCACGTCGGCATATGAAGTAGTCTAACTCACCGATGGGAACGATTCCAAGCGTTCCGCCGGTTCTCCGGAACAATTGGGGCGGTCTGCCGTGTCTCAACTCCGAAGGAGAATACGAATGATCTGGATCCTGCTTGCGACGTCCCTCCAATCGGCGGGGGAAGAGAAGATCGGCAAGGAAAAGGCCCCCGCCGCGCTCCGGAAGTGCCTCGGGGAAACCGTCAAGAAGAAGGGCTGGCACTTCGCCCAAACCGTCAAGCTCACCGGACCGGAAAACCAGGAGAACAAGTTCGACGGCGTGGCGAAGAAGGACTTCGCGGCCGCGAAGGGCTCCGCCGAGATCTACGCGAAGGGGGCCTCCTATCTCGTCCACTCGAACGGCAAGTTCGTCCCTCCGAACCAGCTCTCCGGAACGGAAGCGATCCGCGTCGGTTCCTTCCGCAATCCCGCCCTCTTTCTCTCCGACGCCGCGCGCCTCGCCGTCCTCGCGAGCTGGGGGACGGACGCGGAGGTCGACGGGCGGGCGTGCAAGGTCGCGGAATTCGCGGCCGACGAGCCGCTCCTCAAGGACCAGATCAAGGAATTCACCGACAACTTCAAGAGCCAACTCAAGCAGGTGGGAAACGTGATGGGGTACGTCGATCTCAAGAGGTCGAAGTCTCTCTACAAGATTTATCTCGGGAAATCGGACCTCCTCGTCCACAAGGTCGAGTGGACTCTGAAGCCCGTGATCAAGGAGAACGCCTTCCCGCCGAGCGCCCCGGTGCCGCAGGGCTTGGACAAGTTGGAGGCGAGGACGGAGGTCGTCCTCTCGAAACACGATCAGGAGTTGGACGTCGAGATCCCGAAGGAGATCCAGCAGCGCTTCGGCGTCAAGTAGGCTGGCGCATCGGGGGCCCCGCAGGCGCAGGAGGCGGCGTCTCTTCCCGCGCGGTGACGAGCTGATACAGCACGCCGAAGATCAGGAGCGGGAGGAACACGAGCAGGTGCAGGACCATCCGTGTCTTCGGCGGAGCTTCCCCCGCGACCTGAGCCAAGACCGCGCTGGAGACGCCGTACGTCACGAACACGCTTCCGATCAGGGACGAATTGAAGATGAAGAAGAACTTGGGGAAGATTGCGCCCAACCCTCCCCCCAGAAGGAACGCCATCCCCACCGTCAGCGTGGAGTAATTCCCCGGACGAAAGAGATTCGGGAAGAAGACGGAGCCGAGCACCGCCGTCGTGAAGCCCCCGAGCAGGATTCCGACGAACTGCCGAAAGTAGATTCCGACGTACGCCCCGGCCACCGCGCACACGCCGAGATAGAGGACCGGCGGCACGGTTCCCGCCTGGGAGAAATGCGCCTTCGCGATCATCCCGCCCCATCCCCCGGCGAGGAATCCGGTGATGCCGAGAAAATACTCGTGGTGCTTCCATCCATAAAGGAGGAACGCGCCTCCGAAGACGATCGAGAGCAACGCCACGATTTCCGGGAAGTGTCCTCCCACCGCCGCCTTGGGCCCCGCCAGATTCAGGCGTTCGAGTAGAGCGGTAAACTCCTGCATCGATAGGATTATCGGCCGGATCCGGAGCCCGCCTTTATTTCTCGGCGAGGAGCGTCTCGACGGCGATGTGCAGATTTCGTCCGCTGAGATTGAAGAACCGCGTGCGCCCCCGCCGGTCCAGGACCCAGAGGGAGGGGAGTCCGCGCACCGAGTACATCCGAGCCAGCTTCCCGTTCATCCCCTCGCCGTCCCAAAACGTCGACCACGGGATCGAATGAAGTTCGCAAAACTGCTCGAAGGAGTTCCGCCGAGGCGTCACGGAAACTCCCACGATTTCCACGGCTCCCCCCTTATGGCGCTCGTGGAGGGTTCGCAAGAACCGAACTTCTTCGTCCGCGAAGGGGAGCCCGGGAGAAAAGAAGTAGAAGACGACCACCTTTCCTCGAAGCTTCCCCAAGTGGACCTCGCGATCGAGGGCGTCCGTCGTCTTTTCGGACGGAAGCTCCCGGCCCAGGAGCGCGTACTCTTCCAGGAGACGACGCGCCGATTCGACGACGGGCCGTTCGCGGCAGGACTTGATGATCTCCTCCAGCGTCGCGCGAGCCTCCTCGCGCTTCTCGGCAAGATGGTGGCATACCACGAGCTGCATCGCGATCGTCCAAGCCTCCGCTCCGTCTCCGATCTCGGTGCGGAGCTTCCGAAGCGCCTTGGCCGCTTCGTCGAACTTGCGCCGATACATCGGGATCACGGCCAGGTAGACTCTCACGCGAGTCCCGCGCTCGTCCTTGGGATAGGCGGCGCGCCACTCCTCGAATCGAAGCTGTGCCTCCTCGTCGCGCTCGAGAAGCATCGCGAGCTCGGCGGCCGCGAGCCGGGCCGTCGGTACCAAGGCGTCCGAAGGGTGGCGCTTCACGAATTCGTCGTAGAGCCGAATTGCGCCGTCGTAGTCCTTGCGATAGGACGCCATCTCCGCGAGGTGATATCGGGCCCGTGCCGACTCGGGTCCGTCCGGCCGGCGGGCGAGGAGCTCCTCCAATTCCTTCCGGCAGGCGTCGACGGCCTGGAGGTACTCCCCTTCAGTTTGAACCTTCATCCGAGTCTGTTCGAATCGGCGCAAGATGCGATCGATGTCCGAGTCTTGGATGGCCAGGAGCAAGGCGAGAACCATGGTCCCTTTGTACCTTCCGCTCGATTCGAATCAAACAGGAATTGACCGAATCGGCCCGCGACTCCTATAACCCACCCTCATGATCTATGGGATTCTCACCGGCGGGGGCGATTGCCCGGGGCTGAACGCGGTCATCCGGGCGGTGGCCAAGAAACTCTTGGGGCAGAAGGGCGTCCAACTCCTCGGGATCGCCGACGGATTCGAGGGACTCGTGCGGGACGAGACAAGGCGCCTCGGTCTCGACGACGTCTCCGGTCTCCTCATCCGCGGTGGGACGATTCTCGGGACGAGCAATCGCGGCGACCCCGTGGGGCAGGCCGCGAAGATGCGGGCCACGTATCGTCGGAGGAAACTCCAAGGAATCGTGGCGATCGGCGGCGACGGAACGATGAAGATCGCGCATCAGCTTTCCGCCCACGATCTTCGATTCGTCGGGGTCCCCAAAACGATCGACAACGACGTCGAGGCGACCGACGTGACCTTCGGATTCGACACCGCCGTGTCGGTCGTGAGCGGAGCGCTCGACGCGCTGCACACCACCGCCGATGCGCACCGGCGGATCATGGTCGTCGAGGTCATGGGTCGGAACGCCGGATGGATCGCGCTCTATGGAGGAGTCGCCGGCGGGGCGGACGTCATCCTCATCCCCGAGATCCCTTTCGATCTCGCGACCGTCGGCGAGTACGTGCGCGAGCGTCACCGGCGGCGTCGATTCACGATCGTGGTCGTCGCGGAGGGCGCCAAGCCCGTCGGCGGGAACGTCGTGGTGCAGCGCATCGTCCAGGACGCTCCGGAGCCCGTGCGGCTCGGCGGAATCGGCTCCCTCGTCGCCCGCGAGCTGGAGCGGCTCACCGGATTCGAGTCGCGCGTCACGGTGCTGGGCCATCTCCAGCGCGGGGGCACGCCGACGCCCGCCGACCGCATCCTGGCGACGCGCTTCGGTTCCGCGGCCGCCGAGTTGGTCCGCAGGGACTTGTGGGGTCGGATGGTGTCGCTTCGCGCGGGCGCGATGGATTCCGTTCCCATCGCCGACGTCGCGGGTCGCCGCCGGTGCGTTCCGTCCGACCACGAGCTCATCGCCGCGGCGCGGGCGATCGGAACGACGTTCGGGGACTGAGAAGCGCCCGGCAGTTCGCGACGATGCGCGGCATTCGAGAATCGGCTTTCGCGACAATACCGTCGATACCGACCCATCCTCGAGCCCGTACTCGAAGGAAGATTCTCGAAGTACCCGGCCCTGGAACCGATCGCGATCGCACTTCAAGAGCGCTCCGACTCGATGCGACCGATTGTGGAAGATCTCGGGCGACTCGCTCAATCGACGGAGAGGGAAGTCGATCTTCCGAACATGATGGCCAGCTTCCTTCACCTGCATGTCAATCGAGTCATCCGCTTTGCTCAGCGTTCCCATGAAATAGTCCTATATGATTTTCTCCTCCGTGCCTATGGGACGGCATGGGGAAAAAGAGCGACCTGACCTTCCCGCCCTTCCCCAAGAAGGGAGGCTCAGGCGCGAGAACAGGCGGCCGGCCCGGACGAGGAGAAAGAACGATTCGGGGTTCTGGAGAACTCCGCCTCCGTAGCGGGGTCGGCTGGGTTCCCAAGCCGAGCCAATGCTCCGACTGCCCTACGGATGCTCCCAAGGAGGCGCTCCCTTGGGAAATCGGATTGCCCTTCGGACTCGAATGTCCCTTGACGAAATGTAATTTACGAAATATAAACTTCTCTAGAGGGGGGGGATCGTGATCTTTCTGGAGAGGGCGAAACCCAGTATACCTCCTGGAGGACGGTCATGGCCCCGAAAAAACTTTTCAAGATCGGCGAGGTGATGCGCTACACCGGCCTGTCCCGCCAGACCCTTCACAACTACACGATGATGGGACTCATCGAGGAGTCCGAGCGGACGGAGTCGGGCCACCGCCTGTACGGGGAGGACGTATTCGAGCGCATCGAGAAGATCAAGATGCTCCAGCGCCACCGGACGCTTCGCGAGGTGAAGGAGCTTCTCGAGAAGGAACTCGTGTAGCGGCGCGCCGCCGCCCGCGGCCCGCCTCGGAGTTTTCATGGCCCTGCTCGGTCGCGAATGGCGGGTCCTGTTGGCCGTTCCCGCCCTTCTCTCGCTCGTCGGACTCGCCTCCGTCTACCCCACGGCCGGCCGGTTGCGAGATCGGGAGCACCTCCTCCTCGGAAGCGTGCGGGAACACCTGGCCTCCGGCGATGTGGAGACCGCCGAACGGGAGCTCCGCCGACACTCGGATCAGTTTCCGAATTCGCCGAGGGCCGCGGAAGCGGAGTACCTGCTCGGACGGATCCATCTGGCGCGGGCCGTGGAGTCGAACTCCGTTCCGAAAGCGGAAGCCGCGTGGCAGAACCTTCTGAACTCCGCCCGGCGAGGTCAGGACGCGACGCCCGCCCTTGTGGAAACGGCGAATCTCTTCCGGGAGCTGAACCGATATCCGGAAGCGTGCGAGAAGTACCGCACCCTCATCGAGGAATTCGGACGGCGCGAGGCCAATCTCGACGTCGTCACGTGCCTCACGATTCAATCGGTGGCGGAACCCGCGAAAGCAACCACCCTCGCCGCCGAGGCGGATCGCCGGATTCAGTCGTACCTGGAGACGGCCCAAGGCGCGGATCGAGTGAAGGCCCTCCGGGTTCGTTCCGCGATGCTCTGGCGCCGGGGGAAATACGAGGAGTCCGCGCAGGTCGCGGACCAGGCCCTCCGGGAGTTCCCGGCGGAGGAACCGAGATTCCGGTTGGACCGAGGGCGCGCCCTCGCGCGCCTCCGGCAGGCGGACCGCGCCCTCCAGGATCTCGAGCTCGCCCGGAAACAGGCGATCTCCGGCGCCGATCGGGCGGAGGCGGAATACTTCCTGGCCGAGGTTCGACTCCGCGCCTTGGACCGCCGCGGGGTCCCGATCGCCGGCGAGCTCGCGGAGGGCCGTTCGCCCTTCGCGCCGTACGCGCAGCTTCTCCTCGGAGAGTACCATCGCGAGATCGGATTCCAGGATCCCTATGCCCAGATCCGGTCCGGACTCGCCCGAATCCGCCGCGCGCAACCCGGGGAGATTCCGGCAGCGGACTTCGAGGGCATCTTCGAACGGCTTAGAGATCGCGGGAAGGCGGAAGAGGATCCGGATCGCATCCGCAATCTGACGGGAGCGATGGACGAACTCTACCGGCTCCATCCCGATCGATTGCCGTACGCCTGGGAGGCCGCGAATCTCCGCACGTACCACGGCCAGCGCCTGAAGCGTCGAGCGGAGGAGCTTCGCCGCGGGGATCCGGCCGCGGCCGCCGAAGCGGATCGTGCGGCCACCCGATTCCTTCTCGAGGCCGCCCGCTCGTACGATCGGATCGCGGAAAACCTCGCCGAAGGAAGGGATGCCCTCAAGTCCGCCGCGCAAGCGTACCGGGAAGCCGGCCTCCACGTCCCGGCCTCCATCCGGTTCCGCGCACACTACGACGCCGCCCCGAAGCCGAATCAGGATTCGCTTTTCGAACAGGGCCAGTCTCTCATGGACGCGGGCCTCTACGAGTCGGACCGGCCGGGCGAGCCCGCGGCCCTCCCGGTGTTTGCGGAATACCTCCGGGCGCTTCCGGACGGGGGACGCGCCTCGGAGATCCTGATCCAGCGGGCCCGGATCCTGGTCCGACTCGGGCGAAGTCGAGACGCCGCCGACGAGCTGGAGCCGCTTCTTCGGGACCCGCGGTTCGGTCGGGATCCCACGAGCATCTATTGGCAGGAGGGGCTCTTTCTCCGCGCGACCGCCCTGGCGGACGCCGCGCGACGCGTCGACGCGTCCACTCCGGAGGGCGCCGATCGCCGCCGCCGGACCAACGCCGAAGCGCGACGCCTTTTCGAGGAATACGTGGAACGGTATGCGGTGGCCCTCTCGTCGAGCGTCTCCCCTCCGGCGGAAGCGATCGACGCGGCCTTCGCGGTGGCCCGAATCGCCCTGGAGTCGCGGGCGTGGAGCGAGGCTTCGTCGTGGGTCGAAAAAACCCTCGCCTACGCGGCTCGGATCCCCCCCCCGCAGCGCGAGGCGCAGGAACCCCGGCTCCGGCAGGCTCGGTTTCTCCTGGGAGACGTGTACTACAACGAAGGCCGGTATGAGGACGCGCTGGTCGCGCACGAGGCGGCCTTCCGGAGACACGCGAACAGCGACGAGAGGCTCGGGGCCTTCCTCGGCCGAATCCGCGCCCTCCTCCGGCTCGGCCGGAAGGACGAGGCGAAGCGGGCGTTCGAAGAGAGTCGCAATGCCTGGAGCACGGCCCGCGAACAGTTCGACGCCTCCATGGGAGGAGCCGGGCGCGAGTTCTGGCCCGCGCGCCTCCGGGAAGTCGAGGAGGAGCTGAATCGTGGATGACGTCCTCCGGCTCCACGACGCCCTCGTCCTTCAGCGGGACAAGTACGCCGAGGTCGCCGCGATGAGCGAACGGCAGCGCGCCCTTCTGGAGTCCGGCGATCTGGAAGGGCTCATGTCCCTCATCGAGGCCAAACGGGCGAGGCTCGAAGAAGTCGAGTCGGTCAAGCGGGGGGTCGCGGACGCGATGCAGCGATGGCCGCAGCTCCGCTCCTCCTGCCCCCCCGAAGTCGCGCGCCGCGTGGAAGCGGTGGTCGAGGAGATCCGGGCCATCCTGGAGAAGATCCTGAGGGTCGAGGAGGAGGACCGCGGGAGGTTCGAGCGCGGAAGGGACGAGCGCGCCGCGGAGATCCGCGATCTGCGCCAGCGGCAGAAGCTTCGCGACGCGTACGGTCAAAAAGAGCAAGGCGGCGCGGGGTTCGTTGACGATAAGAAATAGAGGAGAGGCGAACGGGTTCGAGGGGAATGGGAGGCACGGTCGTGCAGTCCGGCGGCGACATCACCGAACTCTCCCGCTTGATGCAGACGTTCCATCAGGCGACGGAGAGGCTCGGCCAATCCTACAGCCGGATCGCCGAACTTCAGAAGGAGTTGGCGGAGAAGGACCGCAAGCTCAACCGCAAGACCCGCCTCGAGACGCTGGGCCGAATGGCGGCGAATCTCGCGCACGAGATCCGCAATCCGCTCGGCGGGATCCAGCTCTACGCCTCGATGCTCCGTCGCGATCTTGCGGGAGACTCGGCGAAGGTGCAGACCGTGGACCGCATTCTCGCGGCGGTCGCGGGGTTGGACAAGCTCGTCGAGGACATGCTCGCCTTCGGCCGGGACCAGGAGCCGCGCCGCGCGCCGACGCGGCTCGCCTCCGTCGTCGATGCGGCCCTGGACCTGGCGCACACCGCGCTCGATCGAAGCCGCGTCGAGGTCGTCCGCCGTCTCGACGGGGCGACGGTGAGCGTCGATGCCGAAATGATGCAGCGCGTGTTCCTCAATATCATCTTGAACGCGGCGCAGGCCATGGAAAGCGGGGGAAGCCTGGCGATCGAGGGGGACGCCTCGGAGGTTCGCTTCGTCGACACCGGTCCGGGAATCCCCGCCGAAATCCTCGAAAAACTCTTCACCCCCTTCGTGACGGGAAAGGCGAAGGGGACGGGCCTCGGTTTGGCGATCGCCCAGAAGATCGTCGAGGCGCACGGGGGAACCATCGAGGCCTTCAATCGGCCCGAGGGCGGGGCCGCGTTCGTGGTGAAGTTATGAGCCGTATCCTGGTCGTGGACGATGAGTCGATCATGCGGGATGCGGTCGTCGAGGCGCTCCGGCGCGCGGGACACGGCGTCGACGGATTCGATTCGGGCCGGGCCGCGCTCGATCGGCTCGCGCAGGAGGAGTATCACCTCGTCATCACCGATCTCAAGATGCCGGGCATGGACGGACTCGAGGTCCTGGAAGAGGCCAAGAGACTCAGTGTCGAGACGCCGGTGATTCTCATCACGGCGCACGGGACGATCGAGAGCGCCGTCGAGGCGATGAAGAAGGGCGCGTTCGACTACGTGATCAAACCCTTCAAGCTCGACGAGCTCGAGATTCTCGTCGACCGGGCGCTGCGCCATCGCGGGATCGCGCTCGAGAACGAGTATTTGCGGACCCGCGTGCGGGACGAGAACGAGCGGTTCGTCGCGATTCCGGGGATCGAATCGCTCCTCGATCGCGCCGCCTCGAGCGACTCCACCGTCCTCATCTCGGGAGAGACGGGGACCGGGAAAGAGGTGGTGGCGAGGATGCTCCACCAGCGTTCGTCGCGTCGCTCCGCTCCGTTCCTCTGCGTCAATTGCGCGGCGCTGTCGGCGGGGCTCCTCGAGAGCGAGCTTTTCGGCCACGAGAAGGGGGCCTTCACCGGCGCGGATCGGTCGCGAAAGGGACGGTTCGAGCTGGCCGACACCGGGACCATCCTCCTCGACGAGGTGAGCGAGATCGAGCCGAACCTCCAGGCGAAACTTCTGCGCGTCCTCCAGGAACGGTGCTTCGAGCGCGTCGGTTCCAGTCAGATGCGGCGGGTGGACGTCCGTGTCGTCGCGACGACCAACCGCGACTTGCGCGAGGAGGTGGCCCGGGGACGATTCCGCGAGGATCTGTACTATCGTCTGAACGTGATCCCGATTCTCCTCCGGCCTCTCCGCGAGAGGAGGGAGGAGATTCC
>Ga0137796_10001996_pt1 | contig 11197 bp, 8 predicted proteins | sample OV2TP3_FD_97704 | JGI IMG/M metagenome (GOLD analysis project Ga0137796, IMG submission 97704)
CCCAAGATGCGCCTAGGCGTGCCGCCCAGGGAAGGAACGGCGTAAAGGTCGGCGACGTTGGGGTTGTCTTTTCGCGTGTGGCCGTAATAAAGGAAGTTGCCGTCGGGAGTAAAGGCCAACCCGGGGGAATAGTAGCCCGTTTCCTCCGGGACCACCTGAACGTCGCTGCCGGTGGCAATTTGACGCACCCAGAGGCTGCGCTCCTCGACGCGCTTGACGTAGCCCACCCACTTGCCGTCGGGCGACATGGCGGCATAGAGGGCATGGCCGTCCTGGGTGAGACGCGTGACAGACATGTTCTGCGGGTTGAAAGGCGGCTGGCTGAGGGAGAACCAGCGGTAAATGCCGACTGAGGCCGCCGCAACAACCAATATCAGGGCAGCAAGCGTCAGCGTAACACCGGTCTTGTGGCGCCGCGCCTCGCCCAAAAGCACGGCGGCGCTCGAGGAAGGCGTCGCTGCCACGGTCGTGCCGGAGGCGCTTGCGATAGCGGCGACCGCCCCGGTATGGCCGGAACTGGTATCGCGCTTCAGGCGCTTGAGCTCGGCGCGCACCTCGGCAGCCGATTGAAAGCGCAGGTCGCGGTCTTTTTCCAGCGCCCGGATAATAATCTCGTCGAGCCGCGGCGGAAGCTCCGGGTTCAGTTGCAGAACCGGGGCAGGAGCGCGTTCCAGGATGGAGTTGAAGACTACGGCGGTGGTTGCTCCCTCGAATGGGCACCTGCCGGTGGCCATCTGGTAGAGAACGGAGCCAAAGGAGAACAGGTCGCTACGGCCGTCGAGGGGCTCACCGCGGGCCTGCTCGGGAGACATGTAGGCGATGGTGCCCACGGCTACTCCGGGACTGGTAAGGTGTGCGGGTGAAACAGGACCGGCGCCGGTGTCACCCACAGTCTGCGCCAGGGCCTGGCGGTCAGCGACCAGCTTCGCGAGGCCGAAGTCCAGCACTTTGGCCTGACCGCGGCTGGTGAGAAAGATGTTGCCGGGCTTGATGTCGCGATGGACCATTCCCTTGGCGTGGGCGGCATCGAGGGCGTCGGCGATGTGGATGGCGTATTCGAGAATCTGATCCACCCGCAGCCCAATCGAGGTGATGGCGCGGTCGAGTGTCTGCCCCTCGAGCAGTTCCATGGCGATGAAGTGCCTGCCCTGGTGCTCGTTAATCTCGTAGATGGTGCAGATGTTGGGGTGGTTCAGAGCGGAAGCGGCGCGGGCCTCACGCTGGAAGCGCTCCAGTACCTGGGGGTCGCCGGCCATCTCCGGCGGCAAAAACTTGAGGGCGACCCGGCGACCTAGCTTCGCGTCCTCGGCCTCGTAAACCACGCCCATGCCGCCGCGGCCCAACTCGCCCAGAATGCGGTAATGCAGGATGGTTTCGCCGATCAACTCTCCCCCAAATTGTGAATGATGGTACGGAGAATCAGGGGGAAGGTCAAACCATCCTGCGGGCTATACTCCGGCTTGACGACTATCAGCCGGCCAGCGGACGACATCGAAAAGGGTTGCGTGCCGGGATGAATCAGCCCACGGCGACGGGTTCCAGCTTGGGGGCGACGGAGTGCGCCTTGTCGCCGCCCTCGGAGCGCGCCACGTCCAGCGCCTGCTCGGCGCGATTGATGACCTCGGTGACAATGTCAATGGGGTCGAAGTTGGCGCGGGCGACGATTTCCGCAATGCCCGCTGTGATGGGGAGAGGCTTGTCGCTTCCCGCCATTTTCGTGCCGCTCATCGCTTTGCGCAGCTTGTCCACCACGAAAAAGGCGTTCTTGTCGTTGGTGTCGGAGAGCACCAGAGCGATGGTGGTGAGGTCATAGCGCAGGGCAACGTCGTTCTGGCGGACGTGCGACGTCACCACCTGGCCGATCTGCTGCATCATGGACTCCACCGCCGGCTCGCCCACTTCCTTCACCAGTGCGCCGGCCTTGGCGAATTGCAGCAGCACGACGCACGCCGTGGAGTTCTGCTGCACGGCGCGGCGCACCTCGCTGAGCAAAACGTCGAAATAGGACGCGCGGCGCAGCAGGCCGGACTTTTCGTCGGTCACGGCCAGCGTCTTCACCAGGCTGCGCAGGCGGGAGTTGTTCACTGCCAGCACCATCTGGTCGGCGATGGTCTTGAGCACAAAGATATCGGTCTGGCGCCAAGCGCGGGCAGCACACTGCTCGAGAATCAGGACGCCGACGTGCTCGTCTCCATCCATCAGGGGAACGGCCAGGAGGGACTGGATGGCAAGCCCGTCCACGTGCTGCTTGACAGAAGCCAGTTCGGGCGCGGACGGAGCATTGGTGATAGTGACCGGCCCCTTGCTGACGGCGAGGGTCTGCAGCGCCCCAATCAATTTGACAATGGACATCACGTCGGACTGTTTGACGCCCGGCGCGCAGTACTCCAGCGCCGCCGAGGGCGGTTTACCAGGAGTGCAAAGGCCGGCCACGCAGCGGCTGGCTTCCCAGTGTCGTCCCACGTCGTTGACTGCAGCAAAGAGCACGCCTTTGACATTGCCCTGGCGATAGATGTTGCGCGTGATTTCCGTGACCCGGGCAAAGTTATCCACGGCGCCTTCGTTCCCGGCCGCGGTCGGCGCTACGGGCGGCGGGGCTGCTGCCGGGGCTGCGGCCGCCGGAGGCGGCGCTGCGCCGTCGTACTTGGGCGAGAGGCCGGCATTGTGGTAGAGCAGCCGCAGCTTGTCGTTCTTGTCTTCCTCTCGAGGAAACAGTTTCTGGATGCGGTTCAGACGCTCCACGGCCTTGGAGCGCATGGAATACTGCAGGAATATTTCGGCCTGCAGCATCAGGTCTTCCAGCACGGTGGATTCGTCGCCGCCGGTATCGAGCGGGGCGGCGGCGCCGCCGGCCTCGTCCACTTTGGCCACGTTCTGGAAACGGTTGGCCACCGCATTGAAGCGTGAGGCATCCACCTTGCCGCGCAGCATTTCCAGGCGCTTCTGGTGGCCGGGCTCGTAGGGATCCACTTCAGCGGCGGCGTCCAGCGAATCGCCTGCCTTGATGAAGTTTCCCGCGGCGTAATACAGGTCGAAAAGCTTCAGCAGCGTGACGCAATAGTCCTGCTCGCGATTGTTGGTGTTGTATTGCTCCACCATGTATTCCAGGAATTCCACGCTCGCGCCCAGCTTCTCGGTTTTCTCCTTCAGCAGGACGACGAACTCGCGGCGGCGGTTGTGTTTCTGCTGGTGCTCTTCCAGGCGGCGGGCTGCTTCCAAGGCCTTCTCCTGCTGGTCCGCCTGCAGCAGCGCCCCAATCATGGTGCCTACCTCATCCGCCTGTGTGGGGTCCTTCTCCAGCAACTCCCAGACGTAGGGCTCAGCGTCCAGCGGCCGGCCGCAGGCCAGCAGGGCACGGCAGTACGCCTCCCGCGCCTCCGGGGGTGCGTCCGCCGCGCTCACCAGGGGCTCCAGAACCTTGACGGCGGACTCGGCGTTTCCTTTCAGGCGCAGGGCGCGCCCGTGGCCAAGCGCTGCAAGACTGTGCGTGGGATCGGTGGTGTAGGCGCGCTCGTACCAGGAATCGGCGTCGCGCCCCTCCTTTTTTTCCAGTTCGCCTGCCTGGTAGAAGGCTTCCGCGGCGGCACGAACGTCGAACAGCTCCGCGGCCAGTTCGCCTTCGCGCTTGTAGTTCTGCACCGTAGGGCTCAGGGCCACCACGTGTTTCAAGGCGCTGAGCGCATCGGGCTTGCGTCCCGCGGCAATCATCCCGCTGACGGCGCTTTCGTAGGCATCCAGCGCATCCTTCTTGCTGGACTTCTCGATCAGTTGGCCGAAGCGGAACGACTGGTCCATCGTGGGCGTGGTGAACCGCTGCAGCTTCTTGTAGGTGATGTTGGCGTTCTTGACGTCGCCCACCGAAACCTGGCGGTCAAACAGAGTGCCGAGGAGTTCGGCGGCCTCGCTGGTGCGGTTCAGCGAGACGCACAAATCGGCCGCTGCCTGACGCACGGCATCCTGGTTGGGGTCGTCTCGCAGGATGCCGAGGTACTCCTCCAGGGCGTGGTCCGTCTTGCCCTTTTGCAAGTACTTTTCGGCCTTCTCGACGCGCTTGGCGAGGTCTGCCATGGGCGAAAGCAGATCAGGGGAATTGCGTATTGTATGCGGAAGCAGCAGGTCGCAGCAAACCAGCCTCGCGGACAACCCCGGAGCAGACTCTGCGAATGCCGCGCCGACGCGCTACAATCTTCTCATGACTGCCACATCCAGCTCAGACGCCCTGCTGCGTTATCGGCCGCAGTTTCCCATCCTGGAACGCACCACCTACATGATCAGCAACTCGCTGGGCGCCATGCCCCTCGGCGTCTACGACTCCCTCAAGGACTACGCCGACATCTGGGCCACGCGCGGCGTGCGCGCCTGGGAAGAAGCCTGGTGGATGCTGGCGCTTGAGGTGGGCGATGAAATTGGGGTGCTGATGAATGCGCCCCAGGGCACGGTCTCCACGCACCAGAACGTAACCACGTGCGAGGCGGTGGTGGCTTCGTGCTTCGACTTCCAGGGAAAGCGCAACAAGGTGGTCTACACCGACCTGAACTTTCCCTCGGTGATGTACTTCTGGGAGGCGCAGCGCAAGCGCGGCGCCCGCGTGCACATGGTGAAGACCGACGACGGCGTTCATGTGCCCACCGAGCGCCTGCTGGACGCCATCGACGAGGAAACGCTGCTCGTCCCCATTTCGCACGTCATCTTCCGCAGTTCGTTCATCCAGGATGTTCCCGCCATTGTGGAGAAGGCGCACAAAGTCGGAGCGCTGGTGGTGCTGGATGCTTTTCAATCGCTGGGCACGGTGCCCGTGGACGTGCAAAAGCTGGACGTGGACTTTGCCACCGGAGGCGTGCTCAAGTGGCTGTGCGGCGGCGCCGGCGTGGGCTACCTTTATGTGCGGCCGGAACTGGGCAGCAAACTGGAGCCCACCTTCACCGGCTGGTTCGCCCACCAGAACCCATTTGCCTTCGAGGTTGGACCCATTCGTTACGGTGAGCCGCCGCTGCGCTTCATGAACGGCACCACGCACCTGCCGGCTCTCTATGCCGCGCGGCCCGGCCTCAAGATCATCCGCGAAGTGGGCGTGGAGAAAATCCGCGAGAAATCGCAGCAGCAGACGGCGCGGCTGATCGCGCTGGCCGAGAGTCGCGGGTGGCGGGTGAACACGCCTCGCGATCCCCGGCAGCGGGGCGGGACCGTTTCCATCGACATGCCGAACTCCCAGGAGGTCTGCGCCGAGCTGCTCAAGCGCGACGTTCTGGTCGACTTTCGTCCCAAGGCCGGGGTGCGCATGTCGCCCCACTTCTACAACACCGACCGGGAGCTGGAGACCGCCATCGCCGCGGTGGACGAAATCCTGAGCGGCATGGGAGCCGTGGCGCGGTAACGGTCGCGATCGCGGTCGAGCCCATTCTTCCCGGGAACGCGTCATTCCATCCGCTTCGCTGTCACTTCGAGCTGGAAGCGGCGGCGGCTTCCCAACTCATCCACGCTGGACAGGAGTATGGGCTTGCCCGGCACGATCGAGGCCGCCAGCTCACTCCGCATGTTGCGCAAGACAGGCTCGCGGGAACTGGAAGCGTCCGATGGCGGAATTGGCGCGAAGGAGTTGACTTCCAGCCGGGTTTCCAGCCGCAGGCCGCTCTTGTTCTGGTTCAATCGGCAATCCAGGCTAAAGCCGACATCCATGTACTGAATTCCCTTGCCTTCGCCCATGCTGATGGGAACGCGGGTGCCAATGCGCATGCGTCCCCAGGCGTCCTCCTCGAGCAGGAGCGTGTAGCTGCGCGAGTTCACCCGGGCGGCCTCCTCGAGTTCAGTAAGCGTGAACTCCAGCTTGTAGGTGACCGCGGGTTTTTCTTCTCGCGAGACGGCGGATTTTGTCTCTTGGGCGGCGAGAGAAGCCCCACCGACTCCAGGGATCATCAGGCTCAACAAAAACAAGGTCGCAATTCGGTTCATGGGATTCTCCTAACTTCAATTGAGTTCGCCGGTACGGTCCGACAACGGTTGCATTTGCAGCGGAGAAACTTTGACCTCCGGAACGACAACGTCGCCCAGGGGCAGGGCACTCGAAGCCGAGGCGACCAACGTATGGCGTGGTGCGCGGTCGAGATAACGAAGCAGCAGTTGTTCATTCGGAGAGAGAGGTGCGGGACGCGGGAACGTCGCGGCGCGCGGCACGGCCGCAACCGGGCGTTCCTGAGGACCGCCTGGAAGCGGACGGCGGACGGCGGCAGCCGCTTGCGGCGGCGGCTCTGGCTTTGCGGTTGAACCGATGGCCGGCGGCGCAGATTGCGCCACCCCGGCCAGGCGAGTCGCCGGGTGAGGCACGGCCGGCGGGCGGGACGAATACACCGCCACCGCCACTACGGCTGCAACCACAGCGGTTGCCGGCACCCATCTCCAATCAAGCCGCAACCGGTGTTGCTGCGATTCCCGAACACTGGACAGAATGCGCTGCTCCAGCCCCGGACGGGGTTCTGCCTTCGTGTATTGCGTCAACGAAGCGTCCAGCAATTCGTCGAGAAAATTGTCCTTGTTACCGCTCATATCCGGCCTCCAGTACCGCGGCCATTTTTTCGCGCAAAAGCCGGCGGGCGCGAAACACGCGGTTGCGCACGGATGTTTCCGTGATACCCAAGACTTCGCCAACTTCAGCCGAGGAGAGTTCTTCGATAGAGGAGAGGGTCAGCGCTTCGCGCAGGTCCGAAGGCAGCCCGGCCAGAAGACATTCCGTCAGGGCCAGCATTTCCTGCCCGGCAGCAATCTGTTCGGCCCCTGCCCCCGCAGCGTGCAACCCGGCTACAGTCCCAGCCGCGACCAAAGGAACTTCAGAGGCCGTCCTGCCCCGGGCGCGAACCCGGTCCAGCGCCGTCCGCCAAGCGATGCGAGCTAGCCAGGCACGCCGATTCTGGACTGCAGTGAGCTTCCGCCGGTGCCTCACCAGGCGGAGAAATGTTTCCTGCACTGCATCTTCGGCATCGTGGTGGTTGCGCAGTAGGGCATGGGCGATACGGAACACCAGGCGCGCGTGCTCGCGGACCGATGCCTCCAGATCGTCCTCGGAAGAGTCCGCAATCGGAATGGCGTCGCTCAAAAGTGCCTCGGCCGTCCTACTCATTCCGCTCCTCCATCATAAAGACCCCGGGAGGGCCGGTGCAGTTTTGACTTTATTTCTCCGGCTGGATTTCGCTCGCATCGCCCATGTGCCAGTCGGCGCTTGACATTCGCCTTTTCTTCGCTCATACTTGCGCCACTATGGCGCTCACTCGAAGGCAACGCGAACTTTACGACTTTATCGCCGACTTTGTACGCGACCACGGCTACTCCCCGTCGTTTGAGGAAATCCGCGAGGGCATGGGCCTGAGCTCTCTGGCCACGGTGCACAAACACGTCTCCAACCTAGAGAAAAAGGGCCTGCTAAAGCGCGGCTACAACCGCAGCCGCTCCATTGACCTGTTGCCTCCCAAGGGAAAAGTGCGGCAGTCGCTGGCGGCACCGTTCCAACTGCCGCTGGTGGGACGCATCGCCGCCGGCCGCCCCATTGAAAGCGTGGAAAACCCGGAGACCATCTCGCTCTCCGATTTCACCCGCTCCAAGGACGTCTTCGTGCTCGAAGTTCGCGGCGATTCCATGCAGGACGAGCACATTGTCGAGGGCGACTACATCCTGGTGGAAAAAACCCGGGTGGCGGTGAACGGCGAGCTGGTGGTGGCGCTGGTGGACGGAACCGAAAGCACGCTGAAGCGCATCTACAAAGAGGGCGACCGCGTGCGCCTGCAACCTTCCAACGCCGCCATGCAGCCCATCGTGGTTCCGGCCGCAGCCGTGGACATTCAGGGTCGCGTGATCGGCGTGCTGCGCAAGTACTGAAACGCCCTGCGTGAAAATACCGGATTCTCTGTTACCAGCCGCCGCCGCCTCCTCCCCCGCCGCCTCCGCCGGAGGAACCGCCCCCGCCGCCGCCTCCTCCTCCGCTGAATCCCGAGCTTGAACCCGGAGCCGTTGCCGAAGACGAAATGGCGCTTGAGAATGAGCTGCCCAGCGACGAGGCAAAGTTACCCGGAGAAAGGGAATTCCAGTTTGAGCCGGAGTAGAACGCGGGCGTATAGGTTTGGCCGGACTGGGCGGCGCGGGCGAACACCTCTGCGAACTGTTGCGACCACTGCTCTTCGCAGTCCAGCGCCAGGGCGTAGGGCAAATACTTTTCGAACAGCTCAGGGGTCTTGTTGATGGAGCTGAACGCGCGCATGCGGTCCACTTCCACGGCGGTAAGAAACATCTTGAAGCCTTCAATGCGGTCCAGAATCACCCGCCCGGCGCGCGTGGGGGCTTTGAGCAGGTGATAGAAAAGGATATTCAGCGCCAGCATCCCTAGCAGCAGGATCACCGCGCTTACCGAGGCCGCCTGGCTGTAAAACCACAGCCCCGCAATCTCGCCCGCCAGGAAGGGCAGCGCAAACAGACTCATGAACAAGGCGGCGGGAAGGTTGAGGAGATTCTTCCCCCAGCCGGAAAGAGCGCTCTTCCAAAGCGTGAGCGCCTGGGAGAGCAGGAAATACACCCCTACGGTCCAACCGGAGAGCCAGATGGTCATGAATCCAGCGACGGCACGGTTTTCCAGCGACTCTGCGAACAGCGCGATGGCCGCCACGGTTGCAATCGTGATCACGATCCCGGGAATCATGTAGCGGCCGTTGGTCACAAAGTAGACTTTTTCCAGGCTGGTCTTCAGGGTGGCTGTCAACGCCTCGCGTGCGGCGCTGATGGAGGCATGGTTGTCGTTCTTGAGCTCGATGCTGCCGCTTGAGTCCAGCAGGTGCTTCACCGCTGCTTTCTCGTCGGGTGACAGCGCGGATTTGTCGTCTTTCCTGCGGGCCACGGTGTAGGTGCCGTCTTTGTCCTTGATGGAAACGTAGTTTTTGACCGCCATGTTGATCACCGCGGCGGCGAATGTCTTGTCGTCAAAACCCATCTTGGTCAAATAGCGGATGGCGGCCGGGGAAAAATCGTGCGGCGGCTCGTACAGAACCATGATGGGGCCGGATTCCGGGTCCTTGCCCACGCGCGCCCACACCACCATGTAGTAAACGAACAACAGAAAGACGCCCAGCCCGCCGACCAGGACGTTGCGATTGTCGCGGATGAAGTATCCTGCCTTCACCTCCGCCGTGGGTTCGGCCACGATTCCCTTGGGCCAGCCCACCACAATGGTCAGGCCATGATTCGAAGGCAGCATCTGCGTGGTCTCAAAACGGACTGTGCCGTCAAATTCTTTGCTTGCCTGGAAGTCTTTGTCTCTGGAGCCCTGGGCGCCGGTATAGGCTTCCAGCTTTATGTCCTCCCGCGAGATGCCTTTGGGGAGACGCACCGTGGCCGAGACCTGGTCAATTTCGAAGTCCCACCCGTTGCCCGTCACATTCCAGTAGAGTTCGTCGTGGTCAGGGAAAAACCCCAGTTGGCGATTGGTGCGGTAGGCCAGCGTGTAGGTGTACTCGCCGGGATTGAGAAACACGCTCTCCCGGCCAACGTAAACTCGCGTGCCATTCATCTGGTTCTCGAGGTGGTAGCCATCCGGCTTGCCATCGCGGAGAATCTCGACCACCTCGAAATCGACCACGTAGTTGTTTCCCAAATGGTCCTTGTAGCGGGTGGGAAAGTCGCGATAGATCCCGCGCCGGATTCTGTCGCCGTCGGCGCGTACGCGAATGCTTTCGCGCACTAGCATGCTGGCATCGGGAAATACCTCGACGTCGCTGTGGTAGTCGAGGATGCGCTCCCCGACGCCATATTCAACGCCGCCGTTCGTCTGTGCGGAAGCACCCAGGCAGAAGACCAGGCAGAGCGCTGGCGGCAAGAGGATGCGAAGCAGGCCCTTCATGCAAGACCCCCGCAGAGGATTGCCTGTTCAGACAGGGCGGGGGTAAGTGTGGCCGCGCAGGGCTGTTTCCACAAGAAGTTTTTTCAGGGGCTAGAACGAGCCGCGGCTTCGCACAGGATGAAACCGCTCGGTGGCGCTCTGCGGCAAAAAGCCCCGCTCCAAGCCGGGCTTTTTCCATTTCAATTTTCGCAAGCTCGCAGAAGCGCCTATCCCACGTGCTTGTTCAGGGCTTTTTCGATGGTTTCGCGCGGGACGTAGCCCACGATCTGCTCCTGCACCTGGCCATTCTTGAACACCAGCAAAGTGGGAATGCCGCGCACGCCGTAACGTTGCGGCGTGGCGTTGTTGCGGTCCACGTCCATCTTGGCTACCTTGACCTTGCCGTCATAGGCGGCTGCGACTTCGTCCACGATGGGCGCCAGCGCCTTGCACGGGCCGCACCAGGCTGCCCAAAAGTCCACCAGCACAGGCTTGTCGGACTTCAGCACGTCCTGGTCAAAGGTTGCATCTGTTAGTTCTACGATTCCGTTCCCTGCCATTTTGCCTCCCAATGATGAGTGCCGATGACTCCCCGAATCCAGCGAATTCTCAAATTCCTGGCGGGCGTTCGATTCTTGCTATCGTACCACTCAAAAGATGTAGATGCGGGGCGGAGCAAAAAGTCTCAGAAACCCATTTTGGCGCCTGGCGGGGTTGAGGTCTCGCAGAAGAAAGGAAAAGAAAAGGCGCCCTGGATCGGGTTCGATCTCAGGACGCCGACGGCAGCCCTCCCCCAGAACTGCCAATCAGGTACCACGGTACGGCGAACGGCCCGAAGTGTAAACGTCACCAAGGTAACCGCCGAAAAACTTCGGTAATTTCTCATCCACTTCTACTGAACCAGGGTCAGGGGGCTAGCTGAACCACGCGCGCGGTAACCTTTTGGCCCGCCTCCATGCCTCCCAGCGCCACCATCCCCTCGCGCGTGGGGACAAGGCCGCGATGGTCCATGGTAGGCCGCGGGTTGTCGGGCAGCGTTTCCCACCGGTTGCTGGCTGCGTTCCAGGCAAACGTGGTTGCCACCGGCGCCGAGGGGTGCGCGTCGTATCCCACGCCGTTGTAGTTGTACGGGTTGTCGGTACCGCCGGAAAAAATGATGCGCTTCCCCCAGGTTCCAACCGCCATGCGGTAGCGGGAGCGGCCAGGATGGCCGGGAAGGCGGGTCCACGCAATCTCCGTCCGGTCGCCGCGGTTGATCTTGCCCATCCAGCATTCGTCTGCGGGCAGGTAGCGAGGCGTTGCCCCTGGCGTATTGGGATATGCGCCGTCCACATAGACGATGGTGTC
>Ga0137796_10001998_pt1 | contig 11192 bp, 9 predicted proteins | sample OV2TP3_FD_97704 | JGI IMG/M metagenome (GOLD analysis project Ga0137796, IMG submission 97704)
GCGCCGCGGAGCGCGCGCTCGCGGAGCTGGCGGGGTGGATCGCGGCGCAGCCGGCCTGCCGGGGCTAGAGGCTTTCGAGGAAGCGGTCGACCGTCTCGAAGTGCTGCGGCCAGCTGCCGGGGCGAAAGTTGCGCAGGCGCTCCAGCTGCGCGGCGCGACGCGGCGCGGACGCGTTCGCGTAGTCGAGGATCGCGCTCTCCCAGCCGGGTGCGTCGAGCGGGCTCAGATACTCGGGCGCCTCGCCCCCGGCCTCGCGCAGCGCCGGCAGGTCGCTCGCGATGACGGGGCAGCCGAGCGCGAGCGCCTCGGCCACCGGGATACCGTAGCCCTCGGCGAACGAGGGGTAGAGCAGCGCCTGCGCGTGCCGCAGCAGCGAGACCAGCTCGGCGTCGGTGCAGCGGCCACGCTCCTCTGCGAGAGCGCGCGGCTCCGCCTTTTCGAGCAACTCGATCGCCTCTGCGGCGCCCCAGCCGCGCCGCCCGACCACGACGAGCCGCGGCGCCGCCGCCCCGAGCCGCGCGACAAGCCGCTGCCAGATCCGCAGCAGCAGCACGTGGTTCTTGCGCGCCTCGATCGTGCCGAGGACGACGAAATAGGGCGACGCGATCGGGCGCGGCGCAGGCTCCGGCGGCGGCAGGCTCGAGGCGAGCGGCGCCACCACCGCGGGCGGCAGCGGGATGCCCGCGGCGCCCGCCCATTGCTCCAGCACGCGCAGGGTGTCGCTCGAGTTGGCGATCACGCCGCGCGCAAAGCCCAGCGCGCCGCGCAGCCGCGCCTCCTGCTCGGCGCCCAGGCCGGAGCGGCAGTACTGCGGGTGGGTGAGGGGGATGAGGTCGTGCACGAAGACCACCATGCGCGCGCCGTGCCGCCGCAGCGCCGCGACGTGGCCCGGCTTCTCCAGCCCCGTGTGGCTGATCCTGAGGAGCAGGTCCCCCCCGCTCCCGGGCCAGCCGCGCAGGAAAGCCTTGACGAAGAGCCGCGCCGCGCTGGCGCCGCCGTTCACCGCCGGCTCGAGCAGCATGCAAAATGCAGCAGCGCTGTCCGCCGGCGACAGCACCGAGGTCACGGGACCTGCGACCAGCAGAGCGCGCGCGCGCGCGCCGAAGTGGCGCACGTACTCGAGCGCAACCCGGTCGATGCCGGTCGGCAGGCGACCCGCCCACCTGCGGTAGAGGAGCCGCGTGACGTCGATCAGGACGTCCACGGCCTGCGCACGCGCGGGCGTTCGGCGAGCGAGAAATCGGGCCGCCGGTCGGAGAGGTTGGGGTTGTAATAGGGATCGTGCCGCATGCGCTCGCCCCAGACAGCGCGCATGTATCTCATCTCCCGCATCATGCGCAGCCGCCTGAGCGGCAGGTCGTCGCGGCCGCGCGTCGCCGACTCGTGGTGCAGGAGCTCGGCGTGCGGCGTGTAGATCACGCGGTGCCCCGCCCGCTGCAGGCGCAGGCAGTAGTCCACGTCGTTGAAGGAAACCGCGAGGCGCTCCTCCAGCCCCCCGAGCTGCTGGTAGAGGCGCTTCCAGGTGAGGAGGCACGCGCCGGTGACGGCCGAAACCTCGCGCGCCGCAGCGCCGATCTCCGGCGGCGCATGCAGGTGCCGCGCCACGCCGCCGACCCCTACCGCCATGCCCGCGTGCTGGACGCGGCCGTCGGGATAGACGAGCTTCGCGCCGACCGCGCCTGCGCCGGGCTGTGCGAGATGGCCGACCAGCTCCTCGAGCCAGTCGGCGCGCAGCACCTCGGTGTCGTTGTTGAGCAGGCACAGCGCCTCACCGCGCGCCTCGCGCGCCGCGAAGTTGTTGAGCGCGGCGTAGTTGAAGCGCCGCCCGTAGCGCAGCACGCGCACCTGGGCGCGCGCCGCGAGCTCGGAGAGGAGCGCGAGCGCCTCGCGGCTGCGGCTGCGGTTGTCCACCACCAGCACCTCGAACGCGGCATAGCGCGTGAGCTGCAGCACGCTCTGCACGCAGCGGCGCAGCAGCTCCGGCGCATCGCGCGTGGGTATGAGGATGCTGACGCGCGGGGCGGGTCGGGGCAGGGGGTGGCGCAGGCGCCGGGGCGGCTGCTCGTTGCCGGCGCCGCGGTGCAGGAGCACCGCGGGGACGTGCGCCACCTCGCCTTCTCCCGGGCGTTCGACCGCGGCGTTGCCGATGTAGTCGCACGAGCGCCGGTACTCGGGCGACCAGTCGGGCTTGAAGCGGGGATGCGAGCGCTCGCCGCGCTCATCCAGCAGGTCGTCATCCGAGTAGATCAGCGTCGCCTGCGGCCGCGCGAGCGCCTCGCACGCGAACCAGTAGAGGGCGTGCTCCGCGAGCACGTCGCCGGGCCTCAAGTGCATCACCCAGTCCGCCGGGCCGTCCCCGCCATGCTCGGGATAGAGCTGGCGCGCTACCGAGGCGCGCGTCCTCGCGGCATCGGCCGCGTCACCCTCGGCGAGAACGAGACGAAACCGCGGACGCCGCGGCAAGCTCGCGATGTGGGCCCGGATCGCGGCCCGGTCGGCTTCCCCGAGCGTGTCCCAGCGCGCGATCCACTCGGCGTAGCCGTATGCCGGATCGGGCTCCCAGAAGCTGTCTGCCGTCGCCTGCGCGCGCGCCAGATCGCCCAGGATCCGCGGCAGGGTGAGGCCGAGCGAGAGCCGCTGCTCCCTCGGAAGGCGCATCCAGACGCGGGCGAGGCGCAAGAGCTTCATGGACCCGGGCGTAGCTTCGCACACAAGCTCGTTTATACTTCTCTGCGATGGCGGCCTCCGGGCGTTTCGCGCTGCTCCACCCGCTGCCCAGCCCGGCCACCATGCTCAGCGCCGCGCTGCTGCTCGCGGCCTTCTTTCCCGCACTTCACTACGCCGAGCCGCGGCCGCTGCCGCTCGCCGCAGGGCTCGCGCTCGTGGTGCTCGGAGTGCTGATCCGGGTCGCGACCAACGGCGTGCTGAAGAAGAACGAGGCCGCCTTCCGCGACGGCCCCTACGCGCTTTGCCGGCACCCGATGTACGCGGGAACGATCACGCTCGCCGCGGGCGTCGCGCTGGCGCTCAACCACCTGCCGGCGCTCGCCGTGCCCGCCGCGGCGATCGCGATCTCGCTCTGGCGCATCCGCAAGGAGGAGGCGTTCCTCGGGGCGCGGTTCCCGGACTACGCTGCCTACCGGCGCGAGGTGCCGGCGTTTCCCACCCCGGGGAGCCTCGCACGCGCGGCCGCGGCGGGCCGGCTGCGCTTTGCCTTCTCGCTGCGGCAGTGCTTCCTCAACGGCGAGATGCTGCGGCTGAACCTCTACCTGCCGCTGCTGCTCGCCTGCGGCTTCTACCTGGAGCGGCTCGGCAGGCTCGCCCTGCCCACGGCAACGCTTGCGGCAGGCGGCGGCCTCTCGCTCGCCCTCGCCGCGGTCTCGCTGCGCCTGCACCCGCCCGAGTCGAGCCGCAGCCGCCTGGACTACCTGCTGCCCGCGGCGCTCGGGCTGGGGCTGCTTGCGCTCGCCCTGCACGGATGAGCGAGCCGATCGCAGCCGATCTGGTCGCGCAGCTTCGTGCCGCCCTGCGCACGCCCGCGCTCGAGCTCGCGACGCCGCTCGAGCGGCTGCACGGCGGATTCGGCACCGTGACCTTCGCGTTCCGGCTTGCCGGGGCGCCGCCGGCCTACTCCGGGCCGCTGGTGCTGAGGCTCTTCAAGGCGATCAGCCCGCCCGAGCGCGTTCTGCGCGAGGCCAGCGTTCAGCAGGCGGCGATCGAGGCGGGCATCCCGGCGGCGCGTCCGCTGCTGCATTCGGCCGTCCCCGCGATCGCCGGCCGCGCCTTCCTCGTCATGGAGCGTGCAACCGGCGCCACCCTGCTTGCCGCGCTCCGGCGCTCGCCGTGGGCCGCGCTCGACCTCGGCGCGCGCCTCGCCCGGGAGCAGCTCCGGATCCACGCCGTTCCGGTCGAGCCGCTCGCCCGGCGCCTGCGCGAGGCGGGGGTCGCGCTGCGGGACCTGCGCTCGCTGCTCGCTGCGCTCGAGGAGAAGGTCGGGTCGCTCGGCGATGCGCGGCTGCGCAGGGGGCTCGAGTGGCTGCGCGCCGACGCGGTCGCGCGCGGCGGCGAGATTCACCTGTGCCACGGCGATTTCCATCCCGGCAACCTGCTCGCCGAGCGCGGCCGCGTGACCGCGGTGCTCGACTGGACCAGCGCGGCGCTCGCCGAGCGGGAGTGGGACGTGGCGCAGACGCTGCTGCTCCTGCGCAGCGCGCCGCTGCGCTTCGGCGCGGCGCTGGGCGGCTTGCGGCGCGGGCTCGCGCACCGCTACCTCGCCGCCTACCGGGCGGCAGCGCCGCTCGAGGACGGCCGCCTGCACTACTACGGCATGCTGCACGCGTTCCATGCCTTCGTGCTCGCCGAGCAGATGCGCGAGCATCGCGCCGGCGGGCGGGTCGAGCCGCACGAGCCGGGCACGGCATGGGAATGGCCGGCGGGGCGGCACGCCCTGGCGAAGCTTTTCGCCCGCGGCAGCGGGATCCCGCTCTGCTAGAGCGCGCCGCCTGCCGGGCTAGGCGCAGCGCTCGCGCCACGGCCGCCCGTAACTTCCGCCGCGGCGCTCGAAGATCTCCTGGCACGCAGTGCAGCGGCGCGCCAGCGGGTTGATCTCCAGCCGCGCCGGGTCGATCGGCTCCATGCAGTCGAGGCACTCGCCGTAGCTGCCGGCGGCGATGCGGCTGCGCACCGCCGCGATCTGGCCCAGCTCCCTGAGGGAGCGCTCGATCAGGTCGTGCTCGACCTCGGCGCGCGTGTGGTCGAAGGCGATGTCGCCCGCGTCGCCGGCCGGGTCGGGTGCGGCCGCCGCGGACTCGAGCGCCGCGCGGCGCTCGGCGATGCGCTCGCGCAGGCTATGCTCGCGCGCGTCCAGGACCTCGATGAGGCGGCGATGCGGGTCCGGCTTTGCGCGGCCGGGCTGGGGCATCCGGCTACGACAGGGCGCAGCGGCGCGAGTTTCCGTACGCGCAGCCCGGCTAGCCGCTGTTGCGCAGCCCCGCGGCGACGCCGTTGATCGTGAGGTGGATCGCGCGCCGCGTGCGCTCGTCGGTGTCGCCCGCGCGGTAGCGCCGCAGCAGCTCGACCTGCAGGTGGTTGAGCGGATCGAGGTACGGAAAGCGGTTGCGGATCGAGCGCGCGAGCGTCGGGTTCTCCGCCAGCAGCTCCGGCTGCCCGGTGATCTCGGCGAGCCAGCGGCGCGCGCGCTGCCACTCCGCGGCGATGCGCCCGAAGACCGCCTCGCGCAGCCCGGGGTCGGACACCAGCTCGGCGTAGCGCGAGGCGACCGCGAGGTCGGACTTGGCGAGCACCATGTCCATGTTCGAGAGCACCGTGCGCCAGAACGGCCAGACGCGCTGCATGGCGCGCAGCTCCTCGAGCGAGCCGCGCGCGTCGTGCAGCCAGGACTCGACCGCGGCGCCGAAGCCGTACCAGCCGGGCAGCATCAGGCGGCACTCGCTCCAGCTGAACACCCAGGGAATCGCGCGCAGGTCCTCCAGCCGCTCGGAGCCCTTGCGCGAGGCGGGCCGGCTGCCGATGTTGAGCGCCGAGATCTCCGCGATCGGCGTCGAGGCGCGGAAGTACGCCATGAAGCCGGGCGTCTCGAGCACCAGCGCCCGGTAGGCGCCGAGCGCGCGCGCGGCCAGCTCCTCCATGATCGCGACATGGCGCTCGCGATCCGGGTGGGGCGCGCGCCGGCCCAGGCTCGCTTCCAGCGTCGCCGCGGCGAGCGTCTCGAGGGTGCGCCGGCCGCTCTCCGGGTCGGCGTACTTGCTGGCGATCACTTCGCCCTGCTCGGTGAGCCGCAGCGCGCCGTCGACGCTGCCCGCCGGCTGCGCCAGCACGGCGGCGTAGCTCGGGCCGCCGCCGCGGCCCACCGTGCCGCCGCGGCCGTGAAACAGGCGCAGCCGCACGCCGCGCGCGGCGCAGGCCTCGCGCAACGCGAGCGCCGCCTTGTAGAGCGCCCAGTTCGAGGCGAGGTAGCCGCCGTCCTTGTTGGAGTCGGAGTAGCCGAGCATCACCTCCTGCTCGTCGCCGCGCGAGCGCAGCCATGCCCGGTAGAGCGGCTGCTCGAGCGCCGCCGCCATCACCTCGCCGCAGCGCTCGAGATCGCCGATCGACTCGAAGAGAGGCACGATGTCCAGGTCGAGCGCCGGTTCCCGGTCCGTGCGCAGCAGCCCCGCCTCGCGCAGCAGCACGCCGACCTCGAGCAGGTCGGACACCGACTGGCAGTGCGAGATGACGTACCGCGGCACGGCGTCGGCCCCGAGCCGGGCGTTGCCGGCGCGCGCCGCGGCGAGCACCGCGAGCTCGCGGGCGGCGAGCGGCGAGTACTCGAGGTGCGGCGAGCGCAGCGGCCTCGGGCCCGCAAGCTCGCGCGCGAGCAGCGCCACGCGCTCGGGCTCCCCCAGCCTTGCGTAATCCGGCTCGACCCCGGCGCGCGCCAGCAGCTCCGCGACCACCGCCGCGTGCTCCTCGGAGCTCTGGCGCAGGTCGACGCTCGCGAGGTGAAAGCCGAACACGCTGAGCTTGCGCTCGAGCGCGCGCAGCCGGCCGGCGGCGAGCCGCGCCGCGCCCTGCGCCGCGAGCCCGCGCTCCAGGAGCGCCAGGTCCGCGGCCAGCGCCTGCGCGCTCGCGTAGGGCGGCCGGCTCGCGGAGGGCGGGGGCACCGCGCGCAGCCCGGCGAGCGCCTCCGCGGTCGCCGCAAGACGCGCGTAGATGCCGGAGACGATGCGCCGGTAGGGCTCGTCGCGGCGGTAGGGCGACTCGTCGCCCGAGACGGCGGCCGCGGCCTCGATCTCGGGCGGCGCGGCGCGGATGCGGCTGGAGAGCGCGAGCTCGCGCCCGAGCTCGTGGATCTCCTGGAGATAGTGCCCCAGCGCCACCCGCGCCTGCTGCTGCAGAGCCTGCTCGAGCGTGGCTGCCGTGACGTTGGGATTGCCGTCGCGATCGCCCCCGATCCAGGTGCCGATTCTCAGGAACGCGGGCAGCCGCGGAGCCTGCGGCAGGCCGAAGCGCGCCGCGAGCGCCGCCTCGAGATCGGCGTAGAGCCGGGGCACCTGCTCGAGGAAGGTGAGGCGGAAGTAGGCGAGCGCGTTGGCGATCTCGTCGGCCACCTCGAGCCTGGTGACGCGCAGCATCGAGGTGAGCCAGAGCCGCAGCACCTCGCGGTGCAGGGCCGCATCGCGCCCGGGCGCCGGGGGCTCGGCGATGAGGCGCGCGATGGCGCGCTCGCAATCGAGGATCGACTGGCGCTGCACCTCGGTCGGGTGCGCGGTGAGCACCGGGCTGACGCGCGCCCGCCCGAACCAGGCGAGCAGCGCCGGCGCCTCGAGCCCCGCCTCCCGCGCGCGCTCGAGCGCGTGGGAGAAGCTTCCCGGCCGACGCGCCGAGCCGGACTCGGCGTGGGCGCGCCGGCGCCGGTGCTGCTGCGCGTCCTCGGCGATGTTGAGCAGGTGCGAGAAGAAGCTGAAGGCGCGCACCACGTGCAGCGTCTGCTCGATGTCCAGGGCGTTGAGCTGCGCCTCGAGCTCGGCCCGCGCGGCCGCCGCGGCGAGCCCGCTGGCGGACTCGGCGCGGCGGAAGGCCACCGCGCTCTGGCGTATGCGCTCGATGGTCGCGAACACGGCCTCGCCCGCCTGCTCGCGCACCACCTCGCCGAGCAGCCGCCCGAGCAGGCGCCGGTCCTCGCGGAGCTGCTGCTCCTTCGCGTCCGCGGCGTGCTCGGCGGTCGGCTCCACAGGGGACCTGCTCAGTAAGGCACGCCCTGCGTGTTGACGTGCAGCGCGTAGAGCGAGGTGCTCGCTGCCATGAAGAGGCGGCTGCGGTGCACGCCGCCGAAGCAGACGTTGGCGCAGCGCTCCGGCAGGTCGATGCGGCCGATGAGCCGGCCCTCGGGGTTGAAGACGTGCACCCCGTCCAGCCCCGCCTCGCCCATGCCCCAGCCGCACCAGAGGTTGCCCTCGATGTCGACGCGCAGTCCGTCGGGCGTGCCCTTCGCACCCGCGTCGACGAGGATGCGCCGGTTGGCGAGCGCCTTGCCTGCCTGCACGTCGAAGGCGAGGATGCGGCGCGGCACGGAGCGCGACTCGACGATGTAGAGCAGCGACTCGTCGGGCGAGAAGGCGAGGCCGTTCGGCTGGTTGATGCCCTCGGCGGCGACTTCGACGCCGCCGGAAGGATCGACCCGATACAGGTTCGTCGGCAGCTCCTGCTCCGCTTTCGCGCCTTCGTAGTAGCCGAGCAGGCCGAAGCTCGGGTCGGTGAACCAGATCGAGCCGTCGGACGTGCAGACGATGTCGTTGGGCGAGTTGAGGCGCTTGCCCTGGAAGCGCTCGGCGAGCGTCACGATGCGACCGTCGTGCTCCGTGCGCGAGACACGCCTGCCGAGGTGCTCGCAGGTGAGGAGCCTGCCCTGGCGGTCGCGCGTGTTGCCGTTGGCCAAGCCCGAGGGCTTGCGGAACAGGCTCACCGCGCCGCTCTGCTCGTCCCAGCGCCACATGCAGTCGCCCGGCACGTCGCTCCAGAGGAGGCAGCGCTGGTCGCCGAGCCACACCGGGCCCTCGGCCCAGCGCGTGAGGCCCGCGGCGAGCCGCTCGACCCTGGCGAGCGGGTGGCGGCAGCGAGCGAACGACTCGTCCAGCACGACGATCGAGGGATCGGGAAGGCGCGGGCTCGGATGCCAGTCGGGAGGGGTCATGCTCCTAGAATACCGGATGCGCGCCACCATCCTCGTCCCGACGCACGACCACGGACCGACGCTCCGGCATGCGCTGCGCAGTATCCCCGGGCAGACGGTGCAGGACATCGAGGTGTTCATCGTCGGCGACGGGGTGCCGGAGGCGCACCGCCCGCTGCTGCGCGGGCTCGCCGCCTCCGACCCCAAGTGCGTGGTTCGACCATCCGAAGCACGCGCGCCGCGGAGAGCCGTACCGCCACGCCGCCCTGCAGGAGGCGCGCGGCGAGATCGTCTGCTATGCGTGCGACCGCGACCTCTACTTTCCCGACCACGTCGAGCGCATGCACGAGATGCTGCGGAGGCGGACTTCGTCAGCACCTTTGCGCTGCACGTCATTCCCGGCGGGCTGTCGCTCTTTGCGATGGATCTCGCGCTGGAGCCGTTCCGGCGGCTGATGCTGCGCGGCATGAACCACATCCCGCTCTCGTGCGGCGCTCACACGCTCGCCGCCTACCGGCGGCTGCCGCACGGCTGGCGCACGACGCCGCCGGAGCTCGCCACCGACCTGTACATGTGGCAGCAGTTCCTCGAGCAGCCGTGGTGCCGCGCCAGGAGCGGGCAACCTGCCCACGCTGCTGTCCTTTCCGACTCACCCGCCGCGGCAGGCGCCCAGCGCTTCGCCGCGCCGGTGAGCGCAAGCGTGGGCCGGGCATGCTGAAGCTGATCAAGCGCATCCTCGGGCCGGAGAGGGCGGACGCACAGGCTGCGGGGGTGCATGAGCGCGGGCAGCTGCAGCTCGCGGTGGCCGTGCTGGTGCACGAGGCGCGCCGCTCGGACTACGCCGAGGAGCACGTCGAATCCGCAGCCGCCGAGCAGGCGCTGCGCGAGCTGCTCGGGCTGGCGCCGGCCGAGAGCGCCGCCCTGCTCGAGCGGGGCCGCGCGAAGGCCCAGCAGCTCTCGAGCTTCTATGCGCCGGTCAGCGCGGTGAAGCGCGCGTTCTCGCTCGAGGAGCGCATCCGTCTCGTCGAGCACCTGTGGCGCGTCGCGTTCGCCGACGGCCTGCTGAACCCCTACGAGGACCACTACGTGCGCAAGATCGCGCACCTGCTGTACGTTCCCAATACGCGGGCGATGCTGGCGCGCAATCGGGCGCGGGGGTAGCGCCCGGTTCATCCCTGCGCGGGCGGGGAACACGGTATTGCCGGGCCGCCGTCCGGTGCCGCTGTCGGTTCATCCCCGCGCGGGCGGGGAACACTTCTTGTCCCGCCAGTGCCGGACGGTGAATTTCGGTTCATCCCCGCGCGGGCGGGGAACACTCGGCCAAGGCGCGCTTGCTCGCCGCCCTCATCGGTTCATCCCCGCGCGGGCGGGGAACACATCGTCGCCAGCCTCGCCGTCGGCCACGACGAACGGTTCATCCCCGCGCGGGCGGGGAACACGCCGGCCGGCCCGGGCCGCTGTGCACCTGCTCCGGTTCATCCCCGCGCGGGCGGGGAACACGGTATACCTTCCGCCGGGGCACCGCAGATCGCCGGTTCATCCCCGCGCTGGCGGGGAACACGACGGAGATCCGACGAACAACGCCCTCGGTAACGGTTCATCCCCGCGCGGGCGGGGAACACGAGCGCAGGTACCAGCCCGCGGCGCGCAACGCCGGTTCATCCCCGCGCGGGCGGGGAACACGTTGCGGGGTTTGCGTTCCCCGCCTACATTGACGGTTCATCCCCGCGCGGGCGGGGAACACTCTCACAGGAGAGCAGCCATGCGCATCGGTGACGGTTCATCCCCGCGCGGGCGGGGAACACTGCGGTAACGCCGATCTCCATTCCGGCCACCTCGGTTCATCCCCGCGCGGGCGGGGAACACGACATACCCCGCTAAGTTGGCTGGAAAGCTAGCGGTTCATCCCCGCGCGGGCGGGGAACACCCGCCAGCGCGCCGGCCGGCGGCGATCAACGCCGGTTCATCCCCGCGCGGGCGGGGAACACATGCACAGCAGCAATGCGTGTCGAATCAGCTACGGTTCATCCCCGCGCGGGCGGGGAACACGCGCCCTGCTTTTCCAATACGCGCGGTCGCGCCGGTTCATCCCCGCGCGGGCGGGGAACACCCGATGGTCGAGATCCGGCCCACGGTGCTCAACGGTTCATCCCCGCGCGGGCGGGGAACACAGGACCGGCTGCACGTTGTGCGTGATTTCCTGCGGTTCATCCCCGCGCGGGCGGGGAACACTCGATAGACTCGTAATACGCAGCTACGTGAAACGGTTCATCCCCGCGCGGGCGGGGAACACCAGATCACGTTTGTCGTTGACACAATCTACGGCGGTTCATCCCCGCGCGGGCGGGGAACACAGACGCGAGGTATCGAATACGCTGCATCCGAGCGGTTCATCCCCGCGCGGGCGGGGAACACCGCTAGCATCGCACGCGCCGCGCTGTAGTCCTCGGTTCATCCCCGCGCGGGCGGGGAACACGCGTGATTGTCGGCCAGGAAGTCGACGACATACGGTTCATCCCCG
>Ga0137796_10002002_pt1 | contig 11186 bp, 5 predicted proteins | sample OV2TP3_FD_97704 | JGI IMG/M metagenome (GOLD analysis project Ga0137796, IMG submission 97704)
AAGGAGGTTTTCCAACAGCTCGCAGCGGATGGCCATGCCGTGTACCTTTGGTCGGGAATGGGGGTGCGTTGGGAGGTTGTCGAGGCACACGGCCTCCAAGAAACTATCCAGGGTTGTTTTCAGAAACCGATCCGGAACTACCAGGAGGAGTGGGTAGGGGTAGGCGTGCCGTTCCGGCCGGACTACGTGGTTGACGACACTCCTGCCGTGGTCTCCGCCTTCGGGGGTTTCGTCATCCCTTGCTTCTCTCCCTGGAACACTCCTGACGACCGTGAAATGCTCCGGGCGTATGCGGCGATCAAGCAATTTGCTGAGGCCAACCGCCAATGACCGCCGGCGCGCTCACGGGCCTGCGGGTCCTTGACTTAGCCCATCGCGTCGCGGGCGCCTACTGCACCAAACTGCTGGCGGGCTTGGGCGCTGAGGTCATCAAGGTGGAGCGTCCGGTCCCGAGCGGTCCCGCAGCGAGGGGTCACCGCAGCCTGTCGATCCACCTGAATACAGGCAAGAAGAGCATCTTCCTCGACCTGAAGCAGCCTGCGTCGCGAGGCGTCTTCGTGAAGTTGGTCTCGGGCGCCGGCGTCGTCGTCGAGAGCTTTGCGCCCGGTACCATGGGCCGTCTAGGTTTGGACTATCCTCAGTTGAGAGCGGTCAATCCCGGGTTGGTGTTCACCGCCATCTCCAATTTCGGCCAGACCGGTCCCTATCGCGATTACCAGGCAACGGAGATCGTGCTCCAGGCCCTCGGGGGCTTCATGGCTTTAACCGGCAACCCGGACCGCGAGCCTGTCAAGCTGGGCGGGCTCCAGGCCCAGTATCAAGCCGGACTTCAGGCCGCCCTGGGCACGCTGGCTGCCCTCCAGGCGCGCCACACGACGGGTACGGGCCAGTTGGTGGACGTGTCCATTTTGGAGACGGTTGCGTCCTTGGCGGTGCAGAACGGCGCTGCCGCAGCCTACATGCGTAACGAGGTCCCGGAAAGAACGGGCAACCGGCTCATTGGCAACGTACCGACGGCCAATTACCCCTCGACCACCCTGCCCTGCAAAGATGGGTACACGCATGTCCACGGAAAAGGATGGGACTTCGAGGCCCTCTCGGTCCTCACCCAGCAGCCGCGGCTGGCTTCTGAAGAGATACGGCTCAGGCAGCGAGGCCGTGCGGATGAGATAGATGCGCTGCTCACACCGTGGCTGATGGCCCGGACCAAGATGCAGGTCCTGAAAGATGCCCAGGAGCAGTTCGTTCCCTTCTGCCCGGTTCTCAATATCGACGAAGTCCTGGGGGACCCTCAACACGCGGCGCGTGGCTACTTCGTGACTATCGATGACCCCACGGGGGGAAAGGTGCAGGTGCCGGGGCCTCCGATGCGGCTGCAGGAGACGCCGTGGACCATCTCCCCACCGCCTCTTGCCGGTCAGCACACGGAGGAAGTGCTGGCAGGGATTGGAGAGGAACTGAGGAAATCAGAAGGCGAGGAAGTGAGGGGCCGCGCCGTCTCGTTTCGAGATCCTCCGGTTCACTCAGCCAAGAAGGGTGGCGCATCGCCTCTACCACTGCAGGGCATACGGGTGCTGGACCTCACTCAGGTCGTCGCAGGCCCTTACGCTACCCAGGTGCTGGCCGATCTGGGAGCCGAGGTGATCAAAATTGAATCGCACACCCGGTACGATCAGATCCGAGGCAGGGCGCGCCTGGCCTCGGAGCCCGGGGCGCGCGGCTATAACCGGTCCTCCAACTTCAACACGCTGAACCGCAATAAATTGGGGCTCTGCCTCAACCTGAATACCGCCTCGGGCAAGGCCGTCTTCAAGCAACTGGTCGCGATCAGCGACGTGGTCATCGAGAACTTCAGCCCTCGCGTGATGCGCAATTTCGGACTGGAGTATCCCGTCTTACGAGGACTGAACCCCGGCGTCATCGTGGCTTCCATGCCGGGGTTTGGCTCGGACGGACCCTATCAGAACTTCATCAGTCTCGGCCCAGGCATCGACGCGATGTCGGGTCTCCAGTCGCTCACAGGATACCCTGATGGGCCGCCTCTGAAGTCGGGGGGAGGATATACGGACCAGACCACCGGGATGAACGCGGTCGTCGCGATCCTGGCGGCTCTGCAGTGGCGGATCCGCAGCGGGCAAGGACAGAGGATCGAAGTGGCCATGCGGGAGGCTCTGACCGCAATGATCGGGGAGTTCTTCGTGGAGTACAGCCTGTCGGGACAACTGCCGGCCCGCTGGGGAAACCGGTCGCCGGTCTTCGCCCCACAAGGGTGCTACCGCTGCGCAGGGCCAGACCACTGGGTAGTCCTTTCGGTCCGCTGCGACGCCGAATGGCAGCGGCTGTGTACCCTGATCGGAGAGCCGGGACTAACAGCGGAGCCGCGCTACCAAACGCTGGAAGGCCGGAAGCAGAGGCACGACGAACTGGACCAGATACTGGAGGCGTGGACCCGCCGGCGGACCCATCTGGAGGCAATGGCAGAGCTTCAGCGCGCCGGGCTTGCAGCAGGCGCCGTGCTGAATCCGCTAGAGCTCTTCGCGGACCCCCACATCGCCTACCGCCAGTATTTTGAGATAGGCATGCATCCGGAAGGGGGGAGAACGTTCTACGGCCATAACGGTTTCAGGCTGGAGCGCACGCCGCTCAGGATCCGGCATCCTGCGCCCTGCTTCGGCGAGCATACCCAAAGCATCTTGAAGGGGCTGTTGGGTGTCCCGTCCGATGGAATCGAACAGCTGTACCAGGACGGAGTGATCGCTGATGAACCCGTGTCCTAGCAGTGCGGCCGGAAAGCGGCACTCAGTCGAGGGAGGTGGGGCAAACGACCGCTGCGTGAACCTGGGGTCTGGGGCGCAGCCCCAGTGTCACGGAGCATCCGAGAGTAGGCGGGCGGGCCCACCGATCCGGGGAGAAGTGCCGGCGATGACACGTGACCCACTAGGAGTGCGGCGGGGAGCAGACCTCTCGCCCCCGCGCAGAGGGGAGCGATGGCTCCGTGAAGATCGGGTCCGGAGCGAGCCTCTGCTCACAGGGGGGACCCACGGCCGACCAGTTCCCGGCGTGCTCGGGCGTCTTGACAACGTAGCTCGGGAGAGGAGGCTTCCCATGTTGCACCCTCGAATCTCAGTAGCCGCGGCCATTGGGGTCTGCCTTGTCTTCACGTTGGGCTGCCGGCCGCAGCCGATTCCGGAACGAGGCGGCGACGCGCCAACGGCAGAGACGCCCCAGTATGGAGGCCTACTCCATGTTCCTGCCCGTCCGACCTTTGAGACCAAGGACCCATTTAAGGGGGCTGGAGGATCGTCCATTGGACTAAAGAGCAGGCCCACGTATGAGCCCATCGTGGCATACAAGACCGGGCCAAATGTAAACTTCCGCGCCGCCCGAGAAGTCGTCCCCTGGCTCGCCGAGCGCTGGGAGCAGACGAGCCCGACAGAGTACATCTTCACACTCCGCCAAGGGGTCAAGTTTCACGATGGCGTCGAGATGACCTCCGCAGATGTCGTCCATACCTTCAAGCGGGCGGTCGATCCCAAGACGCAGTATGTCTCCGGCTATTCCCTGTCCCAGGTCATGAAAGACGTCGAGGCGCTGGACAAGAGCCGGGTCCGCCTCACCCTGACCGGTCCTAGCCCGGACCTACTCTTCGAGATTGTCGCCGATATCGTAAAGATCCAACCGAAGCACTGGGCCGACCAGCGGAAGAGCCTGGAACAAGAATCCAACGGGACCGGACCCTTTAAGTTAGTGACGCTGGATAATCAGAAGGGGATCACCTTCGAAAGGAACCCCAACTATTGGGACACGGGGCGGCCATTTCTTGACGGGATAGTGGTCCACCGGGGTCTGGACGACGCGGCCATCGTGGCGGCGCTGGCCACCGGACGGATGGACGCCTACAACCCCGGCGGCATAGCGGACCTGCAGCAAGTGGAAAGTCTGCTGCCGGGCATCCGCTATGCCGAGTACCTGGAGACCTACGCCAATGCCGTTTTCATGCGGCTGGATAAGCCACCCTTCAACGACATCCGGGTCAGGAAGGCCCTCCACCTCGTGTTAGACCGGGAGCGGCTCATCTCGCTGGCGTACCAGGGAAGGGGCAAGCCGACGCCACCCGGGGCACAGGCGGACTTAGTGTGGGCTATCCCCGCGAACGAGCTGGGCCAGATGCCGGGATACCGGCAGCCCAAGGCCCAGGACATTGCAGAGGCAAAACGGCTGCTCGCCGAGGCCGGTTTTCCCCAGGGATTCAAGTTCGAAATGAAGTTCCGGCCCACCCTCTCTTCGTCCAATGCCATCGCGGAGCCCCTCGCCAGTGCGTGGCGCAACGACCTGGGGATCGAGGTCACCCTCAAGCCCGAAGAGACCGCGGTCTTCGAATTGAGCCGAAAGAACGCGTCATACGATGTCATGCTTACCACTACCAGCGACATTCCCTTCGCAGGCTTTCTGGACCACTTCTACAGCAAAGGTCCTTACGCGGGTTACGGCATCAACGATCCCGCCCTGGACAGCCTGATCCTGGCCTCCCAAACGGAGGGCGATCACCAGAAACGGGTGCAGATGGCGCGGGAGATGCAGCGGATCGTCCTGGATAAGGTGTACGCTATTCCGACCACGGAACGGTTCGGGTTTGCCGCGTGGCAGCCCTGGTTGAGGGACTACCTGTACAACCCCGGCGCCCAAGTGATCCCCCTGTATACCCCTGCCATCACCTGGATCGACTTGACTCGAGCACCCGAGTTCAGGAGAGGCGAGCGCCTGCCATTCTAGGTCTAGGAGTGCGGCCGGAAACGCCGCACTCACCCGGGGGAGGAGGGGAAAACCACGGCTGCGTGAAGCTGGGGTCTGGGGCGAAGCCCCAGGGTCAACAACTTTCCGGCCGTGCTTCTAGAATGGGAAGGGGAACGCCCGACCCTGCACAGCCGTCGGGCTTGCCATGAACCCAAAACGGACGAAAGATGCTATCACGGAGGAGGATCATCCATGGCTGACGTACCGGACTACAAGCGCATCATCTACCACCCGGGCCCGGTGGCCCGGATTATCATGAACAGGCCGAAGTGGCACAACGCGCTGAGCCACCCGATGTACAAGGAGATAGAGAACGCGTTCGACCGCGCGGCTCGGGACCCAGAGGTCAGGGTAATCATCCTCTCGGGAGCGGGAGAGTGCTTCAGCGCAGGGCACGATGCCATCGGTGTCGGCACCAGCCCCGAAGCGGCGCCGGTCCTGGCCGACGGGCTTCCCCCCGAAGAGCAGATGAAACGCTTCCCGAGCGAGCACGAATTGTGGCGGGAATACTGGATCGAGCATAACTGGTACATAGACGAGATGCACACCGTGAAGATCGTGCCGCACCCCAAGCCCACCATGGCGATGGTGCACGGGTACGCCATCTACGGCGGCATGGGGATGGCTTGTTGTATGGACCTCATCTTCGCGACCGAGGATGCTCTCTTCCTCTCGGCAGGCGGGTTCGGTAACGAAAGGACCGGCTTGAATTGGCGGAAGGCCGCGGAGCTGGCCTACGAGCACCGGTTTGTTACCGGGCGGGAAGCCTATGACCTCGGGATTGTTAACCGTGTCTATCCCACCTTCGAGGTCCTGGAGCGGGAGACGCTGGTGTACGCAGAGCGGGTCGCCTCCCAAACTCCCCAGCTCCTGCAAGAAGCCAAGCGGCGGCTCATCAACGCCCGCGGGCTGGCAGGCACGTACTACTCAAGCGCCGGGCTCAATCCCGGCATCTCAGGCAACTGCATCCCTGACGGGTATGCTCATGACCGTAGGTACGAGGGCAGAGGGATGGCCCGGACGCCCCGGGCCCTGGCCGCCCTCAAAGCCAAGCTCGACTCAGAGGCAAAGCCGGTGCCCCAGAACGTGCTCGATGCCCTGGCACGCGCCGCGGCTCGCGATCCGCAGGCATCCTGGGCGAAGGCGCTCGATGCCGAGTGGCGCGATCCTGAGAACCGGGAGCGGGCTCGCCGGCAGCGAGAAGCGTGGAACGAGCGGGTGAGGCGGGAGGCAGAGGAGCAGCGGCGAAAGGAGGCCGGCGTCGCCGAGTAACCGCCCACCCAAAGGAGCAGGTTGTGGCCGACTACCGAATATTCGATCGTCTCTACAAGGTCCCGGCGTACCAGGAGTACAAGCGCCTGATCTATCAGCCGGGACGGGTGGCCCGCGTTCTCCTGAACCGGCCACGCTACAGGAATGCCCTCAGCCACCCCCTACTGGCCGAGCTTGAGCATGCCTTCGACCGCGCCACCGTGGATCCGGAGTGCCGGGTTATCGTCCTTTCCGGCGAAGGCGTCTGTTTCTCCAGTGGAGATGACGCGTTCGGGCTCACCCCTGAGTCGGCGCCGATGATGGCCGACGAACGAACGCCTGAGCAACTGATGAAGGACTACGGTTCGGAGGGTGAAGTGTGGCGCCAGTTCCAGGAGGAACACTTCTACCTGCTGCACGGACAACATGGGAGAATGCGCCAGATCCCCAAACCAACCATCGCGATGGTGCATGGTTGGTGCATTTTCAACGCCTTTAGCGTCGCCGCTTCGATGGACCTCGTCTTTGCGTCGGAAGATGCCCTCTTCATGCCGGCCGGCCCGGCGGTCTGGGAATTCGGTCCGCGCAAGGCTCTGGAAATTGCGTACGAGCATCGCTTCCTCACGGCCCGAGAGTGCTACGACCTCGGGTTCGTGACTCGTATCTACCCCGACCAAGGCGCCCTGGAGCGGGAAACCCTGGCCTATGCCAATCGCGTGGCGGAAAACCCCTTCAGCCGCAACCGTGCAGCCAAGGACACCTACCTGCACATCATGGACCACCAGGGTTGGACTGCCGCCTACAATGATTCACTCCTTTTGGGGCTGGCCCATGGAGGAGGCCCGGCATTGCCCGTGCGGACCGTTCCAAGGGAAGACCAGCATCGGGAGCGCTACGAAGGCAGAGGCATGGCCAGGACGCCACGGGCGCTCGCCAATCTCAAGGCGCAACTGCAATCCCAGGGCCAGGAAGTGCCGCCGCATGTCCTCGAGGCCTTGGAGCGGGCCGCTCAGCGGGACGATCGGGGCGCCTGGCAGCGAGCGCTGACCCAGAGCTGGCGGGAAAAGGAGCACATCGAGCGCGCCGAGGCCCATAGGAGGCTGTACCAAGAGGGAGTGGCGGATGCGGAGCATGAGGCATCCAATCAAACGAAGGGTTAAGCGACGGGTGGCATTCGTTTAGCAGCGTCGTTCTCAACGGAGGTTCAATGCAACTACGATTCCTCCCCTTGGTTCTCACCTTGGCCGTCCTTGCCTGTGGCCCTGGCCAACAGGTAGCCGGACCCCCCGCTGATGATGGTAGCCCCAAATCCGGGGGCGTCCTCCGTTTCAACCGTGCCCTGGACCCCTTCGACTGGGACCCCACCTACAACGGGATCGTCACTCCCAACAACGTAGGGGTCCTCCTCGCCTACAACACCCTGCTGGATTTTAAGTCCGGTCCGGACATTGAGCACAGCGCCGCGCTGGTAGCCCCGGGCTTGGCAGAGCGATGGGAGGTCAGCCCCGATGCCAAGACCTTCACCTTCCGCCTCAAGAAGGGTGTCAGGTGGGCGGACCTACCGCCGCTGAACGGGAGGGAGCTCACCGCCGGCGATGTGCAATGGAGCTTCGAGTACCAGTCAAGGGCGGGCGCCTTCGCCGATGCAAAGTTGCCGAAGAGCTACGTCGATTGGGCGTACACCGGGATGGACAAAGTCGAGGCCCCGGATGGGCACACCGTGACGGTCCACTTCAAGGAGCCTTATGGCGCCTTCCTGGGCATCTCTGCGGCCGGCATGTACGCCGCCGTGCTTCCAAAGGAGCTGTACCAACGGGACGGCCATATGAAGGACCACCTGGTAGGCTCAGGCCCCTTCCAGATCGACCCCGCCGCGAGCCAGAAGGGCACCCGGTGGGTGTTCAAGCGAAACCCCACCTATTTCCAGCAAGGCAGGCCGTATCTCGAGGAAGTCCGCTGGATCATCCTGCCCCAGGAGGCCACGGCCATCGCAGCCCTTCAAACTCAGCAGATCGACCTCCTCAGTGACGGCGTGAGCTACGACACCGCGGAAGCCATCCGCAAGAACGATCCCCGCGCGGTCATGTACCGGTTCCTGGAGCCCGCGCCACTCCAGATGTTCCTCCAGACCAAACGCCCGCCCACCGACGACGTACGGGTCCGCCGGGCCATCGCCCTCTCCATCAACCGGGACGAGTTCATCAAGGTCTTCTCCAACGGCCAGGGGGCCTGGGGGCTTTCAGGGGCCATTGCGGGCCTGTTCTCCGATCAGGAGTTGCGGCAACTGATGAAGCACGACCAGGAAGAGGCGAAGCGGCTGCTGCAGCAGGCCGGCTACGCGGGCGGCTTGACGCTGGACCACCCCATCGCCCCCGAACGAGGGGAACGCTACGTGAAGGAGAACGAGTTACTCCAGGCCCAGCTCCGAAAGATCGGCATTAACCTGACCCTGAGAACGGTGGCTCGTGAGGACCAGTCCCGGGCCTTCCGAAACGGCGAGTTCCAGACCACGACGGTCCCCAACGCCCGCTTCGCGGGCGATATCAGCGATTGGGTGTTCTCCCTCTACCTCCCCGGCTCCGTCCAGAACTTCAACCGGGTCGACGACGCCAGGCTTACCGGCATGCTGGCGGCGCTTCAGGCGGAGACCGACCCCGACAGACGCAAGCAGGCCATTCGTGATGCCGCTCGCTACGTCTACGACAACGTGTTCGGCCTGGCCATCTACCACGGGTCAGACTATTTCTTCTGGTCCCCCCGCCTGAAGGGCTACACGCCCAACTACTGGCGGCGCGAGCGCGGCTTTGTCGATGCCTGGCTGGAGTAGCCTGAGACCCTCCTTACCCCCTGCCGTCCCCTGATTCGGGCCCGTGTAAGCGCCCTAGAAGTCCGGTCGGCAACTGGTGGTGCAGGCTTTCCAGCCTGCACCGGCAGGTTTGGAAACCTGCCCCACCTGAGGGCTCACTCCCCTTTTCGGCTGCACTCCTAGCGCACTTTGACACCCGCACCCGAAACGCCCTACGCTGGGCGCCACCGGAGCCCGGGAGAGGAGCGTACCGTGGTCAGTCCGCGGGTCCAACGGCAGATCGACGCTCTGCTGGACGAGGCGGAAGCCGCCATCAGAGAGTCCAGGTGGGACCTTGTCCGTGAACGGGCTCGCGCCGTCCTCAGCCTGGACCCCGATAACGCCGACGCCCCAACATACCTGGCCGCTGCCGAGCGCAACCTGGCTGGGGAATCTCCCGGGTCGGCGAGCATTGGCAAGGGGTTAGCTGCGGACGCAGGGCATCCCGAGTCGCCAGTCCATCCCAGCTCCTTCGCCGGCGACCGGTACCAGGTCAAGCGCTTCCTGGGTGAGGGCGGCAAGAAGCGGGTGTACCTCGCCCACGACACGCGCCTGGACCGGGATGTGGCGTTTGCGCTAATCAAGACTGAGGGACTGGATCGGGAAGGGCTGGATCGCATCACGCGGGAGGCCCAGGCCATGGGCAAGCTCGGCGACCACCCCCATATCGTGCCGGTGTTCGACATCGCCGAAGAGGCGGACGGACAGCCCTACATCGTTACTCAATTCATGCCAGGCGGCGATGTGGGCGGCCTGCTGGAGCGAGCGCCGGACCACCGGCTCCCGCTGGAGGATGCGCTGCGCCTGACGGAGCAGATCTGCCGGGCCCTGGAACACGCCCACGCCCACGGCATCGTCCACCGGGACCTGAAGCCGGGGAACGTGTGGCTCGCCGCTCCCTACGAAACCTCTGCGTCCTCTGCGGACTCTGCGTTGAGCCGGGGCGGGGCGGTCGCCAAGATCGGCGACTTCGGCCTCGCGATCGCGCTCGACCGGTCCCGCCTGACCCGGGCGGGCATGATGGTCGGCACCGTGGCGTACATGCCACCTGAGCAGGCCACGGGGTCCGAAGTTACGCCGCGGTCGGACCTCTACTCACTGGGCTGCGTAATGTACGAGATGCTCTGCGGCCGGCCGCCCTTCGTGGGCGACGACTCAGTGGCCATCATCGGCCAGCACTTGAACACGCCGCCCATTGTGCCGGCCTGGCACCGGCCGGACATCCCGCCTGGGCTGGAAGCGCTGGTGTTGCGTCTGTTGGAGAAAGACCCTGCGAAAAGGCCCGCGTCCGCGGCTGAGGTCAGAGAGGCCCTTGTAGGGGCCGGGTCTCCCGGCCCACTCGCCACCGGGCGAGGAGACCTCGCTCCTACGGGTTCTGCGGATAATCCCCTGTATCGGCGGGTCTTCGTCGGCCGTGAGCAGGAGCTGCGCCAGCTCCACGCCGCCTTCGATGCCGCCCTGTCCGGCCAGGGCGCTCTGGCGATGGTCGTCGGGGAACCGGGGATCGGGAAGACCAGCATCTGCGAGCAGCTCGCGACCTACGCCGGCCTGCGCGGCGGCAAAGCCCTGGTCGGCCACTGCTACGAAGAGGGTTCGCTTTCTCTCCCATACCTGCCCTTCGTCGAGGCGCTGCGCTCCTACGTCTTGACCCGAGAGCCGGACGGCCTGAAGAGCGACCTCGGGTCTGGCGCGGGCGAGGTGGCGAGGATCGTGTCCGAGGTGCGGGACCGGGTCCAGGTCAACCCGAGCGTCCAGGGTGATCCGGAGGAGCAGCGCTGGCGGCTGCTGCAGGCCGTGGCCGGGTTCCTGCGCAACGCCAGCAGCGTCCAGCCGCTGCTGATCGTCCTGGAAGACCTGCATGATGCAGACCGCGGCACCCTCGACCTGCTGACCCATCTCGCCCATGAGCTCCAGGGAGCGCGGCTCCTCATCGTTGGCACGTATCGGGATGTGGAGGTGGACCGGACCCATCCCCTTTCTGGCGTCCTGGCAGAGCTTCGCCGCACCGGCAGCTTCCTGCGCATTGCGCTGCGCGGCCTCACCGTGGACGAAGTCCACCGCATGATGAACATCATCCGGGGCCAGGAGGTCCCCTGGAGTCGCGCCGAGGCCATCCACCGCCAGACCGAGGGTAATCCCCTCTTTGTGCAGGAGGTCCTCCGCTATCTAGTGGAAGAAGGTTTGGTCGTCCGCGCGGGCGGCCGCTACGTGCCGATGTTTGGAGATGACCCGCAAGCCGGGATCCCCGAAGGACTGCGGGACGTCATCGGCAAGCGCCTTTCCCGCTTGTCTGAAA
>Ga0137796_10002010_pt1 | contig 11157 bp, 10 predicted proteins | sample OV2TP3_FD_97704 | JGI IMG/M metagenome (GOLD analysis project Ga0137796, IMG submission 97704)
CACCTGCTGCACGACCTTCAACATATACGCCGCCGCCACGACGATGCCGACGGCGGAGACGATCGTCTGCCATCGCCAGACGCTAAACGCCCCGATGAGGGAGAGAAATTCGCTGACAAACCCGCTCAGCCCCGGCAAGCCCAACGACGCCAAGCTAAAGACCATGAGCAGCCCGCCATACACCGGCACAAGCACCCCCAGCCCGCCGAACGCATCCAGTTGCCGGGTGTGCGTCCGGTCGTACAAGACTCCGACGAGCAAGAACATCCCGCCGGTGATCGCGCCGTGGTTGAACATCTGCAGCAACGCCCCGTTCATGCCGTGCGGCGTCAGGCTGGAGAGTCCCAACAGGACAAAGCCCATGTGCGACACCGAGGAATACGCCACCAGCCGCTTGAAATCCGTCTGGGCCAGCGCCACCAACGCCCCGTAGACGATGTTGATCATGCCCAACAGCGCCATCGTCCCGGAGAACCACACCGCCGCCTCGGGGCAAATCGGGTAGCTGATGCGGAAAAATCCGTAGCCGCCCATCTTCAACAGCACCCCGGCCAGCAAGACGCTGATCGGCGTCGGCGCATCCACGTGCGCATCCGGCAACCACGTGTGAAAGGGAAAGATCGGCACCTTGATGGCGAAGCCGAGGAAGAAGGCAATGAACAGCAGCTGCTGGAAGGGGCGCTCCAGCGACGGCCCCAGGGCCGCCAGTTCCATCAGGTCAAAGGTGTGCGCGCGCAAGACCAAGGCCAGGATGCCCAGGAGCATCGCGAGGCTGCCCGCGAGCGTATAGACGAAAAATTTGAACGCGGAATACTCGCGCCGCCCGCCGCCCCAGATGCCGATGAGAAAATACATGGGCACCAGGACCAGTTCCCAGAACACATAAAAGAGGAACAGATCCAGCGCGAGGAAGGTCCCGAACATGCCGACCTCCAGGAGCAGATAGAGCACAAAATACTCTTTGTGCCGCTCATGGATCGAGAACGAGGCCAGGCATGCCAGAAATCCCAGCAGGGCCGTCAGCAACACCATCGGCAGGCTGATGCCATCGACGCCCACGTGATAGAAAATGTTGAGCTGCGGGATCCAGGGCAGCCGCTGCACCCAGTGCATGGCGCGCGCGGCCGGCTCAAAAGCGAACCACAGCTGCAACGCGATGAGCAGCGCCGCTCCCGTGGAGAGGAGCGCGATCGTCCGGATCGCCTTCGCCGAGGACGTCGGCACCGCGAGGATCACGCCCATCCCAACCAGCGGACACAGCAGCAACCAGGTCAGCATCGACTCACGCTCCGGCTCTTCATGACACTCAGCGTCGAAAGATCACGGAGAGGATCACGACGGCCACGACCACGGTGATCAAATACTGATGGACGAGGCCGGTCTGAATCCGGCGCAGGCTGCCGCCCGCGCCGCGAACCGCGCTCGCCACGCCATTGACGAGGCGGTCCACGACGACGCGATCGAATCGCTCCTTCCACTGACTCAGGACCCATCCGAGCCGCCCGGCGGCATTCACGGCCCCGTCGATGACGCGCAGATCCGCTTGAGCCAGCGCGGCCGACGCCCTGAGCAACGGGCGAATGATCGCCCGCGCATACCATTCATCCACGTAGAATTTATTCGCCGCCAACGTATACAGGCGATGGCCCAGGGGCCGCAGGCTGGCGGGGACGAGCTGGCGACGTTGAAATCCGATGAGCCACGCGAGTCCGGTCCCCGCCGCCAGCGCGACGCCGGACCACAACGCGATCCCCGCATCAAGGCGCTCATGCGCCTCGTGGTCGCCCAGCAAGCGCCACAGCGGCTGCCCGAGAAACGGCGAGCCCGCGAACCCGACGAACGCCGCTCCAACGGCAAGGACCGCCATGGGAGCAACCATGATGAGCGGCGATTCATGCGGCGCGTGATGTGCGGCGTCGTGGTCAGGAGCCGCCCCATGAAAGCATCGCAGATACAGGCGCGCGATGTAGCCTGCCGTCACCGTCGCCCCGAGGAGCAACCCCCACATCAGCGACGGATGCGCGTGCTCGGCCGCGAGCAGGATCGCGTCTTTGCTCCAGAAGCCGCTGAGGAAAAAGAAGCCGCCCATCGAGAGTGATGCGATCAAACAGACCGCGTGCGTCCACGGCATCCGGCGCCATAACCCTCCCAGACGCGAGAGCTCTTGTTGATGCGTCGCATGGATGACGCTGCCCGCCGCCAAAAAGAGCAGGGCCTTGAAGAAGGCGTGCGTCAACAGATGGAACATCGCCGCCGTGACCGCCCCCATGCCGAGGGCCGTCATCATCAAACCGAGCTGGCTGATGGTGGAGTGCGCGAGGACGCGCTTGATGTCGGTCTGCGTGAGGGCCACCATGCCGGCGAAGAGGTGCGTGACCAATCCGATGACCAGGACGATCTGCCGGCTCTCAGGAGTAAAGAGGACGGCCGAGCGCGCCACGAGATACACGCCCGCCGCCACCATCGTCGCGGCGTGGATGAGCGCCGAGACCGGCGTGGGGCCCTCCATCGCATCCGGCAGCCAGACATGGAGCGGCACCTGCGCCGATTTGCCGACCGCGCCGAGAAAGATCAGCAGGCTGATCGCCGTCAACAGCCCGGGCGCAAGCTGACCGGCGGCGTTGGCCAATTGATCGAACCGCAGCGAGCCCCACGTCGCCCACAGCAGCCACATGCCGATCAGCAATCCCGTATCGCCGATGCGGGTGGTCAAAAACGCTTTGCGGCCCGCCGCGGCGGCCGCCGGCTTCTCAAACCAAAAACTGATGAGCAGGTACGAGCACAACCCCACCAATTCCCAACACGCGTAGAGCAGGACGAAATGATCCGCCAGCACCAAGCCGAGCATGGCGGCGCAGAACAGCGAGAGGTACGCGAAAAAGCGGCTTGCGCGCGGATCATTGTGCATGTAGCCGATGGAGTAGAGGGCGATCATCGTGCCGATCGAGGTCACGATCATGAGCATCAGCCACGTGAGCCCATCCACCGAGAGGCCCATGCTCCAGCGCGCATCGGTCGCGGACAGCCAAGGCCAGGCCACCGCGAGCCGCCGCCCGCTTCGCACCGCCTCGCCCAAAGAGCCCGCCAGCGCGCACGCCCCGCCGAGCGCCGCCACCGCCACCCACGCGCTCAACCGTCCAAGCCGCCGGCCGAAGAAAATCAAGATCGTGAAGGCGCTCAGCGGCAGCAGCGGAAGCCACACCAGCGCGGGCGAGGCCACGGCGCGGGAGATCGCGATCGACGTCGACGCCGCATGGGGGAACATCAGCCTTTGAGCAGGTTGACCTGGTCGGCGAGCACGGTCTTAGCGCAGCGGAAGAGGCTCAGGACGATCGCCAGCCCGACGACGGCTTCGCAGGCGGCGAGGGCAATGATGAACAAGGCGAAGATTTGCGCGTGGGCCTGCCCGGACGTTCGGCTCAAGAGGACGAAATTCAGCGCCGCCGCGTTGAGCATGAGCTCCACCGCCAAGAGCAATCCAATCGCGTTGCGCCGCGTCAGGATTCCATAGACGCCGAGCGAGAACAGCGCCGCGCTGAGCCGCAGCAGGATGATCGTCATCGGGAACTCGCGAGGACAATCGCCCCGACGATGGCGATGACGAAGAGCAGGGAGATCACCTCAAAGGGCAACACGAACGTCTGCACCAACTCCTGTCCGATGACGCTCAGGAGCGCAGGCTGCTCGACGGCGGTCAGGCCGCGCAGCGGCGAGGTCGCGCGGACCAGCACGATGAACAACGCCAGCGACGCCGCCAGAGCCGGGATCGAGCGCCGGCTGGCGGCGTGCCGCGTTTCCGTCGCGGCGCGCTTGCCCGTGAGCATGATGGCAAACATCACGAGGGTGAGGATCGCGCCGACGTACACGAGGATTTGGACGAAGGCCAAAAACTCGGCCCCTAACAGAATGAAGAGCGCTGCGATGCCCAACAGGACGAGCCCGAGGCTCAGCGCGGCCCGAAACAAATTGGGGAGCACGACCACCCAGACCGCGCCGATGAGCACGAGGGCTGAGAACAGCAGACACGCGATCGTCATGGGGGCATCGAGCACTTAGAGGGCGGCGCGCTTGACGCGACCCGGGCGGCTCAACGGGACCTGCTCGCTGCACAGGGGACATTCATGAGGGCGGAAGGTTTCAAACGCGAAGGAGAACAGGCGCACGTAGCGGTAGCCGGGGAATTTCACCTTGCCGCCTGAGCGATCGACGATGGTCCCGATGCCGACGACGCGCGCGCCGAAGGCCTCCACGAGCTCCGCGACTTTCCGGGCCGACTCCCCGGTCGTGATCGCATCCTCGACGATGAGCACACGGTCTTTCTTCGTCAGGGTAAAGCCGCGGCGCATGGCCATTTCCGCATCGACGCGTTCCGAGTACATGGCGCGGGCCCTCAGCGCCCGAGCGGTTTCGTGCGCGACGACGATGCCTCCGATCGCCGGCCCGATGACGACGCTCGGCCTCGCCGAGCGAAAGCGGCGCGCGAGCTCCCGGCAGAGGGTCGCCGACTGCTTCGTATGCTGCAGGACTTGCGCGCACTGGAAGTAGTGGCCGCTATGCAGCCCGGAGGAGAGCTCAAAATGGCCGCGCTGCAAGGCTTTGCTTTTCCGGAACATCTCAAGGAGCTGATCGCGCGTCAGCATCGGCCGCTGGACTCCATCTCGCTGAGGATCTGTTGCGCGGCCGCCCGGGGATTCCGCGCGGCGGTAATGGGGCGCCCGACGACGAGCGCGGAGGCACCCGCGCGCAAGGCCTCGGCAGGCGTCGCGGTGCGGCGCTGGTCTTCGCGCAACGCTCCCGATGGCCGGATGCCCGGGCAGACAATCTCAAATCGTTCGCGAGGGAACGCTCGCCGGATCTCTTCGGCTTCTTGGGCCGAGGCGACCACGCCGTCACACCCGGCTTCGAGAGCCACCTCGACCAGCTCAACCACACGATCGCTGGCCGGCGGAACGGACTCGCTGGTGAGCACGGTGACCGCGAGCACGTTGGGTCGATGAGCCCGCATCCGCTTTGCCCGCTTGGCTTCATCGCGGACGCTGCGCACGGCCGCTTCCAACATGTCGCGCCCGCCCGCCGCGTGCACGGTCAGCCGCGAGACGCGATGCGCGACGGCCGCGCGGCAGCTCAGCGCCACCGTCGAGGGAATGTCATGGAACTTCAGATCCAGCATGAGGTCGAAACCCAAGGCTCGCAGGCGATGCAGCACGTGCGGCCCGCAGGCGGTAAACAAGGCGCTGCCGACTTTCACCGCGCGGACGATCCCGCGCAGTCGCCGCGCCATGCGCAGCGCCGGATCCAACGCCGTGGCATCCAGCGCGACGATCAACCGATCACGCGGGCGGACTGATGGCGCCGCGGAGCGTTTCCAGCGATGGGAGGCGATGCCGTATGACATAGCGCGTCAGTCCTCGCAGGATGCGCAGGGCCGCGAGGGGATCGGCAAACGTCGCCGTGCCGACCGCCACGGCACTGGCCCCCGCGAGGAAAAATTCCAGCGCGTCTTCCGCTCGCGCAATGCCGCCCACCCCGACGATCGGCAGACGGACAACCTGCGCAGTATACCACACACGGTAGACGGCAAGGGGACGAATTGCCGGACCGCTCAGACCGCCCGTGAGCGCCCCAAGGCGAGAGCGCCTCGTGGCAGGATCCAGGCTCATCCCCGTGAAGGTGTTGACCAAGGAGAGCGCGTTCGCTCCGGCCTCTTGGGCCGCCCGGGCGATGGGGGCCAGATCCGTCACGTCGGGGCTGAGTTTTGCAATGAGCGGTTTGTGCGTGTGCGCTCGTGCCGCGGACACCATCGCCGCCGTGGCCTGCGGATCCTGGGCCACCATGAGGGCAGAGGCGCGTTGCACATTGGGGCACGAAAGGTTCAGCTCGATGGCCGCCACCCCCGCCTCGCGTTCGAGGGCCTGGATCATCAGGGGCAGATCTTCGAGCGATTCGCCGAGGACGCTGACGATCACCGGCACGTCGTACCGGGCCAGCCTCGGCAGCTTCTCTCGAAGAAAGGCCTCCAACCCGATATTCTGCAACCCGACCGCATTGAGCATGCCGGCAGGCGTCTCAACGAGCCGCGGCGGCTGGTTTCCCGCTCGGGGTACCCGCGTGAGGGTCTTCGTGATGAGGGCTCCCAACTGACCCAGCGGAACGGCACGCGCAAACTCAAGGCCGTAGCCGAAGGTTCCGGCCGCCACGAGCACTGGGTTCTTCAGCGTGAGCGATCCGAGATGGACGCGTAAGTCAGGCGTCGGAAGCGCGGTCGCGTTTTTTGAGGAACTGGACAAGCTCATCGATCTGCGCCTGCTGATCCGGGGTAATCTCCAGAAACTCGATGCCGTATTCCATCACGACCGTGCCTCGTTGCCACACCACGCGCCCTTGGAGCTGCAACGTGCCGGGGACGTTGGGCAGCTGCATCTGCACATCCAGAAGCGCGCCGACCTCAAAGTGCTCGTTGCTTTGCACGCACATGCCCGCCGCGCTTAAATCCCGCGTGAGGGTATCGATCCAGGGCTTCAACGGCTCGTGGCTCCGCCGACACTTGACTTCAAACGGCTGAGGGATGCGGTCAAATCGCCGCTGGTCCGGTGTCATCGTTGACGCGCTCCGTTCGTTAGGCGAGACCCTTCAGCGCATCGAGCACGCGCTGGCGCGCGGCGGCATCCGAAAGATCCAACGCCACTCCGTGTTCGGTCAATCCCCATTGACCTTCCACCGGCCGTGACCACGCGACGCGGACCGTGAGCGGCACCACCGTCGAGGACGTCGGCAGCCGCAGCTTCGCGTGGAGCACGGTTCCTTCAGGATACGCGCGTTCGGACAAAAACCGCGCTCCGGCGGCGCTCACGTCACGCAAGGGAGCCGCTTGCCAGGGGGTCGCGCTGGCGGCGGGACGGAACCACAACCACCAGGAGCGGGCAACTCGGGGATGGCGTCGTCGGCCGGCGAGGGCGCGTTCGGAATCCGTCATGGGTTCGTCGAGGCTCGCAGCAACTCATGATAGCGCTGCAGCGGCTTGACCGCAACCTGGTGGCGCAAGAGCGCTTCCATCCCATTGACCGACGCCACCGCGCCCGCGATCGTGGTGATGCAGGGAATGCCCAGCATCGCCGCGGCGGAGCGAATCTGCACCTCATCCGCGCGCGGCAAGCGTCCCGACGGCGTATTCATCACGAGCTGAATCTGTCCGCTCTTGATCAAATCGAGGACGTTCGGGCGGCCCTCGTGGATTTTCTTCACGGCCCGCACGCGCAATCCATGGCGCTGCAGCACCTTCGCGGTGCCCTGGGTCGCCACCAGCTCAAAGCCCAGCGCCTCCAGCCGCTGAGCGACCAGGACGACGGAGCGCTTGTCGCGGTTCTTGACGCTGATGAAGACCGTTCCGCGGCGCGGCAGCAGTTGCCCGGCGGCGATCTGCGATTTGATGAAGGCGCGACCGAAATCCTCGTCGATGCCCATGACCTCGCCCGTGGAGCGCATCTCAGGCCCGAGGAGAATGTCCACGCCGGCAAACCGCGAGAACGGGAAGACGGATTCCTTGACCGCCAGAAACGGCGGAGTCACTTCGCGGACGAACCCTTGCTCGCGCAGCGAGACGCCCAGCATCGCCCGGGTGGCGAGTTTGGCGAGCGGCGCGCCGATGGCCTTCGATACGAAGGGGACCGTCCGCGAGGCGCGCGGGTTGACCTCGAGCACATAGACGACATCGTCTTTGACCGCGAACTGCACGTTCATGAGGCCGACGATCTTCAGCGCTCCCGCGAGGCGCCGGGCCGCTCGGCGAATGTCCTCCAGGATGTCCTCGGTGAGCGTGTGCGGCGGCAGCACCATCGCGCTGTCCCCGGAATGGATGCCGGCCTCTTCGATATGTTCCAGGATCCCGCCGACGATGAAGGTCTGCCCGTCACCCACGAGATCGACGTCCACCTCGATGGCATCCTCGAGGAACTTATCGATCAGCACGGGAAACCCCGGCGAGGCGTCGAAGGCGCGTTGCGCAAAATGGTTGAGCTGCTCGTCATCGTAGACGATCTCCATGGCGCGCCCGCCCAGGACGTAGGACGGCCGCACGAGGCACGGGTAGCCGATGCCGCGCGCGGTCAGCTGCGCATCCTCGAGGGTCATCGCAGCCCCGCTGGGCGGCTGCCGCAGGCCCAGCTCATCCAGCAACCGCTTGAATTTCTCCCGATCCTCGGCGAGATCGATCGCCTGCGGCTTCGTCCCCAAGATCGCAACGCCGGCGGCCGCCAGCCCCGCCGTGAGATTGAGCGGCGTCTGCCCGCCGAACTGCACGATCACGCCTTCGGGCGCTTCCCGCTCGACGATGTTCAGCACGTCTTCCAGCGTGACCGGCTCGAAGTAGAGTCGATCCGACGTGTCATAGTCGGTGGAGACGGTTTCGGGATTGGAGTTCACCATCAGCGCTTCGATGCCGAGCTCCCGCAGGGCGAAAGCCGCGTGCACGCAGCAGTAATCGAATTCGATCCCCTGGCCGATGCGATTCGGGCCGCCGCCGAGGATCATCACCCTCCGCTTCTTCGGTTCACGGTTCAAGGTTGAACGTTCGCGGTCCGTCCCTTGAACCTCGAGCCTTGAACCGAGAACGACTGGAGGTTGCTCATACGTCGAATAATAATACGGCGTGCGCGCTTCGAACTCGGCCGCGCAGGTATCGACGAGATAGTACGTCGGCGACAGGCGCCACTCATGCCGCCAGCGACGAATGGTCGCTTCGTCCAGCCCCCACAGCGCTGCCAGCTGACGATCGCTAAAGCCGTGCGATTTGGCGCGGCGCAGCAGGGCCGCGGCGCTTTCCTGCACGGCGCCGCCGATGGGCGCATGCGCGCAGGAGCGCATCTGCTCAGCCGCCGCCTGCAGCAGCCGCTCCTCCGCCACCAACGCATAGAGTTGCCGCAGGAACCATGGATCGATTTTGGTCAACTGCCCCAGCTCCTCGACGGAGAAGCCCAACAGCAGCGCGTCTTTGAGATAAAAGATCCGCTCCGCCGTCGGCACGGCGAGCCGCTGGCGCAAGTGATCCGCCGAGAGGCCGCCCTGCGCCTCCCATCCCGCCTTGCGGATTTCCAACCCGCGCAGCCCTTTTTGCAGCGCTTCCGCGAACGTGCGGCCGATCGCCATCGTTTCCCCGACGGATTTCATCTGAATCGTGAGGGTCGGATCGGCCCCGGGGAGTTTCTCGAAGGCGAAGCGGGGAACTTTCACGACGACGTAGTCGATGGTCGGTTCAAAACAGGCGGGGGTTTGCTTCGTGATGTCATTGGGCAGCTCATCCAGGGTATATCCGACGGCCAGCTTCGCGGCGATCTTGGCGATGGGAAACCCGGTCGCCTTGGACGCCAGGGCCGAGGAGCGCGACACCCGCGGGTTCATTTCAATGACAAGCTGGCGGCCGGAGTCCGGATGCACCGCGAATTGGATGTTGGAGCCGCCGGTTTCCACGCCGATCGCGCGGATGACGGCGATGGCCGCGTCGCGCATTTCTTGATACTCGCGGTCGGTGAGCGTTTGCGCCGGGGCGACCGTGATGGAGTCGCCGGTGTGCACCCCCATCGGATCGACGTTCTCAATGGAGCACACGACGACGACGTTGTCCGCGCGGTCGCGCATCACCTCCAGCTCGAATTCCTTCCAGCCGATGACCGATTCTTCGACGGAGATTTCATGGGTCATCGACAGCTCCAGCCCGCGCGCGGCGATCCGCTCGAACTCCTCGGTGTTGTACGCGACCCCGCCGCCGGTCCCGCCGAGGGTGAAGCTGGGGCGAATCACGCAGGGGAATCCCATCGTCGCCGACAACGCGCGCGCGTCCTCGAGGCTGCGCGCGAAGCCGGCGCGCGGCACTTCGAGCCCGATCGATTCGATGGTGCGCTTGAACAGCCCGCGATCCTCCGCGCGCTTGATGGCCTCGAGCGTCGCCCCGATGAGCTCGACATGGTACCGCTCCAGGACCCCGCGCTCCCCGAGCTGGACGGTAATGTTGAGCGCCGTCTGGCCGCCGAGGGTCGGCAAGAGTGCCTCGGGCCGCTCGGCCTCGATGATCTTCTCGAGGATCTCCGCCGTGATCGGCTCGAGGTACGTGCGGTCGGCCATTTCCGGATCGGTCATGATCGTCGCCGGGTTGGAGTTGACGAGGACGACCTCGAAGCCCTCCTCCCGCAGCGCCTTGCACGCCTGGGTGCCGGAGTAGTCGAACTCGCACGCCTGCGAGATCACGATCGGCCCCGAGCCGATGATCAAAATCTTATGGAGATCCGTCCGCTTCGGCATCTAGGCTCGCGTCATATTGTGTGTCATGTCATGTAAAGAGGCTGGGACAGCTTCGCTCGCTGTTTAATGGACGCCTCCATCTCACTCCTCGGAAAGCTGGTCATGTCACCAAATCCGTCTCCTTTTCTCCGTGTTACGGTATCGCTTCCAGATAGGGGTTTTGGAGCGAAGCAGGTAGGTGGAATTAGCCAAGCCCATCGTAATTGGTATTGGCGTCGAGCAACAAGACGCGGTAGTTTTTTCTAAAAATGGGCTCTCGATGTCCTTTGGAAGAAGCGCGAATTTCGTGGGTTTGGAAACTTCCATCGATATGGTACTGTCCATCAAAACCATACCAATATGTTCTATTCGGAACATTTCCCGTATAAGAAACGCGGATGGTGATCCAATATTGTGTCGGGCGCTCCACGCTGGTGTTCACGGCCATCAGGGGGATCGGGGGGACCGTTTCTTGCGGAAATACGGCTGTCACTTTCGGCCGTGCGCCAAGCGTATTAACAAACCACTCCTCCAATCTCTTGGCGTCATCGGTTCTAACGGCGTTATTGTACATGTGCAGCTCTGTTTTGATGTTGCAGGCGGGGGTTTTGCCAACATTCTTGTAAACCAGGCTGGCGCCCAAGTAGAGCTCATAATGTCCGCTGCCGTCAGGATGGTCATTGATTACATCGTAGGCTGCCGGCTTCACATCCACATAGAGATATGGACGATTCTCCATCTCAACTTGCTGGACCTGTGTTGTGGTTTGGAGAAACAGGAAATAGAGCGTGCCCAGCGTAGCTAGAGAAGCTAGGCCGCTAAGCATGCTCCAAGGCGCATCATTCTTCATGCACCTCCACGCGTTTTTCAGCGCAGCTTGTGTGTAGC
>Ga0137796_10002012_pt1 | contig 11140 bp, 7 predicted proteins | sample OV2TP3_FD_97704 | JGI IMG/M metagenome (GOLD analysis project Ga0137796, IMG submission 97704)
GGGTTCGTGAGCGAGGTCATGCCGGTGGCGTGCTTCAGTTCGACGGAAAGACCTGGACACATCACACTCCTTTTCCGGGACGTTTGGGATTTGTCTACGGCATCGGACAGACCGCCGACGGCCTGCTCTGGTCCGGAGGGATTGACCTGCGTCGTTTCGATCCCCTTCGACTCGCTGGCGCTCGCTCAGGACAGGCTTCGACAAGCTCAGGACAAGGCGGGCAGACCTGGACTCTCGTCGCCGAGCCGGAGGAGCTCACGTCCTACATCGACGCGGTCTATGCAACCCCTCAAGGGGCCCTGTGGGTCGGCACGCGGGCCTATGGCGCTTTTCATTATGATGGAAAGAGATGGACCCGGTACGACGTGCGAGATGGCCTGGCGGACAATCGCATCCTGGACATCCTCCAGACCGCCGACGGCAGCGTCTATGTCGGCACAGACAAGGGGATCAGCCGTTTCGATCCCCTTCGACTCGCTGGCGCTCGCTCAGGACAGGCTTCGACAAGCTCAGGACAAGGCGGACGGACCCGTTCGGCAGGTCCTTCGACTTCGCTCAGGACAAGCTCAGGGCAGGCATGGACAACGTATGCCCTTCCCCCGGACCTGCGCATAACAACCCAGGCTGGATCGCTCCGGCAGTCGCGGGACGGGGCGCTCTGGATCAACAACGTCTCACAGAGGGTATTCCGCACGACCCGCTACCAGCCCGACGCCGTTCCCCCGGAGACGGAGATCACCCTGTCTCTGGACAAGGTCTCTCAACCGGGTAACACCACCCTGGCCTGGAAGGGCGCGGACCCGTGGAAGGCCACGCCGGATGACGAGGTCCAGTATTCCTATCGCATGAATGGAGGCGAGTGGTCGTCGTTTGCTCACGAGAAAAGCAAAGTTTTCCTTGCCCTGGGCAGCGGGGCGCATACCTTTGAGGTGCGGGCGCGGGACCGGGACTTCAACGTGGACCCGACGCCTGCTGTGTTGCGGTTCACCGTGGTCCCGCCGGTCTGGCGGCAGCCCTGGTTCATCGGCCTGGTCCTCGCGTTTGCTGGAATCACGACATTCCAGGCGTCCCGCATCGTGATCCGGGACCGGAAACTCAAAGAGGGCAACGCGGCGCTCTCCGCGGCGAACAAGGAACTGTTCAGCGTCAACCGGGAGCTTCAGCAGCGCTACGAGGAACTTCGCAGGCTGGAGGTGATGCGGGAGACCCTGACGCAGATGATCGTGCACGACCTGCGCAACCCCCTGACGGCCACGCAGGGCTATCTGCAACTGCTTGAGGTCGGAGGACACGTCTCGGAGGAGAAGGCCGCACAGGGATACCTCCGCGTGGCCACCAGGAGCACGCAGACGCTGATCGACATGACCACCGCCATGCTGGACGTGGCCAAGCTGGAGGCAGGGGAGATGCGGCTCAACCTGGGCGAAGTGGACCTCGGCCAGGTCGTCTCTGAGGTGGAAGACGGGATGCGTTCCCTTCTGGAGCAGAAGAAGCTGACCTTTCGCGTCGACCTGCCCGGCGGCCTCCCATCCCTGCGCGCGGACAGGGAGAGCCTGCGCCGCATCCTGGTCAACATCCTCGGCAATGCCATCACGTTTTCCCCCGGCTCAGGGCGCATCACCCTCACGGCCCAGGCGGAGGATGGAAGGGTGCGGGTGGCCATGAAGGATGAAGGACCCGGCATCCCGCCGGAGGACCGGGGGCGGATCTTCGAGAAGTTCGGCCAGGTGGAGAGCCGCCAGTCGGGGAGGAAGTATTCGACCGGCCTGGGGTTGACGTTCTGCAAAATGGCGGTGGAGGCGCACGGCGGTCAGATCGGCGTGGACAGCGAGGTGGGCAAGGGGAGCGCGTTCTGGTTTACGTTGCCCAGCGTGTGAGAAGAGAGTTAAATTTAAAAGAGAGGTCACCCATGAACGGAAACGCCGCCATTGTCGAGATCCTGAAGCGGGAGGGCGTCGAATACCTCTTCTGCTTCCCGGCCAACACCCTGATCGACGCCGCCGCCTCGGGGGGCATCCGCCCCATCCTCACGCGCACCGAGCGCACCCTGGTGAACATGGCCGACGGCTACTCCCGCGTCTCTAACGGGGCCCGCATCGGCGTCTGCACCGTGCAGGACGGCCCCGGCATCGAGAACGCCTTCGCGGGCGTGGCCCAGGCCTTCGCCGACTCCTCCCCCATCCTCTTCCTGCCGGGCCAGTCCGCCCTCCCCCGGTGGGGCATTCGCCCCGACTTCGACTGCGAGCAGAACTACCGGGGCGTGACCAAGTGGGTGGCCCGCGCCAACGCCCCGGACCGTCTCCCGGACCTCCTCCGCCGCGCCTTCGCGCGCCTCAAGTCGGGCCGGCCCGGCCCCGTGATGCTCGGCATCCCCAGGGACGTGGCCTCCGCGGACCTGAGCGACGGCGCCTTTGAGTATACGCCCCCCCGCCGCGTCCGGTCCTCCGCGGACCCGCAGGACATCGTCGAGGCCGTCCGCGCCCTCCTGTCCGCGAAGGTCCCCCTCCTCCACGTCGGCCAGGGCGTGCACTACGCCAACGCCTACGACGAACTCCGGGAGTTCGCGGAACTCGTGGGCGCGCCCGTCGTCACCACGCTGGCCGGCAAGAGCGCCTTCCCGGAGAACCACCCCCTCTCCGCCGGGACCGCGGCCTACACCGTCTCCGGCCCGGCCAGGCACTTCCTGGACAGATCCGACCTCGTCTTCGGGGTCGGGTGCAGCTTCTCGAAGTCCATCATGTCCGCGCCCATCCCGCCCGGAAAGGTCCTGATCCAGGTCACCCTCGACGAGTTCGACCTCCACAGCGAATACCCCATCCAGCACGCCATCCTGGGCGACGCCAGACTGGTCCTGCGCCAGCTCATCGACGAGACCCGAAAACAGGCCCGCTCCGGCCCGGTCCACCCCGGCCTCGCCGCGGAGCTCAAATCCGTCAAGGACGCCTGGCTGAAGGCCTGGATGCCCAAACTCACCTCCGACGAAGTCCCCTTCAACCCCTACCGCGTGGTCTGGGACCTGATGCGCACCCTCGACCGGACCCGGACCATTTTCACCCACGACTCCGGCAACCCCCGCGACCAGATCGTCCCCTTCTACGAGTCCCTCATCCCGCGGGGCTACCTGGGCTGGGGCAAGTCCACGCAACTCGGCTACTCCCTCGGCCTCTCGATGGGCGCCAAACTCGCCGCGCCGGACAGGACCGTCGTCAACGTCATGGGCGACGCCGCCATCGGCATGTCCGGCATGGACATCGAGACCGCCGCGCGGGAGCGCATCCCCATCCTGACCGTCATCCTGAACAACGGCGCGATGGGCGGCTACGAGAAGCACCTCCCCGTGGCCACCGAGCGCTACCGGACCAAGTACCTGTCGGGCAGCTACGCGAAGGTCGCCGAGGGCCTCGGCGCGTACAGCGAGCGCGTCTCGAAGATCGAGGAGATTGTCCCGGCCATCCGCCGGGGCCTGGAGGCCACAAATTCCGGCCGCCCCGCCCTCCTGGAGATGATCACGCGGGAGGAGCAGGCGTTCTCGAAGTAGGCAAAAGCAGAATACAGGAGTCAGAATTCAGAATACAGGAGGAAAAGCTACCATGCGCGTCATCGCCGTCGGCTGCGAGTACACCGGCAAGACCACCCTCCTCGAGGGCCTCATGAAGTGGGGCGACGAGCGGGGCATCCACCACCACCTGGACGACCACTTCTCCATCCCCGACCGGCAGTTCCTCAAGCAGGAGGAGCAGGAGGAGATGGTCAGACTCTCCCCCGTGCTCAAGGAGCGCTTCCAGAGATTCCAGGTCGTCTACCACGTCCGCCTGATCAACCACTACGAGCACATCCTGCTCGGCGGCTTCCACATCGAGGAGGACATCTACGGCCCCCTCTACTACTATCCGGGCCGGAAGTCCGCCCACCCCCCGGAGTACTACGAGGCCGAGTTCCCGTCCGACGCCATCCTGGTCCTCCTCACGGCCCCCCCGGAGGTCATCGAAAAGCGGATGCGCGAGGCCCCGCACGGCCACCCCATCGTCCCCGCGAAAGACGTGCAGATGGTCCTGGACCGCTTCGAGGCCGCCTACCGCGCCTCCTGGGTCCACCACAAGCTCCGCATCGACACCTCGGACCTCGCGCAGGCCCAGCTCCTCCAGAAGTTCCTGGACGCTTCGGTCCCCCACCTCAACACCCGCGACCTCCTCACGCGGATGGCCGGGGCAACGGGATTGAGGTAAAACCAGGTGTGCCATATCACACCTGGGTGATTTGGAACACCCCTTTCTGTGTCATAATACACACTTGCGGGGGGCAAGACGCAGAAAACCTCTGTGTGGGATGATCCTAAAATCCAAAAACCATAGATTTAAAAAGGGTTTTTTCTCCCTGCCGGGGAGATGGTTCCAAACCCGCATGGTTTTTGCTTATATGTAAAGATATTTTTCGTCCCGACACGATCTCCCACTCAACCCCCACAAAGCAACCACGCCCGTGGAAGCGTTTCAAATAGCCCTCATCGCGGTCCTGTCCCCGATCCTGCTCATCGCGGGCATCCTGCACCTGATCTCGACCGCCCACATCGGCGCCTCCGCCGTCGCCCTCAACGCGCTGGCGGTGGCGCTCGGGGGGCTCCGCTTTGTCTGGAACCCCCCCGGCCATTCCGGGAAGATGTTGACCGTTTTCTTTGCCGTCTTCCTGGTCCTCGCGCTGGCGGCCAACGCCCGGCTCTGCCTCCGCTTCCGGGCCGCCCGGTCCCGCCCTCCGGCCCCGGATCGGGAACCCCCTCCGACCCCCCGTCGCGCCCCCCCTGCGCGCGTCCCGCCGGGACCTTCTCCCAGGCGTGACGACTCGAAGCACATCAAGGTCCTCTCCCCCACGTCCTGGCTGCTCCACAACCTCTGGGGGGACGTCCGGGTCTACACCGTGCCGTCGGCCATCGCCGACCAGAACCCCGGCCTCCCCATCTCCGACCGGAGATTTCAGATCACCTACGAAGAGGACGAGCCCCCCATCGACGGCGTCTTCACGATCAGCTCCACCCTCCAGATCCTCCTCCCCCCGGAGCACCTCGAAAGGCTCAAGGACAAGGAACTGGTCCGCTTTGAGATCGTGGGATAGCACGGTTGCCCTTTCGGGCGAGGCATGCCTCGCCCCTACAAAATTCCCCGACCCGGCCCTGCCGGGTTTTTTCATGGATGACGCGAAAATTTCGTGTGCGCAGACGGGGTTCGGGGTTTATATTAATGTCACCTGGAATATGACCTAAAAAGCACTGACAAAAGAGGTTCACGAAAGCATGAAAACCGCAATGAACACGTCAGGACAGCTCCGGGCAGGGGTCGCCAGGGCAGACATCACCAGCACGGAAGCAGGTCCGGCCAACGACCCGCTGTATGTCAAGGCGCTGGCGCTGAGGGATGACGCCACGGCGGTGGTCCTGGTCACCGTGGACGCCGTGGCCATAGAGGAGATCGGCCACATCAAAAACGGCTATCTGGCCCGCGTGCGCGCGCAGCTTCAGAAGGAGCTGGGCATCCCGCCTGAGAACGTCCTGATCGCCGCCAGCCACTGCCACGGCGTCGTGTGCGCGGATGTCGAAGGACGGACCGTCCAGGCCGTGAGAGAGGCGTGGCAGAACGTGATTCCCGTGAAGGCCGGCGCCGGCGTCGGCCACGAGGACAGGATCATGGAGAACCGCAGGATCAGGCTGAAAAGCGGCAGGGAGGCGGACGTCCGGCGCGCCTATTCGCTCCCCCCTGACGAAGAGGTCGCCGGGGTCGGGCCGGTGGACCCGCAGATCGGCCTCCTCCGGCTGGACAGGCAGGACGGAGGGACCCTGGCGGTCGTCTACAACTTCGCGTGTCACCCCATCCAGGGCGTCCCGGGCGGCGGAAACACGGCCGATCTCGTCGGTTTTGCCTCCAGAGTGATCGAAGACAACCTGAGCGACGGCGCGATGGCCTTTTTTCTGCAAGGGTGCGCCGGGGACATCAACCCGATCTGGTATAAGGATGACGACCATCCCCACGACGCGGAGCCGCTGGGAAATCTGCTGGGCCTCAGCGCCCTTCATGCCTTGAGAAAAATCCAGAGCCGGGAGAGTGGGGAGCTGAAAATCCTCCGCGAGACCGTCTCACTTCCGAGGGCCGACCTGGCGTCGCACATCGAGTCCCTGAAGGCCGAGCAGGCCCGGCTGCTCCAGTCCCTGAAAGGGACGAGCCTCAACCTGAAGACCTTTCTCCCCCTGATCGTGAAGTACAACCTCTCCCGCGAGTATCCGTCCTGCTACTCGCACCGGTACCTGCACGACCGGACGATGGGGAGAGAGGACCTGGACCGGCTGGACGCCGAAAACAGGAGCCACATCGAGCAATACATACACAACATCCACGTCATGGAGCAACTGACGAGAGTCCAGGTGAACCTGAACCTGTTGAAGAAACATCATGCGAGGAACGCCGCCGCTGGGGGGAAGCCGATGGAGGTCGAGGTGCTGGGGCTGAGGATCGGAGACTTCGTGCTGGTCACCTTTCCGGGGGAGCTGTCCGTGCAGATCGGGCTCAACATCAAGAAGAGGTCCCCCCATCCCCTCACCTTTATTGCGGGCGTGACCAACGGGTATATCTATTACGCCCCCACGGCGGAGCAACTGAACAACCGGGGCGGCGCTCAGGAGGACAGCGATTGCATGTTGGCGCCGGAATGGCAGATGATCTATGAGGACAGAGCAGCAGAGATATTGAGGAAGTTATAGAGATGGAGAACGATCCCATGGACCTTTATGAAAAATACCGCCTCACGCGCGTCATCAACGCCTGCGGCAAGATGACCGCCCTGGCCGGCGCGGCCGTGCTCCCCGAGGTCGTCGAGGCCGTGAACGCCGCCCTCCCCTGCTTCTTCGACCTGGACCAGCTCCAGGAGCGCGCGGGCGAGGTCATCGCAAGGGCCACCGGCGCCCAGTGGGGCTGCGTGACCGCCTGCACCGCCGCCGGGCTGACCCTCGGCGTGGCCGCCTGCATGACCGGGAGCGACCCCGGAAAGGTCGCGCAGCTCCCGGACCCGACCGGCCTGAAGGACGAGGTCGTCCTCCAGAAGGGCCACGCCGTGAACTTCGGCGCGCCCGTCACGCAGATGATCCGGCTCGCCGGCGCGCGCCCGGTGGAGGTCGGCACCGTCAACGGGACCTCGGAGCACCACCTCCGACACGCCCTCGGCGACCAGACCGCCGCCGTCATGGTCGTCGTCTCCCACCACACCGTGCGCTTCGGCTGTCTCCCCCTGAAGCGCGTCGTGGAGATCGCCCACGAGCGGGGCATCCCCGTGATCGTGGACGGCGCGGCGCAGGAGGCCATGATCAAACAGATCATCTCCGCCGGCGCGGACCTGGCCGTCTGCTCCGGGCACAAGTACCTCTCCGGCGCCACGGCGGGCATCGTCTGCGGAAGGGAGGACCTGGTGCGGGCGGTCTACCTTCAGAACCGGGGGATCGGCCGCCCGATGAAGGTGGGCAAGGAGGGCATCGTGGGCGTGATGGCCGCGCTCGAACATCGGATGCGGCTGGACATCGAGGCGTGGGAGGCCGGGCAGGACCGGAAGATGCGCCGCGTCATCGAGCGCCTGAGCGGCATCGAGGGCGTCGCCCTGAGCGTGGACCCGGACCCCAACGGCAACCCCTTCAGCCGGGCGCGGGTGACCGTGGACCCGGCGCGGGCGGGCCTCACCGCGGCGGCCCTCAGCCGGGCGATGGCGGACGGGGACCCCTCCATCCGGCTGCGCGCGCACCACGTGGACGAGGGCTATTTCAACGTGGACGCCATCGAGATGACGGACGAGGAGATCGACCTGACCTGCGACCGGCTCAGGAAGTTTCTGACCGCATCCCCCCAGGACAAGGCCCGGCTCGCGGAGCGCTACGGCAGGGGCCGGGCCACGTCGCCGAAGCTGGCGTGGTTGCAATAAACAGACCTATCCCCCCGGCCCCCTTCCCTGAAGGGAAGGGGGAGCAAGCTTTTCTCTCCCCTCTCCTTTAGGAGAGGGGACGGGGGAGAGGTCTTCACTCCCCTTTTCTCCACACCTCCAGCGGGTGCCTGCGGTCCTTCATCGGAAGCGCCACCCGCCGCCCCCCCTCCCGGTGCGACTGGTAGATCCCCAGGACCATCTCGAACGCCCGGCGCCCCTCCTCCCCGCTGTTGGGCGGCTCCTCCCCGGTCTCGACGGCCTGAACCAGCCTCTTATACATGGTGTGGATCGGCTCCTCAACCCCCACATCCGTCGTGTCCACCGGCCTCCAGTCCACAAGCTGCGCGGGCGTCCCCTCCATCGGGCGCGGGAGGCGCCAGAGGTTCTCCTTTAACGCCCCCGTGCCCCGGAACGCCAGCTGCCCCTCCGTCCCCAGAATATCCACCCCATAGTTGGCGCCCATCCCCTTCTGGTAGTCCAGAAAGTGAATCTCGCCCAGGACCCCTCCCGGGAAGCCGTAATATCCGACCGCGCGCGACCCCATCACCGGCCCCGAGTCCCTGTCCCTCGGCGACATCTCCTTCGCCTCCATGATGTCCTTCGGGCCCGCCAGCCGCCCCTGGTAATAGACCGCCCCCGAGACCCACTCCGCGAACCCCCCGAAGCAGATCATCATGTCCGTCACGTGCGTGCCCATCTCCATGAACTCGTTGCCGCTCTGCCTGGCCGCCTTGTTCCGTCCCCGGATCAACACCACCTCCCCGATCAGCCCCTCCTTCACGAGCGCCTGCGCCTTCCGGATGCCGGGGTTCACGTGATTCTGCTGGTGGATCGCCAGCTTCGCGCCGGACGCCTTCGCCGCCCCCACCATCTCGTCCGCCTCCGCGAGGTCGATGGCCATCGGCTTCTCGCACAGCACGGAGATGCCCCGCCGGAGGGCCGCGACCGTGGGCGCGCAATGTCCGCGCGTCTGCGTGGCCACGGTCACGATGTCCGGCCTCACCCCGTCGTACATCTTCTCAAAGTCCGTGTAGCGCGCCTTCACCCCGAACGCCTCCCCCGCCCGGCCCAGCGCCTCCGGGAACAGGTCGCAGAGCGCAGCGGCCTCGAACTCCGGCATGGCCCTCAGCGCCTCCAGATGGTGCCGCCCCATGCCCCCGCACCCCACCAGCCCGACTCGATACGTCTTTGAACTGGACATATCTCCTGTCTCCTGTCTCCTGTCTCCTATATTCTTCTTCTCTCCGTGCTCTCTGTGTTCTCTGTGGTGAGTTTTTTCTTCCTGAATATACGGAGGGGAAAGGGAGACGTCCAGGGATATGTTTGGAATACCAGAAGTGTAACAAAACATGACACAGGTGTAATCACCCGTACGTTCATGTAACAAATATGACCATCCTGATCCAGCTCGCAAATTCGCGCTATTTTTGACTAAGATATTGTGAAATTTAAGTATATATAAAACTTAAACCCCAGGCACATCCTTTGCATAACAGCATTGAGAGGGCAACCTGGGCGGCATTCCGACCTTGCTCCTTCCCATTTCCCTTATTATCTTACGTATCACGTTGAAGATTGAAGAGGAAAACCAGACATGGACAGACCCCAGATCGATCTCACCGGCGCCAGAGTCCTCCTCGTGGACGACACGCCCGCCAACCTCAAGCTCCTGCGCCAGGCCCTCGAACCCGAGGGCTACCGCATCCTCATCGCCCCCAGCGGCGAGGCCGCCCTCAAGATCGCCCGCTCTGCGCAGCCCGACCTGATCCTCCTCGACGTGCAGATGCCCGGCCTGGACGGCTTCGAGACCTGCCGTTGCCTCAAACAGGACCCCGCCACGCAGGACATCCCGGTCATCTTCGTCACCGCCAGGGCCGAGACCGAGGCCATCGTGGAGGGCTTCCGCGCCGGCGGTATCGACTACATCGTCAAACCCTTTCAGAGCGAGGAGGTCCTGGCCCGCGTCCGGACCCACCTGAAGATCGACCGTCTGACCCGGCATCTGGAGACAGCCAACCGGCAGATTCAGGAGGCCACCGAGCGCAAGTCCCGGTTCCTGGCCAGCATGTCCCACGAGCTGCGCACCCCCATGAACGCCATCATCGGATTCACCAACCTGGTCCTGCGGCACTCAGGAGAGGTCCTGCCGGAGCGCCAGCGGGACAATCTGAGCAAGGTGAAAGAGAGCGCGAACCATCTGTTGAACCTGATCAACGACATCCTGGACCTGTCCAGGATCGAGGCCGGGCGGATGGAGGTCAACCCGGCGCGATTTGACGTGAAAGGGTTGATCGCCTCCTGCTGTGACACGGTCAGCCCCCTGGTCAGGCCGGGCGTGACCTTGAGCTATGAGGTCTCGGACGAGGTCGGCCAGGCGCACACGGACGGGGCGAGGCTGCGGCAGATCGTGATGAACCTGCTGAGCAATGCGCTGAAGTTCACGGAGAAGGGGGAAGTCAAGGTGCGAGTGACGCGACTGCCGACCGTCGACCGTCGACCGTCGACCAACGACCGGGGACCGGAGACTGAAGACCGGGCTTCCCCGTCTCCGGTCCTCCGTCCTCCGTCGGCTTTTCTACCTTCGTCCGTCGTCGGTCGTCCGTCAGGGGATGGGTTCCTGGAGGTGGCCGTATCCGACACCGGCGTCGGCATTCCGCCGGAGGCGCTGGACTACATCTTCGAGGAGTTCCAGCAGGTGAAAGGGTCGGACCCGCAGCACAGAGGCACAGGGCTGGGCTTGCCGATCACGAAGGGATTTGCTGAGTTGCTAGGGGGGTCGATCTCCGTCGAAAGCGAGGTGGGCAAGGGGAGCACGTTTACGGTCAGAATCCCGTTGGAGTACAGGGAAAAGTAAGGCGATGAGATAAAGCGCGGGGATTCATCCCCGCGCAAGGGGTTTTGGGGAAGGGGTTTGTGTTATCGTAGCACGGCGATTCATCGCCGTGATGAAAGGGTCCACGTTCACGGTGCGGATTCCGGCAGTGTATCAGGAGAGCTGAATCGCGAAAAACGCGAAAGAAAGGCCGAAAGACGCGAAACAACGGTTCTGTCAAACCAGTTTTGATGGTTTATGGGTGGCACAGGCCGCCGGCCTGTGCATGCGGAGGTCTCCCATGACATACAAACTCCTGTTCTTCAGCCTTGCCCTCCTCACGCTGGCCCTCCTCCGGCCTGGCCCAGCCACCGCCGGCAC
>Ga0137796_10002013_pt1 | contig 11134 bp, 14 predicted proteins | sample OV2TP3_FD_97704 | JGI IMG/M metagenome (GOLD analysis project Ga0137796, IMG submission 97704)
CGTCATGGTCTACGGCACCATGGGCGGGGACGGCCAGCCACAGACCCAGGCCGCCGTGTTCACGCGCTACGCGGTGTTCGGGCAGGGGCTGCAGCGCGCGCTGAGCGCCCCGCGCTGGCTGCTGGGGCGCACCTGGGGCTCGATGTCCGAGACGCTCAAGCTCGAGTCGCGCTTCGCGCCGCAGGTCGTCGAGGAACTGCGCCGCCGAGGTCACGAAGTTGAGCTGCTCGGCGAATTCGACGAGACCGTGGGCCATGCCGGCGCGCTGGTGCGGCAGCCGTACGGGGCGCTGGAGGGCGCGGCGGATCCGCGCAGCGACGGCGGCGTGGCCGGGTTCTAGTGTGCCGAGCTAGAAATGCGTAATCGTTTTTCTTCGATCTCGGGACTGGGCCGCTCTTGCCCAGTCCCGAGACATCGGGCGATCGCGTCTGCGCGGGCGCCTGCACGATGCGACGGCCTCAGGGTCTCGTGATTTCCCGCAAGAACGAAAGGCGCGGGAAATCACGCGATCGGATAAGAGCCGAAAGGCGACGGATTTCGGACTCAGTGCACTAGCCGAAACGGCACACATGGGTTAAAGTTTTCCGGTCGTCGACCCGCCGTCTTCCTGCAGGGGGCAGCATGTACGCGATCGTCTACAAGGTGGATGGATTCCCGATCTGCCGCCAGGTGGAGGGCGTGAGCCCGGACCCGGTCGTCACCTGGAACACGGAGACCGCGGCCAGAGCGTTCATCTCCTCCAAAGGGGGCGACGCCGAATTCCAGGCCGTGCAGCTGACCGACGAGGCGATGGACCGGATGGCGCAGGCGATGGGCTGCCCGGTCGAGTCGATCACCTTCGATCCCTATCCCGGCTAGGCCAGGCTGAAGAACTCCCGGCGGCTCTTCATGCCGCGCATGCGCGCGAGCAGCAAGTCGAGGTCGGCCTCGCGCGCGACGAAGTTGAGGTTCTCCGAGTTCACGATCAGCACCGGCGCGTCGTCGTAGCCGTAGAAGAAGCGCGCGTACCCTTCCGCGAGCAGCGCGAGATACTCCTGGCTGATGCCGCGCTCGTAGCCGGCGGCGCGGCGCCGCACGCGCTCGTGCAGCGTCGCGGGGCTGGCCTGCAGGTAGACCACGAGATCGGGCGAGGGCGCGCGCGGGCGCAGCACCTCGTAGATCCTGCGATAGAGCGCGAGCTCCTCCTCCGAGAGCGTGATGCGCGCGAACAGCGGGTCCTTTTCGAGCAGGAAGTCGGCCACCGTCGGCCGCCCGAACATGTCCGGCTGCGCGAGCGGCTCGAGCTGGCGCGCGCGCTGGAACAGGAAGAAGAGCTGGGTCGGCAGCGCGTAGCGCGCCATGTCCTGGTAGAAGCGCTCGAGAAACGGGTTCTCGGCGGGGCTCTCGAGCAGGGGGTCCGCCCCCAGGCGCTCGGCGAGGCGCCGCGCGAGGCTCGTCTTGCCGGCGCCGATCGGGCCTTCCACCGCGATGTGCCTGAGCCGCGGCACGCTAGAGGCGCTCGATGCGCTGCGCCGCGCAGGCCGCGAGCAGCTGCGCGGCGCTGCCGCGGCCCGGGACGCTCGCCGCGGGGTCGAGCTCGAGCAGCGGCGCGAGCACGAAGGCGCGCTCGTGCATGCGGGGATGCGGCAGCGTGAGGCCCTCTGCGGCGAGGATCGCCTCGCCGTAGAGCAGCAGGTCGAGGTCGAGGGTGCGCGGGGCGTTGCGGAAGCTGCGGCTGCGGCCATGGCTGCGCTCGATCGCCCGCAGCTCGAGAAACAGCTCCTGCGCGCCGAGCGCCGTGTCGAGCGCCGCCACCGCGTTGATGAACTCGGGCTGCTCGGCGTAGCCGAGCGGCGCGCTGCGCCACAGCGACGATCGGGCGCGGAGCCGCGTGCCCCGTATCCGTCCCAGCTCGCCGATCGCGCGCTCGATCGTGTCGCGGGGCGCGCCGAGGTTGGCGCCGAGCCCCACGTAGGCGAGCGTCATGCCGCCGGCGCCTCGCCGGGGGGCGCCGCGCGCTTGCGGCGGCGCCGACGCCGGCGCTTGCGCGGCGCGGCCTCCGGCAGCAGCATCGCGCGCCGTGTCTCGGCGTCCGCCGCCTGGAAGGAGCGCCACCAGGCCTCGAGCTCCTCGGGGACCTCGCCGCTCGCGGCGCGCAGCGCGAGGAAGTCGTAGCCCATGCGGAAGCGCGGCGCTTCGAGCAGCCGCTGCGGCCGGCTGCCCGAGCGCGCCTCGAACCGCGGCTGCATCGCCCAGACCTCGCGCATCGTCGCGGTGAGCCGCCGCGTGATCGCGAGCTTCTCGCACTGCGCCTCGAGCACCTCGTCCATGGCGGCCTCGAGCGCCGCCACGGGGTGCTCGCCGCGCTTTTCCCGCGCGCGCCAGGCCGCCAGCACCTGGTGCCAGAGCAGCGCCGCGAACAGGAACGCGGGCGACACCGGCCGCTCGGCGCGCACCCGCTCGTCGGTCTGTGCGAGCGCGAGCGTGACGAAGCGCTCGCCCAGCGGCTGCTCGAGGATGACGTCGAGCAGCGGCAGCAGGCCCCTGTGCAAGCCCTCGTGGCGCAGCTGCCGCAGGCAGGCGCTGGCGTGGCCCGAGAGCAGGAGCTTGAGCATCTCCTCGAACAGGCGCGGCGGCGGCACCTGCTCGAGCAGGGGCGCGAGGCGCCGGATCGGCGCGCGCGTCGCGCCGTCGATCGTCAGGCCGAGCTTGGCGGCATGGCGCACCGCGCGCAACATGCGCACGGGATCCTCCCGGTAGCGAGTCTCGGGATCGCCGATCATGCGCAGCGTGCGCTTGCGCAGGTCGGCCATGCCGCCGTGCCGGTCGAGCACCTCCTCGGTCGCCGGATCGTAGTACAGCGCGTTGACGGTGAAGTCGCGCCGCCGCGCGTCTTCCTGCTGCGTGCCGAAGACGTTGTCGCGCAGGACGCGCCCGTGCTGGTCGCGCTCCGTGGTGCCGATGTCGGCAGCGCGAAAGGTCGAGACCTCGATGGTCTCCCGGCCGAGCATGACGTGCACCAGGCGGAAGCGCCGGCCGATCACCAGCGCGCGGCGAAACAGCGGCTTCACCTGCTCGGGACGCGCGCCGGTGGCGACGTCGTAGTCCTTGGGTCGGATGCCGAGCAGCAGGTCGCGCACCGCGCCGCCCACCACGTAGGCCTCGAACCCGGCTGCGGCGATCACCTCGCAGGTTTTCAGGGCCCCGGGGCTGAGCGCGCCGCGCGCGATGCCGTGCTCCGCGCGCGGCACGCGCAGCGGTCCTTGCGGCGGCAGGCCGAAGACGCGGCGGATAAAACCCCTGATCATGCAGCGGCGCGCATTATCGCAAGGAAATCACCGGCCAGCCGCGGCGGCGCGCCTCCAGCCCGAGGCGCTCGTCCGGATCGACCGCCACCGGGCGAGTGACGCGCTCCAGCAGCGGCAGATCGTTGTGCGAGTCGCTGTAGAAGGCGCTCTCGGCGAAGTCCGCGAGGCGCGCGCCCAGGCCGGCGAGCCAGCGCTCCACGCACGCCACCTTGCCTTCGCGAAAGCACGGCGTGCCGGCGACGCGCCCGGTGAAGCGGCCGCCCTCCCACTCGGGCTCGGTCGCGACCAGGTGCGGCACGCCGAGCTCGCGCGCGATGGGCGCCGTGACGAAGCTGTTGGTCGCGGTGACCACCGCGCACAGGTCCCCCGCCTGGAGGTGCTCGCCCACCAGGGCGCGGGCGCGGTCCCGGATCATCGGCCGCACGCGCGAGGCCATGAACTCGGCGTGCCAGCGCTCGAGGTCCTGCGGGGCGTGCGCCGCGAGCGGGCGCAGCGCGAAGCCGAGGAACTCGTGGATGTCGAGGGTCCCCGCCCGGTACTGCTCGTAGAACGCGGCGTTCTGCGCCTCGTACTGCTCGCGCCCGATGAGGCCCCGGACGACGAGGAACTGGCCCCATTCGTAGTCGCTGTCCCCCGAGAGCAGGGTGTGGTCGAGGTCGAACAGGGCAAGCTTCATTGGTCCTCGATCCTGAGGGCTTCGCGAACCAGCGGCAGCGTCACCGGGCGCTGGCGCTCGAGGGAGGCCCGGTCCAGGCGCTCCACCAGCGCGCGCAGCGACGGCACGTCGCGCGGCACGCGCGCGAGCAGGTAGCCGATCACCTCGTCGGCCAGTGCGAGGCCGCGATGCGCGGCCTCGGCTTTCAGGTACTGGGCGCGCTCGGGGTCGCCGAGCGGCTTCACCTGGTAGACAAGCCCCCAGGCGAGGCGCGTGCGCAGGTCCTCCCTCAGGGCGAGCTGCGCCGGGGGGGAGCCGCCCGCGGCGAGCACCTGGCCCTCGCCCTCGCGCGCGCGGTTGATGGCCGCGAAGAGCGCCTGCTGGCGGCCCGCGTCGAGCACCTCGACGTCGTCGGCGAGCGTGAGCCCCGCTCGAGCGCTCGCGCGCAGGAGGTGGCTGCGCCCGCTGCCCGCCTCCCCCCAGAGATAGACGATCGCCTCGGCGGGCCGCCCGGCGCGCAGCTCGCGCAGGCGCTCGAGCAGCTCCGCGTTGGCTCCGGCGACGAAGTTTTCCAGGCTCGGCGGGGGCGGGGGCGAGAGGGCGAGCGCGAGCTGGCGCATCTCACTCGCGCCCCGTGTAGAGGGCGCTCGAGAGATAGGCGCGCCGCAGGTGGCGCAGCGCCACCAGCAGCGCCGCGCTCGCCGGAAGCGCGAGCAGCACGCCGAAGAAGCCGAACACCTGGCCGAAGGCGAGCAGCGCGAGAATGACCGCGACCGGATGCAGGCCGATGCGCTCGCCCACCAGCCACGGTGTCACCAGCATGCCTTCCAGCAGCTGCCCCGCGGCGAACGCGAGCCACACCCAGGCGAGCCCGGCGAGCGAGCCGAACTGCAGCATCCCGGCGAGCGTCCCCAGCACGAACCCCGTGATCGCGCCGACGTAGGGGATGAAGACGAGCAGCCCCGTGACCAGGCCGATCGGCAGCGCGAACTCCAGGCCCGCCAGCCACAGCGCAGCGACGTAGAACACGCTCATCGCGAGCATCACGAGGAGCTGCCCGCGCAGGAATTCGGCGAGCACCGCGTCGATCTCCGTGAGAATGGTCCTCGCGCGCTCGAGCTGGTGGCGCGGAATCAGGCGCTCGGCGCGCCCGAGGATCGCCTGCCAGTCGCGCAGCAGGTAGAAGACCACGAGCGGGATCAGCAGCAGGTTGACGAAGAAGCCGAGCAGCGCCATGCCGCCGATCCGCGCCGAGCCGAGCAGGCGCGGGACCAGGTCCTGGTTGGCCTGCACCGCTTCCGTGAGCACCTCCTTGAGGGTCGCGAGGTCGAAGCGGACCTGGGCCCCGAACTGCTCCTTGAGCCACGGCGCCACCGTCTGGTTGAGCCACAGGACGAAGGCGGGCAGGCGCTCGGCGAGCAGACGCAGCTCCTTGGCGAAGAGCGGCAGCACGACGAGCGCGACGCCCACCACGACGAGCAGCGCCAGCGCGAGCACCAGCACCACGGCGAACGTGCGCCGCAGGCGCTTGCCCGTGAGGCGGCCTGCCAGCGGGTTGAGGATGTAGGCGAGGATCGCGGCGGCGAGGAAAGGCGCGAGGATCGGGGAGAGCAGGTACAGCAGGCCGAGCAGCGCCGCGGCGATCGCGAGCCAGGTCCAGAGCCTCGAGTGGGCGGCGGGCGCGCCGTTCATTTCACGTAGAATCGCCGGGAAGGGGGGCATTCTAGCCTGTCATGCCGGAGGGACTTTCCTACCGCGACGCGGGGGTGGACATCGACGCGGGCGACGCGCTGGTCGAAAAAATCAAGCCCTACGCCATGCGCACCCTGCGCCCCGAAGTGCTCGCCGGGATCGGCGGCTTCGGCGCGCTGTGCCGCGTGCCGGAGAAGTACAAGGAGCCCGTGCTGGTTTCGGGGACCGACGGCGTCGGCACCAAGCTGAAGCTCGCCTTTGCGCTCAAGCGCCACGACAGCGTAGGCATCGACCTCGTCGCGATGAGCGCCAACGACGTGCTCGCGCAAGGCGCCGAGCCGCTCTTCTTCCTGGATTATTTTGCCTGCGGCAAGCTCGACACGCGCGTCGCCGCGACGGTGATCAAGGGCATCGCGCGGGGCTGCAAGCGTGCCGGCTGCGCGCTGATCGGCGGCGAGACCGCGGAGATGCCGGGGATGTATCCCGAGGGCGAATACGACCTCGCCGGGTTCTGCGTCGGGGTGGTCGAGAAGGAGCGCATCGTGGACGGGAAGGGCGTCGGGCCGGGCGACGTGCTGCTCGGCCTGGCCTCCGGCGGCCCGCACTCCAACGGCTACTCGCTCGTGCGCAGGATCATCGGCCGGGACGCGCTCGCCTCCGACATCGCCGATGCGCTCATGGAGCCTACGCGCATCTACGCGAAGCCCGTGCTCAAGCTCCTGGAGTCGGTGCGCGTCAAGGGCATCGCCCACATCACCGGCGGAGGGCTCGTCGGCAACGTGCCGCGCATGCTGCCGCGCGGGGCGCGGGCGGTGCTGCGCAAGAAGGCCTGGCCGCGGCCGCAGATCTTCGACTGGCTGCAGCGCGAAGGCAAGGTCGCCGAGGAGGAGATGCTGCGCGTCTTCAACTGCGGCCTCGGCATGGTGCTCGCGGTGGCGCGCGAGGACGTGGGGAGCGCCAAGGCGGTGCTCGCCGTCCGGGACGAGCTGGTCTACGAGGTGGGCGAGGTCGAGGCGGGGGCGGGGGAGTCGATGGCGGCGGAGGCGGTGGTCGTCTAGCCCGCGCGCTGCTGCTTCGCCGCGCGCGTGCGCTGCTCCTTCCGGTAGGAATCGAGCTCGCGGAAAGCGACGATCTCCCGGCCGCGGTACCGCGCGTACTCCTCGATGAACGCCCGCGTGCTCGCGTAGGGGCCGGAGACCAGTCCCGGGCGCTTGGAGTCGGCGAAGAAGTAGCGCTCGCCGCCGCGCGTGTAGGTGGCGATCCAGTGGCGGCGCAGCGTGTGGCCGGCGATTCTCGCCGGCGCGAACTCGATCATCAGGTACTTCGCCTCGAGGGCAGGCGCGATCTCCCGCAGCGTTTCCACCCCGAAGCGGGCGAGGTCGACGCACATCCCGCTCGGCGCGGCGAAGAGCTGCGCCGGCTCGAGGATCGGGATCGAGCCGGATCCTGTGCGCTGCGTCTCCGAGAGGCGCAGGGCGCGCGCCGTGTCGTAGCTGAACTTCGCCCCGATCCAGGCGTTGACCTCCTCGGGGTCGCGCCAAGCCTTCAGCGCCGCGTCGTAGGACGGCGCTTCGGCGAGCTGCTCGAGCCTCGGCCGCGGGCCCTCGGGCGCGTCGGTCCCCGGATCGGCGCGCTCGGCGAGCGCCCCGCACGCGATCAGCGAGCCCGCGAGCAGGCCAGCGGGCCAAGGCAGAGCCCTCGGGGTCATCGCGACACCAGGGCGGCGACCGACACGACCAGCGCTGCGAGGGCGACGGCGAGGGCGGCGATCGCCAGCTTCTGGTTCCGCCTCCTTTCCGCCGCCATGCTCAGGGCGGCCTGGTCCAGCGCGGTGACGACCTGCTTCATCTGCGCGGCGATCTCCCTGATCTGCTCCGCGTTGCCGGAGGCGGCCGCCTGCAGCTCGGCGATCTGCTGGTTGAGGAGCTCGCTCGGGCTCGCCGCGGGCGTGTCGGCCTTGCGGCGCGTGAACACGGGCTTCACGACGCCGATCACGGTGTCGAGGTTGGAGAGGACCAGCTTGCCTACGGCGAGCCAGGGGACGGGCATGGCTTTGATGCGGTCTGAGCCGGAGATCCCGGAGCGGCGCTTGCCTGCGCGAGAAACGCCTCCGCGGCCGCCGGCGTGCCGAGCTGGATCACGGCCGCTTGGCCCTGCTCGGAGCGCCTGAAGCGCTCGGCAAAGTCACGACGCCGGCTCTGATGCGTGCGGATCACCCACCAGGGGATTCCGTCGGCGGCAGACAGGGCCCCCCCGGAGCGTCTCCCGGTTGCCGCGGTACAGGGCATGTCCCCTGCTCTCGGAGCGCTCTGCGTGGTCAAGGTCGGCTTCTCCTGCGGTACACCCATGCCCAAGACCGAAAGAACATCCGGTAGATTCCTCGAACGACCCAAGCGGGAAGGTAGCGGTGTCGCTCTTCCTCCAAAACTCGAGCGCGAGGGTGAGGTTTGACCAGCCTCCTCAGAAATCGTACCAGGGCTTTCCTGTGACCGTCTGCCGGCTCGCGGGTGTGCAGCTCGATGCAGCACAGGTATTTGGTGCTCTTGTATCCGTACTGCTTGAGGCTGAGCAGGCGAACCGGTGCGCCATGGTCGCTCTCCAGCGCGGTTCCGCCGAGCTGGTCAGCCAGCAACACGTCCTCGTCGAACGCGTCGTCTAGCACCAGGGTGCTGCGTTCGCCATCTGCCCCTCCAAAGAGGATATGGGTCACGCCTGGATCAGGACCTGCTTCGGGGACGATGACCGATTCATAGAACGTTCGAAACGAAACACCACCCCAGTGCAGGCCTGGCACCGTCCAGCCCGTGACGCAGTGGAAGTCAGCAACAATATCTCGGCGTCTGAGCTCGGCGAGGCGGGAGACGGGGACCTCCAGGTGGTGTGCAACCGCTCCTGCGACCCGGATCAGGGCAGGTTCAGCGATCAGCGGGGGCCGTTCCCAGAAAGCGACACCGAATCGGCGAGGGAAATAACCGATACTTCGCTGTCCTGGTGGCAGGCTCATATTGCTCTCGCGCAGTGCTGCCGAGCGTCCGGCTTCAGGCGCGCGCCGCGTGCGGCGCGTCGCTCTGCGAGCCATTGTTCGGTGGCAGCCACACTTTAACCGCACTTTCACGAATGGCTGCAAATGGCGGCGGTCATTCGCCTGTTCATTGGCGGGCAGAGGACTCTTGCGCTTCCGCACCAAGTTCGACTGCGTACACGTGCACCGGAGCTGCGCGACCGCGCAGTTGTTGCGGACCGAGATCTACCGCCTTGTAGGCCTCCTTGCCGTCGAGGTGGCTCATTGCATCTTCCGACACCAGGAATGGACGTCCCAAGTCGCGCGTCGCGTTCTCGAGGCGTGAAGTCGTATTCATGACATCCCCGTGGAAAACGATCGCACGACGGCGTCCTCCTACCTCGCCCGTGATCACCGGGCCCGCATGCAACGCGGCACGCAACTGCGGTACGGCATCGAATTCCCGCTTGAAGTCCCTCGCGGCCAATTCAAGCGCGCTCTTTACTGCAAAGTAACAGGCAATCGGGCGCGCGCCCGATCGACCCCCGGCCAGCGTCCACGTAATTACGATCTCATCGCCGACATACTGGTAGACATCGCCCTCGTGATCGTCGATGGGATCGGAGACGATCTGAAATACGCGGTCCAGAAATCCATGCACTGAGGCGGGTCCCAGTCTCTCCGCGAGCGGTGTCGAGCCAACGATGTCAACGAAGAGAAAGAACCGCTCCTCGGTGCGTGGCCGGCGGTAGCGGCCCAAAACAATATCGCGAATAGTGCGTTCACTACCGACGAGGTCGCTTAGTTGTCGCACCAAGGCCAGGAAAGAAACGAACACGCCATCGACCACAACCACCAGCGCGGCCGGGATTCTGGTCCTCACCTGCTCATCGAATGCCTGCGCGAATTCGCCTCCCAGCGTATAGCTGGCGAGTCGAGGCCCTAGCCTGCCCCCGACAACAAGCAGAATCACGGCGCCATACGCGAGCAATTTCACCGCGAGGGTGACGAGGAACGGCGCTCGCTCAAGCGCTCTCCCGATACGTGTTCGGGGAAGAAAGATCTCGGCGCCGCCGATCAACGCCATGAGCGTGGTACCCTCGATCGCGCCACTGAGCGCGCCAAGAGCAGCGCCAAAGAGGGGCGGGTCGAGAACCGCGGCACCGGCCGCCATCCCGAACACAGTGCCAATTAAAGCGCCAAGGCGGAGCGCGAAAAAGAAGAACCTTGTTTGGCGGTTCATTCGATCCCCTCCGCTCGTTGAAAGCGCCCAGTCAACCCTGGTCAGAGGTCAGTAAGCCCTGAATGACCGCTAAGGGTCGTGAGCAGCCCTCGGCACTGGCTTACCCCGAATCGCCGGAATCATGCGCCGTCGGGAGGTGGAAACCAATGGCGTTGCCGATGTGCCACCGAACGTTCGGCTTCAAGCGCGCGCCGTTCTTGCGCGTGGCTTTGAAAGCCGGTGTTAGGTGGCGCAGATAAGCTAGCCATGAAACACACGAATCCTGGCGAAGAATTGGCGTGTGTGCCATTCCTCAGCACGAAGTACCCTTCGACCCGCACCCGGCCATGGGTCACGAACACGAGCCGCGCGAACAGCTACGCGGTCAAAGTTGTCAACGTCATATAGCAGCGAAGTGAGGACCATGGCGTGATGCATAGTGCCGATGATGAGAGGCCAGTTTCTCTGCAGATCGAGAATCGCAGGCATTGGGTTCGGACCATACGGGAGGCTCTCTACACGAAATTGCCTTCTATAGGCGTCAATCCATACGAGATTAAGACTTCGTAGAATTTGCTCCAAAGAGCCGGGCATATTTACTGGAGAACCCCAAGCGATTCGGACTATGTCAGCTTGAGGAACGACGTAGCCGTAAAACCGAAAAATCATTTCAATCGAAGCGGCCCAGCACCATTGAGACATGTGCTGGCTCCCGACCGCAGTTGCTACTGCATCAGATAGATCGCGGTCGATGCCCGCCTCGCACCTGCGCACCCCCTTTGCATCATGCGCTCCGCAACGAGCTAAAGCATGGGCGCCAGGTGCCCAAAGGCTCGCGGTCAGCGCCAAAAGTGTTTGTCGACGCGAAACCACCCGACGCTCGCTACGAAACGACGGCGGACGGCGCCATACCAACAACTAGGTCGTAGCCGCGTTGATTGATGCCCGGAAGGCCGGAGCCCGCGCTTGCATCTAGGACTACGTAGTCGGGGCCGGAGAAATCGGACATATGCGCCTCCTTACCGATAGAAGGCAACGTTGCACCCAAGAACTTGAGTCGGCGGCCGGCAATTGCCTTGGCGACGCGACTATCGTCGACGTCGGTCTCCTTCGTGACAGGGTTGTCGAGCTTACTGGCCTTGATAAGCAATACGCGCATCATTGCCCCGTTTCCGCCCTATACGCGCCATCTAACGTTTAGCTGACCGACACGATGGAAGGGTGTGGGTGTGCGCGTTGCGCATGCGGTGTCGGTCCTGCGACTGGTTGTACGAGCC
>Ga0137796_10002014_pt1 | contig 11132 bp, 10 predicted proteins | sample OV2TP3_FD_97704 | JGI IMG/M metagenome (GOLD analysis project Ga0137796, IMG submission 97704)
GAAAAATGGCCCCAAATCCCTATTTCGTGTAAAGTTTCATAGTTTCAAAACTTTTCGTAGTATCAATAGAAACTTTTCGCTGTAGGACTAACGCCTCTCCTGAACCCCGGTGGTTAGCCCTTCTGCATCGCGCTCCTTGTCGTTTTGCCAAGGCTGCTCCCCCTCTCCCTGCCTGTCCTGAGCGAAGTCGAAGGATGGGGGAGGGGGGTGGGGGGAGGGGTCGCTTTCCCATGACATCGCTTGAACTTGAGGCCGCTGCCGCAGGGGCAGGGGTCGTTGCGTCCGACGCCGGCCAGGCGGCGCTGGAACGCGGTCTCCTGCTGCGCGAGGTGGGCAACGATGTTGGCGGGGGGGCGGCCCGCGCGCCACTCCGAGGCCATGAACCGCATGGCCGGGTCGATGTGGTTGAAGAAGGGGCGGTAACCCTCGCACAGGACGTTGAGGCCGGGCTCGCCGTCGGGGGTCCGGATGATGCGGTCCTTGGGGCAGCCGCCGTTGCAGACGAAGCGGACCTCGCACTCCCGGCAGTAGCGGGGCAGGGTATCCCGCTTGTCCAGCCCGAACTGCCGCTGCTGCTCGGAGGCGACCATGTCGATGAGGGGGAGTTCCAGGATGTTGCCGAGTTTGTAGCGGGGCTCCACGAAGTGGTCGCAGGAGTAGAGGTCGCCGTTGTGCTCCATGGCCAGGGCAGCGCCGCAGGTCTCCTCGAAGATGCAGAGGCCGGGGGGCCGGCCCAGCCAGGCGGCCAGGGAGACGTCGAAGATCTGCACGTAGACGCGGCCCACGTCCCGCCGCACCCACTCGTCGAAAATGGCGATCAAAAAGTCCCCGTACTGCCGGCCCGTCACGGAGCGGTCCGTGAGCCGCTCGCCCTCCTGGAAGCCGGTGTCGTTGTCCCGCTCCACGATGGGGATGAACTGAATGAAGTCCGTGCGGACCTCGTCCCGCAGAAAGCGGTAGACCTCTAGAGGATGGCCCGCGTTGGCCGCGTGGACGGTGGTCAGGACGTTGAACTCGACCCGATGCTTTTTGAGCAACTCCAGGCCGGCCATCACGGCGTCGAAGGTGGGGCGCCCCCCCTTGTCCACGCGGTAGGCGTCGTGCAGGTGGCGGGGGCCGTCTATGCTGATGCCGATCAGGAAGTCGCGCTCCCGGAGGAAGCGGCACCAGTCGTCGTCGAGGGTCGTGCCGTTGGTCTGGAGGGCGTTGTGGACGACCATGCCGGGCCGGCGGTACTTCTGCTGGAGGTCCACGGCCAGCCGGAAGAAGTCCAGGCCCATGAGGGTGGGCTCGCCCCCCTGCCAGGCGAAGGTGACCTCGGGGACGCGCTGGGCCTCGATGTACTGGCGGGTGTACTCCTCCAGCAGGTCGGCGGCCATGCGGAAGCGGCTGCCCGGGTAGAGCATCTCCTTGGACAGGAAGTAGCAGTAAGCGCAGTCCAGGTTGCAGATCGCGCCTCTGGGTTTGAGCATGATATGGAAGGCGGCAGGGACGACGGTCTGCGCGCCGGAGGTGGGCATGGATGTCGAAGCGTTCATACGAGACCTCACACAATCCTTGCAATCTTCCGGCCCCGGTGATATCTTAACCCCGACCCACAGAATGTGAAAGATTTCGGGCCGGATGTCAACAAAAAGAGTGAGAGGTATTACCATGGCTACCGCATCATTCCCAGACGCGCTGAGCCGGGAGATGGACGTGCTGCCGCGCGGCCTCTCCCGTCCTTCCGCCGAGGCCCGCCACCGGGACCGGATCCCCGACAGGAGGCTGACGGACCTGCGCCACGAGAACCGGCCCTACGTCTTTCCGCACTATGCCACGCGGGCGCAGTGGCTGGCGCGGGCGGAGGAGTTGAGGCGGCAAATCCTGGTGAGCGCGGGCCTCTGCCCGATGCCGGAGCGGCCGGGTTTGAAGCCGGTCGTGACGCGCAGCCTCCGGCGGGAAGACTACGTGATCGAGAATGTCTACTTCGAGACGCTGCCGGGGTTCTACGTCACGGGCAACCTCTACCGGCCCGCCGAGGTCCGGGGGAGGGTTCCGGGCATCGCCAACCCGCACGGGCACTGGAAGGAGGGGCGGTTCGGGGATGGGTTCGGGAACCCCATCGCCACGCGCTGCATCCACTTTGCCAAGCAGGGCTGCGCGGCGTTCTCCTACGACATGGTGGGGTACGGGGACCGGCAGGCGGTCAGCCATCAGTACCGGAGCCTGCGGGGGGACCTGTGGGGGATCACCCTGCTGGGGCTTCAGCTCTGGAACAGCATCCGGGTCCTGGACTATCTCGCCTCCCTGCCCTGCGTGGACCCGGAGCGTCTCGGATGCACGGGCGAGTCGGGCGGGGGCACGCAGACGTTCCTGCTGACGGCGGTGGACGAGCGGGTGAAGGTCGCGGCGCCGGTCAACATGATCTCGGCGCACATGCAGGGAGGCTGCCTGTGCGAGAACGCGCCGAACCTGCGGGTGGACGCGTTCAACGTGGAGTTCGGGGCGTGCACGGCCCCCCGGCCCCTGCTCCTGGTGTCCTGCACCGGGGACTGGACGAAGAACACGCCGCAGGTGGAGTACCCGGCCATCCGCAGCGTCTACGAGCTGTTCGGGGCGGGGGAGCGGGTGCGCTGCGTGCAGATCGAGGCGGACCACAACTATAACCGGGAGAGCCGGGAGGCGGTCTACGCGTGGTTCGCGCGATGGCTGTTAGACAGGCCGGAGGGGGAGGCGGCGTATCGGGAGGTCCCCGTGCAGGTGGAGCGAACGGAGGATTTGCGCGTCGCGCCGGAGGGGACCTCGCTGCCGGGGCTGGCGGACGAGGTCGCGCTGGAGAACGCCTGGATCTCGCGGAGCGAGGCGCAACTGGCCTCTCTCTACCCGAAGCGCAGGGAGGATGTGGCGAGGTTTCAGGAGGCGTTCCGGCTCCCGTTCCAGCAGATGCTGGGGCTGAAGGTCCCGCTGCCGCAGGACCTGCGGGCGGAGGTCCGGGGGGGCGCGGAGGATGAGGCTGGAGGCGTCCGGTACCGGCTGCACAGGCTCCTGCTGGGGGAGAAGGACCGGGGGGAGGCGATCCCGACCCTCAGGCTGGCCCCGCTCGCGTCCGGGGGAGGGGCTCCGGTCGTGATGGCGCACGGGGACGGGAAGCGGGCCTGGGCGCGGGGGGAGGACGGAGGGGCGGTCTGGGAGCGGGTCGCGGCGTGGCTCGGGGAGGGGCGGGAGGTGTTCTTCGCGGACCCCTGGTTGACAGGGGAGTACCACGACCCGGCGCGCCGGGCGGGGAGGACCGAGGACGTGAAGTTCTTCACGACCTACAACCGCACGGACGCGGCCCTGAGGGCGCAGGACCTGGTGACGGCCTGTGTGTACGCGAAGGGGGTGACGGGCGCGGCGAGCGTGGACCTGTGGGCGCGGGGGGACGCGGGGCTCTGGGCGCTGCTGGCCAGGCCGTTCGTGCCGGGATTGGGGCGGACGCTGATCGAGGGGCAGGGATATGGCCTGGAGGATGACGATTATATTCTGGAACGGTGCTATGTGCCGGGGCTGAGGCGGCTGGGGGGGTTCCGAACGGCGGCGGTCCTGGCCGCGCCGGCCCCTCTCCAGATTGCGGGCGCAGGGGAAGAATTCAGCGCATTTCTGCGGAGGCTCTACGGGATGATGGGCGCGGAGGGAGACCTCACTCCTGGCCTATCTCCATAGAAAGAGACAAGGACAATGAAAAGGGGGTTACGGTCAAGCGCCGTAACCCCTTGCTTTTTCTCTGGTGCCGAAGACAGGACTCGAACCTGCACGCGGTTTCCCGCACTGCCCCCTCAAAGCAGCGTGTCTACCAAGTTCCACCACTTCGGCACGCGCAGGTAAAGCATCCGCAGATTACGCAGATGACGCAGATTTGAGTCATCTGAGTCGTCTGTGTAATCTGTGGATTCATCATTTCTTCTCCGCCGGCTGGGCCGGGGTCTGCTGCGCCGGCGCTGAGAGCGGCGTCAGCCCCCGTTTGGCGGCCTCCTTCTGCGCGGCGGTCTGGACCTGCACCCCGCCGCCCCCCCGGAACATGAAGGAGAGGCCCATGCAACTCACGAGAAACAGGATGGCGGTGTAGGTGGTGATCTTGCTCAGCATCGTGGCCGCGCCACGGGTTCCGAGGACGGCCCCTGCGGCCCCTGCCCCGCCGAACGCCCCGGCGAGGCTGCCCCCCTTGCCCGACTGAAGCAGGATGGAGAGGACCAGGATGAAGCAGATCAGGAGATGAATAATCACGAGAACGGTCAGCATGAGTTCCTCATAAAGACAGTCCTGAGTAATGAGTCCTGAGTTCTGAGTAAGATCAAAAGCCCGATTCTTTGGTTTTACTCAGCACTCAGCACTTAGGACTCAGCACTTTATGGCGGCTTTGACGATGGCAGAAAACGACCCGGCCTGCAGGGAGGCCCCTCCGATAAGCCCTCCGTCGATGTCGGGCTGCGCGAAGAGTTCTCCGGCGTTGTCCGGCTTGACGCTTCCGCCGTACTGAATGCGAACGGACGCCGCTGCCGGGACATCGTAGAGTTCCGTCAGCAGGGAGCGGATGAAGGCGTGGACCTCCTGGGCCTGCGCGGGCGTGGCCGTGAGGCCGGTCCCGATGGCCCAGACCGGCTCGTAGGCCACGATCACCCTGGAGACGTCCGCCGGCTGGATGCCCTTGAACGTCCCCCGGACCTGGCGCCCCACGACCTGCTGCGTGACGTTCCCCTGCCGCTCCTGAAGGGTCTCGCCCACGCAGACGATGGGGAGGAGGCCTGCCTTGAGGGCCGCGAGCGTCTTTCGGTTCACCGTTTCGTCGGTCTCGCCGAAGTAAGCCCTTCGCTCAGAGTGACCTAATATAACGTATCGACAGCCGCATGTCAAGAGCATCTCCGCCGACACCTCGCCCGTGTAGGCCCCCGATGCCTCAGAGTGCATGTCCTGCCCGCCGAGCCCGACGGGGGACCCGCGAAGGGCCTGGTGAGCGGACCAGAGCGAGGTGAAGGGCGGGCAGAGGACGACCTCCACGCCGGAGGAGGCTTTGAGGAGGGGGAGCAACTCGGCGATGAGCTGAAGGGATTCCTCGACGGTCCTGTTCATCTTCCAGTTGCCGGCCACGATGGGGGTGCGCATAAAGACCTCAAGAAAAGAGGTAGGGGCGCGGCATGCCGCGCCCCTACACGTCCGTCAATGCGGCCACGCCGGGGAGGGTCTTGCCCTCCAGAAATTCGAGCGAGGCCCCGCCGCCGGTGGAGATGTGGGTCATCCGTCTTTCGACGCCGGCCTTTGCGATGGCCGCGGCGGAGTCCCCCCCGCCGATGACGCTGACGGTCCCGCGATCCGTGGCGTCGGCCAGGGCGCGGGCCACGGCGTTCGTGCCGTCGGCGAAGGCGTCCATCTCGAACACGCCGAGGGGGCCGTTCCAGACGACGGTTTTGGCGGAGCGCACCTCGTCGCTGAATTGGCGGGCGGTCTCCGGGCCGATGTCCAGGACCTGCCAGTCCGCCGGGATGCGTTCCCTGGGGACGGCCTTTTTCTGCGCGTCCGGGGCGAACCGGTCGGCCACGACGCAGTCGGTGGGGAGGAGGAGGCGGACCTTCTGGCGCTCCGCCCCGGCCAGGACCTGGCGGGCGACCTCCACGCGGTCTGGCTCCAGCAGGGACTTTCCGATCTCCAGCCCCTGCGCCTTGAAGAAGGTGCAGGCCATCCCGCCGCCGATCAGCAGGGCGTCGACCTTGGGGAGGAGGTTGTGAATGACGTCGATCTTGCCCGACACCTTGGCCCCGCCCAGGACGGCCACGAACGGGCGACCGGGGGCGGCGAGGGCCGCGCCGAGGTAGTCGAGTTCCCGGATCATCAGGAGGCCGGCCGCCCGCTGCGCGAAGTGGCGGGTCACGCCCTCGGTGGAGGCGTGCGCCCGGTGCGCGGTCCCGAAGGCGTCGTTGACGTAGAGGTCGCCGAGGCTCGCGAGTCGCTCTGAGAAGGCCGGGTCGTTCTTCTCCTCCTCCGGGTGAAAGCGGAGGTTCTCAAGGAGGAGGGCGTCGCCGTCCTTCAGGCCGGCGACGAGGCGCTCGACCTCCGGCCCGACGCAGTCCGGGGCCGTCGTCACGGGCCTTCCGAGCAGATCGCTCAGCCGATCCGCGACGGGCCCCAGGGAGAGTTTGGGGACCACCTTTCCGTCGGGCCGTCCGAGGTGCGACATCAGGATGAGCCTGCCGCCCCTGTCGAGGACCGACCGGAGGGTGGGCAGGGACTCTCGGATTCGCGCCTCGTCCGCGACCTTCGCCCCCTCCAGCGGGACGTTGAAGTCCACCCGCGTCAGCACGCGCCGCCCCCGGACGCTCAGGTCCTCCACGCTCAGTTTACGCATAGGTTCCTCATCCGCACATCTTCCTGATCAGTTCGACGCAGCGGTTGGAGTAGCCCCACTCGTTGTCGTACCAGCCGAGGGCTTTCACCATGTTGCCGTCCATGACGGAGGTGTAGAGGGAGTCGAAGATGCAGGAGGCGGGGTTCCCGACGATGTCCACGGAGACGATCGGGTCCTCGCAGTACTCCAGATAGCCCTTGAGAGGCCCCGCGGCGGCGCTCTGGAACGCCGCGTTGACCTCCTCCTTCGTGGCCCTCTTTTTGAGCGTGGCCACGAAGTCGGTCAGGGAGCCGTCGGGGGTGGGCACGCGCACGGAGATGCCGTCCAGCTTGCCGTTGAGTTCGGGGATCACCCTCCCCACGGCCGCGGCCGCGCCTGTGGTGGTCGGGATGATGGACAGGGCCGCGGCGCGGGCGCGCCGGAGGTCCCGGTGGGGGAGGTCGAGGATCTGCTGGTCGTTCGTGTAGGAGTGGATGGTGGTCATGACGCCCCGCTCGATCCCGAACGCCTCGTGGAGCACTTTGACCATGGGGGCCAGGCAGTTCGTGGTGCAGGAGGCGTTGGAGACGACGGTGTCCGTGGGTTTGAGGGAGGCGTCGTTGACGCCGAGCACGACGGTGGGGATGTCCCCCTTGGCCGGGGCGGAGATCAGGACTTTCTTCGCGCCGGCGGCCAGGTGGAGCGACGCCTTCTCCTTGTCGGTGAACAGGCCGGTGGACTCCACGACGGCCTCGACGCCGAGGCCGGCCCAGGGGAGCCTGGCCGGGTCCCTCTCGGAGAGGACCCTGACTTCGCGGCCGTCCACTAAGAGGGCGGCCTCCTTCGCCCTCACGTCGCCGGGGTATCGGCCGTGAATGGAGTCGTACTTCAGCAGGTGGGCGAGGGTCTGCGCGTCGGTCAGGTCGTTGACGGCCAGGACCTCCAGGCCGCCCTGTTTCATCGCCGCCCGGAACACCAGGCGACCGATCCGCCCAAAGCCGTTGATACCGATCCGGATTGCCATGGCAGTCACTCCTTATCCGAAGAACACCTTGGCGATGTCGTAGAGTTCCATGTCCACCGTGCGCAGCTTGGCCACGGCGTCCTTGAGGGGGATGGTCTCGATCTTGATGCCGCGCAGACAGACCATCTTTCCGAAGTCTCCCCTGTGCACCATGTCGACGGCCGCGATGCCGAACCGGGTGGCGAGGATGCGGTCGAAGGCGGTGGGGCTCCCGCCCCGCTGGATGTGGCCCAGGACCGTGGCCCGCGTCTCAAACCCGGTCCGTTTCTCGATCTCGCGGGAGAGGGTGTTTCCGATGCCGCCGAGGCGGACGTGGCCGAAGGCGTCCTTCTCCGCCGCCTGGAGCACGGCCTGCCCGCCCTTGGGCTGCGTCCCTTCGGCGGCGACGACGATGCTGAAGTTCTTGCCCCGGCCGTGACGCCTCTGGATCAGGGCGCAGATCTCCTCGATGTCGAACGGCTCCTCCGGGACCAGGATGATGTCCGCCCCTCCGGCGATGCCGGCCTCCACGGCGATCCACCCGGCGTCGCGGCCCATCACCTCCACGACCATCACCCGGTGGTGCGATTCGGCGGTGCTGTGGAGGCGGTCGATGGCCTCCATCACGATGTTGATGGCCGTGTCGAACCCGAAGGTGTAGTCGGTGCCCGCCAGGTCGTTGTCGATGGTCTTGGGCACGCCGACGATGTTGACCCCGTGCTCACTGTAGAGTTGGTTGGCCACGCCGATGGTGTCGTCCCCTCCCACGGCGATCAGGGCGTCCATTTCCATCTGTCTCATGTTGCGGACGACGACATCCCCGCCGTCGGGGTCCTTGTAGGGGTTGGTGCGCGAGGTGCCCAGGATGGTCCCCCCTTTCGGGAGGATGCCGGATATCTTGTCCAGGTCCAGCGGCTGAGAGAGGCCCTCCAGCATCCCTCGCCACCCCTCCAGCACCCCGACGATCTGATACCCGTAGGCGTCCATCCCCTTCCGCACCACGGCCCGGATGACGGCGTTGAGCCCCGGGCAGTCTCCCCCTCCTGTCAGGATACCGACTCGTCTGATCCCCATAGCTCTCCTCACGCGAATGAAGTTCTGGCTGCGGCGCGCGCGTGGTATGCGCCCTGATGCACAGCAGCTATCTCAAATGTTTTATGACCCTTAAAGTAATAGCAATCGGCCTCTGTGTCAAGGGTTTTCCTGAACAGCAAAAAGGGGTTGCGAGGACCCTCTCGCAACCCCTGAGCCGTCCGGGCGAAGAGATGTTCATTTCTGGGGGTCATTGAGGATCCGGTAGATCGTGTTGCGGCTCGTGCCCAGCAGGCGGGCCGCCTCCGAGAGGTTGCCGTCCGCCTGCTTCATGGCCTGCGAGACGACCCACCTCTCGGCCTGTCGCGCGGCCTCGTCCAGGTCCATCGGCAGGCCGGGCAGGGCAGAGGTCAGGAATGAGGTCGAGATGGAATCCGCTTTTTCGCCGGAGAGGAAATGTAGGTGATGAGGCCTGATCTCCGCCCCGCCGCTCTCGATCAGGGCGCGTTCGATGATGTTCTTGAGTTCGCGCACGTTGCCGGGAAAGTCGTAGTCGGTCAACCTGTGGAGCGCCTCCGGGCTGAGGGCCGGCGCCTCCCGGCCCATCTCCGCGGACAGAAGCCGCAGGAGGTGATGGGTCAGGAGAGAAATGTCCTCCCTGCGCTCCCGCAGGGGCGGCGCGGTCACCGTGAAGCGGGCCAGGCGGAAGTAGAGGTCCTGACGGAAGGCGCCCTCCCGGATTTTTTGCTGGAGGTCCGCATTGGTGGCCGCCAGCACGCGCACGTCCACCTTTTTCCCCTGCCCGGCGCCGATGCGCCACACCTCGCCGTCCTCCAGCACGCGCAGGAGTTTGCCCTGCAGCGCCGGAGGCATGTCGCCGATTTCATCCAGGAACAGCGTGCCCCCGTCCGCCATCTCGAAGTAGCCCGCCCGGTCCGCAACGGCCCCGGTGAATGCCCCGCGCACGTGCCCGAAGAGCGCGGACTCCACGAGTTCGGCGGGGATGGCGTTGCAGTTCACGGGCACAAAGGGGGCCTCCCTGCGCGCGCCCCCGAAGTGGATGGCCCGCGCGATCAGCTCCTTGCCCGTCCCGCTCTCCCCGGTGATCAGCACGCCGGTGGCGGGGCTCTCCTGCATCAGCCGGATGTCTTTGAAGATCCGCTGGAGGGTGGGGCTCTCTCCGACGAACCCGGCCAGGCCCCAGCGCTCGGCCTCGCGCTGCGAGATCATCGTCAACTGGCCCTTGAGCGCCTGACGCCGGTCGATCTCCTCCTTTAGCTCCCGGTTTTTCCTGGCCAGCTCCTCGTTCTTCGCGCTCATCTCCCGCGTCAGGCGGTTCAGGCGCACGTGTGTCTCCACCCGGACCAGCACCTCCGCCTCCTTGAAGGGCTTGGCGATGTAGTCCACGCCGCCCGCCCCGAAGCCGGCCACCACGTCCTCCTCCAGGTCCCTGGCGGTGATAAAGATGACCGGGATACGCTGCGTCCGGGGGTCCTGCTTGAGCCGGCGACAGGTCTCAAACCCGTCCATCTCCGGCATCGTGACGTCTAACAGGATCAGGTCGGGGACGGCCCGGCAGGCGCTCTTGAGGGCGATCTGGCCGCTGGGCGCGAACAGCACGCTGTAGCCCCTGGACTCCAGCAGGTCGCACAGGACCTCCAGGTTGGCGGGCTGGTCGTCCACGAGCAGGATTTTGGCGCCTTGCAGGTCGGGATTCTGGTCATTCATGTCTGCCTTGCAACCTTTCCCGCACAAAGGTCAAAAACTCCCGCAGTCCTTCCTCGGGAACGTCGCTGAGGTCGCTCTCTCTCACCCGATCTTCACTGCCGTCGTGGAAGTGTTTGGGAAAAGTTTCTACTTCTTGCCAGTGCTTGTGCGGGGCGTTGTCATGCCGATAAATCGTACCGTCAATTGCCTTGCGCTCCCAATGGTAGCTGTATCTCCCCTCAAGCTTTAAGGAAAACCACACATCAACAAAACTGCCATCAGTCAACATGATCCGCAACTCGTTGAGGTCTGAACTCTTCGTATCCACAACAACCTCGCCGAACTCAACCTCAGCGATCTCACGGAGTCGAGAGATATTGACAGACCTCATCTCAACTCCTGAAGCAACTCGTTAAGACGGTCGCGTTTGTACTCCAGGTGATCCAGGCGCTGGAAATCCTGCCAGGTGCCGGCTTCATCCAGCGTCCCCTCTCGATACCGATCCTCCATCTCCTCTGTGGATGAGATACCATATTTCCCGGTGATCTGTAGTATCTCGGCCTTAAGTTCACGAAGTTGACGCTCCAGCAGGGCCTGAAGACCCTCCTCCAGAATGACCTCTTTGGGACGCTGGAGTTCTTTTGACAAAGCGGTAATGATTTCATCCGTTTTCGCTGACATGGCTATCACCTTGCATTTTTAGGTATGAGAGAGACCAGGGTCATGGCGACAGGTCCAAAGACACCATCAAGGTACTGAGAGACTGTAGTTCTGTCAAGCAAATCGTCCGCTAACTATTCGTGAGGGATACTCTGGAGGATACGGAGGATGGACTCGATGTCGTGCCTGCGGCGCAACTCGCGCAGATAACCGGCCAGCTTCCGGTGCGCCTCGCCCAACTGCTCCACCTCGTTGAAATATCCCTCCAGCTCCGTCACGCTGTAAAGCTCAGCGGCCTCCTTCAAGCGGGCGTGCAACCCCTCCGGCAGGGTGAGACCCGCAATGTCGGGGGAGACCTCCGGGGAGACAGGCGAAGGTTCCTGCTCAAACTCG
>Ga0137796_10002015_pt1 | contig 11130 bp, 7 predicted proteins | sample OV2TP3_FD_97704 | JGI IMG/M metagenome (GOLD analysis project Ga0137796, IMG submission 97704)
TCTGTGCGATTGGGGGTTGGCGCATCTGACGCATCGCATCGTGTTTGCCTCCCGTCGCGTGATGGAGGAGTATCGCGCGAACAGCGGCGTGCCGTCGACGAAGTGCGCGCTGATTCCCAACGGGGTGGCGTGCGATGGAGCGGCCGGCGATCGCGCGGCCCTTCGACGCGCCTTCGGCTGGGGGGCTGACGAGCGCGTCGTGGTCAGCGTCGGGCGGCTCGCCCCGGAAAAGGGTTTCGGCGATTTGCTCAGGGCGTTTCAGCAGGTCGCGGCGGCCGGCGCGGTTCGGCTGGTCATCATCGGCGATGGTCCGGAACGCGAGGCCCTCGTGCGCCTGAAGCGTGAGTGCCGCCTCGATGGGGCGGTGCAATTCGCGGGCATGCAGGAGGATGTGCGCCGGTGGCTCGCGGCGGCGGATCTGTACGTGCAGCCCTCGCACCGCGAGGGGCTGCCGTTGGCAATCCTCGAGGCGATGGCGCTGGGGCTGCCGGTTGTGGCGACGCGGGTGGGAGACGTGGGCGCGCTGATCCGCGATGGCCAGGAGGGCTATCTCGTGGAGCCGCAGCGCCCCGAGGCGCTGGCCGGCGTGCTGCGCTTGGTGCTGCAGCGATTGGATCGGCAGCGTCCGGTGATCGAGGCGGCTCGCCGCGTGGTGGCCGAGCGCTACGCGCTTGATCACATGGTGACGTCCGTGGAATCCTTGTACGAGAAACATCTGAACGTCGCGGCGTCGCGGAGATCTTGGCTGCGCCCAACGCCCCACGTCTACCGATGAAAGCAACGAGTCACTTGATGATGCTGTCACCCGCGGCCATGGTCGCTCGGTGGTTGCCGCAGCTCGATGAGCGGCTCGGCATCTTCATCCTCGCGATCGCCGGTCTGGCCGTCCTCTTCATGAAAGAGATCGTGGTGCCGATCCCGCTCATCGCCCTCGGTTTTGTCGGGCTGGTCGCGTGGAGCCGCCGCGCTGCGGAAATCCCGCTCTATCTGTTGACCGCCTTCTTGCCGTTTAGCCGCTTAGTGTCGGAGCCGAATGAGACGCCGAGCGTGCTGGTGACCGGCGCGTTGGTCGCCTGGACATTCCTGCTGCACGTGGCGAGGCAGCGTCGAACGAAACAGCCGATCGTGCGGCGGACGCCCACCGGATGGGTCATTGGCCTGTTGCTGCTGCTGTCCGTCGGATCATGGCTGCGCGCGGGAGCGCGCTACGGCGCGTGGTATCTGCCGGCGCAATTCACCGAGCTGTTGGGGTGGTGCCTTCCGATCAGCTTCTATGGTCTGGCCCTGTGGGTCGTGCCGGATGCCCGCACATTGAAGACGCTGGTGGCCATCATGCTGGTGGCCGTCGCGGTCGTGGCGGCGATGGCGACGTGGGATTATCTGAGCGAATCCGGAGGCAGTTTCGACACCTCGCGCATCAGCGGCATCGCCGATGATCCCAATCGCCTCGGGGCGTTTTTCGCCTCGTACGCGTTTCTCTTCTTGGGCATGTGGCTGATGCTGCCCGCCCGAGCGCTCGGGTGGCTGATGCTGATCCCGCTCGTGTTGTGCGCGCGCGGCGTCATGGTGACCTTCTCGCGCGGCGCGTACCTGGCGTGCGTCGCCGGCGGGCTGGCGACGTGCTGGTTCCGCCACAAGCTGCTCTTCATCGCCGCCGCCGCCGCAGGGCTGCTGGCCTTGGCTCATCCGGTCCTCTTGCCCGGCGGCATTCGCTATCGCCTGCAGATGACGCTCAAGCCTGCGAGCCAAGTCGCCACGGCGCATGCCATCGATGCGACGACATTGCTGGAAGCCAGCGCCGCGGGCCGGTTGGAAATCTGGCAGGCGTCGGCGCGGATCATCCGGGATCATCCGTGGGGGATCGGCTTCGGGGCGTTTCCCGGTTTCTTGCCGGACTACACGAACGGGCGGATGGAATTTCGGGATGCGCACAACGCGTTTCTCATGATCGCGGCCGAGATGGGGCTGGTGACGGTGGTCGTGTTCGCCGTCATCCTGGTGATGACCGCGTTTCATGCGGCGTGGCTCGTGTGGTATGCCCAGGATCGGCTGTTGAAAGCGCTCGGACTGGGCATGCTCGGCGGCTTGGCCGGGGTCGTGGTGGCGAACCAGTTTAGCTATTGCTTCGGCTCGCAGGAGGTGACCGGCTACTTTTGGCTCTTGTCCGGGCTGACGGTTCGAGCGGTCATGCTCGAGCGCCACGCCCGACAATCATCGGCTGGAACGCAATGACGCGACATCGTGCCAGCACCGCCCTCTTCGTTCTCGTCAGCCTGCTCGCGATGGGGGGGATGGGCGCGAAATTCGTCGATGACCGCTACCCGTGGTTGTGGGCGTACCTTGCGGATCAATGGCCGGGGGCCTCGGTGGACGCGGCCGAGGGACCGACGCACATCCTCTTTGCGTTCGTGGATCATTTTGAGCCGCATGATCAGGCGACGATGGATCGATGGATGTCCGCGTACCCGGCCCTCGCCGGGCGGCATCGGGATGCCGACGGCCGTCCGCCGCAGCATTCCTGGTTCTGGTTCTTCAGCCAATCCGACGGCGAGGAATCGCTGCGGTTCCTGCGGCAGTTGGCGCAATTGACGTATGAAGGGTTCGGGGAAGTGGAGCTGCACTTGCACCATTTCAACGACACGCCGGCGACGTGGACGCAGCAGATGACGCGGATGATTCAATGGTCCCAGTGGACCGGGGCCATGGTCACCGCGCAGGCGCGTCCGCAGACGGCCTTCGGGTTCATTCACGGGATGTGGGCGCTGGATAATTCGAGGCGCGGCGAGCAGTGCGGGATCAATAACGAACTCATCCTCCTGCGGCAGCTTGGCTGCTACGCGGACTTCACGCACCCGTCGTGGGGGCCGATGCACCCGCGCATCGTGAATCGGCTCTACTACGCGACGGACGATCCGCAGCGCCCGAAATCGTATGACCGCGGGGTGCCGATGCGCGTGGGCGCGCCGGCGGCGGGCGATTTGCTCATCTTCGAGGGGCCGAGCGTCGTGCGCTGGCATCGGGGGCGGCCGCGCTACGATCATGGCGACATCACGATGGAGGAGCCGCCGACGCCGCAGCGCATTCGCGCGTGGGTCAATCGCCGCATCCATGTGCAGGGCCGGCCCGAGTGGGTATTCGTCAAGGTGTTCACGCATGGCGCGGTGGCGCGCGATCATGACGCGGTATTGGGCGAGTGGGCCGATCGCCTGTACACGGAGTTGGAGCGGCGCTATAACGACGGCCGGCGGCACGTGCTGCACTACGTGACCGCGCGCGAGGCGTACAACATCGCCAAGGCGGCTGAGGCGGGGAGGGCGGGCAACCCGGACGCCTATCGCGACTTTCTCATCCCTGCGTATGCGAATCGATGGCTGACGGCGTCGGTGCCGTATGACGTGTTGCAGTGGGAAAAGGAGCGGGTGGCGGTGCGCTTGTTGTCGGCGCCGGGAAGCCGCGTGCAGGTGCGGATGCGCGCGCGCCACGTCGAGGTCTCCGGCGCGGCGGTGGCGGAATCCATCGTCGCTGAGCCCGAGGGCCTGAGGATGGATTTGCTGCTGCTTGACGAAGGAGTGGTTGAATTCAATTTGCAGCCGAGTGCCTTCGCATCGCAGCCAACCCCTGCGCACGGCACATGAGGGAATTGCCTTGCCTCTGGAGCGGGTGGCACGGCACAGGGCCCCTGGCCGCCTGCCTGCGCCGAGCCGGACGCGGCAGGCAGGACCGGAGCCGACGACGCCGAGCGTGCGGCGCGGCGAGGACGGCCGGGGTGTGCCGTGTCAGGGGACTCCCCCGCGTGGCGGGGGAGATGGCGAGCGTCAGCGAGCCGGAAGGGGGCCGGTCCGGCAGGACCCGCTCCAGAGGTATGGAGACCACCTCATGAGTCGGCCCTCGGTGAAGATCGTGCACGTCATTGATGATTTGGGGCTGGGCGGCGCGCAGCGGCAGCTCGTCGAGCTCTTGAGCGGATTGGATCGGCGGCGCTTCGACGTCTCGGTCATCGCGCTCTCGGACGCCAAGGTCGCCTACGCCGACGCGATCCGGCAGCTGGGGATTCCGCTGACGCTGATCCCGCACGCCGGCGCCTGGTCGTGGGCGACGTTGACTCGGCTGACGCAGACGCTGCGATCCCTGCGGCCGCGCATCGTCCAGACGTGGTTGTTCACCGCCGATCTCTATGGCCGGCTGGCGGCCATGCGCGGCGGGGCCGAGCGCATCATCAGCACGGTGCGAAGCGTCGAGCCGGATAAGCCGTGGCAGTACGTCCTCGTCGACCGCGTGTTGCGGCGCTGGACGCATCGATTCATCGTCAATGCCGAGGCGGTGGGCCGCATGCTGGCCGTCCGCGAGGGCGTGCCGCGCGATCGCATCGAGTTGATCTACAACGGGGTGGATCTTGAGCGCTGGCATCCTGCTCATGAGGACGGGGTCGTGCGCAGGGCCCTGGGTTTGCTCGACGAGCATCCGCTCATCGGCATCGTGGGACGGCTGGCGCCGGTGAAAGATCATGAGACGTTTTTGCGCGCGGCAGCACTGGTCGTGCGCGAGGTGCCGAAGGCGCAGTGCGTCATCATAGGCGATGGCCCGTTGCGTCGCGCGCTGGAGGAGCTGTGCTGCGGGTTGCAGCTGGAATCGCGCGTGCATTTCCTGGGCGCCCAGGCGCGCATGGAGCAGGTGTACGCGGCCCTTGACGTCATCGTGGTCAGCTCGCGCTACGAAGGATGCTCCAATGTGATCCTCGAGGCGATGGCGATGGGCAAGCCCGTCATCGCCACCGCGGTGGGCGGCAACCCCGAACTGCTCACGCCGCGCACGGGGATGTTGGTCCCGCCCGGGGATGCGCAGCGATTGGCGCAGGCCATCATCACGCTGTTGCGGGATGCGGCGGGTGCTCGCGCCTGGGGCGCTGCGGCTCGTCGAGACGCGGAGGCGCGCTTTAGCCTTGCGCGCATGATCGAGGCGACGCAGCGCTGCTATGAATCGCTGCTGAGCACCGATGCCCAGTCCTGAGTCGACAAATCTCAAGGCAGCGGGTCCTGGCGCGCCGTTGGTTCGCGGCACCGCCACCCGCTGCCAGAAGTTTTCCGGCGCGGTGAGTAGTGAATGATGCCAATGCAGTTTCTCCAACACATCGCCATCATGGTTCACCTCGTCATCGCCGGCGTGATGCTCGTCAGCCTCGCGCTGCTGCTTGGCGTGAAAGCCGCCGCGCCGCGGCGATTCATCCGCGCGCTCGTGACCGGGCTGGTGACGCTGCTGGCGCTCGAGGGGGCGGGCTTCGCGTATCTGCGCGTCACGCATCAGCCGTCAGCGGCCGAGCCGGTGGATGCCGCCGGCGTGCTCTGGCTGGCGGATTTTGAGCACGAAGATGAGGCGCGGGTGCGCTGGCACGCGCGCAACGCGGCGATCACCTCATCGACGCTGTTTGCCACCCACGGCGCAGGCGGGGCCCACGTGACGTTTAAAGACGCCGAGACCCCAAAGATCACGATGTCGGAGGCGCTGCGCTTTGACCGTCGACGGCGCGATTGGAGCCGCTACGCGGCGTTGGTCCTGGATCTGAAAAACGTGCAGCCTTCCCAAGAGCGGCTGATGGTGCAACTGAAGGACCGTCGCGGGCGGATCTATAAGGAAGAAGTGTGGCTTCCCGGCGTGACGGCGCAGTCGGTGCGCCTTCCGCTTGATCGGGTCGCCGCGTATCTGGATCTGCGGCGGATCGCGGAGTTGACGGTGTTTCGATGGCAGCCGGGACGCGCCACCACGTTTTATCTCGACGCGGTGCGGTTGGAGCCGCGCCACGGGGTTCCCGCGCCGGTGCCACCCCTCAACGCCCAGACGCCATCCGCCGCTCGCGAGCCGTCAGCGCCGAGCCTGAGCCCTCACGCGGAGTGGAAGCTCTTCGGCTGGACCTCGGGCCTGCTGAAAGTCTTCCGGGAGGCCGACCAATTTGCGGGGCGCGCCGAAGGGCCGATGACAGTGGAGCTGGCCCGCGGCGAATCGGAAAGCGCGCAGCTCGTGCTCCTCGGCGGCCGCCGCCCCACGGACGTCACCGTGACGGTGGGCCCGCTGCGCCACGTCGCGCGCGAGGCCGTCTTGCCGGCGGAGTCGATCCGGGTGTCTGCGGTCGGATACGTGAAGACGCGCCGGCCCTCCTATCCGGTTGTGCGCGTCGGCGAGTGGCCTGATGTGCTTGACGCCTCCAACGCGATTCGCGTGCCGGCCGGCCAACTGCAGCCGGTGTGGATCACCGTGCAGGCGCCCGAGCAAGCACTCGCCGGCCGCTACGAGGGCACGGTGACCGTCGACGATGCGAGCGGGCGCCGCGCGTCCATGGCGTTTCACGTGACGGTGTGGGATTTTGCGCTGCCGCGCGCATCCCATCTGCGCACCGCCTTCGATTGTTACCTCCAGCGCCTGGAGCAGGCATATCGCGACGCGGTCCCCGGAGGGCAGCAGTGGGCGAACCGGAGTCAGGAGCTGCTCAAGCGCTATCATCTGGCGATGTTGGACTCTCGGCTCTCGCCGATGTGGCATGCGGATCCGACGACGCCTCGATTTGCCTGGGATGTCAAAACGTATCTCGATGCGGGATTGGGGATGTTCGCGGTGGGGACTCGGGGCGGGAGCTTCGACAATAACTGGCCGAGGGATCCGGTGGGGCTCGAGCAAGCGATGGTGTGGTATCGCCAGGCGGAATTGGAGCTGCGGTTCCTGCGCCTGCTCGATCAGGCGTACGTCTACGTCTACGATGAGCCGGCCCCGGGCGACCCGCACGTGGCCCAGGTGCTCGCGCGGCTGCGGAACGAGGCGCCCCGTCTGAAGCGGCTGCTCGTCATGCACGAAGCGCCGAATCCACAGCAACATGCCGAGTGGCTCAAGGACGCGGACATCCTCTGCCTGCGCAATGCCGCGTGGAATGCCGAGTGGGCGGCGCAGTATCGCGCGATGGGGAAGGAGCTGTGGCTGTATGTCTCCTCGCCGGCCCATCCGTTCCCGAGCCTCGTGATCGACGCGTCGGCCCTCGCGCATCGGATCATCCCGTGGACGGCGTGGAAGGCCGGGGCGAGCGGGCTGCTGTATTGGTGCGTGAATTTTTGGGATGGAGACCCGCGCGTCAACCCGGCGAGCTTCCAACCGGATCAAAACGGCAATGGATTTTTATTCTATCCCGGAGCGGACGGCCCGGTGCCGTCCTTGCGTCTTGAGATGTTGCGGGATGGCATCGAGGACTACGAATATCTCGCGCGCCTGCGGGATGTGATCGAGGCGGCGAAGACGCGCGCCGGCGTGGATGCCTCGGTCATCGAGCACGCGCAACGTCTGCTGGCGATTGATCCGTCGCTCGTGGGCTCCATGCGCGACTACGCGACCGATCCGGGCATCCTGCTCGCGCAGCGACGCGCCATCGCCGCCATGATCGAGCGGCTCCAGCAGTGACATGCGCATTGTGGCCCTGACGTTTCACGACGTGATCGCGGATCATCACACGGCCGACGCCGCGATGAGCGAGGCCTTCTATCGGCTTCGCGTGAGCGAGCTCGAGGCGCTGTTGGTCCACTTGCGCAAGTCGAGCTATCACACCATCAGTTCGCGGCAGTTCTACGCCTGGCGCCACGGCCGCATGGCGCTGCCGCAGCGCAGCGTCCTGTTGACCTTCGACGACGGCTACGCGAGCCATTTCGAGCTCGTGGCTCCGCTGCTGCTGCGCTATCGCTTCACGGGGACATTTTTCATCCCCGCAGGATTGATCGGCAAGCCCGGGTATCTCACGTGGGAGCAATTGCGCAAACTCGTGTTCCTGGGGATGGAGATCGGCTCGCATGGCCTCACGCATCGTTCGCTCGCCGGCCTTTCGCGCGCGGAGCTGGAGCATGAGTTGGTGGACTCGAAGCGGCGGCTCGAGGCGGAGCTCGGCATTCCGGTGCGCGCGATCGCGGCCCCTGGGGGATTTTGGAACCGGGCGGTCGCGGACGCGGTGAAGCGGGCCGGCTATGAAGCCGCGTGGGTCTCGACGATCGGCACCAACGGAGCGGAGACCAACCCGCTGGCCTTGCGGCGGGTCGTCGTGCGCCAGCCGTTTTCCGCGAATCACGTCGTGGCGATGGTGGAAGGATGGCGTCCCTCGTTTTGGTGGGCGACGAGCCAGCAACGGCTCATTCGGGTGCTGAAGCGGGTGCTGGGCGTCTACGGCTATGAGCAACTCAAGCGCCGCCTGGTCCCCAATGCGTAGCGTCCTGCGCGGCCTGGAGCTAGCGCAGCGCCCCGGCCCGCGTCACCCGCATCTGGAGGTTTTGGGATGACATTCATCTGTTGGGGCTCATTGGCGACGCTGGGGTACATCTATTTCGGGTATCCGCTGCTGGTGTGGATGCTCGCTCGTCTCTGGGGCCGCGAGCCTGTGCGGGAAGCGGTGTCCCCGACGGTGTCGCTGGTCATCCCGGCCTACAACGAAGAAGCGCATCTGCGCGAGAAGCTGCGCAACAGCCTGAGCCTCGATTACCCCAAAGATCGCCTGGAGATCATCGTGGCCAGCGATGGATCCACGGATCAGACGAATGCGATCGCGCAGCGCTTCAGCGCCGAGGGGGTTCGGCTGCTGGCCATGCCGGCGAACGTCGGCAAGGCGATGCTGCTGACGCGCATCGTGCCCCAGTTGCGCGGCGAGATCGTCGTGTTCTCCGACGCATCGAGTGAGCTGTGGCGCGACGCCCTGCGTCTGTTGGTGCGGAATTTTGCCGATCGGCGCGTAGGCTGCGTCTGCGGGCTGTATCGAACGAAGTCCTCGGCGGATCTTCGCTCGCAAGGCGAAGGGCTCTATTGGCGCTATGAGACGTTTCTCAAGCGTCAGGAGAGCCGCTTGCATTCCATTTTGGGAGCGCATGGGGCGTTCTACGCGATCCGCCAAGCGCTCTTTCGGCCGCTTGACGCGTCGCTCATCAACGATGATTATCTCATTCCCATGCGGATCGTCGGGGAAGGGTACCGAGCCGTCTACGAGCCCCAGGCCGTCGCGTGGGAGCGGGAATCGGTCTCGCTGCAAGGAGAGTTCGCCCGTCGTCGGCGCATCGCGATGGGCAACTGTCAACAGGTCCTCGCGTTGCGCCATTTGCTGCATCCGGCTCGCGGATGGGTCGCGCTGTGCTTCTTCTCGCATAAGGTCTTGCGGACCGTGGCCCCGCTGCTGATGCTAGCCGTGCTCATCAGCAGCCAATGGCTCAGACAGCCGTGGGCGGCGATGCTCCTCCTTTTTCAGGGCATCTTCTACGCCAGCGCGTTCGCCGGCTATCTCTGCCAGCAGCGAGGTCGAGTGGTCGCGTGGCTGTCTCCTCAACTATATTTTTGTCTGGGGAATTTAGCCATGTTGGCGGGATTGCTTCGGTTTGTCAGCCGCCGACACCAGCCAGTGTGGGAACGCGCCAGGTGAGTTTGTCGTGCATGAGCGAAACATGTGATGCATGAGTGCAACAATTAAAGGCATGCGATAAATTTTTTCCTCCGATTGTTCCAGACATTTTATTCATTTTATAGCGTGTAACATCTTCTCCACATGCTGGATATCGAATGTCGTGCGCATACCTTAAGAAAGCTGGCACGGAATGTGCGATTAGGATACCTATGGGTACCGCACTAACTTACGGTGCTGGAGTGGGAGTCGTGTCCAACGAAACCGCGTGCGTCATGTCTGACAGAATCCTCGACAATCCGGTGAATTCTCTCATGAGGATCAAGGAAGACCTGGCATTTGAGCTGGATCGGTTTATTCTCCTCTGGCGCTACCAACACCGCGTGACCCCGTTTACCTTCTGGTGGCGGTTGGTCCTCAAGAGTTTCGTGGATGTCATGGGGGCGGCGGCCTTGATTGTGTTGACCGCGCCGGTGATGGCTGTCGTGGCGCTTGCGGTCACGCTGGATTCTCCAGGGCCGGTGCTGTTCATTCAAGAGCGCGTCGGCCGCTTCGGTCGATCCTTTCGCATGTATAAATTCCGGACGATGCGGCATGACGCCGAAGCGTTGACCGGACCCGTGTGGGCGCAGTCGGAGGACGACCCGCGGGTGACGCGAGTCGGCCGTTGGCTGCGGCGGACCCATCTCGATGAGCTGCCCCAACTCTTCAATGTGCTTCGTGGCCATATGAGCTTGGTTGGCCCTCGGCCGGAGCGGCCCTGCTTCGTCTCCGAGTTGGAAGCGGCGGTGCCGCAATATGATCATCGGCTCTACGTCAGGCCGGGGATGACCGGCTTGGCGCAAATCCATTATCGGTATGATCAATCCGTCGAGGATGTCAAACGGAAGCTGCGCTTTGATCTCTTGTACGTCAAGCGCATGTGTCTCATGTTGGATGTGCGGATTTTGGCATGGACGGTCTTGGTCGTCTTCACGGGTCGAGGCATTCGGTGAAGCGCTGCTAGGAACACGCGACAAGGGGGACAGTATAACGCTGCACGGTGTGGCAGGGCACGTAAAATCTGTGGTGATCGTGATGGGGGTCGCGCTGGGGATGCGGGCGGCCGAGGCAAGCTTGGTGAATAACTTTCAATTCAATGGAAAGGGCAACTGGTCGCTGGATGCGGTCGGGAGCAACAGCACGCCGGTTGGGGACATCACCGCCATTGTTCCGCTCGGCTCTTTCGTCGAGAAGGCGTTTCTGTACAGCTCCACCTTCTTCAGCGCGCCGACTCCCAGCGTCACCTTTGACGGGACGCTCTACGGACCAGCCTCATTCACGCCGCTCGGGCTGACATCAGCCTGCTGCACCCTGCAGGCGTTTCGCGCTGATGTGACGACTCAGGTCCAGGGAAAAATCGGCGGTGGGTCGGCTGTGCCGTTCACCTTTACAGTCAACTCAGAGAACACGGGGAATATCGATGGGGAAGTGCTCGCCATCGTCTATAGCAATCCTGCCGAGGTCGAGCGCACCATTGCCTTCCTGGACGGCTTTAGCGCGACCACCGGTGAGGCGACGACCTTTAACTTCAGCTCACCGCTGATTGATCCTACGACGCCTGGCTTTGAGGCGCTCATGTCGTTAGGGGTCGGGTTTGGAGCCCAGGGCTCCATCCAGTTTTCCCGAGTGGACATTGATGGAAGACGCCTGACGAGCTCGGCCGGAGGCCAGGATGATGGGGTTGGAAT
>Ga0137796_10002016_pt1 | contig 11128 bp, 10 predicted proteins | sample OV2TP3_FD_97704 | JGI IMG/M metagenome (GOLD analysis project Ga0137796, IMG submission 97704)
GATCCTGGCGAAGGCCGTAGGCGAGGTGAGGGCGGAAGTGGAAGGGGGCGCCACATACGCCGATGCCCTCCGGAAGCATCCCAAGATCTTCGACGAACTCTACGTCAGCATGGTCCAGGCCGGCGAAATGGGCGGCGTGCTCGATACGATCTTGACCCGGCTGGCCAAGCACATCGAAAAGGCCATGAAGCTCAAGAGCCAGATCAAAGGAGCCATGGTCTATCCCGCGTCCATCATGGGCGTGGCGACGGTGGTGGTGATCCTGCTGATGATCTGGGTCGTCCCGATGTTCGCCCAGATGTTTATCGACTTCGGCGGCACGCTGCCCGGCCCGACGCTGCTGGTCATCGAATCGAGCAATTTCCTCCAGGCGAACATCCTGTACCTCCTGATCGCCGTCGGGGCGGCGGCGTACGGCGTCAAGCGATCCTACGCCAGCCCCAAAGGCCGCCTGCTCATGGACGGTCTGTTCCTGAAGCTGCCGGTGATCGGCGATCTGATCCGCAAGGCGGCGGTGGCGAAGTTCTCCCGGACACTCGGCACCTTGATCGGGAGCGGCGTCCCGATCCTGGAAGGGCTGGCCATCGTGTCGAAGCTGGCCGGCAACAAGGTGGTGGAGGAGGCGATCCTTTCGGCCCGGCAGAGCATCAGCGAAGGGAAAACCGTGGCCGATCCCTTATCCAGAGGGAACGTGTTCCCCAAGATGGTCACCCATATGATCGCCGTCGGCGAGTCCACCGGCGCGCTGGATGCCATGCTGGGCAAGATCGCCGATTTTTACGATGACGAGGTGGATCAGACGGTCGCCGCGATGACGTCGCTGCTGGAGCCGATGATGATGGTGGTCATGGGCCTGGTCATCGGGTTCATCGTCCTGGCGATGTACCTGCCGGTGTTCAAGATGGCGTCGGTGGTGGGATAAGCGCGAGGCAAATGGAGCAATTAAAGAATAGATTGCAGTGGTTGATGGCCCTCCGGGTTGCGGCGGTCACGCTGTTCCTGGGACTGTCCATCAGCCTTGAGATCGAGAGCGGGGAGCGCGTCCTCACGTTCTCCGCGCTGATCGTCACGACGTACGCGCTCACCATCTTTTACGCGCTGGCCCTCACCCGGTTGAAGACCCTGGAGACCCTGACGGGGTTCGCCTATTTTCAGTTGGGCGTGGACCTCCTGCTGGAGACCTTTCTGGTGGCCAGAACCAGCGGCGTGGAGAGTCCGTTTTCGGTGTTTTATGCGATCACGGTCACGCTGGCGAGCCTGACGCTGGGGCGACGGGCGGGGCTGGCCACGTCCGGCCTGTCCGTCCTGTTGTTCGGGACTGTCACGAACGTTCAGTTTTACGGAGTGCTGGGGCCCTGGCTGCCGCGAGGCCGCTTGGCGCTTCCGGAAACCATCGAAACGCTGGTCGCCCACGTGCTGGCGTTGATCGCCGTGGGGGTCTTGAGCGGCCATCTGGCCGAGCAGTTGAGAAGGAAGGATCAAGCGATCGTCGAGAAGGAACTGGGGCTCAGCCGGCTGCAGGCCTTTCACGAAAATGTCCTGGAGAGCCTGAGCAGCGGCGTGTTCACCACGGACTCGACGGGGCTGATCACGTCCTTCAACCGGGCGGCCCAGGAGATCACGGGACAGACGTCGGAGCAGGTGCAGCGCCGGCCCTGGTGGGAAGTCTTCACGTGGAAACAACCTGACCTGTTCGGGGCGGACCCCATGAGCCTCTCGCTCCCGCACCGGTTCGAGACGGAGGGCGAACGAGCCGACGGCGGTCGTCTGGTGCTCGGCATGACGCTCTCCCCGCTGACCGAACTCGGCCAACGCACCGGCCTCGTCGGCGTGTTTCAGGATCTCACCCCGATGCGGACCATGGAAGAGGAGATGCAGCGGCGAGAATGGCTGGCCCGGATCGGCGAGATGTCCGCCGGCATGGCTCACGAGATCCGCAACCCCTTGGCCGCGCTGGCCGGCTCGATGCAGATGCTCAAGAAGGATCTGGCCCTGGACGAGACGAACCAACGGCTCATGGACATTGCCATTCGGGAGACCGCCCGACTGGATACCACGATCACCGAGTTTCTTCTCTATGCCCGGCCGCGGGAGCTGAATCTGAAAGAGTGCGATCTCAACACGGTCCTGACGGACACCATGAATCTGATCCAGCACGAGTGCGCGTCGCGGCAGGATCTCACGGTGAGCACCCATTTCGGGTCCGGCCCCATGATCGTGCAGGTGGATCAAGATCAGATCAAGCAGGTATTCTGGAACCTGGCCACCAACGCCTTTGAAGCCATGCCTGACGGGGGCCGGCTGCTGATCTACACGCGGCGGCGGCGCATGGCATTGGGCAACCGGGTCGGCGACATCATTGAGATCGGATTCGAGGACACCGGCCACGGCATCAAGAAGGAGGACCTCGAGAAGATTTTCCTTCCGTTTTTCACCACCAAGAAGGAAGGATCCGGCCTGGGCCTGGCCACAGTCCACCGCATCATCGATCTGCACGGAGGGTGGCTCCGGGTGGAGAGCCGGGAGGGGAGGGGCTCGCGGTTCGTGGTCTGTCTGCCGATGTCCGGCCAGGAAGGGCTGCGATTGTGGTACGAGGGTAAGGGACCATGGAAAAAATCCTGATCGTTGACGACGAGCGGAGCATGCGGGACGTGCTGAGCATCATGCTCAAGCGGGTAGGCTACGGCGTGACCGCTGCCTCCAACGGTGAGGAAGCAATCGCCCAAATCGGCAAGGAAATTTTCGACCTCGTGATCACCGACCTGAAGATGCCCAAGGTCAGCGGCCTCGACGTCCTGAAGGCGGTCAAGGAATCGTCACCGGACACCGTCGTGCTGATGGTGACCGCTTTTGCCTCCACCGAGTCGGCAGTGGAGGCGATGAAGCAAGGCGCCTACGATTATCTCGCCAAGCCGTTTCAGGTGGATGAGCTGCAGCTCATCGTCCGAAACGCCCTCGAAAAGCGCCGCCTGTCCACCGAGAACACCCTGCTCAAGCGGGAAATCGCCAGTCGCTCGTCCTTTGCCGAGATCATCGGTCAGAGCGAGGTCATGCGGAAAGTCTTCGACGTGATCCGAAAGGTGGCGGACACCCGCAGCAATGTCCTGATCTGCGGCGAGAGCGGAACAGGCAAGGAGCTGATCGCCCGGGCGATCCACTTCAACAGCAGCCGTAGCCGGATGCCGTTCGTCACGGTGAACTGCAGCGCGCTGCCGGAACCACTGCTGGAGAGCGAGCTGTTCGGGCATATGAAAGGGTCCTTCACCGGGGCGGTCTCGAACAAGGCGGGGCTATTCGAAGTCGCCAACGGGGGAAGCCTCTTTCTGGACGAGATCGGCGAGACCAGCCTGGCCATCCAGGTGAAGCTGCTCCGGGTCATCCAGGAGCGGGAATTCCGGCGGGTGGGCGGGACCAGCGACGTCAAGGTGGATGTCCGGATCATCGCAGCCACGAACAAGGATCTCTCCAAGGCGGTGGCCGAAGGCGCGTTTCGGGAAGATTTGTATTACCGGCTGGACGTGATCCCGATCCATCTGCCGCCCCTCAGGATGCGCGCCGGCGACATTCCGTTGCTGGCCCAGCATTTCCTGGAGAAGTTTTCGCGTGAATCCGGAACAACCGTGCGATCGCTGAGCCCGGAGGCCATGCGCCTGCTGCTGGCTCATGAATGGCGGGGCAATGTGCGGGAGCTGGAGAACGTGATCGAGCGCGTGGTGGCGTTTGCCGGAGGGCCGGTGATTGCCGAGGACGACATCCGGGACTGCCTCCATCTCGCGACCCCTGCCAAGCCGACCCCGACCTATCTGCCGGAGGACGGCCTCGACCTGGAGGCCTATATCGACGGTCTGGAGAAAGACCTCTTGCTCAGGGCGCTCGAGCGCGCCAGATGGGTCAAGAAGAAGGCGGCAAGGCTCCTCCGGCTGAACACTCGCTCGTTCCGGTACCGTCTGGAGAAGTATGCCATCAAACGAAACCGGCCCTAAGACGTGAAACGTGAATCGTGAATCGTGAAACGTTCAGCGTGTGAGCCTTCACGAGTAACGAATGACGAACGACGAGATACGCGTCCGGGCACCCGCCAAGGTAAACCTCATCCTGAAGGTCCTGACCCGCCGCCCGGACGGGTTCCACGATATCTGGTCCGTGATGCACACCGTCGCGCTTCACGACGATCTCACGATGCGGCTGATCCCGGACTCGACCGGCGTCCGGCTCGAGAGCGATCAGCCCTCGTTGCCCACCGATCGCCGGAATCTGATTTATCGGGCGGCCGAGCGGGTCCTGGCGGAGGCGAAGATGCCCATCGGGCTGCACATCTCGCTGCGGAAGCGCATTCCGGTCTCGGCGGGGCTGGGAGGCGGGAGCGGCAATGCTGCCGCCGCCATCCTGGGGCTGAACCGGCTCCTGGCTCTGGGCTGGTCCGCTGAGAGAATGGCTCGGCTCGGCGAGGAGCTGGGGAGCGATGTCCCGTTTTTCTTCTTCGCTCCGAGCGCCGTGGTCCAGGGGCGCGGCGAGCGCCTGACCCCGCTCAAGCTGACCGGGGAGCGATGGGTCGTGCTGGTTCACCCCGGCTTTCCGATCGAGACCCGGTGGGCCTATGAGCGTTTGACCGGAAGCCGTTCGGCGGTGACGCCGCTGTCCGGGGCGCTCCACACGCTCTCGAGCGCAGCGTCGGTCAGTTGGGATGAGGTGGTCCCACTGATGGAGAACGATTTCGAGGCCGCCCTGTTCCCGAGCTACCCTGTCCTCGGAGAGATCAAGAGCCTCTTGCTCCGGCAGGGAGCTGAGGCCGCGCTGCTCTCCGGGAGCGGAGCCACTGTGTTCGGGGTCTTCAAGGACCGGGACGCGGCAGTGCGCGCGGAAGCCGTCGTCGGGCGGGCGGAAGGGCATCGCGCCTACGCGGTCCGAGCCGGTGACAGCCCGACTCCTGGGGGGCTTGACGCGCAGCCGCTTCGTTGACAAGAAGATCGGATATTCGCTACAGTATTGCGTTTTTCCATTCACCGGACGGGGGCGGGTCTCTCCCTCAGGGGAGAGCCGGCCCTCTCGCCCTATGCCTCGGAGGGTGCGATGTCCAAGGAACTCAAGCTCTTCACCGGAAATGCCAATCCGGCATTAGCAAGAGAAATCTGTGAGTACCTGGGAATCCGTCTCGGCGAAGCCACGGTCTCGGCCTTCAGCGACGGCGAGATTCGGGTGAGAGTCGAAGAGAACGTCCGCGGAGCGGATGTCTTCGTCGTGCAATCCTGCTCGGATCCGGTCAACACGTCCATCATCGAGATGTTGATCATGCTGGACGCGCTCAAACGCTCGTCGGCGAGCCGGATCACCGCGGTCATCCCGTATTTCGGGTATGCCCGGCAGGATCGAAAGGACCAGCCGCGGGTTCCGATCTCGGCCAAGCTCTTGGCCGATCTCATCACGACGGCCGGCGCGAACCGCGTGCTCACCATGGACCTGCACGCCGGACAGATCCAAGGCTTCTTCAACATCCCGGTGGACCATCTCTACGCGACCCCCGTCCTCCTCGACTATATGAGTAAGGATGGCGTGGGCGATCTCGTGGTGGTGTCGCCGGATGCGGGCGGGGTGGAACGGGCGCGTGTGTTTGCGAAGCGGCTCCAGGCCAACCTGGCGATCATCGACAAGCGGCGTGAAGGGCCCAACAATGCTCACGTCATGAATATCATCGGTGACGTGGAGGGTCGCAACGCCCTCTTGCTGGATGATATGATCGATACGGCCGGCACCATCGTGCAAGGGGCTCAGGCCTGCGCGGAGAAGGGAGCGCGCAATGTCTGGGCGGCGTGCACGCATCCGGTGCTGTCCGGCCCGGCCTTGGAGCGGATCCAGGAGTCCTGCCTGAGCGAGGTGGTCGTGACCAACACGATTCCGCTGAATGGGAAGGAAGTCCGTTGTCCCAAGCTGCGGGTGCTGTCGGTGGCGCCTCTCTTGGGCGAAGCGATTACCAGGATCCACGAGGAAGAGTCGGTCAGTTCGCTGTTCGTGTAGGGTGGTATCCATAGCGAGTAGCCGGTAGCGAGCAGCGCGGAGTGCTGAGCGCAGGGCTTCGGGCTGTTCGCTATTCGTTTGTTTGAAGGGGGGCGTATGAAATTCGAGGTTGAAGCGGAGGTCAGGGACGAGGCCGGGAAAGGTGTGGCCCGCCAGCTCCGGATGAAGGGGAAGATCCCGGGGGTGCTGTACGGGATGGGCCAGTGCCTGTTGTTGACCCTGGACCCTGCGGCCGTGACGAAAATCCTCCGCTCCCACGCCGGCAGCAACGCGCTGATCTCGCTGAGCATCGCCGGAGCCAAAGGGGCGCGGACGGCCCTGCTCCGGGACTATCAGGTGGATCCGATCACCGGCAAGCTGCTGCACGTGGATCTGTTCGAGATCTCCATGGACAAACCCATCCGGCTGAAAGTGCCCGTCCACACGATCGGCGGAGTCCCTGAAGGCGTCAAGGAGGGAGGAGTCCTCCAGTACAATCTCCGTGAGATCTACGTCGAATGTCTCCCGGCGGTCATTCCGGGTCAGATCGAGGTGGATGCATCGCAGCTGCGGATCGGTCAAGGGATCCACATCAAGGACCTCGTGCCCTTGGCAAGCGTGCGGTTTCTGGAGGAGCCTGATCAGATGGTCGTGAGTGTGGTGGCTCCGATTTCCGAAGCGAAGTTGGAAGCCCTGCTGACGAGCGGCGCCGCAGCCGAGGAGGCGAAGGAACCGGAAGTCATCGGGAAGGGGAAGGAAGAAACGCCTGAAGAAGCGGCCGAAAAGGCGGCAGCGGCAGCGGCAGCGCCGGCGGGAGCCGAGCCGAAGGCCGAGAAGAAAGAAACCAAGGAACCCAAAGTCGAGAAGAAGGAGGTCAAGGAGGAGAAAAAGAAATAACCTTGCGGTTGATCGTAGGCCTTGGCAATCCCGGCGGAGAGTACGCGCTGACCCGGCACAACATCGGCGTCCGGGTGGTGGAACGGGCCTCCGCGCGATGGTCGATTCCGCTGAGCCTTCGTGAGGCTGTGCGTCGAGGCTCTGGGCAGCTCGGAACCGTTGAAGTCACGTTGGCGGCCCCGCTGACCTGGATGAACCAGAGTGGACCGGCGGTCAAAGGCCTGCTGGACGCTCTGGCGCTCTTGCCCGCAGATCTGATCGTCGTCCACGATGATCTTGACCTTCCGCTGGGCCGTCTTCGCATCAAACGACAAGGCGGAGCCGGCGGCCACAACGGCATCCTCTCTCTCTTCACCTTCCTGGAGACCGATGAGTTCCCTCGGCTGAAGTTCGGTGTCGGACGCCCGGCGCCGGGTCAGGATCCGGCTGAATACGTGCTGTCGCCGTTCTCGGCCGAGGAGCTCGCCGCCGTCGAAGCTGCCATGGACAGGGCGGTGGAGGCCCTGCACTGCATGGTGGTGGAAGGCCTGGACGCCGCGATGAACCGGTACAATCCAAAAGCAGTGATGAGTGATGGGTGACAGGGCCTTTGAAAGAGATTGTCCGCTTAACCCATCACCCATCACCGATCACTCATCACTCGGTGACTGATGGGACTCTGCTGCGGCATGATCGGCTTGCCCAACGTGGGGAAGACGACGATCTTCAACGCGCTGATCGGCACGAGCGCGGTCGTGGCCAATTACCCATTCTCGACCGTGGGGACCAACATTGGCATCGCACAGGTTCCTGATCCGCGCGTCAGCAAACTGGCCGAGATCTTTCGCTCGCGCAAGGCGACTCCCAGCACCTTGGAAATCCGCGATATTGCCGGGTTGGTTCAAGGGGCCAGTCACGGCGAGGGGCTGGGCAACCAGTTCCTGGGGCAGATTCGCGAGGTGGATGCACTGCTGCACGTGGTCCGCTGCTTCGAGAACCCGGACGTCGTCCATGTGCCAGGCGACGTGAACCCGCTCCGCGATATCGAGACGGTCGAGACGGAGCTCATGCTCGCCGATCTGGATAGCCTGGGCCGGCGCCGCCAGCGGCTGGAGAAACGCCTCAAATCCGGGGACACGCCGGCGGCCAAAGAACAGGCATTTGTCCAGCGGGCGACGGAACTGCTCAATAAGGGCGAGTGGGTCGGAAGCCAGCCGTTTTCGCCGGAGGAGCACGTCTTCCTCAAGGAGTATCAACTGCTGTCGGCCAAACCGGTGCTGTTCATCGCGAATGTCACGGAAGGGGCCGTCGCGGACGATCCCTATGTCCGGGCCGTTCGGGAGGTGGCTGACAAGAAACGGGCACCCGTCGTCGTGATCTGCGGACAGCTCGAGCAGGAGTTATCCGCCCTGCCCGTTCAGGAACGCGATGTCTACCTGCACGAGCTGGGGCTGATCGAATCTGGCCTGGTCCGGCTGACGGCGGCGATGTATGCGCTGCTCGCACTCATCACATTTTTCACGGCCAATGAAGAGGAGGCCAGGGCATGGGCAATCCGCAAAGGGACGAAGGCGGTCGAGGCGGCCGGGAAGATTCACTCGGATATGGAGCGCGGGTTCATCAGGGCGGAGGTGTTCGCCTATGACGATCTGATCGCATGCGGAACGCCGGCTGGCGTCCGTGAGAAGGGGCACTTCCGCCTCGAGGGGCGGGACTACGAGATCAAGGAAGGCGATGTGGTCTACTTCCGCTTCAACGTGTAGGCTGCTGAAAACAGCCCCCAACTTCGTTCTCAATCCCTAAACGGGCGAGGCGCGCCCCTCGCTCAGACGCCTCCCGCAGCGACCCTTCCGGACAGGCTCGTCACGCTGTCCGTGCGCTCCCGACCTCTCAGAGCGACCCTTTCGGGCTCTGCCGAGCGGCAGCCTTCGAAAATTCCTTCCATCTGCGGTCTGACGACCGCAGTGCTTTCAGTCAGTTTTCGTTTTCCTTCTCGGCAGAGCCGCGTTGGGTCCCCGCTCTTCCGGCACAAGGAGAAAAAGGGGTCGGGAATCATTTCTTGTATAGGCGGGAGGGCCTGAGCTGCATCGCGAATTGCGACAGTTTATTTAAGCGAAGCCATGCTGTACGGAGCGACATGACAAAGGAGAGGTGCTGCACTGCGCAAAAGGCGACGGGTCTGGAAGCGACTCGTCGCCTTTGTACTTTTTTTAGCTTGAGTCAGTTGCGGGGTAGCCGGTCCTGCGTCGCGAATGGCGGAGGCGAGGGCACCGAGAGTTAGCGAGCAGATGCGGTCCGCCAAGCGGAGGCCGAGCACTGTTCGAAGCTGGCTTTTCGCAGCGCGATCAAAGCCAGCAAGTTGCGCAGGCCAGCAGATGCGACGCTTACTGCGGTCGAGCCGGAGCCTCTGAGCAGGCAGGACTGGCTCCCCGCGTGGTTTGACAGGGAATTCCGCGCTGTGGTAGGGTCGCTGCGCTCTGCACACCGCTTGAGCCTCGCTCCGGGCCAGGACCCGGGGCCAGACCCGGATCGAATGATCCGGGCGAATGTCCGAGAGGAGCCTGTCAATGCAACTGTACGAGTCCATTTTTATCCTGCGTCCTTCGCTGTCGGACGACGACATCCAGAAAATCATCGAGAAAGTCAAAGGGTTCGTCGAGCGATCCGGCGGCACCCTGCTGAAGACCGACAATTGGGGGAAGAAAAAGCTGGCCTACGAGGTGAAGCGCGAGCGGAAGGGGACATTCGTCTATCTTCAGTTCCGCGCCCAGGGGGGCATGATCGGCGAGCTCGAGCACCTCTACCGGATCGAAGACTCCGTCATGAAGTTTCTGACGGTCAAGCTCGATAAAGAGCCGCCTTCCAAGCCTGTGACCGAGGTGAAGGAAAGCGAGTATGACCGGGTTCAATAAGGTCATTCTGATCGGGAACCTGACCCGGAATCCGGAGCTCCGCTACACGCCGAACGGAACGCCGGTGACCAGCTTCGGCTTGGCGGTCAACCGCCGCTTTCGCCAGGCGTCGGACCTCAAAGAAGAGGTGTGTTATATTGACATCGTCGTGTTCGGGAAGCAGGCGGAGCACTGCGGGCAGTATCTCAGCAAGGGGAACGGCGTGATCGTGGACGGCCGGCTGCAGCAACGGCGCTGGGAAACCGAGGACGGACAGAAGCGCAGCAAGCATGAAGTGGTGGCCCAAACGGTCACCTTCCTGCCGAAGCGATCCGAGGGCGGCGAGGCGCCCGTGGATGAGCCGGCGGTCGAGTCCGAAGAAGAGACGTAACAGGATGAAGCGGGCTGCGACCTTCGTGCGGCGTTCGTCAACCACGTTGTGTGGGATGGGTTGGCGAGAATGGGACGAGTGGATAGTCGGCGCGATTAGGACGAGCCAAGTATTTAAGGAGGCAGCAAGTGGAGCGAGGACGGTTATTTCAGCGGCGGCGGCTGTGCCGGTTCTGTCATGACAGCACGTCGATCGATTACAAAGACGTGGGGCTGCTCAGGAATTTTTTGACGGAACGGGGCCGCATCATTCCACGGCGGATCTCCGGTAATTGCCTGCGACATCAGCGGGAGCTGACCATTGCGATCAAGCGGGCGAGAACCATTGCCATGTTAGCTTTTGCGGAGGAACGGTGATTTGGTCGTGATTGCTGTCATGAATACTCCATCCAGTCTTCTCAGAGTACGGGTGAACGACATCCCGCAAGAAGGGCTCAGCCTGGCCGGAGACATTCAACCGGACGCATTGAGCCTGGCCCCCGGCGATGCCCGGTTCCACGGGGCCATCGCGTTCACGGCCCGGATCAGCCGATTCGGGAAGGATCTGAGCGTGAGGGGCGTGCTGACCGGCACGCCGGTCCGGCAGTGCGTTCGCTGCCTGAAGGATTATGAGGCCATGCTCAGTCTCCCGTTTGCCGCGACTTATCGGCCGGATGAGCGCGCAGGTGGGGCTCCCGGCGGCGCGGTCCGTTTCGAGGGCCACGAAGAAGACGATGAGGTATACCTGTATGGCGGCGACTGGCTGGAGCTCGCCGAGATGCTGCGCGAGCAGATCATCTTGGCCACGCCCATGCAGCCGTTGTGCAAGACGGACTGTCTCGGCCTCTGCCCGATCTGCGGCATCGATCTGAGCGAACGGCGGTGCGACTGTTCGGAGGAACGCGGCGACAATCTTTTTGCGAAGTTGAAGCGCGACCTCCAGGCAAGGGGCGAGGGGCCAAGTCGATTGGGGTGAGGAGTTCCCATGGCAAACCCGAAGC
>Ga0137796_10002017_pt1 | contig 11127 bp, 10 predicted proteins | sample OV2TP3_FD_97704 | JGI IMG/M metagenome (GOLD analysis project Ga0137796, IMG submission 97704)
CCCTGAGAGCCTGCCCGACGAGCCGGGGGACGACCATCCCGTAGCGGCCGGTCTGGCGCGGGCCGACGGTGTTGAAGTAGCGGAGGACGACGACCGGCACCTCCTTGCCGTGCCAGTAGGCGAGGGCGAGGAACTCGTCGATCGCCTTCGAGCAGGCGTAGCTCCAGCGGCTCTTGACGGTGGGGCCGAGGAGGCTGTCGTCGTCCTCCCGGAGGGGGACCTGGTCGGCCTTCAGCCGCTCAGGCTGAGACCTTCGTGTACACTCCCGGCGGCACCAGGCGGAAGACCCGCACCGGCTCCGAGACGTTCTTGAGCCGGTGCTCACCGGTATCTTCCAGCACGTAGTGCCCCTTGATCCGCTCCGCCGTCTCCGGCCCCACCATGATGTTCCCTCCGGTGGCCAGCGCGGCGATGCGCGCGGCCACATTGGTGGTCGGCCCTGACGCGGTGAACGTCCATCGACCCCCACCCGCTCCGCCGATCTTGGTGGCGCCGACGAACGCCGGGCCGCTGTTGATCCCCACGTGGATCGCCACCGGCGGGTACACCCCGTCGAACTCGCGGTTGAGCTGGGCGAGCCGGGCCTGGATCTGGAAGGCGGCGCCCGCGGCGTTCAGCGTGTGGCGCGTGGGGTTCCCCTCGCTCTGGAAGATCACCATGAGGCCGTCGCCGGCGGTCTCGTTGACGTCGCCGTGGTTGGCCCGGATGATCTCCAGGAAGCTCGAGAAGTAGTCCTGGATCAGCCGGTTGAGGCGCTGGGGGGGGAGCTGCTCCGAGAGCTTGGTGTAGCCCTCCACGTCGAGGAAGAGGACCGAGACGTCCGCTTCGCGCTTCTCCAGCTCCCGCGCGTCCGGGTTTGTCTCGAGCAGGCGCGAGACGGACTCGGGGACGAACTTGGATAGCTCGCCCTTGACCTGCTCGAGCAACTCCACCTTCTGCATGGACTCCTTGAGGCTCTGGAGCGCGTCCGCCAGCTCCACGTTGCGCGCTTCCAGGTCGTCGTGCGCGCTCTTCAGGCGCTCCGCCATGTCGTTAATGGCCTGGCCGAGCTGGCCGATCTCATCCCGGCTCTCGAGGGCGACCCGCGCCCCGAAGTCCCCCTCGCCGATCCGGCGCGCGGCCGCCGCCACCCGGGTGATGGGCTGGAGCACCACCCGTCCCATAAAGAGCACGAGGCTGGCGGCCACGCCCAGGATCGTCATGATCGCAATGACGATCTGGCGGTCCCGCGCCGCGCGCAGCTCGGCGTCCAGCTTCTCGAGCCCGAGGCTCACCCGCATGACGCCGCGGACCTTGTGGTCCTCGCCGTGGCAGCCCTGGCACGTCTCGAGGTTCCGCAGGGGGCGAAAGAGGGTCAACACGCGGGCGTCGTTCACCGTCTCGTGGATCTCCTGGGCCTCCAGGGTCTCGACCGCGCGGGTGAACAGCGGATGGCTGATCCGCTCCCCGGGCTCCCGCCGCATCTTCGAGATGCTCGCGATGAGGTCCGCGTCGAGGCCAGCGATGCGGTTCACCTCGTTCACCGTCTCCAGGTCGGCGAACGCCTCCACACCGTTCCGACGGAAGACATCGAGCCGACGCACATCCGTGAGCTCAGCCTTCAGGTTCTGCACGAGCTGGCGGATGATGTCCGGCCGCCCTTCCAGCATCCCGTTCTCGATGCTCGTGAGGATGGAGGCGGAGAGGAGGCGCGCGGTCTCCCGGTTCGTGGCCACCAGCACCTCTGCCTCCCGCCGGATGTTCAGGATCAGGAGGACGCCGAACCCCACGATGAGCATGAGGAGGATCAGCGTGAGGACCTTAGCGCGAAGACGGGTCCGGAACAGATCGGGGAAGAGCATCAAAAACCGAGCGACCGGGCACCCTCCCGGAATCGCTCCACGTTCCGGAGCTTGATCTGCTCGTCTCCGCGGATGAGGTCGGGGAGGCCGGCCAGGGTGACCGCGTGGTCGTACGTCTCCCGGTGGAGGTAGGCCATGAGCTTGAAGAGATAGCGTGCCATCGCCTCGCTGAGCCGCGTCTCGCCGACACCCGCGGCGCGCTCGGCCGCAGCCACGCGCTTCACGAACTCCGCGTACTCCCGCGCATAGGCGGCGTTCTGGTACTCGAGCCGCTCGGGCACGCGGATCTCCAGGAGCCGCCGCAGCTCGCCCGTGGAATCTAGGGAGTCCAAAGCGCCCCTTTCATCGGCCCCGCCTGACGCACCCGAGCCCCCGGGCGCCTTCCCCCGGGGGCAGGCCCCGGGTGAGCGGAGCGTAGCACACCCCGAGCGGGGCGCGCAAGGGGCCTGGGCTCAACCCGGAGACGCTGTCCCCCTACGGTGTCCCGCCGGCTCCCGGATGGAGCCTGCTTTCGGCAACCGCGCGGATGCTGGCATCGAGTTCGGGGTATTGCTGCATCAACCGGCGGAAGTCGCCGATATCGAGCGCCAGCAGCTGGCATTCCGTAACTGCGGTCACTGTCGCTGTGCGTGTGATGTCCTTCACTAGACCGATCTCGCCAAAGTACTGGCCGGCACGCAGACGCACCGGTTGCGGCATCAGCTCGACCTCAACCTCGCCCGCTAGGATGAAGTACATGGCGTCGGCAGCGTCGCCGCGATGGACGATGAGGTAACGCGCCGGCACCCACTGCGGCTTCAACAGGCGTGCGACCTGGGCGATCTGCGACGCGTCGAGCCCGGCGAACAACGGTACCCTGGCGACGGCCTGCCAGGTGACGACGAAGTCACGCTTGCGGATCTCGGCGGCGAATCCGGTGGCGAGGATGCCGGCCGGAACCGCGAACATGGCGATGCCGAGCAGCATGACGACCCCACCGAAGAGACGGCCGAGCGGCGTCACCGGCAGCATATCGCCATAGCCAACGGTGGCGATGGTGACGATGCCCCACCATAGCGCGCGCGGGATCGAGCTGAACACATGCGGCTGCGCCGTTCGCTCGAGCAGGTACATGACGCCCGACGCGAGGAAGAGCAGGACAAGCATCACGACGAGCGCCGCCGCGAGCGAGCGCAGCTCGTTTCGTATCACGGTGGCGACCAGCGACAGTCCCGGCGCGTAGCGCGCCAGTTTGAGCAACACGAGCAGACCGATCACGTGCTCGAGCGCGTTGCCCAGCGGCTGCACGAAGTGAAGGAGGCGCGGCAAGATCGCCAGGAAATCGATGACGCCGAGGAACGAGACCGCATAGGCCGCGCGCGCCGCCCAGGGATGACCAACCGCCGTCGGATCGCTGTCGGGCGCGATCCAGTGGCGGAGCGCATACTCGGCGGTGAAGGCGACGAGCGTCGCGGCGACGAGCGCCTCGACCAACCGGCGTATCGCCGGCGTCGCGTCGGGCAGCGTGCCGAGCATCCCCGCTGCAACCGCGACCGCGATGGTGAGCAAGAGGACGGTCGTGGCGGCAATGCGTGCCAGCGTCGCCGGCTCGCCCTCCGCGAGAAGGCCGACGACGTGCGACCGCCAACCCCGCGAACCTAGGAAGTCCAAAGCGCCTCTTTCATCGGCCCCGCCTGACGCACCCGAGCCCCTGGGCGCCTTCCCCAAGAGGGCAGGCCCCGGGTGACCGGAGCGTAGCACCTCCCGAGCGGGGCGCGCAAGGTGGCCGGTGGCAGGGCGGCCGGCAGAGTGGACAGGCCGGCCAGGCGCCTGCGCCCAGACCGCGGCCGGATCCGGCGCGGCGAGCCGCCCCGGGGGGCCCGGCTTACGGAACGGCCACGCCGACGGCGAGGCGTTGCCTGTCAGTCGTTTCTAGGCAAAAGGGCTGGTCTTCATATAGCAAAAGGGTCTGGCCTCCGCGAGGGGGTTTTTCAACCCGCCCGCCTGGGGGCCCCTGGACGGGTGGGATGGGGCCGACCCAAACAAATCAAGATGTTAGGGCGCCCATCGAGGGGCCCGGTATGGCCGGGCCCGGGCGATCTAGCCCCGCTGTTCCGATGTCAGCGCGCCGGCCGTGGCGGCCGGCTCGCGCGGGACGACGTAGGTGGGGACGGTCATCCCGTCCAGGCCCGGAACCTCGAAGGCCGGGTCGAGCAGCTGAAACTGCACGGCGATCTCCGGCGCTTCGGCCCGGAGCACCTCGACGACCTCGCCGCTGGCGATGATCCCGCCGGGCGAGACCTGTTTGAGCATCCTGGCGCCCACGCTCACGCTGGGACCGACGAGCGCGATGGCCTGGCGCATCGTCGACCCGATCACGCCCACGACCACGTCGCCCACCGTGAGGCTCACACGCGCCTGGACCGGGTTCTCGTCCGCGCACGCCCCGCACGCGAGCGACGCCTGGATGGCGAGCGCCGCCTGGGCCGCCTCGGCGGGGGACTCGAAGTAGAGCAGCGCGCCGTCGCCCTCGAAGTCCTTCACGTCACCGCAGTAGGCCAGGGCCACCTCCGTGACGAGCTGCATGAAGCGCTGGACCACCCCGAGCACCCGCTCGGGCGGGTGATGGGCCAGGAGGCGCGTCGAGCCGGCGATGTCCACGAAGAGCGTCGTCAGGCGACGGCGCGCCGGCAGGCCGCCGTCGAGCAGGTAGCGGGCGGCGAGGCTCGGCAGAAAAGGTGCCGGCTCTTCCGCCACGGCGGGGGCTGCAGCGCCGGCGCACTCAACGGTCCCGCGCGCCGCCCCTCGGAGCGAGGCCACCGGAAGGCCGGTGGCCCGCCACCCCGCGATGCCCCCCTCCAGGATCGAGACGCGCTCGAAGCCCTGACCCGCGAGCCACCGTGCCACCCGGGCACTGGTCGCCTCGCCGGGTCAGGAGCAGTAGACGACGAGGTGCGTGTCCGCCGGAAGATCCCGGGCGCGCCGGGGAACTTCCTCGATCGGCACCCAGAGGGCCCCCGGGACGCGGGCCGGGTCGGCGCTCCAGGCCTCCCGCCGCCGCACGTCCAGGACGGCAATTCGCTCTCCGCGGCGCAGGCTGGCGTCCAGCTCGCTGGCCGTGATGCGGTTCACGGCTTTTTGGGATTCGTGCATCGGAGCTCCGTTGGTTTAGAGACGCCAGCACCTGCAAAGGATTCGGACAAGGCCCTTCCCACGCCGTGCCCTCGCTTGACAGTCCCCCCTTCCCGGCAGCTAAGATAGGGCCAAAACGCCACGTCGTTCAACGGTTTTATGCGCCTCACGAGCGAGTTCACCTTCGACGCGGCCCGCCGGATCCTGGGAGTCCAAAGCGCCTCTTTCACCGGCCCCGCCGGACGCGCGAGTCCCCGGGCGCCGTTCCCGGGGCAGGCCCCGGGTGACCGGAGTGTAGCACGCCCTGACCGGGGTGCGCCAGGGGCCGGTGGCAGGGGGGCCGGCAGAGTGGACGGGCCGGGATAGGCCGGCCAGGGCCTTGTTCGAAAGAATCCTCGGCCTCATCGGAGGGCTCAGGCCATTGCCCGACCCGACCTGACCGAGGGGTTGACCGTGCAGCGAGGGAGTTCTGAGGAAGTACGTGTGGGGCATGTCTTGAGCTTGCATCGGAAGATGGACCGACGCCGTTGTGGCGAGGCTAAGATGGTGGAGCTGAGCGGAACGCCCTCCCGGCGGATGACAGGCCGGGAGGGCGGTGTTATGCTTGAGCGGCGAGGATGGGTATGAATCGGACAGGGACGCTGACCGTGCCGACGCCGGTGGGCGTCGCCGCCGAGCGCGGCCCCCGGCGGGTTCAGCCGCGGGTGGTGGGGGCGGCGGGGGTACTGCTCCTGGGCCTCTTCGCCTGGCTCGCCGCCCAGTACGGGCTGCGCCACGGGGCGCTCTTCCTGGTGGGCGGGGCGCTCGGCCTGGTGCTCTACCAGTCCTTCTTCGGCTTCACGACGGCGTTCCGTCTCTTCGTCACGGTGGGGGACGGCCGGGGGATCCGGGCCCAGATGCTGATGTTCGCCCTCGCGACGGCCATCTTCGCCCCCATGCTCGCCTCCGGGCAGGTCCTGGGCAGCCCGGTGGTCGGTTCGCTCGCGCCGGTGAGCCTCTCGGTCCTGGTTGGCGCCTTCATCTTCGCCATCGGGATGCAGCTCGGGGGCGGGTGAGCCTCGGGCACCCTCTTCCAGTTCGGAGGAGGGACGACGCCCCTGGCGGTCACGCTGCTCGCCTTCATCGCCGGCTCCGTGCTGGCCACCTTCCACATGTCGTTTTGGTGGAACGCGCCGTCGCTGGGGGAGATTTCCCTGGGGGCTACGTTCGGCTGGACGGTGGCGGTCGTCCTCCAGTTTGCCGCGTTCGGGCTGATCGCGGCGGTGACGCTCTTGGTGGAGCGCCGGGGGGTGGGCACGCCGCGGCCGCTGACCTTGGCGGTCAGGGGTTGGCGACGCCTGCTCCACGGGCCGTGGCCGCTCCTGGCCGGTGGGGTGGCCCTGGCCATCCTCAACGCGCTGACGCTTGCTGTAGCGGGGCATCCGTGGGTGATTACGTGGGCCCTCACGCTCTGGGGCGGCAAGGTGCTCCAGGCGGTGGGCTATGACCTCTCAGCGGTGCCCTACTGGAGCGGCCAGTTCCAGCAGGCGGCGCTGGCGGCCCCCGTGCTGGCGGACGTAACGACCGTCATGGACTTCGGCATCATCCTCGGCGCCTTGCTGGGCGCGGGGCTGGCGGGCCGCTTTGCTCCCGCGCGGCGGGTTTCGCTCCGTATCATCGCCGCCTCCCTGCTCGGCGGCCTCTTGCTCGGGTACGGCGCCCGAATCGCCTTCGGCTGCAACATCGCGGCCTACTTCGGCGGGATCGCTTCCATGAGCCTCCACGGCTGGCTTTGGGGCGCGGCGGCGCTGGTCGGCACGCCGGTCGGCGTTTGGCTTCGCAGGCGCTTCGGGGTCGAGCATGCGCCGTCCTGCTGACAGGCCCGCGGCGGGAAGGAACAGAGGGATGCAGGTCTACGGATGCTGCAGGAGGTGAGGCTCATGGTCCACGTGGCGCTCGCGATCTTGTTCGCGCTCAGCCTCTCGCCGGCCGGGGTCGCTCAGGCCGCGGAGGTATCGCTTCTCGCCGAACCCGCCTGGCTTCACGCAAGGCTCCAGGAGCCGACCATCCGGGTTGTCGACATGGCCACGCGGCGGGAGACCTATCGGGCTGGCCATATCCCGGGGGCCGTGTACCTGAATATCCGTCAACTGATGATCCCGGTGCCGCCGGCGGGGGTCAGGGCCCTCGAGGCCGGGGAGGCCGCCTCATTGTTCGGTCAGCTGGGGATTGCGAACGAGAGTCACGTGGTCATCTACGATGACGCGGGGGGGCTTCATGCCTCGCGCCTCTTTTTCACCCTTGATTTCGTCGGCCATCGACGGGTCTCGATCCTCAACGGTGGGCTCGAGGCCTGGCGTCGGGCTGGCTTCCCGCTTGTGCAGGAGGTTGCGGCCGTCGCCCCGACTGCCTATCGGCCCGTTCCACACCGCGACCGTCTGGCCAGCGCCGAGTGGATCCTGGCCAAACTGGGGGATCGTGGCGTGGCGCTGGTGGACGCGCGGTCTCCCGGAGAGTATGCGGGGGAGATCCTTCTGTCCAGGCGGGGTGGCCACATCCCGGGCGCCGTGAACGTCGAGTGGATCCACCACCTCCGACCGGATGGGACGTTCAAGCCGATCGAGGAGCTCCGCGACCTCTACGCCGCCCGCGGCGTTACGCCCGACAAGACGGTCGTCCCTTACTGCCAGGCCTTCCACCGCTCGGCTCACACCTATTTCGTCCTCCGGCTCCTCGGGTATCCGCGCGTGGCCGGCTACGACCGGGCCTGGGCGGAGTGGGGAAACCGCGACGACCTGCCGGTGGCGCGGTAGCCGGTGGCTCTCTCACTCACCGGAGCCCCGCATTGCTGAGACCGTCGGCCAGGCGCTTCGCATCTCGACCGTCCTTGTAGGGCCACCAAGACCGGTGAAGTGAGGCGGCGGGCGCCCCCTGCCACTCCCACTCGGTCCTGTATTTGTCGAGCGTGGCCCGCGCCTTATCGCGCCTGCCCAGGTGGGCGTACGCGGCGGCCAGGGGGATCAAGGGCGGGTAATTTTCGGGGTTGCGTTCGAGGGCCCGCTCAAACAGCGTCGCGGCCTCCTCGTACCGTTCCCCTCCAAAATGGGCGAGACCGAGAACATACGAGTAATAGGCCGGGTAGTGGGGATTCAGCCGCATCGCCCGTTTGACAAAGTCAACGGCCTCGTCCGCCTTGCCGGCCCAAATTAACGCCATCGCCATCGCGACCTGGCTGTCGGGGTCATTGGGATCGAGGGCGATGGCCCGCCGGGCTTCGGTGATGGCCTCTTCGTGCTGGCGCTCGCGCCAACGCATCTCAGAAGCGAGTTGATGGGCGAGGGGAGTGGGGTTCTTCATGGCTGTTTGGAGATATTCGTTCGCCCGGTCGCGAGCCCCCGAGTGGGAGATGCCCAGGCCCCGAGTCCACTCCCATCCCCGCTGCGAGCTTTCCCAGTAGGTCGACGCCAATGCCGCGTACGCCCGGCCGTAATTGGGTTCCAGCTCGAGGGCTCTCTTAAAATAGTCTGCCGCCTTGACGTAGTCCTCCGGCGTCCGTCGGACGTAATGCGCCCAGCCCTGGAGGAACACGTCGTAGGCCGCCACGTTAGGGGTCTCCTTCCGGCGGGCCCCGTCCTCTCGGTCCCCCGCGGGCAATTTCACCGCCAGGGCGGCCACGATCTTCCGCGTGACCTCGTCCTGCAACGCAAAGATGTTGCCGATGTGCCCGTCGTAGCGCTCCGCCCACAGGTGCCGCCCGGTGCCGGCGTCGATCAGCTGGGCGTTGATTCGCACCTGGTCGCCCGCTTTCCGGACGCTCCCCTCCAGCACGTAGCGCACGCCGAGCTCTCGAGCCACTTGCTGCACCTTGACGGCCTTCCCCTTGTAGGTGAACGTCGAGTTGCGGGCGATGACGAAGAGACCGGGGAGCTTGGACAGATCGGTGATGAGGTCCTCGGTCATCCCGTCGCTGAAGTACTCCTGCTTCGGGTCCTCGCTCATGTTAGCGAACGGGAGCACGGCAATGGACGGCTTGTCCGGCAGCTCGAGCGCCGGGGGCGACGAGGGACGCAGAGAGTAGTTCCAGATTCCGAGGCCTCCGGCTCCCGCGACGAGCACGGTCATCGCCGCCAGCGTCGCCGTCCGCCAGCGTCTCGGCTCGGCTCGCTTCGCCGGGGGCGCCGGCGGGGGGGCGGTGCCGGGCGCCATCGCGATCCGATACACGTGGATCGGCTTGGCGATGTTCTTCACGGCGTGCTCCCCCAGGTACTCGTAGCTCAGGGGCAGCTTGTTCTCGACCTGTTCGTGGGCGCTACCCGAAAGGCAGATGCCGCCGCCCTCCGCCAAGCCCTCCACGCGCGCCGCGATGTTGACCCCGTCGCCGTAGATGCGCTCGCCCTCGACGAGCACGTCTCCCAGGTTGATGCCGATGCGGAATTGCATCTTCCGGTGCTCGGGCAACTCGGCGTTTCGCGCCTGGAGCCCCTGCTGGATCTCCACCGCGCATTGCACCGCGTCCACGACACTGGCAAACTCCGCGAGGAGGTTGTCCCCGGGCATGTCTACCACGCGGCCTCGGTGCTGGCTGACGAGCGAGACGATGACCTCGCGGTAGGCGGTCAGGGTGCGGACAGTCGCCACCTCGTCCTCGCCCATGAGGCGGCTGTACCCCTTGACGTCCGCACTCAGGATCGCGGTCAGCCTACGGTCCATGCGTGCGACCTGCACGGGCGACCGCCGATCGTCCTCGGACGCCATCCAGGGGCATGGCGGCACCGTCGACCCCGAGGATAGCACTTCTACGAAAGGTCCTCTTCCCCCTCCCCCGGGCCGTTGACAGCCAGGCCTGAGGCCACCTAGACTGCATCCGACTCGCCAGGAGGGCCCTTGCGTGGCTGCTGGGCAGGCGGGCAGAGGAGGGCGTATGAAACTCACGACCAACGGCATTGACATCCACTACACGATCGAGGGGGAGGGCCCCCTGGTGACGCTGAGCCACTCCCTCGCCTGTAACCTCTCCATGTTGGACGAGCAGGCCCGGGCGCTCAAGGGGCGCTACCGGGTGCTCCGGTTCGACACGCGCGGGCATGGGCAGTCGAGCGCGCCCTCCGGAGCCTACACCCTCGAGCAGTTCGTGGAGGACACCCGGGGGCTTCTCAACGGGCGAACCTAGGAAGTCCAAAGCGCCTCTTTCATCGGCCCCGCCGGACGCCCCCAAGCCCCCGGGCGCCTTCCCCCGCGGCAGGCCCCGGGTGACCGAAGCGTAGCACCCCCTGAGCGGGGTGTGCAAGTGGCCGGTGGCAAGGCGGCCGGCTGAGTGGCCGGCCCACGACAGGCCGGCCAGGGGCCAGCGCCCAGACCGCGGCTGGATCCGAACGCAGCGAGCCGCCTTGGGGCCTAGCCGTCGCCCTCGAGGAGGCGGCGGGCGTTGCCTTCGAGGATCGCCTCGCGCTCCGTGGCCGTGAGCCCGGGCAGCCCGGCGAGGTAGGCCGCATCCGCCGCCGGATCGAACCAGGGGTAGTCCGAGCCGAAGCAGACCCGCTCGACTCCGAGCGCCCGGAGGCGGGCCACCACCTCGGCGTCGTCGAGGCGCCAGGGGACTTGGGCCGAGGTGACCGCCCCGCAGGTGTCGAAGCGGACCCGGGGGAAGCGCCCGGCCAGCTCGCGCGCCTCGTCGAGATAGCCGTGGCCGAGGTGGGCGAGGACGACGGGCAGGGCCGGGAACGCCTCGAGGATGTCGGCGAAGGCGCGGGGGCGGGCGAGGTCGTTCCAGGGGCTCCGGCCGAAGGCCCCGGAGTGGAAGAGGACGGGGAGGCCGAGCTCCTGGGCCAGCTCGTAGACCGGCCAGAGGGCCGGGTGGGTCGGCGGCAGGCGCTGGATGATCGGGTGGAGCTTGATCCCGCGGGCGCCGGCCGCGAGGCAGGCCTCCAGCTCGTCGCGCAGCTCCGCGGGGCCCAGGACCGAGGGGTCGAGCCCGATGAACGGGATGAGGCCCGGCTCGGCCCTGGCGGCCTCGAGCGTCCAGCGGTTCCGCCGCCGGAGCCGGCCGGCCAGCTCGTCCCGGATCCGCGCCTCGGCCTCGGCCCGCTCGGCCCCGGCGCGCTCGGCCGGCAGACGCCGGAGGGCGGCCTCGCGCATCTCGGCGATCGGGGTGAGGTTCACCATCACCGCCGCGGCGATCCCCCCGGCCGCCATCGCC
>Ga0137796_10002018_pt1 | contig 11125 bp, 16 predicted proteins | sample OV2TP3_FD_97704 | JGI IMG/M metagenome (GOLD analysis project Ga0137796, IMG submission 97704)
TCTGGTAGAACGTATTGCCCGCCGGCGGCAGCCCCCGGGCCGAGCCATCGATGAAATTCAGATACCCAAAGATGTAGCCCATGGCATCGGCCGCGCTCACGGCTGAGGCCCGCTTGCCGATGACCAGCGCCAGCTCTGCTTCCCCCTCGAAGATAGTGGCCGGCACATCGGGCAACACCATGGTGTCCCCATCCCCGATGACGCTGTTGGCGGATTTCAGAAAGGCATTGATGGGGGCGGGCTCGGCGCGGGTGCCGTCCTCCATGTAGTTGACCGCCATGCACACGATATTGTAGGGCTTGGGCAGGGGGGAGCGCAGCCGCACCTGGCTCACGGGCACGCCCTGGCCCTGCTGGACCGCCTGCTGCAGGCGCCCGCGATAGTCCGCAAAGCGCTCGATCAGACCGCTGATGAGATTATAAGGGTCCGTATGCGGAATGTCCCGCACCGCCTGCGAGACATCCACCACCGCCTCGCCCTTGAGCACGCCCAAGGTGAACTCATCGAAAAATACGAGTTTCATGCGCCTCTCCTCTCCGTTCCGTGGGTCCTGTGATGAGACATCATCGTCGCGTCACTGCGCTGTCCGCTTACCGCCACGCATCGACCGAGACGGTCTTCTGGTAGTTGCAGCCCATGATCCGCCAGTACCCATTGGTCTCGCCACCCACCACGACCACGTGGATCTCTTCGGGACGGAACATGGGGATCAGTTCCTCCGGCAACGCCTTGAGCTTCGAGGCATAGGGCTCCTCCCCGAAGGTTGCTCGCGGATAAATATAGTTCTGAATGAGCTGATAGTCCCAATACTCGCTGGCGGGCATGCGTGCATTGTCGTAGAGCCACGCGATGAGCTGCTCCTTGGTGCTGAACCCGCCGCGATCGATGAACTGTCGCGCCGCGATGGGGTCGAGCAGGAGCGTCGGCGGGTTGTGTGGGTCCATTCCCCGCAGCAGGTTTCGGGTGTGCTCGCTCCAATGCTTCTCGCGCAGCCCCAGGATAAAAGCGGTGGAGCGGCAGCCGCTGAAGACGCTGACGGTGCTGTCCGTCGGCTTGAAGCCGTGCTGCACGTGGAACGGCTCCCAGGGGCTGCGTTCCTCGTTCTCGCCGAAGGTGACGTTGGTGTAGGCGTAGTTATTGCCTTGCGAGCCCATGTAGGTGAGGCCTGGGAGAGAGCCGCCCTGCAGGTTCTGCGACAACAGGCCATACGCCCGCCCGATGGTCGCGTTGGCGTGGCTATATGGCCCCATGGCTCCGATGCCGCAGTTCATGTCTAGCTCGTGGCGCACCGGTCCGTTGACCACCACCATAGCCGCCGCGGAGCTGGTGGTGCTCCCCCGCGCGCTGGCCCCGCTGGCCGCCACCGCCAGGATCACCGGGAAGTACTCCGGCCTGGCGCCCGCCATGACCGCATTGACCGCGACCTTCTCGACCGTATACTCCCAGTACTCGCGGAAATGGGTCGCGCGCATATGTCCGACCACCTCGTCCGGCTTGTGGCTGGTCTGCGCCAGCATCGCCGCCACCCGTGCCTCGGTCGGCAGGATGATCGGGAGATGGTCGGTCCAGTGGCTTTCGTGGAAGAGGCGGTGCAGGTTTTCCTCGGTGTCCGGCTCGACCAGCCGTGGCGTCGAACGCTCGAACGCGACCTCTTTCAGCTCCTCCTCGTCGAACCGCCTGGTGAGGCCTTCGACGACCTCTTGCATGACCGGGCGGCCTGTAATGGGGTCGTTCCCGTCGATGTAGGCCCGCAGCTCGCGCGGCGTTTTGCCCATCACCGGCTGCGGCACGAACACCTGCCGCATATGGGGCATGCCGCTGACGTCCGCCACCGACCGCACCACGCGCTCAAAGGGCTGGGTGTGGACAGCGACCGTCGGCACCCCATACTTGCTGTCGATCGTCATCCCGTGCACGGCGACCGCCGGGGCACAGGTGCTTCAGTGGCCAACCCCGATGATGGCGGCGTCGCCATTGGCCTTGATCTCTTCCCAGGTCGCCGGATCATCCCGCGTATAGACGCTCGAGATCGGTTTGAACACGGTTTTGACGCCGGGCATGTGCTCGGCAAACCAGGCCTGCATCTGCTTCAGAAAGATGTCCGCGTCATCGAAGCGGCAATCCACCAGATAGATCGTCTTGCCGTCTAACGTTTCGAGACGTCGGGCCAGGGGTTTATGAGTGACTGCGGGCGGGTACCCCATGGGGTGCAACACCGTGATCTTCTCTTCTCCTGCCATGCCAATCCTCCTTCTCGCCTCCCACACCGTTCCCACCCGGCTCAATCAGGGCATCTGCGATTGGTACACGCAGGTTCGCTCCCACAGCAGGGCATGCGATACGTTGTCAGGTGGTTCACGCCATATGTACCAATGCCGTGTCGTCCGATTGAGGTGAGATGTGCCCCCCATGATATGCCGCAACGGAACCATAAGTCAACCACCCATGATCCTTATGGGCGCACGTCGGAGTTTTGCATCCGCGTTCGGCCACACGCTCCCTTCCCCCGCGGCACGGGGGAAGCTACCCAAAATCCCTTCCCCCCCTGGAGGGGGAAGGTGAGGATGGGGGGAGGGAAGGGAAATTGAGCCAGGCACCATATTGACCGCACGCCGCTCTATCCCATATAATGCCGCCCGACCTGCTGGTGTATGGTCACTGTGTGAGTCTGACCGAGGGAAAGGAGGGCATCATGGCCAAAATCAAACATATCGCGATCCGCACCCCGGACCCTGAAAAGACCGCCGCCTTTTACAAGGAGGTATTCGGCCTCCAGGAGGTTGGGAAAGCGGGGGCAGGCTACTACCTCTCCGACGGCTCCATCAACCTGGCCATCCTCAAGTCGAACCCCAACGGGACGGGCGAGACGCCCCGCGATACGCCCGGGTATGCGGGGATCGATCATCTGGGCTTTCAGGTAGAGGATGTGGACGAGGCATGTACAAAGCTGGAGGAGGCAGGCGCACGCAGGATGATCGATCGCGTGAACCTCGCACACGCGCCTACTTCAGGCCCTCGCTCCTATTACGAGATCAAATACCGGGGGCCCGATGGCCAGGTCATCGACGTGACGGCGACCGGCTGGGTCGGAACCGAGCCGATCAAGGGGGATGCATAGCGCGTCAGATCTTCTCGAGGGTCAAGGGCGTCATGGAACAACATATCTGCGACACTATCCGATCCTGCTCGCCCTTGACTCCAATCTTCGCCTTTCATTAAATCTACATGCCCTCCATATATTTATAACGAACAGCTAATCTATGGTTGGCTAACGCCGGTATGGAGTTGCCAATTGTCATGCCATTTACTTTTAATTCACCTATATAGCGTATATCACGAATCTTGTCAGCAAACATATCTATAGAGATATGTTCAGCTGGTATTAGAATTCTATAATTCTTCATGATAAAATCACGAGTAACCTCTTGTATGATTCTCTCATATATATTGCCTTCATATCGATTGCAAGCTAGCGCATTAAGTGCATAGGCTAAATTGCTTTTGGTCACAAGATCGACACTATGATTGCCTTCAATAGCTTGCATTCCATCAAAGGCCTTACTTTGGAGGACATGCCCGACACGTACGTGGCGTCCTTCAGCTATGCGTCATTCCTGCGCATCGCTCCGTTGCGATAGCGCTGCCACATACTGCTCGATGATGGCGACGGCCACTTGCGTCGCCGTATTGCACGCTCTTGCGCAGGTGAAAGATGTAGGTGAGGTCGTCGAGCCGCTCCCAGCGCTCTGCCAGGAGCGCCGCCACACTTAACCCCGCTGCCCCAGAGGTCTTGAGAAACGCCCATCGCGAGAACATCCCCTACTGCTGCTTCAACCAGTGGGTTACGCCCTGTTGGTGAGGAAGCCAGCCGTGAGAGAGAAGCGGACCAGCATCAGGACGCCGACCAGCAGCAGCAGGATCGCTACGTACAGTCGTAAGGCCCGCGCGTTCAGGCGGCGCGCGAGCATCGGGCCCAGCTGCCCACCCAGGATCACACCGGGGCCGGCAAACAGGATGGCGCTCAGGAGCGCCGTCCGGTGCTCCAGGAGCGCGTTCACGAAGGGTCGGTTCAGCCGTACCAGCGCCGCCGCCACGCTGGTCACAAAAATGATCAGCACCGCTGAACCCACCGCTTCGGCTGGACGGGAGAGCTTGCGATCGGCCAGCATGCGCGGCAGCATGAGCTCCCCCAGGCCGACCGTGATCAAGCCATACAACACACCCCCCAGCACACCGATGCCCCAGGGAAGGCCTGCGGCTGCGGTCGGGGGCGTCGCGTGCAGCCCCCTACTCTGAGCCAGCATGCGGGCGCCATACGCGAAGACGAACACCCCGAAGAGGAGGATCAACCAGGACACATCGATGAAGGGGGACAGATACCCGCCGACAATTGCCGCGGGGATGGTGAGCGGCAGATACTGGACGATGAAGCCGCGGTGGATGGTCCCCTGGCGGAGATTGCGCACCACGCCGCTGCCATACCCACACACCATCGTGGCCAGGGTCATCCAGAACGCCAGCGGCCCATCGAAGCGGGCCCAGAGCAGATAGACCGGGACCCAGAAGTTGCCCGCGGAGACGCCGCTGGACATGGCCAGCACGGCAATCGTACATCCGACCGGCAGCAGAAACCAATACTCCGCGGTCATGCCACGCCCGCCAGGCGTCGCGTTTCGGCTGTAGGGGTTTTCTTGCTCGTTGAGGGATTCCTCCAGCAGCGAGTCGTGAGACAGCCCTCTCTTCCAGGTGAGCCTCTGTCGCCCAGCTCCGTTTCGCTCCCAGACGCGTCAGGCATGAGCAGGCCTTGCGATGCGCAGGGGGGCAGCCGTTTCCCAGCGAGACGCGCCAGATCCCCCCGCGCATCCCAGGCGTTTACTGGAGGACTCGCTGTGTCACACAGGCCTCGATCGCCTGCTCCCACGCATCCAGATCGAAGAAATGGGGACCGGCCCCTCCGTGATACGCCACCCGGCCGTCCGCATCGATGAGGTACAGCCGTTCGGGGGCCGCCCCATAGGCCTCGTCGATGGCGTTATCGATATCCTCGATGAGGACGGCCATGGGCATGTGCAGGTCGAGGCTACACGCCTGGGCCACCGCCTCGCGCTCCTCGAAGGTCTGGTGCTGCCGGTACAGGACCCCTTCCTGGACGTTGCTGTCCACCTGCCAGCCATCGGTGGGATGGGCCTCCTGAATATACACGACAAAGAACGCCACCTGCTCGCAGAAGCGGTGGTAAATCTCCTCCATGCGCCGCACCTGGGCGCGGAAGGGCGGTCAGGTATAGCTGCCAAAGACCAGCGCGACCGGCTGCTTCCCCTGGAAACTGGAGAGTCGGACCCGCTCGTCGGATTCCGAGCGTTTGAGGGAGAAGTCCGGGGCCGGGTCTCCGACCTTGGGCCCCATGTCGTCTCGCTCCATCACGGCTTCCGCGACCTCGTGGAGTTGCGGCGGGACTGCGACCTTTCCGGATTCCACCAGCTCTTTGACGGTGACTCGACGCCCAGAGATTGCCTTGCTCTCCGAGCGCAGCGCAGTGATGAGGCGGCGGAACTCGGCTCGCTGCTCCTCGCTCATGGACGTCATCATCCGGTCTCGCTCTTCTTTTCTCATCCTGTGCCTCCCATGCGTGTGAGTCGATTGTTCGCGTGCTTGAAACGTCCAACACGCGGACCATGGCGCGGTGAGCTGAGGTGTCCGGGCACCAGGCTGGCCCTGAGGACATGCGTTCAGTTCCGGTGCCGCGCCCTGCCACCCTCAGCACGTCTCATTGTATACAATACTACGCGAGGAGGGGGAGGATTTATTCCCCGACGGCACAGCAGCCGGTGGTGAGTGATACCGTGGCCAATACCCCCGTGGTCGTGGTGTTCCAGGAGAAGAGCGCGACCGGCATCGATGGCGGCGGGGAGAAGCCGGGCAAGGCCTTCCTCACTGCGCACGGCTATACCCTTCCCAGCCTGCTCGATCCCCGTATGGAGGTTACGCGCAAATTCGGCGTGTGCGCGGTTCCCACCACGTACGTGATGAACCGGGCAAGGAGGGTGGTGGCGCAAGGGTTGGCGCTGACGGCAGGCTGGCCTGCACAGGGGGAGGGCCTTAAGGGCGGTTCGCGAGCCGCCCCTACAAATTAGAGCCCGCCGGCTGAATAGCGGGCAGCCTCGCGCGGCCGATTAGCGCTGGCCCCTTTGTTTGTAGCCCTGGACGAGGCTGAGCACATCCTGCCACACCAGGCGACCGATTGGGCCCGTGCTGTATACAGCGACGGCGATCGTGCCCTCAGGCCGCAGGATATAGCCGGTGCTGTGAAGGATCTGCCGCCGCTCCTCATAGAAGCAGCCCGTCAGCCTGGCCACCGCTTGACAGTCCGCTCCATATCCCACCGGGAAATCGATCCCGCACTCTGCGATAGTCTTCCTGGCGTCCTCCTCCGTGTCCACGGAGACCGCAACAACCGTGATCCCTTCTTCCTTGAGTCGGCTGGCTCGGGAGAAGGCCGTCAGTTGTTGCGTGCAGTACGGTCACCAGTGGCCCCGGTATAGCAGCACGACGCCCCAGCCGCCCGCCAGATCCTCTGGCAGACGCACCTTCCCTCCACCGACCTTGTCGAGCTCCAGGGGTGGGAAGGGATCGCCTCCATCCAGCATGGTGTCTGTCATCCGTGGCATGGTATACCCTCCAGTTGGAACGCCTGTCGAGCGGCCGAAACTGGTCCAGCCGCGCATCCAAAGCGGTGCGGGGGGATCTGCCGCGCTCCGGCCTGCTCTCATGCAATACGTCGCGCACGCAAAAAAAATTCCCCTCAAATTCCGACATAAGGAAATGTGTCCCTGAAGCGCCAACTCCCCCCACGTCGGTCATGGCTCTGATGACCCCTTCCCCCCGGCGAGGGGGAAGGTGGGGATGGGGGGGAGGAGGATGGGAGAGGCCGCGCCTGTGCAGGGCCAAAGGCACTAGGGAACCTTCTATTGGAATTTCAGAAAAAAATTCCCTCCGCCTCTGCCCATGGCACGTCGTGCTTCTCACGCGGCGCCCTCATGCGCTTTTTTCTGCAACTGCCTTTCCCGCAAATCATCTTTCGTCCACCGGTAGGGCAGGGTGAGGAGCGTGCCGGGTTGCGCGATCTTCCCAGCAGACGTCAGGCAATGCAGGAGGATCTGCCGTTGCAAGGCGGTATCTCCCACATCCCCAAACGTGTGGCCGAACGGATGCTCCACACACAACGCCCGTGAAGGCTTCACCTGCTCGGTGATCTCTTTGACCAGCGTGAGGGAGATGGTCGAAAGACCGGCCTCATCCAGCACGCGCTGAATCAGTCCCACGGACTGTTGGCAGACCGGTCAGGCCGGGACCAGGAGAACCAGATCGACCTCATCCTGCCGTAACTGCGCGGCCACAGCGGGAGCGGTGCCCTTCACCAAAGGATCCGTGATCGGGATGTAGCCCATGAACGAAACGTGCTGAGGGGCGAGCGCGCCGATCATGCCCTCCTGCGCGAGCTCCCGTAGCCGCTCCAGCGGGAAGACGCAGTTGATGTCCTGGCTGATCTTTTTGGTATTATAGCCGATATGCGACAGGGCTAACTGGGCGAAGGGCGTATCATGGGGAATGGCGCGAAAGGTGTGGTCGCCGAGGCGATTGGTCAGCTCGAACGGGCGATCGTCTTTCAGGTGCACCCCCGCAGTGGTGACGAGCGCGAGATCGCCGTCTGCGTCATCACCAGCACATGGCATTCGGCCTACCCGACCAATGCGCACGAACGGGCTGGCAAGGCGGCCGGGCTGCCGAACGACGGGGGCGTTGATCTTCACCGTCGGGCCCCGGGCCCAGGGCGCGAGCGAAGTGGACGCAAGCCTCGCGGGGAGCGTCCGGGTCGTCGCCACCGACTCGCGACGCCAGCTCAGGAGTGATGCCACCCCGTATTTCCTGGCCGCTACCCCCTGGATGGAGGCCATGGTAGAACTGGGCGATATCGTGGTGGGGAAGCACACCGGACGCCACTCCCCCGAGGACATGACCCTGTTCTGCACGGCAGGCCTCTCAGGCACCGAGGTCGCCGTCGCCAGCGAAGCGCTCAGACGGGCGGGTCAGCGTGAGGGGCGTTGAAACGGTCGCTCCACCTCTCACGCTGATGCCGCCCCAGGCCACGGTGGTGGCCGCTCAGGCGTTCGGGAGCAGTTCGGGCCGGTACGCGCGCCGTAAGGTGTCGAGCTTCAGCGGCACCGGCGAGCCGAGCCACATCGCGTAGCGGCTGTGGTCGTCGAGCGAGTTGTCGGTCAGCGGATGGATCAGCACGTCAAGGCCGTCGCGGTGCAGCATCAGCCACTCGACGACAGGTTGAAACTGCTCGGGCGCGAAGATGACCTGGGCGTTGGCGACCGGATGCGGGCCGACCGGCTCGTCGCGGAACCCGCCGAACTGGACCTGGAACTGCTGGCCGATGACGTCGCAGAGCCGCTCGGCCGTCGGGCGGGTCCTTTCCGGATCATAGTAGATATGTGCGTGATAGCCGCGGTTGCTGATCGCGTCGGGGGCGTCGCTCATTGCAGATCCTCCTGTGACTGAGGGCCATTCCATTGGACGAGATGCCGTACGATAGCACCGCGCCCTGTCACGAGGCAAGCGGAAACGCGCGTGCGCCGCGCGAGCAGCCGTGGCGCCGGCCGGCCGCCTCACGACGCCGCGCATGTCCACGGACGGCTGCGCGTCGGCCGGTCCTTCACGACGCCGCGCGTCCGCCATCCCGCGTGGGGCGTGGTGTCGCGTCGATCCCACGAGGTGATGGGGTCGTGGTGGGTCGCGGCCCGTTAGTGGAACGGGGCGGCCGGAGGCAAGACCGCCCATAAAGGGGAGACCCCCACCAGGCACTCCCGGTCGATGCTGGCCACGGTGGTGCGGCCGCACATGCCCATCGTGGCGTCCAACTCGTCGCGCAGCATCTCCAACACCAGCCGCACCCCGGTCTCCCCCGCCACCGCCAGGCCCCAGAACACCGGCCGGCCAATCAACACCGCCCGCGCGCCCAGGGCCAGCGCCTTGAACACGTCCGTGCCGCGCCGAATGCCGCCGTCCAGATACACTTCGGCCTGGCCCGCCACGGCCTCCACCACCTCGGGCAACGCTTCGATGGTGGCCAGCGTGGTGTCCAGATAGCGCGCGCCGTGGTTGGAGACGATCACGCCTTTGGCGCCGTGCTCGGCCGCCTGCCGGCCGTCCTCTCCCACCATGATGCCCTTGGCCACCAGAGGCACGCGGGTGTGAGCCGCCAGCCAGTCCAGGTCCGCCCAGGTGGAGGCCGGATCTCGCAGGTCGTTGGTGCCCGTGGGGCCGTCCAGGCCGAAGGACCAGGGACTGCCGGTCACCTGGACATGGGCATAGTTGGGTGAGGCGGGGCCGGTATAGTGGTTGCGGAGGTTCCGTTCCCGCTTGGGCTTGACCTTAGCATCCAGCGTCAGGCACAGGGCGGCGTAGCCCGCCGCCTCGGCGCGATGTGCCATCTCGAGGGTCAGGCCACGGTCTTTGAACACATACGACTGGAACCAGAGGGGGCCGGTGGCCGCCTGCGCCACCTCCTCCAGGGTGCGGGAGGACTGGGCGCTCAGCACCAGAATCGTGCCGGCGGCGCCCGCGGCCCGGGCGCTGGCCAGCTCGCCTTCCGGATGGGCGGCGGCGTGGTTGCCGGCCGGGTCCAGCATGATCGGGAAGCGGATGGCTTGCCCCAGGACGGTGGTGCGAAGATCCCGCTGGCTGATGTCCACCATCATGCGCGGCCGCAGCATAATGGCATCGAACACCGCCCGGGTGCGGCGGAGGGTGATCTCGTCGGTGGCCCCTCCCGCGATGAAGTCATACTCCGCCTGCCCTATCTTCCCCCTGGCAATCTCCTCGTACTCGTAGATGTTGACGGGATGCGCGTCCATGTGACTCCCTCCTGTGGACGGTGGCGTGGTGGATCGGCACGGGAACGTGCACCCCTTTCGCGCGCAGCTCGTCGCAGAAGGCGCGCAGGTCACCGTGGGAGAGGAAGCCGAAGTGATCCCTTCTGGCGTGGTTGTCCTTACCCGCGCTCGACGAATTCGACAATGTTGCCATCGGGATCTTTCACCATGGCAATGGTGGTCCCGGGCCGGATGGTGGTTTTGGGCCGCGTGAAGGCAATGTGCTCGGCTTCCAACCGTTGGATCACCTCGTCCAGATTGGTGACGACAAAGGTGAGGTAGCGAAAGCCGAGTTGTTGGTCGATGCCGATGGGACCCGGGCTCGGCCGGTGCGTGGGATCGATGAGCTTGACATCACTGGTGCCAAAGCGCAGGCGATGCATGGTGCCGGTGGTTGCCTCGCTGACGCCGACGTTGGTGAGCCCGAGCAGGTCGTGATAGAAGTGCAGGCTCGCGTGAATATCCCCACACATGATCCCGATATCAATAGAGTCTTTGGCCGCTTGCATCATCGTGACCATCTCCTCATGCGCTCGGCATGCACGGCGTGAGCAGGCCCCTGTGCAAGGGACCTCCCGTTGGAAGCGCGTGTCAACGGAGCCGGCGCTGCATGCCACCCTCCCTCACGTGCCCGCGATCCGCGGATGAGGGCTCCACTCCCTGGTTAGACCCCACCGCTCCCCTCTCGCTTCTCGCGCAAGAAGTCCTCGACCTCTTGGATCAGCGGCGCCGAGCCGGGAGCGTCTGCCTGCGGCACATGCGGCGCCGTGCCACCCGTCGCGTCATAGTCCTGCTCTAATTGCCGGAGATGGGTCTGCACGGAGGCATCACGCGCCACCGCCTGATCACAGCGGGCGCGAAAGCGTTGCACCGCCTCATCGAGTGGGGACACGTCGAGACCTACGTCGAGCACGCGGGTGACCACGGCGAGCAGCGCCTGCATCATCGCCGGATTCTCCGTCCCCTGCAGATAGTGCGGCGCTTGCCCCATCAAGGCCAGATGGGAGATGCCGCGCCGCGTCGCTTCCTCCAACACCACCGTGGAAATCCCGGTCGGGCCTTCGTAGCGGGAGGGACGGTACATCCCCCAGGCCTCGACCAGCACCTGCCAGGCCGGATCGGTACTGCGCCCCGTCACGCGCGGCGGCCGGGTATGCGGCTGCCCGGCTAGCAGCGCCCCGAGCGAG